>OBEQ010475613.1_pt1 | contig 16363 bp, 9 predicted proteins | sample 1670901 | NCBI WGS metagenome assembly OBEQ01 (sample SAMEA104232315, study PRJEB22302) | groundwater metagenome | biome: forest; feature: aquifer; material: groundwater | place: USA | collected 2011-08-07 | depth 5.4 m
AACTTATGATTGGGATTCAGGAACATCCACTGATAATCCATATTCTGTTTCGCCAACTGCAACTACAACTTATACAGTTGTTGGTACATCATTAGGGTGTACTGGAACAGCTACTGCAACCGTGACAGTTTCAAATTCCATTACAATTCCTGTTAATTCCCCAACAATTTGTATTGGAGGAACAGCGGTTTTAACAGCCAATGGAGCAACAACTTATGATTGGGATTCAGGAACATCAACTGATAATCCCTATTCTGTTTCACCAACAGTGACTACTTCTTATACAGTGGAAGGGAATTCAAATGGCTGTTTAGGATCTGCCACAGCAACGGTGACAGTTGAACAATTACCTGCTAGTCCAACTACAGCACCAATATCTTATTGTCAAAATGCAACAACAACTCCTTTGACAGCAACAGCAACAACAGGAAATACTTTAAATTGGTACGGAACAAATGCTACTGGAGGAACAGCTTCTTCAACCGCTCCCACTCCAAATTCTGCAACAGCTGGAACCACCACATATTATGTATCTCAAACTTCTGCTGCAGGATGTGAAGGTCCAAGAGCATCTTTGATTGTTACAATAAATCCTTCACCAACAGTTACTGTTAATTCCCCTTCAATTTGTGAAGGAGAATCGGCAGATTTAACAGCAAATGGAGCGACAACTTATGATTGGGATTCTGGTACTTCTACTGATAATCCATATTCTGTTTCACCAACTGCAACTACAACTTATACCGTTGTTGGTACATCATTAGGATGTACAGGGACTGCAACTGCAACAGTAACGGTTTTTGGAGCAATGGCTCTTACTGTAAATTCACCTACAATTTGTGAAGGAGGTACAGCTGTATTGACAGCAAATGGTGCAACTTCTTATGATTGGGATTCAGGAGCATCGACGTCTAATCCGTATTCTGTTTCGCCAGCAGTAACTACTACCTACACCTTAACTGGTACATCAAATGGATGTTCAGTTTCAATTACTGCAACAGTGACAGTAAATCCAATCCCAATAGCACCAACAACAACAGCGGTAGATTATTGTCAAAATGAAGTTCCTGTTCCTTTGATAGCTAATGCAATATCAGGAAATAGTTTAAATTGGTATGGAACAAATGCAACTGGAGGAACAGCTTCTTCAACTGCACCAACACCAAGTACTGCTGTCCCAGGAGTTACAACTTATTACGTTTCTCAATCAACTTCTTTCGGATGCGAAGGACCTAGAGCTAGCTTGGATGTTACCGTAATTTCCATACCAACTGCACCTTCAACAACACCTGCCAATTTTTGTTTAAACGAAGTACCTACATCTTTGATTGCAACTCCTGATAATGGATGTGTATTGAATTGGTATGGAACAAATGCTACAGGAGGAACAGCTTCTTCAATAGCACCAACTCCTTCTACATCAACAGTTAACAACACAACTTATTATGTATCGCAAACCAATTCTCAAGCAGGTTGTGAAGGGCCAAGAGCTTCTTTATTAGTTACAATTAATCCATTGCCATCTGCACCAAGCACTTTACCTATCGTTTATTGTGTTGATGATGCGGCTTCACCTTTAACAGCTACAGAATCAATGCTTGCAAATGGAACACCTTATAATTTAAATTGGTATGGGACAAATAGTACAGGAGGAGTTTCATCTTCATCCGCTCCGACTCCTAGTACTGCATCTGCTACCTCAACATCTTATTATGTTTCGCAAACAAATCCATCAACTGGTTGTGAAGGACCAAGAGCAGCGATTGTTGTAACAGTTACCTCTTTAATTCCATCATTATTTACACAATTACCTTCGACATGTGAAGGAGAAACACCTCCAGTTTTTGAAAATACATCTTTAAATTCTATGACAGGGTCTTGGTCACCATCAATGATTGATAATACTACAGCAGGAACAACAAATTATACATTTTATCCAAACCCCAACCAATGTGCTGCTACTGCTACAATGCCAATAACAATAAACCCAAAACCAGATTTACAAATTCATGATCCAAAAGCTGTGTGTTTCCCTAATCCAGTTGACATAACTCCTTTAGAAGTTACAGCTGGAAGTACTGAAAATGGAACATTGAGTTATTGGTTAGATCAATCAGCAAACAATTCGTTGCCAAATCCATCTTCTATCAGTACAAGTAATGTGTATTACATAAAAAGCACAACTTCTTTTGGATGTACTGATATAAAACCAGTTAATGTAACAATTAATTCCTTACCTATTGCAGAGTTTACCCCAAATCCAATTGAATTAGATGGATTGAATTCTACAAGTACAATGATGAATAGTTCAATAAATGCTGTTTCTTATGTTTGGAATTTTGGAGATGGAACAGAAACTTCAACATCAACAAGTCCAACTCATGAATTTCCAGGAGAAACATCTGGTACTTATACCATAACTTTAATTGCTACTTCTCAATTCGATTGTCTTGACACAGCATTTGCAACTGTCAATGTAAAAGAAGTCCTTATTTATTATGTTCCAAATACATTTACTCCTGATAATGATATGTATAACGAGACTTTTTTACCTGTATTTACATCAGGATATGACCCATATAATTATTCATTATTTATTTTTAATAGATGGGGAGATGTCATTTTTGAATCACATGATGCAAAAATTGGTTGGAAAGGAACAATGGGTAATAATGGCGAATCAGTAATCGAAGGAACATATAATTGGAAAATAGAATTTCAATTAAAAGACTTAACAGAAAGAAAAGTTGCTATAGGTCATGTGAATATATTAAGATAAAGGTCTCTATTAAATTATAAGTTAACATAATTGAAGTAATAATTTAAACCAATTTGTAAGATAATTTCTCTGATTTAGTGTTTTTTTAAATACTGATTCAGAGAAAATATCTAGCATAAAGGCAACCTATTTCTTTAAATTACGTTTAAAGACTATAATAAGTAAAATTACTATGATTTATATCTCAAATTCTCTCCGAAAGAATAGATTTTTTTTGATCTGTTTTATAATTATTTCTGCTTTTAATTCTCAGGCTCAACTAGTAATATCAAACCAAGGCGCTCCAGCTGCTACTATATTATCAGGATTTATTGGAACGGGATTAACAATAACGAACCCGGTTATAACTTGCGGAGCTAATGCTTATGGAACTTTTAGCGGTGGATCAGGTATTGGAGTGACAAATGGAGTAACATTAACAACTGGAAATGCTAGTAGGTTAAATAAACCTGAGTCATATTTTATGGATACCAATTATTTAACAACTTGTTCTGATGCTCAATTAACAAGTTTAGAACCTTTAGCTACAAATGATTGTTGCATATTAGAATTTGATGTAGTTCCTTCATGTAACACATTATCTGTTCGGTTTATATTTGGTTCTGAAGAATATCCTGATTATGCTCCACCAAACGCAGGAGTAAATGATGTTTTTGGTTTTTTTGTAACTGGACCAAATCCTACAGGAGGAAATTATACTAATAAAAATATTGCAATATTAACAGGTACTACCATCTGTAGTATAGACAATGTTAATCCGATCAATAACCCATCTTATTTTGTTGATAATACTGGAGGAACAACTTTACCTTTTGGAGGTTATACGACTGCTATTACTTCTACATTAAGTGTTACTCCATGCCAAAGTTATCACTTTAAAATTGCTATAGCAGATGCAATGGATCATGCCTATGATTCTGGAGTATTAATCGATTTTTTACAATGTACAACTACTTTAACTGCTACGACAACAGTTACTGCTACGACATGTGGTCAAGATAATGGAACAGCTACTTGCGTTGCTTCAAATGGAATTGGGACGTTATCGTATACTTGGTCACCAACTCCAGGAGGTGGACAAGGAACACCTAACGCAACAGGTTTGGTCGGAGGAACTGCTTATACTTGTCTTGTTGATGATATTTATGCTTGTATTGCTTCCATTACAACTCCTGCGGTAACTCCTGCAACTTCAGCTCTTCCTCCAAACGTTACAAATACACCCTTGGCTGAAACAGTTTGTTCAGGAAGTAGTACTACAAACGTAACACTAACCGCTGATATAGTTGGAACAACCTTTACATGGACAGCATCTGCTACAGCAGGAGTAACAGGATATACTACAAGTGGAACAAGTACAATTCCATCTCAAACAATAATAAATTCTGGAACAACAAATGGTACTGTTACTTATGTAGTTACACCAAGAGCTAATGGTTGTGATGGTCCACCAGTTAATTATGTAATTACTGTTAATCCTCAAATTACACCAACTTTTACACCAATTGGGACACTTTGTCAAAATGACCCTGAACCTACTTTACAACCTTCTTCAAACAATACACCAGCAATTACAGGAAATTGGTCGCCTTCAACTGTCAGCACATCAACATTTGGAACGATAACTTATACATTCACACCAACATCTGGTGGATGTGTAACAACTGCAACCTTAGATGTTACGATAAGTAATCCTGTAACACCTACTTTTACAGCCATTCCTGATGTTTGTCAGAATGCAGCTTCTCCTGTATTGCCAACAACTTCAAACAATTCAATTCCTGGTAGTTGGTCTCCTTCAACTGTAAGCACTGCAACTACAGGAACATCAACCTATACATTTACACCGCAAACAGGGCAATGCGCAGTTTCAACAACCTTGAATGTTACAACAACTACACCTGTAACAACAACATTAACAGCGATACCTAATATGTGTCAAAACGCAACGGCACCCACATTGCCATCGACATCTAATAATGGTTTTACGGGTAGTTGGAATCCATCAGCTATAAATACTGCAACTACAGGAACATCAACCTATACGTTTACACCATCTCCAAGTCAATGTGCAACTACAGCTACGTTAGATGTTTTTATTGATACCCCAATTAATCCAACATTTAATTCAGTGCCAAACGTTTGTCAAAATTCATCACCTATTCCACTTCCAACTAGTTCAACCAATTCTCCTGCAATTACAGGAAACTGGGCCCCTCCTGTCAGTACAACAAACACTGGTACGACAGTATATACATTTACACCAACTTCTGGACAATGTGCAAATTCAACAACATTAAACGGTACGGTAGACCCAGAAATAACGCCAACATTTGATCCAATTGCAGATCTTTGTTTAAACGATCCTGCCCCCACTTTACCAACAACTTCTACTAATGGAGTATCTGGTTCATGGTCACCAAATACCAGTACATCAACTGTTGGAACTACTACTTATACATTTACACCCTCACCAGGAGTATGTTCGCCAACTGTAACATTAGATATAACTGTGTTGGGATTAATTACACCTTTGTTTACACCAATAAACCCAATATGTGTTGGATCAACAGTTCCTGTGTTGCAAACCAGTTCGAATAATATTCCAGCAATTACAGGTTCTTGGTCACCCAATGTTTCTATAGCAACAGCTGCAACAACTACTTACACATTTACTCCTGCAGCTAATCAATGTGCAAGTAATACAACTTTAGATATTGTCGTAAATCCTCTTCCTGTTTTAATAGTAACAAATCCAGACACTGTTTGCGCTCCAGCTAAAGTAGATTTAACTTCTGCATCTGTTACAGCAGGAAGTTCAGGAGGAACAATTTCATATTGTGACAGTCCATCAGGCTTAAATCCATTACCAAATCCTTCGAGTATCTCAGTACCAGGAACCTATTTTATTATTAGTGAAACAAATTTAGGTTGTAAAGTACCTCTCCCTGTTGTAGTAGAAATTTCTTCCAACCCTACTGCAAATTTCACACCTTCACCATCTATTTTAAATAGTTATAATTTGTCAAGTACAATGAATAATACTTCAATAGGTGCGGTAAGTTATGAATGGTATTTTATGGATGGTGCAACTTCTAATTTAGATAATCCAACACATGAGTTTCCCGATAGTACGTATGGAGATCAAAATATATTATTAATAGCGACTTCAGCAGGTGGATGTAAAGACACAATCATAAAATCGATTACAATTGAAGAAGAATTAATTATTTATATTCCGAATTCATTTACGCCAGATCCAGATATTCATAATCCAACTTTCCAACCTGTTTTCACTTCAGGGTATGATCCGTATGTTTATTCTATGTTAATTTTTAATAGATGGGGTGAAATTGTTTTCGAAACGCATGATGTTTCAGTCGGTTGGAATGGAACATTTGGAAATACGAATAAAGTTCAAGATGATGTTTATACTTGGAGAATAGAGTTTAAACTATCAAAAAAGGATGAACATCGAATATTAGTCGGATCTGTTAATTTAATCCGATAATATTTCAAAAAAATTGTATAATTATTTAGTGAATTATATACAATATCTAGGAATTAATGTCGTTTATTTGTAATAATTCTAGTAATAAAGTTCTCCAAACAATTAATTCAATTAGTATCAAACGAAACAGCACAAAAACAAAAGGAAAGACTATAAGTATCTACTACTAATGCGATTTATTTAATTTTAAATTAGAAAATTATGAGCACATTAGGTATTTTAGGGGTTTTAACATTGTTAGCTATTGGAATCACATTTTTCGGAATGATGTACCATAACGAAGTTGAAAAAGAATTTAGAAATCAAAAGTAATTTCTTGATTTATTGTAAAAAAGTTCATTTAGTAATTTCTGAATGAACTTTTTTATTTTTCACTAATTCACTTGAATCCATTTTCCTATCTGTTGAAAAGCTGAAAAAGAAGTTTTGGGAGGAATTGATAGAAAAGGATATTCAATTTCAGATAAGAAAAGTCCTTGAGGATGAGCAACATCAAATTCAGAAGGAATGATTTTTGAAATTAATAATTCTTCAAATTCATCTACAGTCATCTGACCTGAACCAATTAACAATAGTTTTCCAACAATAATTCGAATCATACCTCTTAAAAAGCGGTTTGAAGTGATTTGAAATCGAATTCTATCTCCATTTTCATTAATATATAAGTTTGCATTAGAAATCAAACAAAGTGTACTAGAATGAGCATTTGGGGTTTTACAAAAAGCATGATAATCTTCATAAGAAGTCAATAATGCGACCGCTTTAGCCATTTCAGAAACATTGAGTTTAAATTCTGTATACAGCGTACTAATATTTCTTAGAAATGGATCTTTATATGTGTGAATAAAATAATCGTAAGTTCTTTTAGTTGCTCCAAATCGTGCATGTTGTTTCGGTTCCACAGGAATTAAATCAAATACTGAAATATCAGGAGGTAACATTTTGTTTAATCTAAAAACAAGATCAAAATTCCACTCATTCTCTATCTGAAAATGTAAAAAATATTGATTTGCATGAACTTGTGCATCCGTCCTACCACAACCAATTACGAAAATAGGTTTTTTAAAAACTTGACTTAAATTTTTCTCAATGACCTCTTGAACACTGAGTACACCCCCTTTTTGCATTTGCCAGCCCCTATAATTGGTTCCACTATAAGCAATATGAAGAAAATAGCGCATAAATCAATTTTTAATATGAGATAAAAAAAGAGACATATCATCAAACTCATAATCAGCAAGTATTAATTTAGGTTCTATAGAATGAGATTTTTCGGGAATACATACAACCTTCATTCTAGCAGCTTTACCAGAAATAATTCCATTTAAAGAATCTTCAATTACTAAACAATATTTAGGAGCAATATTCAACTTATCAGCTACAGATAAATAAACAGCTGGATGAGGTTTCCCAAACGATTCTCTTTCGGCTGAATGAGTGAAATCGAAATAGTCACGAATTGAAAGTGTATCAAGAACCGTATCGATTAAAACCTCATAAGATGAAGTTGCCAATCCAATTTTTAGGCCTTCAGATTTTAAATATTGAAGTGTATCAACAACACCATTTAAAGGAATACCATGTTCTTTTAATAAATCAATCATTCGAAAAACAATTCGATTATCCACCTCTTTTGGACTTGCGCTATCCCAACCAATATGTTCAAACCAATATTCGATTACCTCATCTAATCTTAAGCCTACTGTTTTTTGAAAATCTTTCCGAGTAAGTGGGCATCCGATCGAAATAAAAACCTCTTCCATCGCCACTTTCCATAAAGGTTCAGAATCAATTAACACACCGTCCATGTCAAAAATGACAGCTTTATAATTTGAAATATCAATCATTTCTTTTTTTCTTTTATTTCTTCAACGATGTATAAATTTCCTCCTCCTAACAATTTATTTTTTTCGTCAGCAACATAAATTACCCCTTTAGAATTAATTGCAATCGATTCATATTGAGAAACTGTTTCTAATGAAATGTTTTTTGAAAATTTAAATTTTCCTTTTGTTATAGTATAAACAAGTATTCGATTGTAGGTTAAAATATAAGCTTTATTGTTTTTAATTTCGGCTCCAGTAACACAATCCTTCCACCAACCTTCATTGCCAATATATAAATCAAAATCTTTTGATAATTTATACGTCTCAGGTTTTGTTGGGACGGTGTAACAGAAGCTTTTTCCATCGAATGGTTCTGTTCTACATTTTGTAAAAATATACAACGAATCATTAAAATAAGCGATTGCTTCAGAGTCAAAATGTAATTTACTAACGTCTGGAGGAAACTCTTTTTGTTCTATGTAACGTATATTAATTTTTTCTGCTAAAACGGATTCTTTATTTAGTATTCCTATCGAATTTATTTTATAGATACAAAGATTATCACGGTTGTTTTCATTGTTCCCGATGTCGGCAATATATATAAATCCTTTATTATCCATCGTAATATCTTCCCAATCTTTGTTTTTAGCATTTTCAACAATAACAGAATGAATTTGAACCCCTAATAGATTTAAAAAGTAAAGGGTTTCATCGTTACCACCGTCATTATGAGCAATTAAAACAGAATCATTTAAAAAAGCTAAACCTGAAATTTCTTTTAATTGACTTGGAAGTTTAGCAATTTTCTTTTTTTGACCAAACAATATACTTGAAGACAGTATGAAAGCAAACAGAATAAATAGTTTGAAAACACTCATATACTAAAAATAGATTAATAAAAGAATCGTTTTATTTCAGTATTACTCGGACTACTTCAATTTTACGATCACTTACTTGTTCAATAGTAATACTAAATTTATCTAACTCTATTTTCGTACCAATTTCTGGTATCGACTCCAAGGTATAAATAATAAGTCCAGCAATCGTTTCAAATTGTTCCGATTTTGGTAACGCTATATGATACGTTTCATTGATATAATCAATATCAAGTCTTGCAGAAAAAAGGTATTCCTTATCTGATATTTTTTCATCTAACAAAACTTCTTTATCATGTTCATCTTCAATTTCACCAAAAATTTCTTCAATAACATCTTCAATAGTAATCATTCCAGCTGTACCACCATATTCATCAACAACAACTGCAATGTTACCAGATTGCTTTGTAAACAATTCAAGTAATTCTTTTCCTAAAATTGATTCAGGAACAAATGAAATAGGAAGCATTATCTGTTTAATTGAAGTAGGTTTTTTGAACAATTCAAATGAATGAACATAGCCAATGATATTGTCAATATTATTTCTATAAATTAAAATTTTTGAAAGTCCTTTTTCAACAAAAAGGGAATGTAGTTTGTTAATTTCTTCTTCGATATCGATTGCAATTATTTCAATTCGGGGAACCATACAATCTCTTGCCTTTAAACTAGAAAAATCGAGCGCATTTTGTAAAATTTGCATTTCATTTCCAAAATCTTCTTCTTCTTTTATTCTTCCATTTAAGTCTTGAACATAATATTCCAAATCAATTTTTGAGAACACTTTTTCTGTAGTTGCGCCGTCTGTTTTTAATAATTTAAGCGCTTGATTACTAATAAACATCACTACTTGAGTAGGCAGATATAAAATCCAATACATGACCAACATCGGAATTGAAGCAAATTTTAAAAATCCATTTGGATTAATTTGAACCAATGCTTTCGGTAGAAATTCAGCTGTTATTAATACTAAAATAGTAGAAATAATCGTTTGTATAAGCAATATTAACCCTTCACTTGAAACACCCCATGAATGTTGAATAATTGGGTTTAATAAAGCTGCCGCTGAAATTCCGAAAATAACAAGTGAAACATTATTTGCTAATAATAACATAGCAATAAATCGAGATTCCTGTTTATAAAAAGAACCTAATATTTTACCAATTATTGTCCCTTTTGAACGATCCATTTCAACCTTTAAACGATTGGAAGAAATAAATGCAATCTCCATTCCTGAAAAGAAAGCAGAAAATAAAATAGTTGCTATAATAATAATTATCTCGGGGTCCATTTAAAAATATAACTTATTAAAAGTACAAATAATTTTTATTAAAGCACATCGAACCCAATATCTTTTCTGTAGTAAGAGTTTTCAAATTCGATTTTTTCTGCTGTTTCATAAGATCTTCTTAAAGCGACACTTAAATCTTTCCCAAAAGAAGTAATTGATAAAACTCGACCTCCAGCTGACATTACTGCTGGGCCGTCTGAACTAGTACCTGCATGAAAAACAATACTATCTGTCACAGCGTTTAATCCATAAATTTGTTTACCTTTTTCAAAAGCTTCAGGATATCCACCAGAAACCATCATCACCGTACAACAACTTCTATCGTCGAATAGAATATCTCTTTCTGAAAGTGTTCCTGTTGCAACACCTTCAAATAAATCAAGAATATCGGATTTCAATCGAGGTATAATTACTTCTGTTTCTGGATCACCCAAACGGCAGTTATACTCAATTACATACGGTTCACCTTTTACGCTAATTAATCCAAAAAAGATAAATCCTTTATAAACTATACCTTCTGATTTTAAACCTTTTACAGTTGGAATAATAATTTGATTTTTAATTTTTTCTTTAAAAGTTGCATCAACAAATGGCACAGGCGATACTGCACCCATTCCACCCGTATTTAGACCTTCATCACCTTCTCCTATTCTTTTATAATCCTTCGCATCGGGTAAAATCTTAAAAGAATCTCCATCAGAAATGACAAAAACTGATAATTCAATTCCTTTTAAAAATTGTTCAATAACAACACGAGAACTTGCATCACCAAATTTTGCATCAGAAAGCATGCTTTTTAATTCAGATTTAGCTTCTTTTAGCGTGTTCAAAATTAAAACGCCTTTTCCAGCACACAAACCATCAGCTTTTAAAACATAAGGAGGTTTTAATGATTCTAAAAAAGAATAACCTGCTTCTAAAGTGTCTTTAGTGAAAGTAGCATACTTTGCGGTTGGAATACTGTGACGTTGCATAAATTGTTTAGCAAAATCTTTACTTCCTTCCATTTGAGCACCTTCTTTGTCTGGACCAATTACGGATACATGTTTTAATTGTGCATCAGCTAAAAAGAAATCTTGAATTCCTAAAACCAATAGATCTTCAGGCCCAACAACAACCATACTAATTTGTTTATCAAGAACAAATGCTTTTACAGCTTCAAAATCAGTAGTAATTATATTAACATTGGTTCCGTGTGCTCTAGTTCCAGCATTTCCGGGTGCAATATATAATTCTTCTAATACTGAACTTTGAGAAATTTTCCATGCTAATGCGTGTTCTCTACCACCTGATCCAAGAAGTAATACCTTCATTTTTATTTTATTTTACTTTTATTCAAAATTATTTTGAATAGAAAAGTCAATTTTTAGTAATTAACAGAATTTCAATAATGATTCGAAAAATAGTTTCCCATCTTCATTTGCCAATTGATGATCTGCCGCTCTTTCTGGATGTGGCATCATACCAAATACATTTTTCCCTTTATTTGTGATTCCAGCAATGTTTAAAAGAGATCCATTTGGATTAGAATTTTCCGAAATAGTTCCATTTTCTTCACAATAATTAAAAATTACTTGATCATTGTCTTGAATACTTTTTAACATGTCATCCGCAGCATAGAACCTTCCTTCACCATGAGCAATTGGAATTTTATATGCTTTTTGAATATCCAATCCTTTCGTAATTGCAGTAGAATCAGTTGCAGGTTTGATAAACGTGTTTTTACAAATGAATTTTTGTTTGTCGTTGTGTAATAAAGCTCCTTCTAAAAGTCCAGATTCAGTTAAAATTTGAAATCCATTACAAACTCCTAAAACATATCCTCCTTTATTTGCATGTTTAATTACTTCCCCCATTATAGGTGAAAGTTTTGCAATTGCACCTGACCGAAGGTAATCTCCATAAGAAAATCCACCCGGAAGCACAACGAAATCAACCCCTTTTAAGTCAGTATCTTTGTGCCATAATTGTTCAACTTGTTGACCCATAATAGTTTTCAAGACATAAATCATGTCTTCATCACAGTTGGAACCAGGAAAGGTAACTACACCAAATTTCATATATTAAAAATTTAAATAAGAAAAAATTGTTTCTTCTTGTCGTATTTCACGGAGTAAAAGTAGTAATAATTAAGGAAGTATTCGACTAGAAATGTAGGAAAAATTTCAAGACTGAATATGTAAGGGTAACATAAAAAAGACCAATAGCAACGATACTTAGTGTTTTATGAGAAAATGAAAAAGTTAGAAAAAATGAAAAGGGAATCATAATAATACTAAAACGTTGAATTTGACCATTGTTTTGGAAGAAATCAAGAATACCGATAACAATTCCAGCCACAACTATCCACCATAACATTTTTGTCATTTTTTTTAATCGTAATGAACTTTTTTGAATGTGCGCTTGAATACTTACAAGACTTAGTAATAATGAACAAATAAAAATCCCGAAAACTACCAAAAAATCAAATTGTAATCGCTCATAATTTGTTGCTGATTTGATTAATGTTAAATCGATAGACGTTTTATTATAAATTAAATAAAAACTACCATAAAATAGCGGAATTGAAAATCCAATAACAGATAATAGAATTTCTCTAAATACAAATGGACGAATACACCAAATCATAAAAAAAATGACAGGCAATAACCCAATTAATGGAGGGTGAAAAGTGGCAGCTATACCTGCGAAAAAACTGGCATTAAATACTGTTTTTCTTCCATCGTCATTTTGTCTCAAAAAATAAAGTTGATGTAAAGTTAGAATTATAAAAGTATGTGAAATTAATAAGCCATCAATTTGATAAAAAGAATGATAAAAACTAAGAAGTATGACATACTGTAAAGATGGCATAAAACTGTTTCGTTCCAAAAATTGATTCCAATTAAAAATAGCATTGATCCCAATAGCATTTATTAGAATTAATAAACTAGCAAATAGTTGAGAATAAACAGGATTTATAGATTTTGCATTTCCCCAAAAGCCAAAGTTAACAGCTTCAAAATAGCCATAATATTTTGTAGAAAAATTCAATAAAATATACGCAACTACCACAAAAGGTAGAAGAAATTGAACAATAGAACGATTACTTAAAAATAATTTAACCACAACTGCGAAGGTAATAATTATTTTGAATAGGGGAATCGGGTGCAAAACCATTTTGAGATTAATTTTTAATCTTTTCTTTTGATGATGTATTTTTTTCCAAAAAAAAGGCTCCCAACTAACTTGGAAGCCTTTTCAAAAAATTCATGACTCTAAGATTATAATTTAAATTTAACTGAAGTTTTCAAATAACCGTAATCTCAATCTAAACCTTAATCTCAGTCTCAATATTTCTTACAATTCAAACTTAATCCCTTGCGCTAATGGCAAACTGTCTGAATAATTAATTGTATTTGTTTGACGTCTCATGTAAACTTTCCAAGCATCAGATCCAGACTCACGTCCTCCACCTGTTTCTTTTTCACCACCAAAAGCACCACCAATTTCAGCCCCAGAAGTTCCGATGTTTACGTTAGAGATTCCACAATCAGATCCAACACATGATAAGAACAATTCAGCTTCTTTCAAGTTGTTTGTCATAATCGCTGATGATAATCCTTGCGGAACACCATTTTGAATTTTGATTGCATTTTCTACTCCTCCTGAATATTTCATTACATATAAAATGGGAGCAAATGTTTCGTGTTGAACCACTTCATAATGATTTTCAGCAGCAACGATTGCTGGTTTAACATAACATCCAGACTCATAACCTTCACCAGTTAAAACACCACCTTCAACAATGATTTTTCCTCCTTGTGCAACTGCTTGCTCCAAAGAATCAAGATACATTTGAACTGCGTCTGTATCGATAAGTGGTCCAACGTGATTATTTTCATCCAATGGATTACCGATACGAAGTTGACCATACGCTTTCGCCATTGATTCTAACACCTTATCATAAATATCTTCGTGAACAATTAAACGACGAGTTGTAGTACAACGTTGTCCAGCAGTTCCAACAGCACCAAAAACAGCACCTGGAATAACCATTTTCAAATCACAACTTGGCGCCATGATGATTGCGTTGTTTCCACCTAATTCTAATAAAGAAGAACCTAAACGAGCACCAACTGCAGCACCAACTGATTTACCCATACGAGTAGAACCTGTTGCAGAAACCAAAGGAACACGTTTGTCTTCCGCCATTAATTTTCCAATTTCAGCACCACCGATTAACACACAAGAAACTCCTTCAGGAACATCATTTGCTTCGAAAACTTCTTTTGTAATTTGTTGACAAGCGATTGCAGTTAAAGGTGTTTTTTCTGATGGTTTCCAGATACAAACATCTCCACAGATCCATGCCAATGCAGTATTCCAATTCCAAACCGCAACAGGAAAATTAAAAGCAGAAATAATTCCTACAATTCCAATTGGGTGATATTGTTCGTACATCCTGTGTCCTGGACGTTCAGAGTGCATAGTTAAACCATATAACTGACGAGATAAACCAACTGCGAAATCACAGATATCGATCATTTCTTGAACTTCTCCTAAACCTTCTTGTAACGATTTCCCCATTTCATAAGAAACCAATTTCCCTAATGAATCTTTGTGAAAACGTAAACGATCCGCTAATTGACGAACGATTTCACCTCTTTTTGGCGATGGAACTGTTCTCCATACTTTGAATGCTTCAGTTGCTTTTAAAACAGCAGCTTCATAATCAACCTCAGTTGCAGAATTTACAGAAGCAATTAATTTTCCATCAACTGGAGAATAAGAATCAATTCTTTCCCCTCTTGTTTTTAACCATTTACTTCCTAAAGAAGCTCCGTTGTTAATTTCCTCAATTCCAAATTGAGCTAATATTTCTTGTATACCAAGATCTTGCATTACTTCAGCCATAGCTAGTTATTTTTCGTTTTAATAAAAAGTGACGCAAAATTAACCCAAAAAAATGAGTTTACAGAAGAATAACTATTTTCTCTTCGTTTTTTAATGAATTTTATGAAAAATTGGATTTTAATTCGATATTTAATTTAACTTAAGAATAAGTCAAAAGTTGGATAGTTATACATTCAAATTAGGTTAAAACCTTAAATCCGCAAACTATAAATTTTGAAATATCGTTTTTTTGATTATTGCTGTTTCGCTTTATTTAGAGTCTGAAAATCTTGATTTTTTCTTTTTTTGAGTGTTTTTTTAAGCTTGTTAATAAATGTTGTTCTCTGCATTAGAGTGATAAATTTAGTTTATACAATTATTAGCTTTGTGACATGTAATTTACTGATAATCAATAGTTATTTTTAACTGACAAAACATAGGTCTCCTAAAAATTTATTTTTACAACTTTTTACTCTACTCTAATACAAGATGATATGGTTTGTCAGTAAAGAGTTTTAGTGTTTTTTGTCCTCCTTTTTTTATCCACTTATATGGAACGACTACAAATCGATAAATAAACTTTTTAAGCCGGAATGTATTTTCTACGAATGAGACTTTTTGAGATATTTTTCCTAAAATGTAGAGATAGAAATTTCGACACATTGCGTTAATTAGCATGTAAACTGCATTTTCTTCTAAAAATGAAAAAGGTAAATTTCCCCAACCAAAATCATTGTTCATTTCATCAAAAATCTTTTCTGAACTACCTCTTTGATTGTAGAATTCAATTACATCTTTATCAGACATTATCCATTCATTAGTGATTATTGCTCTGTATATGAAATTATCTTGTTGGAAAATATCAATTTGCCCATTTTTGTTAGCTTCACGACTTACAACATATCGATATATTTTTTCTTCACCAAAAGGCTGATATTGTATACTTGCTACTTCGACTTCTTTAAAACCAATAGTTTCTTTTGTCCAATTGAATGTGGCATGAATTTGTTTAGTTAATTCTCCGCAACGTTGAGCTCGTATGAAAAAACTGTCGCTGTTTTTTTCTACAGTTTTGATAATCTCTTTCGTAAAAGAGCCACAATCCATCCTACTTCTATTTATTTTTATTCCATTGTCATTAAGTAGTTTATAAACTTCTTCTAGCGTTTCTTCTTGTTTAAATTTAACATTTGAATTCCCATTTCT
>OBEQ011128030.1_pt1 | contig 16359 bp, 10 predicted proteins | sample 1670901 | NCBI WGS metagenome assembly OBEQ01 (sample SAMEA104232315, study PRJEB22302) | groundwater metagenome | biome: forest; feature: aquifer; material: groundwater | place: USA | collected 2011-08-07 | depth 5.4 m
CCACGCGCCGAGGACGTCGCCTCCGACGCGGCGGCCCGGCGGGCGCGCGCGCAGGCCGAAGCCGACCGCACCGCCATCGCCGCGTCGGCCGCCGAGCTGGCCGCGCTGCTGGGCTGGAACCCCGAGGAGCCGCTGCACGCCGAGGGCGGCCTGCCCGAGGCCGCCGAGCCGCCGCCCCTGGCGTCGCTGCGCGGGCGCCGCAACGGCCACCCCGACGCACGCGTGGCCAGCGCGCGCATCGAGGCGGAGAACGCGCGCATCCGCGTCGAGGGCAAGAAGCGCTGGCCCGAGCTGTCGCTCGACGCCGAGTCGCTCATCGGCGATCCCGGGCTGCCCGGCACCGACTTCAAGCTGGGCGTGACCCTGACCGTGCCGCTCTTCGCCAGGAGGGGTGCGGCCGAGCGCGCCGCGCGTGCGCGCCGCGACGCGGCCGTGGTCGAGCGCGACGCTGCCCTCGCCACCGTCGACGGCGCGGTGGTGGCCTCGTACCGCCGGCTGCAAGCGGCGCGCCAGCGCGCACGCTCGCTCGAGCACGACGTGCTGCCGGCGCAGCGCGAGGCCGCCGAGCTGGCGCGCAGCGCCTACCGCGAGGGCGCGGGCGGCCTGATCGCCGTGCTCGACGCCGAGCGCGCGCTCAACGACACCGAAGTGGAATGGATCGACGCGCGCGCCGAGGCGGCGCTCGCGCTCATCGAGCTGGAATGGGCCGTGGGAGGCACGCTGTGAGATCGCTCGCGCTGGTGGTGCTGCTGCTGGGAATCGGGCTCGCGCCCGCGTGCAAGAAGTCAGCCCCCGCGGCCGAGCCCGCCGAGGAGGAGCCCGCGGCCATCGCGACCACCTGCGCGCCCGCGCGCCCGGCCGCCACCAGCGAGCACGTGTCGCTGCGCGGCGTGGTCGCGGCGCCGCCCGACCGCGAGGCCAGCGTGGCCCCGCAAGCGGCCGGACGGGTCGTCGGCCTGCGCGTGCACGAGGGCGACAAGGTCAAGGCGGGCGATCTCATCGCCACCATCGAGGATCCCACCCTCTCGGAGGCCGTGGTCGAGAGCGATGCCACGCGCGGCTCGGCCCAGGCCGCGCTCGCCAACGCCGACGCCGCGCTGGCGCGCGCGCAGCGACTCTTCGATCAGGGCATCGCGCCGCGTCGCGACGTCGAGGACGCGCAGGCGCGCCGCGCCGCCGCGCTGGCCGAGGCGCAGGCCGCCGACGCGCGGGGCGGGCTGGCGCGCCAGCAGCGCAACAAGGCGCGCGTGACCGCGCCCATCCCCGGCGTGATCATCAAGGTGTGGCGCAGAAACGGTGAGCTGGTCGACGGCACGCCGGCGACGCCGCTGGTCGACATCGCCGATCCTTCGCAGCTGGAGCTGCGCGCCGACGCGCCCGCGGCCCAGCTGGTGCGCCTGCGCGAGGGCGCGGGCGTCGGGACCCGCCTCGACGCCGTGCCCGGTGTGGTGCTGCCCGGCAAGCTCATCTTCGTGGCGCCCGCGGTCGACACCACCACCTCGCTGGGCGTGGTGCGCGCGGCCATCACGCCGCCCGCCGACGGCAGCGTGCAGCCCAAGCTGGGCCTGGCCGGCCAGCTCGCCGTCGAGGTGCCCGGACGCACCGGCGCGGTGCTGGTGCCCGCGGTGGCCATCCGGCGCTCGGCCAGCGGCGCCGAGGAAGTCGTCGTCTGCGACCTGGCCGCCGAGGGCGGGCCCAAGGCCGTCCTGCGCGAGGTGCAGACGGGCGCGCGCTCGGGCGGTGACGTCGAGATCACCTCGGGCCTGAAGGAGGGCGAGTCGGTGGCCACGCGCCACGTCGTGGCGCTCGAGGACGGCGCGAAGATCGACGTCGGCAAGGGCGAGGCGGGCAAGGACGACGCGCCCGCGCCCGCGCCCGCGCCCGCGCCGGCCAAGGCGGAGGCCGGCAAGTGAAGCTGGTCTCGGCGCTGCGCGCGCGCGCCAGCCTGGTGGTCCTGGCGACCATCGCCGCCATCGCCTTCGGCGTCGACGCCATGAACCGGCTACCGAGCGGCATCTATCCCGACGTCGACTTCCCGCGCCTGGTGGTGGTTGCGCGCGTGGGCGACCTGCCGCCCGAGGCGGTGCAGACGGCGGCCACGCGCCAGCTCGAGGAGGCGCTGGCCACGGTGCCGGGCGTGCTGCGCGTGCGCTCCAAGACCATCCGCGGCGCCACCGAGCTGTCGGCGCAGTTCGTGCCCGGCACCGACATGTGGCGCGCGCTGCAGATCGCCGAGACTCACGTGGCCGAGGTGCGCGGCGAGCTGCCTGCCGCCGCCGAGATCCAGGTCGAGCGGGTCACGCCCGTCGATCTACCCATCGCCACCTTCAACGTCACCGGCACGAGCGAGGTCGACCCGCGCGTGCTGCACGAGGCCGCGGCGCGCATCCTGCGCCCGGCCCTGACCCGGGTCGCGGGCATCGGCTCGGTCGCGGTGCAGGGCGGCGACGTGCGCGAGTTCGAGGTCATCCTGCGCCCCGACGCGCTGGCCTCGGCGCACCTCACGCCCGGCGCGGTCGCCGACAAGGTGTCGAGCGGCGTGCGCGTGGCCGCGGTCGGCCGCGCCGAGGGCGAGCACCAGGTGCTCACGGTGCTGGCCGCGTCGGAGCCCAACACGCCCGAGGCCATCGGCGCGCTGCCCGTGGCCATGGGTCCGAGCGGGCCCATCCTGCTGTCCAGCATCGCCGAGGTGCGCGAGGGCGCCGAGGACCGCACCACCAGCGTGGCCGGTCCGGGCGGCGACGTGGTGGTCGTGACCGTGTCGCGCTCGCCCGGTGCCAGCACGCCCGACGTGGTCAGCGGCGTGCGCGCGGTGGTCGACGATCTGCAGCGCGGCAAGGCCTTCCCGCCCGGCGTGCACGTCGACCCGGTCTACGACCAGGCCACGCTCATCGACGACGCCATGCACGGCGTGCGCGACGCCATCCTCATCGGCATCGTGCTCAGCCTGGTGGTGCTGGCGGTGTTCCTGCGCGATCCGCGCGCCGGCATCGCCGCGGCCATGGCCGTGCCCATCACCCTGGTGGCCACCTTCGGCGTGATGCGCCTGTTCGGACAGACGCTCAACCTCATGTCGATGGGCGGCCTGGCCGTCGCCATCGGTCTGGTCGTCGACGACGCCATCGTCATCGTCGAGGGCATCGTGCACCGCGTCGAGGACGGCTTCGACGTGCCCACCGCCGCCGAGCGCGGCACCGGCGACCTGTTCGCCGCGGTGGTCGGCACCACGTTGACCACGGTGGTCGTGTTCGCGCCCCTGGCGCTCATCTCGGGCGTGGTGGGCAGCTTCCTGGGCGCCCTGGCGGTGACCCTGTGTGCATCGGTGGTGCTGTCGCTCATCGTCTCGGTGACGGTGGTGCCGCTCGCGGCCGCGAGGCTGCTCAAGCGCAAGAAGCCTGCCGCCGACGCGCCCACCGAGCCATCCACCGAGCCATCCGCCGAGCCCTCCGCCGAGCCATCCGCCGAGCACGAGGAGCGCGGCCTGGCCGCCGCCTACGGCCGCCTGCTGCGCCGGGTCGTGCGCCACCCGGTGCTGAGCGTCATCGCCGTGCTGCTCCTCGGCGGCGTGGGCTGGTTCGCCTCGCAGCACACCACGACCGGCTTCCTGCCCCAGATGGACGAGGGCGCCATGGTGGTCGACTTCGTGCTGCCGGCCGGCACGTCGCTCGAGGAGACCGATCGGCTCACGCGCGGCATCGACCGCATCCTCGAGACCACCCCCGGCGTGGTCACGTTCACGCGCCGCACCGGCGCCGAGATGGGTCCGGCAGCGGCCACGCAGCAGAACACCGGCGACATCCTGGTGCGTCTGGCGCCGCGCGCGCAGCGCAAGTCGGTCTACGAGATCATGGACATGGTGCGCGTGCGCGCCGAGCGCGAGGTGCCCGAGGCGAAGATCGAGTTCGTGCAGGTGCTGCAGGACGTGCTCGACGACCTGGCGGGCAACCCGCGGCCCATCGAGGTGCGTCTCTTCGGCGACGATCACAAGGTGCTCGAGGAGCTGTCGGCGCAGGTCGAGGAACGTCTGCTCAAGGTCGGCGACATCGAGGACATCTCCACCGGCACCGAGGGCAACGTGCCGGTGCTGCGCACCGACGTGAACGCGGTGGCGGCCGAGCGCCTGGGCGTCACGCCCGCGCAGGTCATCGACGATCTCGCGGTCGCCCTGGCCGGCCGCGTGGCCGCGCAGGTGCGCGTGGTCGACCAGATGCTGGGCGTGCGCGTGCGCTTCCCCGATGCGGTGCGCTTCGACCCCGACGCCATCACCAACCTGCCGCTCGCCTACGGCAACGCCGTGCTGCCGCTGTCAGCGGTCACCTACATCAGCCGGCCCATCAGCCCGGTGATCCTGCAGCGCGAGAACCTGCGCCAGGTGGTCATCCTGACCGCGGCGGTCAAGCCGGGCGGCGACCTGGCCGCGGCCACCGCCCACGTCGCCTCCGCGCTCAGGGACGTCAAGATTCCCGACGAGTACCGCCTGGAAGTGGGCGGCCAGCTGCAGAGCGCGCGGCAGACCCAGCGCGACCTGGCCGCGGTCTTCGGCATGGGCATCGCGCTGGTCCTGGCCATCCTGCTGGTCCAGTTCAAGTCGCTGCGCCTGGCCCTGGTCGTGCTCCTGGGCGCGCCTCTGGCCCTGGTCGGCGCCTTCGTGACCCTGGCGCTCACCGGCATCCCGCTCAACGCCTCCTCGCTCATGGGCTGCGTGCTCCTCGCCGGCCTGGTGGTCAAGAACGGCATCCTCCTGCTCGAGCACGCGCAGGCCAACGCGGCCCACGGCGAGCTCTTCGCCGACGCGGTGGCGCGCGCCGGCGCCCGCCGCCTGCGCCCGATCCTCATGACCACGGCCGCCACCATCGTCGGCCTGGTGCCCCTGGCGCTGGGCATCGGCGCCGGCTCCGAGCTGCAGCGTCCACTGGCGGTGGCCACCATCGGCGGCCTGGTGCTCTCGACGCTGGTGACCCTCTTCGCGGTGCCCGCCCTGGCGTGTGCGCTCATGCCGCGGAACGCTCGCGGCTCTCGAGGGTAACCGCAGAGACGCCCGAGCGAAGCCGCGCGCGGAGCGAGGACCGCTCGGGCGGTCAAATCAGCCGCGTCAGCACCCTACTTGCTCAAGGGCACGCACACCGCGAGCGCCCTCTGCAGCTCGCCGTGCGAATCCCTCTCGGCCACCGCCGAGAGCAGCACGCGCACCTTCCCGCCGTCCTTGCGCATGAACTCGTGCTCGACGTCGCTCACCTGGCCGCTCGCGAACAGCTCGGGCAGCACGTGGTCCACGACCTGACGGCGCGATTCGTCCGAAAGGAAGGCCAGGGACATCCTGCCGATGACCTCGCGGCGCTCGTAGCCCAGCGTCGCCAGCCAGTGCTCCGAGACGCTGAGCAGGCGGCCTTCGGCGTCGGTCGTGTGCAGCATGACGGGCGCGCGATCGAGGACGCCGTGGTAACGGTCCTCGAGGTCGCGGATGGCCGCGCGGGCGCGGCGACGGTCGGTCGCACGCTGCTCGAGCGAGGCCAGGCGCGGCGCCAGCAGCTCGGCGTCGCGCGGCCACAGCACGAAGTCGCTCGCGCCCGCCTCGATGAGCGATTCGAGCACGCCCGGATCGGTCTCCTCGGTCAGCACCAGGATGACCGGCGTCTCGCCGCCCGGGACCGCGCGCAGCGCGCGCACCGAAGCCTCGGCGCCCAGGCCGCGCCCGCCCATGGCCACGATGACCGCGACGCCGAACTCGCCCGCGACCGCGCCACCCATCGACGACGCCCCGGGCGTGCCGACGTCGCGACGCCGGACCACCGACAGCCCGCGCGCACGCAGGCGCGCATGCACCACCTCGAGGGTCGCCTCGTCGTTGCCGATGAGCAGGGTCTTCACGGGGCCACGTCCCGGATCACGTCACGTGTACATTTTTCGCGCCGCCGAGCGCATCTCGTTCGACGACGGGCCCGAAGCCTGCCCCATTTGCCGGCCTTGCGCCAGCCTCTCCACGCAGCGCACGACCAGCGAGGTCCAGCCGGTCTGATGGTCGGCGCCCTGGCCCCAGCCCTTGTCGGCGTGGAAGTACTCGTAGAAGAGCAGCAGATCGCGCCAGTGCGGATCCTTGGCGAAACGTTCCGCATACGGGCCGTGAACGGGCAGGACGCCGCGCTGGTCAGGCATGAAGATGCTGGTCAAGCGCCGGCACAGCTCGTGGGCCACCTGCTGCAGGTTCATGTACCGACCCGATCCGGTCGGACACTCGACCTGCAGGCTGTCGCCGTAGAAGAAGTGGTAGCGCTCGAGCGCCTCGACCAGCAGGTAGTTGAGCGGGAACCACACCGGCCCGCGCCAGTTGGAGTTGCCGCCGAACATGCCCGTGGTCGAATCGCCCGGTACGTAGTCGACCCGGTACTCGCGCCCATCGGCGCGGAAGACGAACGGATGATCCTTGTGGTAGAGCGACAGCGAACGCAGCCCGTAGGGCGACAGGAACTCGTTCTCGTCCAGCACGTAGCGCAACGCACGCACCAGCCGCTCCTTGGACGGAATGGCCAAGAGCCGGTGCCCGCCGCCACGGTGCTGCCCCTGCTCCATGGCGGTCACGTTGCGTGACAGCTCGCTGCGGTTGGACAGCAGCCAGTCCATGCGCCGCCTGAAGTCGGGCATGCGCGCGAGCACGTCCTCCTCCAGGACCTCGGCGGTGATGAGGGGGATGAGCCCGACCATCGAGCGGATGCGCAGCGGCGTGTACACGCCGCCGATGTGGATCTGATCGTAGTAGAAGCCATCCTGCTCGTCCCACAGGCCGGTGCCGCCGAAGCTGTTCATGGCGTCGATGATGGCGACGAAGTGCTCGAAGAACTTGGACGCCAGGTCCTCGGCCGCCGGGTCGTCGTGGGCCAGCTCGAAGGCCATGGCCAGCATGTTGGCGCAGTAGAACGCCATCCACGCCGTGCCGTCGGCCTGCTCGAGGTGGCCGCCGGTGGGCAAGGGCTGCGAGCGATCGAAGACGCCGATGTTGTCGAGCCCGAGGAAGCCGCCGCCGAAGATGTTGTTGCCGTCGTCGTCCTTGCGGTTCACCCACCAGGTGAAGTTGAGCAGCAGCTTGTGGAAGCAGCGCGACAGGAACACGCGGTCGCGCTTGCCGCGCGCCGCCGCCATCTTGTACACGCGCCAGCACGCCCACGCGTGCACGGGCGGGTTGACGTCGCCGAAGGCGAACTCGTAGGCGGGAATCTGCCCGTTCGGGTGCATGTACCACTCGCGCAGGAACAGGACGAGCTGCTCCTTGGCGAAGTCACCGTCGATCTCGGCGAACGGGATCATGTGGAAGGCGAGATCCCAGGCCGCGTACCAGGGGTACTCCCACTTGTCGGGCATCGAGACGATGTCGCGGTTGTACAGGTGGTTGCGCCACTCCTTGTTGCGCGTGCGCGTGGGCGGCGGCTTGGGCTGCGACGGGTCGCCGTCGAGCCAGGCGGCCACGTCGTAGTGGTAGAACTGCTTGGAGTGCAGGAGCCCGGCGCGGCCCTGGCGCAGCACGCGCTTCTCCTCCTCCGAGATGTGCTCGGGCGAGCGGTGCTCGAAGAAGATGTCGGCCTCGCTCTTGCGGTCCTCGAACACGCGCGCGAACTCGACGCCGAAGGGCACCGCCGGCCGCTCGTGCGCGTCGTACAGGCGCAGCTCGACGGTGGTGTGGCCGCCCGCGGGCACATGCAGCCGGTAGCGCGCGGCGCACTTGGTGCCTTCCTGGGCGGGGTTCACCACGTCGTGCTTGCCGTGCACCACGTAGTCGTGGAAGGCGTCCTTCACGTAGCGGGTGGCCGAGGGCGCGTTGAACAGGCGCTCGGCGTTGGTCTCGTTGTTGGTGAACAGCATCTCGGGCAGGGGCGAGCCGTGGCAGGCCAGCTCGTAGCGGCCCAGCTGGTGGTGCGATGTGGCCACGCGCGTGAAGCCGGCGTCGTCTTGCTCGTGGTCGAGCCAGGCCTTGGGCTCGGGCCCGTAGCCCTCGCCCGTGCGTCCCCACGACCAGATGTTGCGGAACCACAGCGTGGGCAGGACCTCGATGGGCGCGTCCTCGGGCCCGCGGTTGTGCACGGTGATGCGGATCAGGATGTCGTCGGGCGACGCCTTGGCATACTCGGTGAACACATCGAAGTAGCGGTTGTCGTCGAAGACCCCGGTGTCATGCAGCTCGTACTCCGGCTCGCTGCGTCCGCGCTTGCGGTTCTCCGCCACCAGCTGGTCGTACGGGAAGGCCGCCTGCGGGTACTTGTACAGCGACTTCATGTACGAGTGCGTGGGCGTCGAATCGAGGTAGAAGTAGCACTCCTTCACATCCTCGCCGTGGTTGCCCTCGTCACCGGTCAGACCGAAGGCGCGCTCCTTGAGGATGGGATCCTTGCCGTTCCACAGGGCGACCGCGAAGCACAGCCGGCACTGCCGGTCGGTGAGACCCATGAGGCCGTCCTCGCCCCAGCGGTAGGTGCGGCTGCGTGCATGCTCGTGCGGGAAGTAGTCCCAGCAGGTGCCAAATGGCGAATAGTCCTCGCGCACGGTGGCCCATTGCCGTTCGGCGAGGTATGGACCCCAGCGCTTCCAGTTCTTCTCGCGACGAGCGTCAGCGTTGAGCCGTTCCGTCTCTTCGTCGTGCAGGTTGTAGCGAGCGGTCATGTCACTCCCGTGGGCACGTCACGTACGAATGGAAGGAATCGAATCGCCTCACCATAAACCCTTGCCCGCGGCGGGGCAAAGCCCTGGTAATATGTCCCGGCTCATCTCCGCGAATGCCGCTCCGGAGGGGGTGCGGTGGACACGCGAGCGTGCTTCCGCCATTGCTGTCATCCGCTGTACGCGGCCCCGGCGAGGGAATACATGGCCAGCAAGTCGACAGCCGAAGTCGCCACGATAACCGTACCGGGCGAAGCGTTCGTGCACGAGCGGCAGGTCGAGCCGTGCGTGCTCGTCATCTTCGGCGGTACGGGTGATCTGGCCAAGCGCAAGCTCCTGCCTGCGCTCTACAACCTGGCGCGCGAAGGATCGCTGCCCAAGAACTTCGCCGTGGTCGGACTGGGTCGCAGCGCCGACGGCGAGGAAGCCTTCCGCGGCATCCACCGCGAGTCGACGGGCAAGTTCTCGCGCACCAAGCCGCTCGACGAGAGCGTGTGGAACGATCTGTCGTCGCGCCTGTTCTACGTCTCGGGCGATCTTTCGGACGCGCACACCTTCAAGACCCTCGACGACAAGCTCAAGCAGATCGACACCAAGCTGGGCACGCGCGGCAACCGCATCTACTTCTTCTCCACGCCCGCCAGCCAGTTCCCCGTCATCCTGGGCGGGCTCAAGGCCGCGGGCATGATCCACCCGGCGCCGCGGCGCGGCCAGGGCAAGGGCGTGCCCTTCTCGCGGGTGATGATCGAGAAGCCGTTCGGCAAGGACCTCGAATCGGCGCGCGAGCTCAACCAGATGGCAGCCGAGTTCGTTTCGGAGGAGCAGATCTTCCGGATTGACCATTACCTGGGCAAGGAGACGGTGCAGAACATCCTGGTCCTGCGCTTCGCCAACGCCATGTTCGAGCCGCTATGGAACCGGAAATACGTCGATTACGTCGAGATCACCGCGGCAGAAGAGCTGGGCATGGAGGGCCGGGGCAAGTTCTACGACGAGACCGGCGCCATGCGCGACGTCATCCAGAACCACCTGCTCGAGGTGCTCGCGCTGGTGGCCATGGAGCCGCCGGTGTCCTTCCAGGCCAACGAGATCCGTGACGAGAAGGCCCAGGTCATGCGATCCATGCGTCCCATCTACGCCAACGAGGTCGCCTCCGAGACGGTGCGGGCGCAGTACCGTGGCTACCTCGACGAGCCCAACGTGAGCAAGACGTCCCGAACGCCCACCTACGTGGCCTGCAAGTTCATGATCGACAACTGGCGCTGGCAGGGCGTGCCCTTCTACGTGCGCGCCGGCAAGAAACTGAACAAGCGTCTGACCGAGGTGGCGATTCATTTCCAGCCCGTGCCGCTGTGCTTGTTTGGACGTGATGAAGTGTGTCAGCGTCTCGACTCCAACGTGCTGTCCCTGCGCATCCAGCCCGACGAGGGTATCCAGTTCCAGTTCATGACCAAGCGTCCTGGTGACGACCTGTTCGTGTCCTCGGTGACCATGGACTTCTCGTACGCGCGCGCGTTTGCCAAGCAGCCGGTCGAGGCGTACGAACGACTGTTCCTCGATTGCATGCGCGGTGATGCCACGCTCTTCGCTCGCCGTGACGGCGTCGAGGAGCAGTGGGAGCTGTGCGACCCCATCCTCAAGGCTTGGGAGGAGGACTCGTCCATTCCTCTCGCCATCTACGAGCCGGGCAGTGCCGGTCCGCGCGAGGCGGACGCGCTCATGGCTCGCGACAAGCGCCGCTGGCGCGAGATCAAGTAGGCCATCCATGTCCGAGACCTCCGAAGCGACGCCGCTCTCTCCGGCCAGCAGCAAGCCGAATGTGATCGTCGTCAAGGATTCCGCCGAGCTGGCCGAGCGCGCTGCCGCGCACGTGGCCGCCCTCGCACGCGACGCCGTGCGTGAGCGCAAGAGCTTCCACGTTGCACTCGCAGGCGGCACCACGCCGCGCGCGATGTACGAGAAGCTGTCCACGCGTGACGACGTCGCATGGCGCTCGGTCCACATCTGGTTCGGCGACGAGCGCAGCGTGCCGACCGATCACGACGACTCCAACTACCGCATGGTCAAGGAGTCGCTGCTCGAGCGCACGCCCATCCCGTCCGCCAACGTCCACCGGATGGAGGCCGACGAGGCCGATCTGGAGGCCGCGGCCGCCGCCTACTCGGCGGCGCTGCCCGAGCACCTGGATCTCATCATCCTGGGCATGGGCGAGGACGGCCACACCGCGTCGCTCTTCCCCGGCGCCGCCGCCATCCAGGAGAAGCTCAAGCGCGTGGTGCCGGTGGTCGGGCCCAAGCCGCCGCAGAAGCGCCTGAGCGTCACGCCGCTGGTCATCGCGGCGGCGCGCCACAAGCTGGTGCTGGCGTCGGGCGCGACCAAGGCCGACATGCTGGCGCGTGTGCTGGTCGGGCCGCCCAACCCGCTGGCCCTGCCGGTGCAGCTGGCCCGCGACGGCACCTGGATCATCGACGAGGCGGCGGCCGCCAAGCTGCCGGCAGAGGCGCGCCCGTGACCAGGCTCCTGGCCGCCGACGTCGGCGGCACCAAGACGCTCCTGGCGGTGGTCGAGCTGCACGGCGACGCCTTCGAGATCGTCCGCCAGGAACGTTACGAGAGCGGCAAGTTTCCCGGGCTCACGCCCATGCTGCGCTCGTTCGGCGCCGAGAAGGACAAGCTGGCGGGCGCGTGCTTCGCGGTCGCCGGGCCGGTCGTCGACAACGTCTCCGAGACGTCGAACCTGCCCTGGGTCATCCGCGCCTCCGAGATCGCCGAGACGGTGGGCGTGCGTCACGTCGAGCTGATCAACGACTTCGCCGCCATCGGCTGGGGCATCCCGCACCTCGGGCCCGCCGATCTGGCCACGCTGCAGCCGGGCAAGAAGCACCCGCGCGGCGTGGTCTCGTACATCGGCGCCGGCACCGGCCTGGGCCAGGGTTTCATGGTCTGGGAAGAGGCCGTCGACGGCTACCGCGTCATGCCCTCCGAGGGCGGCCACGGCGACTTCGCGCCCCGCGACGAGATCGAGATCTCCATCCTCGAGCACCTCGAGCGCCAGCACGGCCACGTCTCCTACGAGCGCGTCATCTCGGGCATGGGTATCCACAACATCTACCGCGCCCTGGTGGAAGAGCTCGGCCGCGCCGAGTCGCCGCTGGTACGCGCCGAGATGGAAAAGGACGACCCGCCCGCGGTCATCACCCGGCACGCGCTCGCCGGCAGCGACGCCACCTGCTCGGAGGCCGTCGACCGCTTCATCGCCATCTACGGCGCCGAGGCCGGCAACCTGGCCCTGCGGGTCATGTCCACGGGCGGCGTCTATGTCGCCGGCGGCATCGCGCCGCGCATGGTCGAGCGCATGCGCGCGGGCAACTTCACCCGCGCCTTCGGCGACAAGGGTCGGCTGGGTCCGCTGTGCCAGCAGATCCCGGTCCACATCGTGCTCAACACGCAAGTTGGTCTGCTCGGCGCTGCCGCGTGCGCCGCGCGCACCTTGTCCCGGAAAGGATGATCATGTCGCTCTCCGCCGATCCGATTGCCAAGCTCGCCGTCAACACCATCCGCACGCTCTCGATCGACGCGGTGCAGAAGGCCAACTCCGGCCACCCCGGCCTGCCGCTCGGTGCCGCGCCGATGGCGTACGTGCTCTGGCAGAAGTACCTCAAGCACAACCCCAAGAACCCCAAGTGGCCGGATCGCGACCGCTTCGTGCTCTCCGCCGGTCACGGCGCCATGCTGCAGTACACGCTCCTGCACCTGACCGGCTACGACCTGTCGCTCGACGATCTCAAGCAGTTCAGGCAGTGGAACTCGCGCACGCCTGGGCATCCCGAGACCTTCATGACCCCGGGCGTCGAGGCCACCACCGGTCCGCTCGGGCAGGGCTCGGCCAACGCGGTGGGCATGGCCATCGCCGAGCGCTGGCTGGCGGCGCGCTACAACAAGCCCGGCCACACCATCGTCGATCACTACACCTACGCCATCGTCTCCGACGGTGACCTGATGGAAGGCATCTCGGGCGAGGCGGCCTCGCTGGCCGGGCACATGAAGCTCGGCAAGCTGATCTACCTGTACGACGACAACAAGATCTCCCTCGACGGTCCCACCTCGATGGCGTTCACCGAGGACGCGTTCAAGCGCTACGAGGCCTACGGCTGGCACGTGCAGCGGGTCGAGGACGGCAACACCGACTACGACGCGCTCGACAAGGCCATCGCCGCGGCGCGCGCCGAGACCTCGCGGCCGTCGATCATCTGCGTGCGCACCATCATCGGCTACGGCTCGCCCAACAAGTCCAACTCGCAGCACGCGCACGGCGCGCCCCTGGGCGACGCCGAGGTCGCGCTGACCAAGAAGGCGCTCGGCTTCGACCCCGACAAGTCGTTCTACGAGCCGGAAGAGGCGCTGGCGCACTTCCGCACCGCCATCGAGCGCGGCGCCAAGGCCGAGAACGAGTGGCAGGGCCGCTTCGAGGCCTGGGCCAAGGCCAACCCCGAGCTGGCCGCCGAGTGGAAGACGGCGTTTGCCAACGAGCTGCCCGCGGGCTGGGACTCCGAGCTGCCGGTGTTCAAGGTCGGCGAGGATCAGGCGACGCGCGAGTCGGGCGGCAAGGCGCTGCAGGCGGTGGCCAAGAAGGTGCCCTGGCTGATCGGCGGCGACGCGGATCTGTCGGAGTCGACCAAGACGCACATCAAGGGCGCGGGCGACTTCACGCCCGACAACCCGGGCGGGCGCAACATCCACTACGGCGTGCGCGAGCACGCCATGGGCGCCATCGCCAACGGCCTCGAGTACCACGGCGGCGTGCGCACCTTCACGGCCACCTTCTTCACCTTCTCCGACTACGAGCGGCCAGCGCTGCGCCTGGCCGCGCTCAACCACCTGCCGGTCGCGTTCGTGTTCACCCACGACTCGGTCGGTCTGGGCGAGGACGGCCCGACGCACCAGCCGGTCGAGCACCTGGCCGCGCTGCGCTGCATGCCGGGCATGTACGTGGTGCGCCCGGGCGACGCGAACGAAGCCTCGGAGGCCTGGCGTCTGGCCATGCTGCGCAAGAACGGCCCGACGACCATCGTGCTGTCGCGGCAGAAGATGACCACGTTCGATCGTTCCAAGCCGGGCTGGGGCGCGGCCGCGGGCGTGCACAAGGGTGCGTACGTGCTGTCGGAGGCTTCGGGTGGCGCGCCGCAGGCCATCCTGCTGGCCACCGGGTCAGAGGTCGGCGTCGCCGTCGATGCGCAGGCCAAGCTGGCCGCCGATGGCGTGCGTGTGCGCGTGGTGTCCATGCCCTGCTGGGAAGCCTTCGCGGCGCAGCCGGCCGACTACCGCGACTCGGTGCTGCCGAAGAACGTGACCGCGCGCGTGTCGATCGAGGCGGCGGCGTCGTTCGGCTGGCACCGCTGGGTCGGCGATCGGGGCGCGTGTGTGGCCATCGACCGCTTCGGCGCCTCGGCGCCCGGCAACGTGAATCTCAAGGAGTTCGGCTTCACCGTCGAGAACGTGATCAAGACCGTGAAGGGGCTGCTGTAAGCGAATCGGTACTCTGAACAAGGGGGCGAACGATGGCTGAGCAGGCGGATTTCGGCATGATCGGTCTCGCGGTGATGGGGCGCAGCCTTGCGCTCAACATCGCCGATCACGGCCACTCGGTGGCGCTGTGGAACCTCGAACCCGACGTGGCCCAGAAGCTTGCCACCGCCAACCCGGGCAAGAAGCTGGTGCCGACGAAGACGCTGGAGGAGTTCGTCAACTCGCTCGAGAAGCCGCGCCGCATCATGATGATGATCAAGGCGGGCGAGCCCGTCGACATCATGCTCGGCAAGCTCAAGCCGCTGCTGGCCGCGGGCGACATCGTCATCGACGGTGGCAACACCTGGTACCCGGAGACGCAGCGGCGCGAGAAGGACTACAAGGCGGCGGGGTTGCGCTTCGTCGGCATGGGCGTGTCGGGCGGCGAGGAGGGCGCGCGCTTCGGTCCGTCGCTCATGCCCGGCGGTGACATCGAGGCGTGGAACCGCATCAAGCCCATCTTCGAGAAGATCGCGGCCAAGACCGACTCGGGCCCGTGCGTCACGCACTGTGGTCCCGACGGTGCCGGGCACTTCGTCAAGATGGTGCACAACGGCATCGAGTACGGCGACATGCAGCTCATCGCCGAGGCGTACGACCTCCTGCAGCGCACCGGCGGCATGGGCGCGAGCGAGATCGCCGAGGTGTTCGGCAAGTGGAACGAGGGTCCGCTGTCGTCGTTCCTGATCGAGATCACCGCCAAGGTGCTGACCAAGAAGGACCCCGAGACCGGCAAGGCGCTGGTCGACCTGGTGCAGGACAAGGCGGGGCAGAAGGGCACGGGCAAGTGGACCGCGCAGGTCGCGCTCGATCTGGGCATCTCGATCCCGACGATCGCGGCGGCCATCGATGCGCGTGTCATGTCCTCGTTCAAGGACGACCGTGTGCAGGCCGCGAAGGTCATCCGCGCCAACGTGGCCGACACGGCCGGCGTCGTGGGCGACAAGACGTCGATGGTGGGCTCCATCCACGACGCTCTGCTGGCGGCGAAGATCTGCTCGTACGCGCAAGGCCTGCACCTGATCCAGGCCACGTCTGACGCCAACCACTGGGGCATCCAGCTGCGCGAGATGGCGCGCATCTGGAAGGGCGGGTGCATCATCCGCGCGAAGCTGCTCGACGCCATCATGCGCGCCTACGAGCGCGCGCCCGGCGGGGTGCTGAAGAACCTGCTGCTCGACAAGGAGTTCGAGCAGCAGGTGCACGCGGCGCAGCCGGGCTGGCGGCGCGCGGTGGCGGCGGCGGCGCAGCTGGGCATCCCGGTGCCGGCGACGGCGGCGTCGCTCAACTACTTCGACTCGTACCGCACGGCGCGCCTGCCGCAGAACCTGACCCAGGCGCAGCGCGACGCGTTCGGCGCGCACACCTACGAGCGCATCGACAAGCCCGACCTCGGTTTCATCCACACCGAATGGCTGAAGTAGCCCCGGTACGCGATCGGATCCGCGTCATCCACGCGGACATCACGACGCTCGACGTCTCTGCCATCGTGAACGCCGCCAACTCGGCGCTCGCGGGTGGCGGAGGCGTCGACGGCGCCATCCATCGAGCCGCGGGCAACCAGGAGCTCCTCGCCGCCTGCCGCCCGCTCTCCCCCTGCCCCGCCGGCGAGGCCCGCCTCACGCCCGGCTTCCGTCTGAAAGCGCGCCACATCATCCACACCGTCGGGCCCGTCTGGCAGAACGGCCACCTGGGCGAGCGCGGCCTGCTGGCAAGGTGCTACCGGAGCTCCCTCGCCATCGCCGAAGCGCAACAGATGCACGACGTGGCCTTCCCGGCCATCTCCACCGGCATCTACCGCTTCCCCCTCCGCGACGCCTGCGACATCGCCGCGCGCGAGGTCTCGACGTGGCTCGCCGCCCACGCCTTCCCCCACGCCGTCCTCTTCTGCATGTTCGACCCCATCGCCTTCGACGAGATGACCCACGCCCTCTCGCCCCACCCCTGACCGGGGGACAGGATCTACCCCCTCAACTTATTGACTTCGCTCGACTTCTGGCACCAAACGCGCATTTCGCTTGGAGCCCGCCACGCCGAGCCAAATTGCGCGGTGGATTCGCTCTGAGCCCGCCACGCCCAGCAAATTGCGCGTTTGCCGCCAGAAGCCGTGCATATTCGAAGGCTTGCGACCCCGGATCCTGTCCCCCGGGTC
>OBEQ012437039.1_pt1 | contig 16356 bp, 9 predicted proteins | sample 1670901 | NCBI WGS metagenome assembly OBEQ01 (sample SAMEA104232315, study PRJEB22302) | groundwater metagenome | biome: forest; feature: aquifer; material: groundwater | place: USA | collected 2011-08-07 | depth 5.4 m
GGCCTGAAGGCCCGCGCCACCTCCTCATCGCCAGCTTTGCGCGGCTGCGCGCTTCGCTCGCCGAAGCGCTCGCGCGGAGGCGGGTCGCGCTCGGATTCGTGTTCGGCGTGCTCGTGCTGGTGCTCGCGCAGCCCACGGGCCGATCGCTGCTCACCGGCATGTCGATCGCCGCGTGCGGAGAAGCCATCCGCATCTGGGCGGCCGGCCATCTGCGCAAGTCGCGAGAGGTGACCGTCTCGGGCCCGTATCGGTGGTGTCCGCACCCGCTATATGTCGGGTCGTCGGTGATGGGCGTCGGGTTGGCGATCGCGTCGGCTCGCGTGCAGGTCGCGGTGCTGATCGCGATCTATCTGGTGGCGACGCTGACGGCGGCGATCACGATCGAGGAAGCGTTCCTGCGGCGGACGTTCGACAATCAGTACGGTCTGTATCGCCGCGGCGTGGCGGCGAGGCGGCGCGATCGCAGCGCCGCATCGCGCCGGCGGTTCAGCCTCGAGCAGGCCAGGGCGAACGGCGAGTACCGCGCCGTCGCCGGCCTTGGGGCCGTCATATTGCTGCTGATCTGGAAGGCAACGTATAATGGTGTGTTTTGGCGGGCAGCCGGAACGTAGGCATTGCGGATTTGGGATTGCGGATTCAGTCCGCCGGTTCAATCCGCAATCCCAAACCGCAATCCGCAATGGTAAGGGCGGTTAGCTCAGTTGGTAGAGCACCGGCTTTACACGCCGGCTGTCACAGGTTCGAGTCCTGTACCGCCCACTCAGCAATCATGAAATTGCAGATTGCTGATCTCAGATTGCAGATTGAGTTTGCAGATTGAAATGGCCGGTTGGACCGACAATCCAATCTGAAATCTGCACTCGGAAATCTGCAATGCCAGTGAAAGCCTTGGGGTCGTAGTTCAGTTGGTTAGAACGCCGGCCTGTCACGCCGGAGGCCGCGGGTTCGAGTCCCGTCGACCCCGCCAACTTCCAGTTCAATCACTTCCGCCGCTTCGGTGACGTCAGCGGCTTCCGGCTCACAGCTGGAGGCCTCTGACTCCGCCGCGCGAGGCTATTCGTTGTGCCGAGTCATCCTCGCGGGCTCGCCATCCAGGTTGGATGTTCTCGATGGGGGCGAAAAATAGGCAAAAACTGGCGATCGGGCCACCGAGAAGAGACAATTTGAGACAGTAGCAGGGAGCGTGTATGTCCGTATAATGACTAGTACTAACGAGCGCACGGCAAGCGCTCGAAAAGGAGCCCGTGATGTTTCGTCTCTCGACGCCGCTGGCGATCAGCGCCCTCCTCGTGTCATCGATTCCATCTGCAGCGGCGGATACCGCTAAGACGGTGACGTTCACGAAGGACGTCGCGCCAATCTTCCAGCAGAAGTGCGAGTCGTGCCATCGGCCGGACAACATGGCTCCGATGTCGCTGATCACTTACGAAGAGGCGCGTCCGTGGGCGAAGTCGATCGCATCGCGCGTCGGCGCCCGGCAAATGCCGCCATGGCACATCGACAAGACCGTCGGCATCCAGAAATTCAAGAACGATCGGTCGCTGAACGACGATCAGATCGAGACGATCGTCGCGTGGGTCGCCGCCGGCGCGCCGAAGGGCGATCCCAAGGACATGCCCGCGCCGAGAGTGTGGAAGGACGAGTCGGGCTGGACCATGGCGAACAAGTTCGGCGAGCCGGACCTCGTCGTGAAGTCGCCGGACTACACCATGCCGCCCGTCGCGCAGGACGCCTGGTGGCGGCCGACCAACGCGACCGGCATCACCGAGCCGCGCTGGGTTCGCGCGATTGAAATTCGTCCCGTCGGCAAGAACGCGCGCAAGATCACGCACCACGCGCTCGCGCGCCTGCAGCAGCCGGAAGACATGGACCCCGCGCTGTTCACCAACGACCCGAACGTCTCGGGCGACGGCCTCTTCATGGAGTGGGCCGTCGGAAAAAACGGCGACGAGATGCGGCCCGACTCGGGCCGCCTGATGCTGCCGAACTCGAAGATCGTGTGGGAGATGCACTATCACGCGGTCGGCGAGGAAATCACGGCGCACACCGAGCTTGCCGTGTGGTTCTACCCGAAGGGCCAGGAGCCGAAGCACCGCGAAGTGCTCGGGCTCTTCAACACCTTCTCCGGCTTGGCCCCCGGCGGCCGCTCGCTCGACATTCTGCCAAACCAGATCACGACGACCGAGAGTTTCGTCACCCTTCGTCAGAACGCGCGGATCGAGAACTTCCAGGCGCACATGCACTTTCGCGGCAAGGGCATGTCGATGGAAGCGATCTTACCGGATGGCCGCCGCGAGATGCTGAGCCAGGTGACCGACTTCAACTTCAACTGGCACAACATGTACATCTACGCCGACGATGTGGCGCCGCTGCTCCCGAAGGGCACGATCCTCCACTTGCTCGCGTGGTATGACAACACGAAGGCCAACAAGTCGAATCCCGACCCGGATCAGTGGGTGGGCTGGGGCGATCGCACCGTCGACGAGATGGGCCACGCGTGGCTGAACATCACGTACTACAACGACGAGGAGTTCAAGACGGAGACGGCGGCGCGCGCAGCGAAGACGGTCAACTCGACGGCCGCCGATCGCCAGCAGCAATAAGCCTTCTTCGGATTCGTCACACGCCTCGAGGCGCCGTCCGGATTCGGGCGGCGCCTTTTTTTCGGCGCCAGGCAGGAGTATGCGGATGCGCGTTCGTCAATTCGTCGGTGTAGGTATGTTGCTGTTATGCGCGGTGGGCGGGACGATCGTCGGCGCGCAGCAGCCGGGCGTCGGCCAGACGCCGAGCTCGTTGCCGCTGACGGCGCAGATTCGGGAGCGGGGCACCAGCGTCACGCCGGCCTTCGAAGGCTGGTACTTCGACAAGGACGGCTCCCAGCGTGTGATGGTCGGCTACTTTAACCGCAACACCAAGCAGGAGTTCGACATTCCCGCCGGCCCGAACAACAGGGTCGAGCCGGGCCCGGCCGATCAGGGACAGCCGACGCACTTCTCGGCTGGCCGGCAGTGGGGTGTCTTTACGATCAAGCTCCCGAAGGATTTCGGTACAAAGAAACTGAGCTGGACGATCGTGGCGAACGGATTCACCAACACGATCACCCTCCACACGCAGCCTGACTACATCGTCGAGCCGTTCGAGGACGCGGCGAACAAGAACACGCCGCCGAAGCTGAGGTTCCAGCCCAACGGTCCGATCGCCACCGGACCGCCGCAGGCGATCGCCGAGAAGTACAGCGGCACGGTCGGCGTGCCGGTGCCGCTGACGGTGTGGATCTCGGATGAAGGCGCGAAGATCAACGTGCCCGAGCCGTCGAGCCGAGGGCGCGGACGCGGGCGTGGCGCGGGCGCTGGGGCGGCGGGGCGCGGCGCTGACGCGGTGGCGCCGGCGGCGGGCGCGGCTCCAGGCGCTGCACCCGGACGAGGCGCGGCGCCCGCAGGCGGTGCGGCTCCTGAAGGATTCACGCCGCCTCCGCCGATGGCGGTGTCGTGGAGCAAGTTCCGCGGACCGGGCGACGTGAAGTTCGACAACGTCAGGCCGTCGATCGATCGCGCGGCGGACGGCAAGACCGTGACGAACGCGACGTTCAGCGCGCCCGGCGACTACATCCTCCGCGTCGAAGGCAACGACAACACCGGCTCGGGCGGCGGCGGTTTCCAGTGCTGCTGGACCAACGCGCACGTCAGCGTGAACGTGAAACCCGCGGCCGGCGCCGGCGGTCAGTAGGCCCCGCACCGTGAAAATCCTCAAGTTCGGCGGATCATCACTCTCGACTCCGGCAACGATCCGCGACGTGGGACGGATTCTGCTCGGCGCCCGCCGCCGCGAGCCGGTCATCGGCGTCGTGTCGGCGTTCCAGGGCGTCACCAACCAGCTGCTCGAGTGCGCGCGCCTTGCTGAGCGCGCCGACGCGTCCTACGAGGACGCCTTCGAGCAGATCGCCCGCCGTCATCGATCCGCCGTCGCCCATCTCGTCGGCTCCCGCAGCCCTAAAGGGCCGCGCCACGGTTCCAGCCGCGTGCGCGCGCAGATCGACGCGCTCCTGGCCGAGCTCCGCAGCACGCTCCAGGGCATCTTCCTGCTCCGGCACTGCCCGCCGCGGGCGCTCGACATGACCGCCAGCTTCGGCGAGCGGCTGTCGGCATTCATCGTCGCGGCCTATCTCGACCGGACGCACGCCGCCGCCTTCGTCGACGCGCGCGATTTCCTGGTCACCGACGATCAGTTCACGCACGCCAACGTGCACTTCCCGGCGACCAACCGTCGCACGCGCGCGTATTTCTCGCGTCTCTTCCGGCGCTCGACACACGTCGTGCCGATCGTCACCGGCTTTATCGGCGCGACAGACGATGGCCAGACGACGACGATCGGACGGAATGGGTCGGACTACAGCGCCGCGATTGTCGGCGCCGCGGTCGGCGCCTCGGTCATCGAGATCTGGACCGACGTGGACGGCGTGCTGAGCGCCGATCCCCGGATCGTGCCGTCGGCCTTCGTGCTGCCGCACATGACGTACGAAGAAGCGATGGAGCTGTCGTACTTCGGCGCGAAGGTGCTGCACTCGGCGACGATCGCGCCCGCGGTCGCGAAGCGCATCCCGCTTCTCATCAAGAACACGTTCAACCCGGACGCGCCCGGAACGCTCATCTCCCGCAAGGCCGTGGATGATGGGAAGCTGGCGAAGGGGATCACGTCGGTCGGCGATCTGTCGCTGCTGACGCTTCGCGCTCCGGGCATGGTCGGCGTGCCGGGCGTCGCCGGCCGGGTATTCGGCACGCTGGCGTCGAAGGGCGTCAACGTCGTCCTCATTTCACAGGCCTCGTCCGAGCACACCATTTGCTTCAGCGTGCGCAGCGTGGACGCCGCGCGCGCGGTCGAAGCGATCCGGCTGGAGTTCCAGTTCGAGTTCCACGAGCAGTCGATGCAGGTGGACGTCAAGGGTGACCAGGCGATTCTGGCGGTCGTCGGCGAAGGGATGAAGGGGCGGCCCGGCGTGGCGGGCAAGGTGTTCGACTCGCTCGGGCGGCAGAACATCAACATCACCGCGATTGCGCAGGGCGCGTCAGAGCGTAATATCTCGTGCGTGATCGACGCGTCGCAGCAGGTGCGCGCGCTCAACGCGATTCACCAGGGGTTCTTCGAGACGAAGAAGCGGCTGGCGCTGGCGATCGTCGGCGTCGGCAACGTCGGCGGCGCGGTCCTGCGACAGCTCGAACAGCAGCGCCGCTACCTGCTCTCGAAGGGGTTCGACGTGACCGTCGTCGTGCTGGCGAACAGCAAGCGGTTCCTCGCCGACGCGAACGGGATCGATCTCGCCGACTGGAAGAACGAGCTGCGCCGCGCGTCCAATCGGATGGACGCTCGGACACTCGCGCGGCGGATCGGCGAGATGGACATCACGAACGTCGCGCTCGTCGACTGCACGTCCGGCCCGGCCATCGTCGATGCGTATCCAGCGTTCATCGAAGCCAACCTGCACATCATCACGCCGAACAAGTGGGCGAACGCGCTGCCGTGGCGCCGCTACTCGACGCTGATGGACATGCTCGACCTGCGCAAGCGGCACTTTCTCTTCGAGGCAAATGTCGGCGCGGGGCTGCCGATCGTGTCGACGCTGCGCGATCTGATCGCGAGCGGCGACGAGATCGTGCGGATCGAAGGCATCCTCTCCGGGACGCTCAGCTATCTGTTCAACACCTTCGACGGCAGTACGCCGTTCAGCGTGCTCGTGGGCGACGCGCATCGCATGGGGTTCACGGAGCCCGATCCGCGGGAGGATCTGTCCGGCCAGGACGTGGCGAGGAAGCTGCTGATTCTGGGGCGGCTGATTGGCCTGAAGATGGATCTCGACGAGGTGAACGTGGACAGCCTCGTGCCGAAGCCGCTGGCGCGCGGGCCGTACACCAGCAAATTCCTGTCGGCGTTCGCGCGCCACGACGCCGGGATGGCCGACCGCGTGAAGCGCGCGGCGGCGCGCGGCGCCGTCCTGCGGTACGTCGGCACGCTCGAGCGCGGTCGCGCTCGAGCGGGCCTGAAAGAGTTCCCGAAGACGCATCCCGTCGCGTCGGCCAAGGGGAGCGACAATCTCATCGCGTTCTTGACGAAGCGCTACGCGCGGACGCCGCTGGTGGTGCAGGGCCCTGGCGCCGGAGCCGATGTCACCGCGATGGGTGTCTTCTCGGACATCCTGAAACTCCTGCACTACCTTCCGCGCTGATCGCTCGGTCGACCTCCGCGCGAGGCTACCGCGGTAGCGTCATCTTGAAGACCGTGCCTCTGTTGAAGGTACTACCGCCGTACTGAGCCGTTCCCCAAAGGTTCCCGTCGGGCCCCACGACAAGAGTGGCTGTGGGACTGCCCCCCTCGGTCGAGCCGGCGAACGCGTAGAGTTGGGTGTAGACGCCGGCCTTGGTGACCATGAAAGCGGTTCCACCAGCGAACCCACCACCACCGCCGGCCACACCGTACAAATTCCCATCTGACGCCTCGACCAGGCCGGCTCCAGGCTGCAATCCATCCATGGCTGTGGTCGGCGCAGCCTCACCCGTGCGCACCTGCACACCGGTGAACCCGTGCAGGATCGTGACGACGCCGGCAGGCGTCATCTTGAAGACCGTGCCGGAATTTTGCGTGCCGCCGCCAAACTGCGTCGTGCCGAAAAAATTGCCGTCACTGGCCTGAATCATCGCAGAGTAGGCGGGGTTGGCCCCGTCGGCGCCGCCCTTGAAGTTATACAAGGTCGTGAAGGTGCCGCCAGGAGAGATCTTGTAGATCGTGCCGACGCCAGACGTGCCGCCAGCACTGGTCGTACCGAAGAAGTTTCCGTCAGAGCCCTGCACGAGCCCTGCGTACGGCAGCGATCCGTCCGGCCCGGCGAACGTGTGCAGGTACGACAGCGTGCCGCCACTGGTCATCTTGAAGACCGTACCGGACCCAGCGGTCGGCGTGCACTGGGTCGAGCGCCACGAACAGGTTCCCGGACCGTTCGTGATCGTCGTGCCGTACATGTTGCCGTCAGTTCCCTGGATGAGGGCGCCGAATGAGGGCCCCCCGAGTTCCGAGACGAAGGTGTTGGAGCCGCTCGGCGTCATCTTGAACAAGGAGGCGGCGCCAGTTCCGTTTTCCTGTCCGGTAGTCGTCCCCCAGAAGTTGCCGTCATTCGCCTGGAGCAGGCTTGCGTACGGATAGACCGGTGTGGAACTACCACCTGACCCGAAGGTGTACAGAATGGTCAGGGCGCCGGCCGGCGTCATCCTGAAGATCGTGCCGCAGCCGTCCAGGTTCGCCACGCAGCGCGAGTTGAGGGGGCCGCCCGACACGGTCGTCCCGTAGAAATTGCCGTCTCTCCCCAGCATCAGCGAGGAGAAATTGGCGCCGTCGGAGGGAGAGCCGCCGAACTGGTGCACGCCGGTCACCACCACCGGCACGGCTGGACCGCCCACCACCACGAAGACCTCGTTGGACACCCCACTCACGCCACACGAATTCACACCCGCGACCCTGAAGTAGTAGCTGCCGCCCGGCACTCCGTTGATCGGGAATATCCTTCCACTCACGCCGTACTGTTGGATAGTCGCTCCCGGTTGCAGTCCGACGGACACTCTGTAGCTGGTCGGTGTATCCGTCACTGGGCTGCTCTCGTTCCAGGTCAGCACGACCGTCCCACCGGCGACGGTGAAGGTCAGGTTGGCCGGCGCCAACGGCGCACGGCTGCACACCCCGCCGACAATGAGGGTCACCTCGTTGCTGGGGGCGCCGGCCCCGTTCGCGTTCACGCCCCTGACGCGGACGTAGTAGATGCCGGGGCCCACTCCAATCAGCGAAACGGTGAATGATGTGGGTGTGGCGGGAAGTATGAGTGAACCAGCCGTCGTTCCGGGAGAAAAACCATAGTCTAGGGAATAGCTGGTCGGCTGCGCGAACGCCTGGCAGTCGCCCTCTCCCGCCCTCCAGACGAATGTCACGGAGTTGTTCCCGTCCTGAATCGCGGTAAACGCTGTCGACGCGGGCGGCACCGTGCAGGCGGCGGCCTTACCGATGGAGTTGGCGCCGACGCTGACGCTGGCGCCGACGCTGACGGAAATTTCGTTCGAGGCGGGGCTGGTGCCGCTCGCACTTTGGGCCAACACGCGGAAGAAGTACGTTCCACCGGGGACGTTGGTAGCGGTCAGCGTTGGCAGCGCGGATTCCGTATTGGCACTCACGAGGTTCGCCAATCCGCTTGCCGAGCCGGCCTGCAGGAGGTACGAAGTCGGCGTCCCGCCAATCGCCGGGGGCGTCCACGTCAGCACGACCGTATGGCCGGTCACGGTCGCAGCCAGCCCGATCGGGGTCCCAGGCTGAATGATCGCGGTCGCGGGCCCCGGTGCCGACCAAGTCACACCCGGCACCGTGCAGCCTGGCGCCATGAGCGGGCCGAAGGGGGACGCCGCCGCGACCGAATTCGTCAGGCAGTTCCACGGTCGAAGCAGTTCGCCAGCGGCCTGGGCCTGAACGGGGACAGGGTGAAGCACCATGAGCGCCGCGATCAAGCAACCTGCTCCCGCCGCCACGCACGCGGAAAGGGCCGACGGCCTCAGAGTTGGCTGCTCGTGATCATCCGTCATGAGGCGTTTCATATCGTGCTCCCCTTTGCTACACACTGCACCGGGTCCGGGCGCATTACTTTGTCAGGCTCATTCTCTTTGATACGGCGCTTTGACATTTCTTGGTCTCCGGTCTCAGTTCCGAGCAAAGAACGCTCCTCAATGCCGACTTCTCATACGCACGAGCCAGGCGCGGACAGACTGTTATCCCCCAGGCCCATAGGATGGCAGAATTTGACCCCGACTTACGATTCTGTCGCGGGTGCTTCTCCGCTCCCTTTCAACGCGTCGTGTACGAGCGCCGGAAGCGCAACGCAGGAAGTATCGGTCCAAAGCGTGCGCGCCCATACCGAAGCCGCCGCAGCGCTCTCGGTCGCGAAACGGCGAGGAGAGTTACGCGGCGTGGTCGAAGAGAGCTGCCAATGCGATCACCGCGGATCCGTCGATGCCCGGTTGCCAAATCGCGTTAGGGCGGCGTCATCTTGAAGACCGCGCCTTGGTTGATGAGACCGCCGTACTGACAATTTCCGTAGAAGTTCCCGTCGCTCGCGCGGATGAGCCATGTCGGACTGGACCCTTCCGCGTTGCCGGAGAACACGGCAATTTGGAAATAGACGCCAGCGGACGTGATCTTGAAAGCGGTTCCAGCAACCAACGCACCGCCCCCGCCGGTGACGCCGACGAGACTCCCGTCAGCCATCTGGACGAGAGGTGCTGCGGGATAGGCCCCATCCAGAGGTATCCCCGGTCGGGGAGCCCCATCCGGCACGGTGAAACCGGTGAAGGTGTGCAGCAGGGTGAACGCGCCGGCGGTCGTGATTCTGAAAATCGTGCCGACGTTGTCGCGGGTGCCGTACGTCGTCGATCCATACAAGTTGCCGTCGCTTCCCTGGATCAACGGCGCGTACGGGTTGGCCCCGTCCGCATCGCCGCCCGTGAACGTATGCAGCCTGGTAAAGCTCCCGCCAGTCGTGATCCTGAAAACGGTGCCGAAGCCAGACGCGCCGCTCTGCGTCGTGCCGTAAAGATTTCCGTCGCTCGCCAGGACGAGCCCTGCGTACGGTTTCGATCCGTCCGCTCCTCCGTCGAATGCCTTCAGAGTGGTGAGAGCGCCGGCCGGGGTCATCCTGAAGACGGTGCCGCCGGTGCCGGATTGGGGAGAGCACACCGCACTCCGATCGGCAGAGCAGGTGCCGGGGCCACCGAGCGCGGTCGTGCCGTAAAAGTTGCCGTCGCTCGCTTGAACGAGGTTGCCGTACGAGCCGCCCCCCAGGAAGGTCAGGAAGGTGACGCTGCCGGCGGGAGTCATCTTGAAGACGGCGGGTCCTTCGCTCGTCGTTCCATAAAAGTTGCCGTCGGTGGCCTGGAGCAGCGCTCCGTACGGATAGATGGGCGTCGCGTTGTGATTGGCCGTGCTTCCGGTGAACGTATACAACACGGTGAAGGTGCCGGACGGGGTCAGCTTGAAGAGCAGACCGCAGCCGAGCAAGTTCGTATTGCAGGCGGCGCTGAAGGGGCCGCCCGTCACACTCGTTCCGTAGAAGTTGCCGTCAGTGCCTTGCGTCATCGTCGACCAATTACTCCCATCCCCCGGAGAGCCAACGAACCCGTGCAACGCTGTGAGGATCGCGCCGGCCGGTCCGCCAACGGTGGCGGTCACCTCGTTCGACGCCGGACTGTTGCCGCAGGCGTTGGTGGCCACCACGCGCGCGTAGTACGTGCCGTTGGGCACGCCCGTCGCCGTGTAGGACAAGGCATTCCCGGTATTGATCACGCCAAGGTTCGAGCTTCCTGATGACGAGCCGGCCTGAAGGATGTAACTGCCCGGCGAGCCGGAGGCGGCGAGCCACGCGAACGTGACCGTCGACGTGGATACGCTGACCGAGAGGCCCGGGGATGCTCCCGGGGCCGCGCTGCATCCGCCTCCGCCGACGACCAGCAGCACATCGGGGGAGGGGCCGCCGGCGCCCGCCGCATTCACTCCCAGCACGCGGATGTAGTAGCTGCCGGCGCCGACGCCGCTTGCCGAAAAACTGGTTGCCGTATTTCCGGTCGAGAAATTCGCGAGGTTACTCAGCTCTGGCGCCGACCCGGCCTGGATGATGTACGACGTCGGCGCGCAGCCGACAGCGGGCGTCTGCCACGTGATCGTGACGGTCGATCCGCTCGCTGCCGTGGCGAGCCCTGTCGGCACCGCCGGAACCAGGCCGCAGCCACCGGCCACGGTCACGACGATCTCGTTCGACGCGGCGCTCGCGCCGCTCGAATTCTGGGCGAGCACGCGCACGTAGTAGACGCCTGGTGGAACACCGGTCGCGGTCAGCGTCGGCGACGACGAGCCGGTGCCGGAATTCGCCAGGTTGGCGAGGCCGCTCGCTGATCCGGCTTGAATCACATACGAGGTCGCCGTTCCGCCTGCGGCCGACGGCGTCCACGACAGCACGACCGTCTGGGTGAAGACGCTCGCAGCCAATCCGGTCGGAGGCGCCGGCGGGGCGATGGCGTCGGCGGCGCGCTGCATCCCCCGGAGAGGCGGCCACGTATTGGGCACCGGCACCGGACGACACGCGCTGGTCGTCGCGACGCTGTGGAAGAGCGATCCACCCGCCGACGAACTCGCCAGGCAGTTCCAGGATCGCAGGACGTTGCCATCCGCCTGCGCTCGACCAGGCCCGGGGTCCAGAAACAGGAGCACGCCGACCAACGACAGTCCCCCGATACCGCGCCTTGACATCGTCCCATCTCCTGGCTCAAGCCGAGCAAGAAACGTTCCTCATCGCATCGTGCACAAGCGTCAGAAGCGCGACGGAGGCGGTGTCGGTCCGAAGCGTGCGCGCCCCCATACCGACGGGTTGGAAGCCATGCGCTTCGAGCAGGCCGACTTCGAACGCGTTCCAGCCACCCTCCGGTCCGATGGCGAGCAGCGTGCGTTCTTCTCTGCTCTCCCGCGCGGCTGCGCCCGCGGATCTCGTCGCGGCCGGGTCGGCGACGAGACGAAGGCCGCGTTCGAACAGCCCGTCCAGTTCGTCCTCGACCAGCACCCGGAATTGCCTATGGACTGAGACGCGCGGCAACCGCGTGTCGCGCGCTTGCTGCAGGCCCTCGATCAGCAGCGGCCGGTACGTGTCAGGCGCGAGGATGTGCGCGTCGAAATAGTTTCGTTCCACGCGCTCCGCGTTGGTCAGGATGATCTGCCCGACGCCGAGCGCGGCAATCTGGGCCCAGAGCCGCCGCATCACCTTCGGTCGTGGAAGGGCGAGGAGCAGATCCACGCGGGGCCGAGGCGGTATGTTCGATTCGAGTGCGCAGCGCAAGGTGATTGTCCCGTCGTCGATCGACTGCACGGTGCCGACGCCGCAGGGACCATCCAGAACACCGACGCGCACGTCGTGTCCTGGCGCGACCTGCAGGACCCCCATCAGATGAGCGGCGCGCGTGCCGGAAAGAGTGACCTCGCCGGAGTCGCCGACTTCGTCCGGCTCGAGCACAATCAGATTCACGGTCGTCGCAGGTGTTGTTCTGCGGGTTTGGCGGGTTCTGCGTTGATCGTCGTGGCGTTCACGCGCTGGCGGCGCTGTTGATCAGCGCGCACTCGAGGCTGTCCACGAGTGCTTGCAGGCTGGCTTCGACGATGTTCTCGTTGACGCCGATCGTGCCCCATTCGGTCGCGCCGTCACTCGACTGGATCAAGACGCGCGTCGTCGCCGCCGTGCCGGTGGTCGAATCGATGATGCGGACCTTGTAGTCCGTCAGGCGGACGCTCTGGAGGTGCGGGTAGAACGTGACGAGCGCCGAGCGCAGCGCCGCGTCGAGCGCGTTGACGGGTCCGTCGCCGTCGGCCACTGTGTGCGCGCGCTGGTCACCGACTCGGACCTTCACGGTCGCCTCGCAGACCGACGCGCCCCCCTCAGAGCGCATCGATACGTGGTACGCATCGACGGTGAACGGCCGGGGCGCGTTGGTCAGCACACGGCGGATCAGCAGGGTCAGCGAACCGTCGGCGGCCTCGAACTCGTAGCCCTTGTGTTCCAGCTCCTTGATCGTCGCGAGCATCGTCTTCAGGTGCGCGGTGTCGTTCGCGAGATCGAACCCCAGCTCCTTCGCCTTCATCACGATGTTGCTGCGGCCGGCGAGGTCGCTGATGAGCACGTGGCGCGTGTTGCCGACCGAGGCGGGATCGACGGGCTCGTAGCTGCTCAGCACCTTCTGCCCCGCGTTCACGTGCGTGCCGCCCTTGTGCGAGAACGCCGCGGCGCCGACCCACGGCAAGCGCGGGTTCGGGCGCTGGTTCGCGGTCTCGTCGATGAACTGCGACAACTCGGTGAGCAAGGGCAGCGATTCCACCGGCACGCCCCGCTTCTTCAGCTTGAAGTGCAGGATGGGAATGACCGACGTGATGTTGCAGTTCCCTGTGCGCTCGCCGTACCCGTTGATCGTACCCTGCACGTGCGTCGCGCCCGCCTCGATCGCTGCCAGGGCGTTCGCGACGCCGAGCCCGATGTCGTCGTGCGTGTGGATGCCGATGCGGACACGCAGCGCCCCCCGCGCCACCCGCGTGATCGCCGCGATCTCGCCCGGCAGCGATCCGCCGTTCGTGTCGCACAGCGTGACGATGTCGGCGCCGGCCTGCTCGGCGGCGTGAAGTGTCGCCAGCGCGTACGGGGTGTCTTCCTTGAATCCGTCGAAGCAGTGCTCCGCGTCGTAGACGACAAATTTGCCGTGCGCCTTCAGGAACCGCACGGTGTCCGAGATCATCGCGAGGTTTTCGTCGAGCGTCGTCTGCAGCACCTCGCGCACGTGGAGCGGCGAGGTTTTGCCGAAAATCGTGACAACCGGCGTCTCGGCGGCAATCAGCAGCTGCACTTGATCGTCCGCCGCGGCCGCGATGTCCTTGCGTCGCGTCGAGCCGAACGCCGCCAGTCGTGCGTGCTTGAACGTGCGGTGCTTCGCTTCCGCGAAGAACTCGATGTCCTTCGGGTTCGACCCCGGCCAGCCGCCCTCGACGTACTGCACGCCGAACGCGTCCAGGCGGTCCGCGATGCGGAGCTTGTCGGCGACGGAGAATGAAATGCCGTGCCCCTGCGTGCCGTCACGCAGCGTCGTATCGTAGATCTCGACCTGAGGCATCATCAACGCCGATTATATAGGGGCGCCGACGCCATTCGGAGCAACGTCCGCGCGCTCTCAAACGACAGCGCGGCCAGCGCCCCGTCCAGGTCGAACCACTGCTTGTCGCGGTTTTCAGGCGACGCCGCTTCTGTGCGCGGGCGAACGAGGAAGTACTGGACGCGGACGGCTTCCGTGCCGGACTGAAATTCGACCGGTTCGCCCACCGGTCCGACGATCTCGCCCTCGACGCCCGCCTCTTCGCGGGTCTCGCGCAGCGCCGCCGCTTCGGCCGTTTCACCCGGCTCGATGTGGCCTTTCGGAAAAACCCAGATCGTCGGATTCTTCTTCGATCGCACGAGGAGAACCGAGAGGCGATCGCCGTCCTGGCGAACGACGATGCCTCCCGCCTGCGGAATCCTGTCCGGCACGCTACGGCTGCGGCTGCGGCTGCGCGGTGCTGGACGAGGCCGGCTTCGCCTTGCGCTCCTCGACCAGCCGCAGATATTCAGCCTCGTCGAGATAGACCATGTCGAGCCACACCTGGAGCATGTCGTCGACGCTGCGTTCGCCGAAGCCGACCCACATGTTCGGATCGGGGTTGCGCCGGTTCGCGGACGTGTTGTCGTGGATGCCGATCAGGTGCAGCACCGTGCCCGCGGGCAGGAGCGGCGCCGCCTCGTCGGCGTAGACGTAGTTGACGTGCCAGTTGAAGTCGAAGTGATCGACGGAGCTGAGAATGAATGTCTTGTTCGTCGCCGGATCGATCGCTTCGACCGTCAGCCCGCGTCCCCGCATGTGCATGTGCGGCTGGAACGCGTCGATGCGCGCCGGCCTCGGCAGACGGAAGTACCCGTCCGTCCGCACGACCGTGTTCGGAGGCACCTCGAGCTCGTCGTTCGGAATGTTCCGGATGTTCTGCGACCGCACCTGATATTTAGGCGTCACGCCCTTCGGGTAGAACGTGAACGCGATCGTCGTCTTGTTGTGCTGGTCGGACCCGACGGCGAAGTAGTGCATGTCGTACCGCAGCCGCGTCCCTTTCTTCAGCAGGCGACCCGTGTTGTCGCCGAAGATGTCGCCGTATTTGCCGACGGCGTATTCGTGGAGCATGACGCCGCCCTCCGGCGTGCCTTCGGGCGCGTCCGGCTCGATCGCGTAGACGACGACATGGTGAACGATCTTCGGATTGCTGGGCTTGATCTCCATCGACTTGATCCAGCGATCCTCGGTGATCTGGACGTCCGCGAACTGATCGATCCACCAGTCGGGACCGGCCGGGTACATCGTGAAGTCGCTCGGCGTGGTGACCTTCAGGTCGGGCTCGCCGATGAACCAGTCGCCCTCCGAGCGGAACGTCCGCGGCGCGGGCATGTCGGCGGGATCGCCCAGCGCCGCGCCCGTGTCCACCCAGCGCAGGACGGTCGCGATCTCATCGTCGTTCAGCGACCGGTCGTTCTTGTAGTGGCGGATACCGACCGTCTTGTCGAGATGCCACGGCGGCATGTCGCGGTTCGCGACCCGCTGCCGAATCGAGCGCACCCACGGACGGACCTCGTCGTAGGTGACGAGCGACATCGACGCGGACGTGCCGGCGGGGTGGCAGGTCTGACAGCTCTTCTGGAAGATCGGCGCGACATCTTTCGCGAACGTTGGCGTTGCGGACGCCGGCATTGCGGATTGCGGATTGCGGGCCGCGGATTGCGTGGTGGCGCGCGAGTTGGCGCCTTTCACCGTGAGCGTGACCTGCGTGTTGGTCCAGCAGCAGTGGTAGCCGAAGTTGCCGGCCGACTCGCCTGAGCCATCGTCCACGACCGCCTGCAGCACGTAGTCGCCCGGCTCGCTGAATGTCGCCGACGTGGTCGACTTCCCATTCGCGAGTTTCGCCTGGGGTTCGGAGAACTGCACCGAACCAGGTCCCCTGAACTTCGCCCAGAACACGGTCAGCCCGATGGGCGCTCCGCGGCGCGCGGGCAGGCCGTCGTCGGTCGCGGACACGTCCAGCGTGGCGCCGCTGGCGGACTGATTCGACACGTCGATCTTCACAGACGGCGGCAGATTCGAACTGATCTTCTCGCTGTTGCCGCCGCGCGTCGTGCGGAGGCGATCGATCTGCCACACCGGCTTCAGCGTGGCGACGACCTGCTCCGTGTGGCCGTGCGCCGTCAGCTTCCACACGAGCTGTTTGTCCGCAAACTCTTTCGGGACGGTCACCTTGAACACGTCCTTGTGGCGGCGGGTTGTGAAGTGCGTTGGCTGGCCTCGGTCGCCGCCCGGCTCGAACGTGTTGTCGGCGCCGACCGGGATGTCGATCTCTTCCTCGTAGTTGCGGTTCATGTAGCCGAACCACATGTTCAGCGAGCCGTCAGGATTGATGTCGAACCCTTCGTACACCGGCGCGACACTTTGGCCGGACCAATGGCGCAGGTTCGCGAGCTGCGAAGCCGTCTGTTGCGCGAGCATCGGGCTCGTCGCGATCGCACTGAGAAGCACCGCGAGGCGAAAGGTTTTGCTGACCATGCAGGCGATTATAGGCCCCGGGGCAGGTGAACGGGCGAGGATCGCCGATCACGTGACCACTTGACTAGTCAGGTGGTCATCTGTAGGATCAGGACATGGCGAAAGCGGCAAAAGCGGCGCAAAAACAGACGATGGGCGTGTCCGA
>OBEQ012990810.1_pt1 | contig 16353 bp, 19 predicted proteins | sample 1670901 | NCBI WGS metagenome assembly OBEQ01 (sample SAMEA104232315, study PRJEB22302) | groundwater metagenome | biome: forest; feature: aquifer; material: groundwater | place: USA | collected 2011-08-07 | depth 5.4 m
ATTGTCAAGGTTTCGCATTGCCCGTCTATATCGGTGTTGCGCATATTGGTTTTTTTTGCTAGGATGAATGATTATGATGACAGAAACAGAAATAGAAACAAAAACTGAAGAAAGTGTCTTGGACGAGATGTTTAAGGCGGGGGTGCATTTTGGCTACTCTCGTTCCAGCCGCCATCCGTCCATGAAGCCGGTTATTTACGGCATGAAGAACCGCGTTGAGATTATCAATCTTGAGAAGACGGTAGAATATCTCGAAAAGGCAAAAGCGTTCATTCGCACGCTCGCCGCAGGCGGCAAGACGGTGCTTTTCGTTGGGACAAAAAACGAGTCGAAGGCGGTCGTTAGGGCTGCCGCCGAGCTCGCGGGGATGCCGTATGTTACCGAACGATGGGCGGGCGGTATTTTTACAAACTTTGAAGAAATGAAGAAAAGGATTGCCCGATTGAAAGAACTCCGAGAAAAAAAGGAGAAAGGCGAGCTTGACGTGTACACCAAAAAAGAGCGCCTCCTTCTTTCAAGAGAAGAAGACCGCTTGGTAAAACTTTTTGGCGGTATTGTGGATATGAGCCACTTACCCGCAGCCATTTTCGTTGTTGATACCAAAAAAGAAAAAAACGCGGTTGCCGAGGCAAAAAAAATGGGAATCCCGGTTATCGCCCTGATGAATTCGGATTGCGATTTTCGAGATGCGGAGTTCCCCATTCCGGGAAACGATGCGTCCGTTGCAAGCATTCGTTTTATTACGGGAGAGCTTGTCTCCGCGCTCAAGGGGGAGTAAAATAAATGTTATGATTACTACAGACCAAATAAAAGAATTGCGCGACGTTACCGGCGTGTCTGTCATGCAATGCAAAGCGGCGCTTGAAGAAGCGGGCGGAGACATGGACAAAGCGATACTCCTTCTTCGCAAGAAAAGCGGCGATGTCGCTTCCAAGAAAGCGGAAAGGGAGCTCGGTGCCGGGACGGTTGCTTCTTACATTCATAGCAACAAAAGCGTCGGCGCCATGGTAATCCTTTCTTCGGAAACGGACTTTGTTTCAAAAAACGAGGAATTTCAAAAGCTGGCGTACGATATCGCCATGCAGGTCGCCGCGACCAACCCGCCTTATCTGAAAAAAGAAGACGTTCCGGAGGCGGAGATGGCGAAGGTAATCGAAGTGCTCAAAAACGAAATCCCGAAAGACAAGCCGGCGCCCATGCAAGAGAAGATTCTCCAAGGGAAAATTGACGAGTACCTGAAATCAAAGGTCTTGCTTCTTCAGCCGTTCATCAAGGACGAGAGCCAGACCATCGACCAGCTGCTTCAATCAGCCGTCCAAAAATTCGGCGAAAGAACGGAAGTGGCAAAGTTTGCGCGTTTTACGGTAGCGCACTAAATGAGTTTGCTAGGTTCCGGTTGTTGCCGACGTTAAGCTAATTAGCTAAAAAGCTAGCAAGCTAATAAGCTAACTTTATGTATCTTCTCTATTCACTATTCGCTTTTTCCGTTTTAGCCGTCATTTTCATGATCGTTTTCCGCCTCCGGGAAATGGAAAATGGGAAAATCCCGTTTCCAGACCGAAAAGAATTTCAAAAACAATTTCATGTTTTTGCCGTATGGGAAAAGAAAATGTGGGAAGAGGGGAAAAGGTTCTTTCTTCGCGCGCTCGCGTCTTCGCTCAAGCTCATTGTTTCGGGAATTGATAAAACCAGAAAGCTCATGCGCAAGCTGATTATTCGCGTGGAAGAAGCCCTCGTAAAGAAGCGAGCGAGCGAATGGTCAGAAGGCGCATCGTCGTTTTTTTTAAAAGACATTGCGGAGCATAAACGGCGGATGAGATTGAAGAAATAACACACTAGTTGTTAATTAACTGTTGCTTTGTTATAATATAGAGCATGCTATCGCTAGATTCAAAGATTATTGAACTTTATACAAAAAAGTATCTTTCTGTGCAACAAATAAGCGAGGAGGTTTACATTTCCTCGCCGCGAATACGAACAATCCTTGAAAAGAACAACATTAAAAGAAGGAGTCGTTCTGAAGCGATAACACGATTAAACATAACGAAGCACGGCAAACACCCCTTTGAAGTCAAGGAGGTGCTTACAGAGAAAGAGGAAAAATTGAAAATTGCAGGGGTTATGCTATATTGGGGCGAGGGTACAAAAAACGGAAATACCGTTGCTTTTAGCAATAGCAATCCAGAGATGATAGTTGTTTTTTTGAGATTTCTTAGAATTATTTGCGGAGTATCAGATTCACGAGTAAAAGCCCTCATACATATGTATAAAGACCATAGCGAAAAAGAACTGATGAAGTTTTGGTCACGTGTGACACAAATACCCGAAGCAAACTTTTATAAATCATTTAATCATGGTTCTAAAGGCGGAACGTATAAAAAAACATCAAAGTATGGTACTCTTTCATTGAGATATTCTGACAAAAAGTTGCTCCAAATTATAAATTCATGGATTTATGAATATTCGAAAAAATTAGGAAGCGAAATGCCACTTTAGCTCAGTCGGTAGAGCAACACTTTTGTAAAGTGAAGGTCCTCGGTTCAAATCCGAGAAGTGGCTCCAAGAGATTCATTGCGGGATCGTCTAATGGTAGGACACCAGTTTTTGGAGCTGGTCATCTAGGTTCGAGCCCTAGTCCCGCAGCAAAAAACGAAGTTTTTTGCTGCGGGAAGGAAGTGCCCTGCGGCACTTCCGACTAGGGCTCGAAGGGATTTTTTATGTTTTGTGAAGCAAAACAAAAAATCCCCGCCCCGCAATGGGGAGAGTCCCTAGTCCCGCAGTTTGGAGCGAAGCGGAGAACGGCGGGACTTTTTATCAAAAAGCTAATTTTACACTTTATATGCCGGAACAGAAAAATTTTGAGCATGCAGAAGAGAGGAAAGGCGGGGCGAATTCACCGCAAGAAATTCGTTTAATGAAAATGCAGTGGATTCCCGATACCGAAGAGATAATCCCCAATGTTCCCGATGGGGCAGAGAGGAAGAGTTTTGAAGAAGAGCTTTCTCGAATAAAAGCTGATTTTACCGAGCTTGAGAATGCGGATTTTGGCGACGAAGAGGTCATGAAACGGGTGAAAGAGGTCTATAAACGCTCGGAGAATCTCTTTGGGGAGGTGAGTATTCGCCTGACCCCACCCCCAACCGTTGCTTGACAAAAATTATAGTAATGTGTTATAATAGAATGACTTTTAACGATTGTCAATAAAACAAGCGACATGGCGGACGTATCAACCATCACCATAAATCTTTTCCTTTTTCTCACCCTGTACGCGCAGGTGCTTTTGTTGTTCACTTTTTTTGAGCGCAAAAACATATTCGGCAATTTGGACGATAGAGATGTGGAAGACAGGACTTCTCCTGTAAAGAAATTTCCGGTTGTTACCATCATTGTTCCCGTTTGGAATGAGGAGCCGACACTTGCCGGTACGGTCAACTCTCTTCTCGGGCTTGAGTACCCAAAAGACAAGCTCGATATCATTATTGTAGACGACGGGAGCACGGACGGAACACGTCGTGTCGCCAACACTTTCAGGGGTCATCCGCAAGTGCGGGTTTTTCACAAAGAGAATGGAGGCAAGCACACGGCGATGAACCTTGGAATCAGCCACGCGAGGGGCGAACTCATCGGAGGTCTTGATGCGGATTCTTTCGTTGACAAAAACGCGCTGATTGAAATTGTGCGATGTTTTGAAGACGAGAAGATCATGGCGGTTACTCCCGCTATCCGCGTTCATGCGCCGGGGAATGTATTGCAAAAAATACAGCGGGTAGAATACAACATGGGTGTTTTTCTGCGCAAAATGTTCGGCTCCATGAACGCCATCAATGTAACGCCCGGGCCGTTTTCTATTTTCCGCAAAAAAGTATTCGACGACCTAGGGAGTTATCGCCACGCGCACAATACCGAAGACATGGAAATAGCGCTTCGCATGCACAAGAATCATTACCCGATAGCGAATGCTTACAGGGCGTATGTGTACACCGTTACTCCGCGCACAGTCAAGGGTTTGTACAAACAGCGATTGCGCTGGGTGTACGGATTTCTCGCGAACGCCATTGATTACCGCGTCATGATTTTCAATAAAAAATACGGCAATGTCGGAGTGTTCACTTTGCCCGCCGCCATCATTTCCATCATTGCCGCGCTCTATTTCACATCGCTTGTCATCATGCACTTTTCCGCGCAACTCGCGAAGAGGATACTTGAAATACGCACCGTCGGCATGTCGTTTGCGCCGCACTCATATTCTTTCGATTGGTTTTTTATCAACACCGATGAAACGGCGATTCTCATTTACATACTGCTTATCTCAACCGTCTTCATTGTGTTTATCGGAAAAAAGCTTTCAGAAGGGAACATGAAAATGTCGAGCGACATGCTGTATTTTTTGGCTCTGTACGGATTTCTCGCGCCCGCGTGGCTTTTCAAGGCGGTGTATAATGTGGCGTTTAATAAAAAAACTTCTTGGCGTTAAATTTATGTATTCGGCTGATTGGAAAAAATATTTCATAGTCTTCGTGATTACCCTCGGGATTTTCGCGACGGCTTTTTATGCGAGCGTTCGCCTCAATAACAAAAAACTGGAAGAGATACAAACAATACAAAATCGCGTGTCAATAGATATTCTCTCTTCTGAAACACAGTTCGCTTTGCTTTCCGAATCCTCTTGCGAAACGGTAAGCGATTCGTCTCTTTCAAAAGACCTTGACTCTCTTGGGTCAAAACTCTCTTATGCGGAAAGTAACATCAATTCAAACCAAGAAGACCTCCTCTGGCTCAAGAAAAATTACGCCCTTCTTGAGATGAAAGATTATGTGCTCATGAAAAAACTCGCGCGCCAATGTGAAGTAAAACCAGTCTATATTTTATATTTTTACTCGAACAAAAACGGCGCTTGCGCAGATTGCCAAAAAGAGGGGATTGTCCTTACCGAGCTTCGCAGAAAATACCCGGGGCTGCGCGTCTATTCGTTTGATTACGACCTTGAGTTGCCGGCGCAAAAAACGCTTCTGACATTATATAAAGTAAAAAATGCTTTACCGGCACTTGTGATAAACAATAAAATGGAGTACGGTTTCCGCGGCATCGAGGATATAGAAAAATTGATACCGGAACTCAAAAATCTCACTGAAGATGGGCTCTCAACTGCGGCGACAACTACGAAAAAAGTAAAGAAATAAAAAAATAAACCAATGGAAAACCTCGCGCAGAAGCGAAATGTTTTAAGGAAGCTCCGCGAGTGGCGGGAGGTGCAAGCGCGGAAAGAGGGCGTGGAGCTTTTTCGTGTTATTTCAAATGACGCGGTGAACGGCATTGTGGACGTACTGCCGTCAAACAAAGATGCGCTTTTGGAAGTGAAGGGTATCGCGGAAAAGAAGCTTCAGAAATACGGGCGGGATATTCTTGCTATTGTGGCTGGGGAAACAAATGATACTATTTCCGAGTCAGCGCCGCGGGCGCTCCTAGTGCGAAAACCTACGGTTTTCGGACTTTCCCTTGCGCCTGCTGGCGCAGACTCGGAAATAGAGAAGATATTTACTGTGAGCGATTATTTGGAGCTTTTGAACGTCGGACTTCGGCAATTTGAGGCGAAGGTGGTCGGCGAAATTTCCAGCTTGGACATTCGCGGGAATTATCTTTTTTTCGGAGTGAAAGACAAAGACGGTTCTTCGATGTCGTGCTTTATGTGGGCGAACAATTATAAAATAAGCGGCGTGATTCTCGAGGAGGGTTTGGAGGTGTTGCTTTCCGGTTTCCCGAAAATTCACAAACCGTCGGGGCGCATTTCTTTCGAGGTGAATGCCGTGGAACTGGTCGGCGAAGGCGCGCTCAAAAAAGCGTATCTTGAATTAAAAAAGAAACTGGAGAAAGAAGGATTGTTCGCGGAAGAGCGAAAAAAACCGATTCCCGAATATCCGCAAAGAATCGGGCTTATCACATCAAGCACCGGTGCCGTCATTCACGATTTTCTTAACAACATCGGCAAGTTCGGTTTCAAAATATCTTTTCGCGATTCGCGCGTTGAGGGAGCGCTTGCGGTGCGCGAGCTGGTTTCCGCCGTGCGGTATTTCAAAAAAACCGGCGAGATTGACGTACTGGTGATAATCCGCGGCGGCGGCTCGCTTGAGTCGCTTCAGGCGTTCAATAACGAAATGCTCGTGCGCGAGGTTGCGTCGTGCTCTTTTCCTGTCATGGTTGGTATCGGACACGACAAAGACGTGCCGATTATTTCGCTCGTCGCAGACCGCGCGGCATCAACTCCGACAGCGGTCGCCAAAGCGCTCAATGCCACTTGGGAGCAAGCGCTTTCAAAGGTGCGATTTTTTGAGCAGAAAATATTTAATGGATTCGGTATGCTTTTGCGCGAGAAACAAGACAAACTCTGGCGTTTCTCGCACACGATTGAAAATGGTTTCCGCACACTCCTTGAAAGATTCCGCACCGCAGAAGAACGTTTGGAAAGAAGCGCCATATCAATCGGGCACGCCCTCACGCAAACGAGAGGCGCGCTCGCACATTTTGAAAAAACGCTTATCGAAAAATTCCAAACCGACTTCCGCCGTTCAAAGGAAAATCTTCTCAATACTGCGAAAATCATCGCCTTGAATGACCCGGAAAGAGAGCTTCGCCTCGGCTATTCGATAGCTTTCTCGAAAGGTAAAGTCGTGCGCCATGTCGAGGACGTGAAAGCGGGTGAAGAAATTGATATTCGGGTAGAGAATGGTACAATTTTTACAAAAGTATCAAGTAAGAAATAAAATTATGGAAAAGAAAACAAATGGGGTAAATCTGAACGAAACATTAAAAAAACTCGAAGCCATTTCCTCGTGGTTTGATTCACGTAAAGAAGTAGATGTGGAAGAAGGTTTGAAGAAAGTGAAAGAAGGCGCGGAACTTATCCGCGAGAGCAAAAAACGCCTCGCGGAGATTGAGAATGAATTTGAAGAGGTGAAGAAGGGAATGGCGGAAAACGAGATAGGCGAATAGAAAGATATACAATAGAAAAATATGAAAATAAAAAAATAGAAAGATTACGATGAACGAAAAAGCGTTTCGTAATCTTTCTATTTTTTTATTTAGTATCTTCTATTAATAATGCGGAGCGGATACCGAAAAGCATCAGGAGTCCAAGGGCGAGGAAGAGATATTGTATATCAAAAAAGGAAAGGAAGACGGAGGCGGTGAGAGGACCGGCGACGAAGGCAATGGGGCGCGTGTGGCGGAAGAAGCTTAAGGTGTTGGCGTCGCTTGCGTCAATCTTTTTGAAAAAATAGGTTTCTGACATAATCTCGACCGCGGCGGCTCCGATGCGGGTGAAGAAAAGAAGAATGACCCAGACGACGATGGTGCCGGTTTCTATAAAGGAAAGCGAGAAGGTGGAAAGAGCCATGACGAAAAATCCGGCAATAAGTATTTCTTTTTCCCCGAGCCGTTTGTCGGCAATTTCTCCGAGGGGGAGCTCGAAAAGCACGAAAGGAAGAAGCATAATGCCGAAGATGACGCCAATCTCGCCCCAGCTGAAACCCATGCGGGTATTCAGATATACCGGCATGTAGATAATCATCCATGAGTAAAAAAACTGAAGAAGAAAATTTGCCGCAAAGATGGAGCGGATGTTTTTATTCCGCCATATTTTTCCGGTAGCTTCCCCCCATTTAAGCTCGTGATATTCCGGGTCGTTGAATGTGCGGAGATGAAGAACGGCAATGAGCAAGACGGGTAAAATTAAGAGGGCGGAAAGAATATATACTTTTGAAAAATCGCCATCGGAAACAAAAAGCCCCGCGAGAACGGGCCCCAAGACCGTTGCAAAGTTCATGGTGGTGAGGAATATGCCGCGCGTCTTTCCCGTTGTTTCATCTTTTGAGTTGCTCTCGGTGAAAACATCAAAGTTAAAGAAGAGCAGGGTGACCACGCCGGTGTGTATGATGAAAGTTGCGGCGATGGCAATGGAATCGGAGAGAAAGGGGAGTGTAAGGAGGAGCGCAACTTCAACGAAGGCGAAGAATATGGCGGCCGCATAGTTGCCGAAGCGGTGCAGTATTTTTGGAGCGAGGGAAAGGGCGGCGATGGTAAGAAGCGATCCAATGGTGTAGATTATTCCGATGTGCGCGGCAGTAAAATGCCTCGACAAAAAAGAAGAGTCAACATAAAGCGTTACGGCGAAATGAAGCGAGAGAAAAAACGCCGACAAGTATATGGCGGGCAATAAGTTTTTTGTCTCCATGGTGTTTTTTTGGGTGCGGCGAAACATATTACGAGTTTTTAGTTGATAGTTGATAGTTTTTAGAAACATCGCCGCCGACAGGCGGACTAAAAACTACAAACTAAAAACTGCCAACTCGTTCCATTATACCCCTAAAATCACCGGCAGAACAATCGGGCGTTTTGCCGTCTGTTGAAAGAGGTAGCGTCCGACGTTGTCGACGACAATATTTTTGACGTATTCAAAATTTATGGGATTCATTCCCGTGATGCTGTCTTCAATCGTTTTTTTGATGATGAAGCGCGATTGGCGCAAGAGGTCTTGGTTTTCTCGCAAGTAGACAAACCCGCGCGAAAGGATGTCGGGAGATTTTCGGAGCTTCCCGGTGCGGATGTCGATGACGGCAACAATGATGAACATGCCGTCTTGCGCGAGCATCTGCCGGTCGCGAATAACCACTTCCTGCATGTCGCCCATGGAGAATCCGTCCACGAGCACAAGTCCCGATGCGGCCTTCTCTTTGAGCGCATAAATTTTTTCTCCTTTTTCAATTTCGATAATCATTCCGTTGTCAGGGATAATTATATTTTCTTCTTTTACCCCATTCGCCATGGCAATATCCGCGTGAGAACGGAGCTTGTAATGAAAGCCGTGAACCGGAATAAAGAATTTCTCGCCGATGCGCGAGTGAATCCAGCCGAGCTCATCGCCGTTCGCGTGCCCCGAAGCATGCACTTCGGAAATTTTGTAGTGAATTATTTTCGCGCCCTGCCGAGAAAGATTGTCCTTGATTTTTTGCACGCCCATTTCATTGCCCGGAATGATGGACGAAGAAAGAAGTACGGTGTCGTTTTGGTTTATCTTGAAGTATTTGTGCGTTTTGTTCGCCATTCGCATAAGCGCGGCGAACTCTTCTCCTTGCGAGCCGGTAACGATGGCGACAATTTTTGACGGCGGGATTGATTCCATTTGTTCCGCGGAAATGAGCGTGTCTTTGTGTACGTTGAGAAGCCCCACCTCCTTGGCGACTTCAACATTTACTTTCATGCTCCGCCCCTCAATAACCACTTTCTTGCCGTACTTTTCGCACAAGTGAATGATTTTAATGATTCGCTCAAGCTGCGAGGCGAAAGTGCCGATGACGAGCCGTCCTTTGGTGGCAAGTATAATGTCTTCGATATTTTTGACTACGATTTTTTCGGCAAGTGAAAACCCCGGGCTGTCTGCGTTGGTGGAATCGGCAAGCAAGAGAAGGGGCGGCTTGTTTTTGAAGCGGGAGAACTCGGCTTCTTCCTCTTCTGTCGGCACAGCGTTTACATTGTCCACGCGCAAGTCTCCCGTATGCACGATGGCGCCGTATGGTGTTTCAATAGAGAGCCCCATGGAGTCAGGGATGCTGTGGCTGACGGCGAAAAACTCAACATATGTTTGCCCAATTTTAATGCGGTCATTTTTTTCAACGATTCGTATGTCAAGTGTTGGAAAGTGGGGAAATTCGAGCTGTCTTTTTTGCACCAATATGGCGGTCAGATTTCGCGCATAAATCGGCGGGTTTCCGATTTTCGGCATGATGAAAGAAATGCCGCCGATGTGGTCCAAGTGTCCGTGCGTAATAAAGACCGCGCGGATTTTTTCTTTCCGTTCTTCAAGATATTTCGTGTTTGGAAGAATATAATCTATGCCCGGCGTTTCGTCATCGCGAAATTGCAAACCGATGTCCACGATGAAAATGTCATCTTTTGTTTCAAAGACGGTCATATTCTTGCCAACCTCTTCCACTCCTCCCAAAGGAATGATGCGGATAACTCCTTCTTTCACTTCCGGAATCAAATCGCTTTTTCCGCGCATGGTGCTTGCTGATGATTGCGGCACCGGGCGTTTCCCCGGTGGTGCGGATTTTCGCCTATCCATTCCCCCGCCCGGCTTCCGGACGAACGCTCTGCCCCCACCGGGAGCATGCGTTTTTTCCGCTCCGACTCTCTTGATATGAGGAACTCTTTCTCGTAACGAATTTCTCTGTCCCTCGCGGACAGGCCGGCGAGTTCTTCCTTCCGGCATTTTTCTGCTCTCTTCATTCTGCATATAATTTTTAGTTATTAACTTGATTAATAAGATTGTAATGATAAGTAATTTCCAATTCCCAATTTCTAATTCCTAACAAAATTTCCAATATCAAACACTCGACATTTTATTAGAAATTAGAAATTGGGAATTAGTTATTTTAATTTGAAGCAAACACCGGCCAGATATTTTCCGTTTCCATATACCAGTCCTTAATGCCGGCAAATCGTTCCATCGGAAAAGTCATGCCGGAAATGTCTGCACCTTTCAAATCTTTCGGCAGCACATAAATAAAATTCGGGCTGTAAAGGAATATGGCGGGCGTGTCGCGAATCACTTCCTTTTCAAAAGAACGGTATATTTCAGCCCTTTTTTCTTCATTCGGTACGCTGCGCGCTTTTTCCAGAAGCTTGTCGGAGGTGATGTTCGCATACAGAGCGATGTTTAATCCCGGGTCAAAGCGCTGCGATGAATGCCAGAAGGCGTAGGGGTCGGGGTCTCTCCCGACAATTTCGCCGAATAAAAGCGCATCATATTTTCTTGGGCGAATGACATTTTGATTGAGGTCGCCGGATTCAAACACCTTAAGCTCGACTCGCGCGCCGATTTTTTCCCATTCTTGTTTTAACATTTCCGCTATCTGCCGGAGCTCCGGCGCGTCCGAGGTGGAAAGAGAGAAAGCGAGAATTCGGGCATTCTTCTTCCCCTTTCCTTTTTTCACCTTTTTTTCATCGCCACCCTTCGCTCTTTTTTCCATCACCTTCGTTTCTTCATTGTATGACCATCCGCTTTTTGCAAGGATGTTTTTGGCGGCGGTAATCCGTTCTTCTTCAGTCAGGGTTTCCGCCGACGTTTTAGCGAAAGGATTTTTCGAAACGCCGATGACGCCGGGCGGGAGCGGTCCGTTTATTTTTGTTCCAAACCCGAAAAGCACCGAATCGATTATTCTATCCTTGTCAACACTTTTGTCAAGCGCTTGCCGAACATTCGCATCGGTAAATATCTCCTGCTCATTTTGATTCAAAAAAACTCCAAAGGTGCGAGGAAGAGGGGCGGATTCCACTCGCGCTCCGGCAGCTTTCAGGTCGAGAGCGTTTTTGGGCGAAATGGCGCTTATGGCATCCACCTCTCCTTTTTTGTAAGCGCTGATAAGTTTTTCTTCGCCCGCATAAAAGCGTATCTGCACCCGGCTTATGAAAGGAACGCCCAAGGCGAAATCTTTGAACGGCGCGAGGTCGTAATACTCGGGGATACCTGATTTATTCTGTGATATTTTATCTACTTTATATGGACCGGAGCCGACCGGATTCGTGTTGTATGAACTGAAACTGAATTGTTCCGCACCAAGAGTGCCCCACAGATGTTTCGGAAGAATTCCGACCGTCGTATTTTCAAGAAAAGGAGCATACGGTTTTTTGAGGGTAAACGTAACCGTTCGCGCATCGGGAGCCGCCGCAACAACACTGTCCCACGCGGATTTTTTCGGGCTCCGAACGTTTGGGTCTTGGATTCTTTCAATCGTGAATTTCACGTCGTCGGCGGTGATTGGCACCCCATCGCCCCACTTCAGCTTTTCTTTCAGGGTAAAAGCATACGTCAGCCCGTCGGGCGAGAGTTCGTATTTTTCCGCGAGATCCGGCACGAGCCCGCCATTTTTCCCAGCGCGGAGCAGTCCGGAATACACAAAAGAAGTGAGGTCTTTATCGGCGTCCGAGACGGCGAGAACGGGATTTATAAACCGCGGCGTCCCCACGATTCCTTCCGTGAAAGAACCCCCGTGTGCGGGTACGGAAACCATATATGACCGGTTAATGTGCGAAAAGATTGCGAGACCGCTTATGACGGCGGACACAACAAAAAACCAGAAAAGAATTTTTTCCGTTTTGGAAAAAGAGCTCATGGCAAGAGCGGTCTTTTTGAGAAGAGGCAATAACCAAAAACTCCCCGACGGCTTGGATGCCTCACGTGTTTCGTCAGTATTTATGTCCACAAAAATAGATTAAAGTTTCGTTAAGGTAAAATTACGGAATCCAGCATATAATTTCCAATTACCAATTTCTAATTTCCAATAAAATGTTTAAATGCCAGACATGGCAGGGTTTTTTTGACATTTGCATTTTTGTTGGGAATTGGGTATTAGGAATTAGAAATTATGAAAACAAAAAATGTTTAAAATCCGGTTCCTGTCGGATGCCGTAAGAGATGTTAATGAAATTAAAATTTATCGAGAGATAATGAGTGCGGCAAGCGCGGAAAGTGCAAAGAGGACGGCGATAGTTATAGCCGCATTGAAGAGTATTTTTTCAATACCTCTCCGCTGGAACATCGTGGAAGAATCGCTTCCCCCAAAGGTGCTTCCGAGACTCGCATCGCTTCTTTGCAGAAGTATGAGAAGCCCGAGGAGAACAGACAGAACAATCTGTATCCAGGGCAGTATGTGAGCAAAGAATTTCATTACCACAATCATAGCAAAATTGCATCCAAAACGCAAGCGGCGACCTAGAAAATAAAGAGCGGAGCGACTATATTTTCGGAAGTGCCCGTGTTGTAGTGCGAAGTCGAAAGTCCGTAAAATCTATAAAGTACGCCGTTATACCATCCTTAATTAAGGTTTCCGCATAAGTCCGAGAAAATTTTGTGTTGCGGGTTTGAGAAAAATCTGAGATATACCGAGGTACATTGAAGACTTTTGTCAAAGCCACAACCAAAATTTTACGGACTTGGTGCGGAAGGATTAATTAAGGATGGTATTACGACGAAGCTGACAGTAAAAACCCGCCGAAGGCTCAAAGCCGTGGCGGGTTGGAAAAGCTTTTCACTATTCCGGGAAGAGGAGAGTTTGGAGTTCTTCTAGAAGGTTGTCTGCTTCTGCTTTGTTTTTTGGACAGTCGCGTCCGTATTTGTGGCAGCACGTCTCTGAGTCGTACCGGACGAATCTTCCGGGCATGCGGGCGTATGTGCCGGCGGCGACAAAAGTGTATCCTAATGCTTCGCAGAGATGTATGGCAATTCTGCTGTGCATGGTTGTGTGAAAGAAGAGGCACACATACCGCACCCCCTCTTTTTCGACGACGACAAATTTTCCATCAACTTCCAAAATTTCTTCCTCTGAAAAGAGTCTGGCGAGGGTGGTATTTTCACCCTTTTTGTTTATTAACGGTAACATTTCTCTACCCTCATTTTTAAAAGGAGACATTTCCTACTTCTAGGATATCATGTACCAGCTATTTAGTCAAGCACCTTCATCACGTCCGCAATCACGCTCGCATCGCCGTTTCGAGTCGAGAATTTGCCGCGGATGCAAAGGCATTTTTCGAGCGCGAGAAATTCTTTGTGCGCTTCGAACGTGCGCGGGAAGACGACGACTTCGATAGAGTCGTGGAAGTCGGCGATTTTTAGGAATGCCACTATAACTCATAATAAATTTATTTATAAAATTATAGTTCTTGACTATAATTATGCTTTGGTATACATATATATGAATGTAAAAACAATGGTGTCTGGCATCATTTCGACTAATAATATCACCCAAGAGGATCTTGCGAAAACGTTGCAAGTTACTCCTGTTTGCAATATAATTCTTCGGAAAGATTAAGACCGTTTTTTGAATCAGCCCTTATCGTTTAATGCAACTGCAAAAAAACTTTTGCCCGCGTTCGCGGGAAAGACGAATGGGAAGAGGTTAATTGGAGATGGTATAACATGGTATAAAAAAGGAATTTCTGTCCCTCTTCAGTTTCAAGTTCTTGATGACTCGGTCATGGTTATGGGGTATCTCTTCGGGCGAGATGCTGCGGATTATGTCATAAAAACCAAAAAAACAGAATGGCTCATGTCTCTTGGAATCACCATGAACACAAAAGAAGAAATTAAAAAAATAATTGAAAATTATGAAAAAAGAAATTGAGATTTTATGGAGATTGAGTGATTCTTGGGAGAGTGCGGCGCAGAAACTTTTAGGTGTTGATTTTGTGAAAGAAAAAAAGATAGTTGATTATTATTTATTCGACCCCTTACGAAAAGATTTACAGCCAGACGAGAACGTTCGCTTGTCAAAATGTTTAAGGATTCGAGAGTCGGAATCAGGCGGTCATCTCACTTTTAAGCATGATCATTTTGAAAATGATGTATGGCTCTATTCAGACGAAACGGAGTCGGGTGTGGAACACGCCGATGTTATATTATCCCTCTTTAAGAGTTTAGGATTTGAAGAGCTCGTCGTCGTCGATGTCGAAAAAAGATACTATATATCAGGGAATTATGAAATCGCACTTGAGAAAGTGAAAGGGCTTGGGAATTTTATTGAAATAGAGTATCATTCAAACACTGAAATAACAGATGTGCACGCCGCTAGAGATGAAATATGTCGATTCATTGACTCGCTTGGCATCAAAATTGGCGAAGAAGAAAATGCTGGAAAACCTGAGTTATTGCTACGAAAGAATAAAACTTAAAATACAGAAATTTTTCCCGGAAAAAATACGAAAAATCACGCGATGTTTTATTTGTTATACTGCTAAATTTTATAATTCCATAAAAAATTCGTACCAAACGAAAAACTTCAGATGAATTTCAAGCGCTAAATTTCTGCATCATATTAATTTCTGTTACTGTTCCGCTTTTAGAGAATTTTTGGAAAGCTTGTTGTATTTTCTCTGAACCAAGCATAATAAGCATTGACGTGAAATTGCTCAAACGATTGAGTTTTACCTGCTTCGGCGCTTTATATTTGTAGCCATTTTTTATTTTTTCTATCGTATGAGATACTTGCGAGGAGTATGTAATGAACGTTTGGCAATCTTGATTATGCTCCGTAAGTTGCAACTCTTTCACACAAGAAGAAAAAAGTCCGCTGTCGATTCCTTTGGAAATAAAACCGTGGTCATTTCCAAAATGTGATATATTCGCGCAACACAGCATCCAAGTAAGAATATCCGAAGTCGCCGGAAGAATCTCTTTTTTTCGAAGTAATCCCATTATCGTAAAAATATCTTTCCCTTCTTCAATTTCCGTTGGAATTTTTTCTTTCCCGCAGCTTTTAAACAAAACTTTTGGAAAAATGCCGGCGTCGGAAAAAGACCTAAAATCAAATTTTGTTCCGAGTGTTTTTTCAATACACAGGGGCAAGCACAGAGAAATTAAATCAGATTCAAAGTAAGAAACAGCATTTTCATTTATAAAATCAGATAATTCTTTATTTCCAAGCATTTGATAAAAGGAAGATAGATTTTTCACGTACCAAGACCACGAAACCAAAATATCGGCGCTACTACGAAATACCCCAAGAACTTCTTCAAGGCGAGCACCTGCTGTTTGCGCCAAATTCTCTCGTTGTTTTTTGGGGATATGAGACATACCGAGTAAAACACTAGAAAGATGTTCGGTATATAATTCCAATTCGGGATATCTCGGAGACTGCGCGGCAAACGGAGCAATATCGCGAAAGAACCACAAGTCTTCAGTATTCGGCGACACTATACCCATATCAATACCTCTTTCGTTTCTATAATAGAGATCATTCGGGTTATTGATGTCATAAACAAGTATCCCAACCGGATTCTTTTTGTTTAAAGCGCATAATTTCATATGCCCGTCCAAAAGACGAATCGGCGGACTCGTAAAAACATGGTCTATCGTGGAAATGATTTCCGTCCCCAGTTTAAAATTTTTCAAGACCGCCTCTTGAATTTCTTTTTGAAAATTTCTTTTTTTGTCAGTCATGTTTTTTGGCAACAAATATCATTCGCGGGGAGTTTGGCGAATAAGACGAAAAATCATAATCCCCGTAAATTTTCAGATCTGAAAAACCGTTCTCGAGAAAAATTTTCTTGATTTCCTCTTTTTGCACAAGCTCAAGAGAGTATTTTGAAACAAATAATTTTTTGCCCACATCGGAAAAAAATACCAACTTATTATACTCTCTTTCAGCGCGAATGTATCGCGAGCGCATTCAATGACCTAAAATGACACCATAGCCCAAATGTATGAATGATATAAAATGACACCGAAAGGGGTAGATTTAGAGCAATTACAAGATAAGCTCAAATTTACCAGTATGAACCATAACGCGCGAAACCAATACATGA
>OBEQ010348605.1_pt1 | contig 16352 bp, 8 predicted proteins | sample 1670901 | NCBI WGS metagenome assembly OBEQ01 (sample SAMEA104232315, study PRJEB22302) | groundwater metagenome | biome: forest; feature: aquifer; material: groundwater | place: USA | collected 2011-08-07 | depth 5.4 m
CTGCCCGGGTTTAATTTCGGCACTCGCTTCTATGGGCAACGTGATATAAAAGGTCCCCTCGTAAACCGCCAAGTTTTTGGGAGAGCCCTTAATTTTATATGGCCGCGGCGCGGGATAGCTCGGGTTGCCGGTTCGAATGCCCGCCACAGGACGAACGGTCAATTTTGAAGCGATGAGATACGGTTCGCTCACCGGATTGGCCTGGATGTGATAATTTTCAGCCACTACAAAACCAATTTTTGCCTGACACTGCACGCCGGGAGCAATGACAATAGCGGCATTGGCACCTAAAGAAACCTTGGGCAATTCATTGCTCGCAGAAACAAACCCACCAAAGAATATTAAAGCCTGTACTACCGCAGTTCTAACCATAAAGCGTTGTGGTCAGAAATACCCTCTTCGACAAAACCCAAGGTCCTGGCACAAGTTGGACGCCTTACGTTCCAACCAAAAATAAAATCAACCCGATCACGCGCCAATTCGTTTAAGCCGGCCTCTTTGATAATGCGAATCGCGTCCGTATTCTCTAGATTATTGAAATCACCGGCCCAAATAACAGAATCAACAGCGTGGGATTCTTGCTTGATAATGCCCAGAATTTCTCGCGTCTGCGGCAAACTGTATTGGGCGTCCACATCCAAATGCGTGTTATAAAAACGGATAACATCGCCATTATCGGTATGCAAATCTCCTTGGCAAAGAGATTTGGCAATGCGCATGGGTCCCCGGTAGTGCGCCCCGCCAAGATGCCGGCATTGAATGTTATCGAATCGGACGGTCTTGGGATTCCAAAAGAAAGCAATTCCCTCTTTCCAGATATCCCGGACTTCTTCGGATTGCCAAAAACTATAGTTGAGACCCGTTTGCTCGGCAATGATTTTAGCGGTTTCTATCCAGCCCGCGCTTCCCGAAAGCCGACAGTTAGCTACTTCCTGAAAAGCGGCCAAGTCGGGCTTCAGCGTGTTCAATTGGGCGATTAATTTATTCAACCTCACGCTATGTTGTTGTTTGGTTTCGCTACTTAAAGGATCGCAGTAGAGTAGATTAAGATTCAGAAACTTAACTAACGCTTTAGAATCCGGTTGGGATGGATTTGAAAGAGATTGGGCTTGAGTTGGATTTTGAGATAAGAAAAACGCGCTAAGCGCGATAGAGAGCAATAGATACAACCGCATGGACAGGTATTTTACCACCTACCATGCGGTTGCCTACACCCTAGAACGACTTACGAATCGTCGGAGGAAAGATGCCCGGAAAAAGAGAGAGATACGTACGGGAGAGTACGGGTTTTTGGTTTGCGCTTTTGGGCATTTTCCAGATCATCTTTCCTCCTACTAAGTATGTACCAAATGAGTGTGACTATTGCCAGTCACAATTGACCATTTGTGACCGTTTTCGGTCACAAATGTGTCCCCTTTACAAAAACAATTAAATCCATTATATTATCAATATGGCTAAGATATTGAATTTGATTAATGTCCAAAAAACTCTCGCGGACAAGAGGATCGCCATCTTCAGCCCCCAGGATTTGCAACGCATTTTCGGGGTATCTTCCCCTGCCGCCACTTTTTTCGTTTATCGCAACGCCAAAAAGGGCTTTCTGGTTAGACTTAAAAAATCTCGCCGAGGTAGCCTATACGCCTTCACGGACAAACTGCCCGATCCTTACGCGATCGCGAACCGGCTTTACGAACCCTCGTACATATCCCTCGACAGCGCCCTGGCCTTTCACGGGATAATTCCTGAAACCATCTATTCGATCAGCTCCGTGACAACCCAAACAACCCGCCAATTCCAGGTAGCCAGCATAAGCTACGATTATTGCCGAATAAAAAAAGAAGTCTTCACGGGGTACAAGCCCATTTCCCACCAAAACCATACCATCTGGATGGCGGAACCGGAAAAAGCGCTGGCGGATTATATTTACTTCGTTAATTTAGGAAAGAGATCGCTTCAGTATGAAAGAATGGATTTAAAAGCAATAAGCCTTCAGAAACTAAAACGATACCTTAAACTCTACCAACGCGAGAAAATGTTCGCCATCATGGAGAAGCTCTATGCTAACTTTAGAAAGTCTTAAAGAATTCTCGAAAAAATACCAAACCCTTGAAAAAAACGTGGCGCGAGAATACGTTCAGCATCTGTTCCTTTGCGCTCTATATAAATTAAAGGGTTGTGAAAAACTACTCTTCAAGGGGGGAACCGCTCTTCGCCTGATCTTCCAAAGCCCTCGGTTTTCTGAAGACTTGGATTTTACCGGCATTGGAATTTTAAGGTCCCAGGAAATTGATGATTTGTTTCTAGCAACCCTAGAAGAACTTGAGAAAATTGGCCTGATCATTACCTACCAAGAAGCCAAACCAACCTCCGGAGGTTATCTGGGAATCATTCGCTACAAGCTCTTTGATATTCCTGAAAATATGGAATTCGAGGTTTCTTTAAGGAAGACTTCGGGGCTAAGAGGGGAGGTCACCAGCGTCGTCACGGATCTTGCGCCAGCCTACACCCTCATCCATTTCCCCACCAAAGAGCTTGTTGCTGAAAAAATTAAAGCGCTGATGGCCAGAAAAAAACCCAGGGATTATTATGACCTCTATTTTATCTCGCGTCACCCCGAACTCAGTCGGGTTCTAGATAAAAAACAGCTGTCCTTGGTTTTAAATATTCTGCGGAAAGAAAAACTAAATTTTAAGAAAGAACTTTCCCATCTTTTGCCCGTAAGCCACCACATGGTTTTAAAAGATTTTAAAAAGATACTCACCAAAGAAATCCAAAAATATGTTTAAACAAAATTTCTTATTTCACTACTACAAAGGGATGGTACTGACTATTGCCAGCGGTAACTTAAACTGAGGAGGTGACTGCCCATATTGTCTTGATATAAATCGCGGCTGAAGACAAAAGCGTAATCTATGCGGATTCCTTGAGCGCCAAATCCAAAACCGGTGGTCAATTCCCTTTTGGTATTGGCGCCCAATCGCAAAGTTATAGGAGCGTTGGGTATATTTTCGGCAATTCCAAAGTGGTAGCTCAAATGGTCGGATCGGGATCCGATACCGTTGTCCCGATAGTTGGCATCGGCAAGAAAATCGAAGCTTCGGTATTTCACGGCCCCGCCCCAGCGAACCTCTCGAGGAACAGGATCCTTGGTAAAGAACCCGACGTTGGGCTCATTGGCGTGTCTCACGGAAAAACCGAGCGAGAGAAAAGAAAGTGGTTGCGCCAAGAGTCCAAAGTCGATGCCATAGGCGTCTTTGGAAGTTCCCTTAGCTAACACCACATCCTGCTGACTTGCCGAATCTAGATTAAATGAGTGAGAAAGATAGCTGGCCCCGATTCCAAACTGAACCTTGTGAACCTTTTTAGCGTATACCAAACTCCAGGTAGATTCTGTCATCAAATCGGCAACCGCGAAGTTGGTACCCCCCAGCCCAATGCTTCCGTATAGGGTTGGAAAGGTCAAAGAAATATACCCCTGACTCAAGTCAATGCCAGGCAACCCATAAAAAGGTTTTCCGTAGGAAAAAGCGGCTTCTTTATGAGTGATATTAGCGACTCCGGCGGGATTAATAAACATGGCGCTGGCATCATCCGCCAAACCAACATAAGCTCCCCCCAAACCCTTAGCGGGAACTGATAGACTGGTTTGCTGGAAAGCCCCATATAAAAGCGTGAGTCGTGAGACGAGAGTCGTAAGTAGTAAAAGCCAAAGAATGTCATTGCGAGCGTAGCGAAGCAATCTCATAAAATACTCCTTACTTCACGACAACAAAAGGATGGTACTTGGTCTTGCCATCATTTTGGATCATCTGGATGATGTAGGGCCCGCCCGATTCGAATAGATTGCCAGCAGAATCTTTGCCGTCCCAGACTAGAATCCTGGAACCGCCTTTAAGGGCGTGAACGAGTTCTTGGCCGAATGAGTTAAAAACTCGGATCTGCTCCACGTTTTCCGGAAACACCATTTTGTCGTTGACGCCATCAATGTTGTAAGGAGTTAAGAATTTTGGCATTACCGCGACGGGAACGGCCGTTACCTCAAAATCATCAGGATGGTCCGCCCGGCTAGCTTCTTCTTCTGAGGAGTCGGATTCTTCGGACCCATCAAAATCTGAGACAAGACTAAGCGTGCCCAAAGAGCTGCCATAGGTTACCTGGTTAAAGGTTACATCGTCAAACCAGACGCTCCCCGTGGCATTGTACAGTCTCAAATAGACTCGAGCCTGTGTCGCTCCGACGGGCGCCGTCATCAACGCCCCGGTGCAGGCGGTCCAGCCCACCGTGCCTTGTAAACCGCTGCAAACGGTATTATCCCCGCCAATTTGCGAGCTAGCGCTATTGTACCAGCGAACAACAACTCGTACCCCATAAGAAGAGGAGCTTCCCGCCACGGCGTCTCTGCGAATTAAAACCGCGGTTCTGTAGCTTTGACCCGCGATAACACCGGTAATCCTTGGATTGTTGTAAGTATCCGAGGCTCCAACGGAAGTTCTGGTGATTTTAGCGGAAGCTACTCCTGAATAATATATAGAAGTATCCCTTGAGCAGTAGGTGCCGCAAAAACTCCAACCCGTGGTTCCGGATTCAAAGCCAGGATTAGAAACCAAATTGAGGCCTACGGTTGGAGGCGCTAGAGTGGTAAAGGTTTGATCACTAGAACATCCCCGATTGCCGGTGGCGTCCGCTGAGCATACGCGATAATGGTACAGCGTTGATCCTGACAAGCTCGTAAGGTTTTGACTGTGACCGGTAACTAAGGCGCTATCTAAGGTCGTCGTTAAGCCATAGCTCGCCGTCACGCCATATTCTACTTGGGAATTAGCGTTTTCGTCCGTCGTCCAAGCTATGGTGGCCTGAGTATCAGTGATACCAGAAGCAGAAACTGCGGAAATTACAGGAGAGATTAAATCGGGCGCAGCCACCTGCAAATTCACGTCATCAAACCAAACCGTTCCGGAGGAGCTATACAGGCGCAAATAAACACTGGCGCTGACACTACCTGCGGGACTAAAGAATGCCTGGTTGCATTGCGACCAGTCGGCTGTCCCTCTTAAAGCGCTGCAAACAATATCCTCTCGGAGCTGAGCTCCGGCACTGCTGTACCAGCGAACCGTTACTCTGGCCCCCGACGAAGAAGAACCTCCTATGCTATCCCGACGAACCCAAGAGGAAACCCGGTAACGCTGTCCCGCGGTAATCCCTGCGAGCTTAGGATTTAAATACACATCGCTGGTGCCAGCGCTTGTTTTCATAATGCTGGCTGAATACGAACCCGTCCGAGACACTAACGAGTTTCTTGAACAGTAAGTGCCGCAAAAACTCCAGCCGGTAGCGCTTTCAAAGCCTGAGTTACCAAGAAGATTAGAGCCGTCGTTATTAACCGTAACGCTAATAGAAGCATCGCTTGAGTTTCCAGCGGCATCATATGCCCGAGCTAAAATAACGCGACTGCCATTGGCCAAAGCGGTGGTATCTAAGCTATAACTCCATGACACGGTACCGCTCGCGCTAGCCCTTAAGGCGCCATCAACGTAAATATCTACGCGCGTAACACCAACATTGTCCGAAGCTACTCCGGAAACAGTAATGGCCCCAACCACAATCGCGCCACCCGCAGGAGCCGTGATGGAAACGCTGGGAGCGGTGGTGTCCGGTGGAACCGCGGTGCTAAAGGTATTATCCGCAGAGCAAGCGCGATTGGAATAAGCATCCGCGGAACAAACCCTATAGTGATAGAGAGTGGAAGCGCTCAAACCCGTTAGGCTTTGGGAATGACTGGTGACTAAAGCGCTAGCTAAGGTTGTCGTGTTGCCATAGGAGGTGGAGAGGCCGTATTCGACTTGGGAGTTGGAGGCTTCGTTGGTGGTCCAGCTAATCGTGGCGCTAACCTCAGTGATGGCGGAAGCGACTATGGCGCTAAAGGTTGGAGCGCTGTTATCCACCGTCACGCTAACGCCGGTGGCCGTCGCTTGATTGCCAGCAGCGTCTCGGGCTAGAGCGGAAAGGGTATGGACCCCATCAATGGCTAGGGTGCTGTCCCAGGCAATGCTGTAGGGAGCGCTGAGATCCTCCGCGCCAAGATTGGCTCCGTCTAATCTAAATTGAACGCCAACAACTCCCACATTATCGGAAGCGCTGGCGGAAACAGTGACAGCAGCGCCGGAAACCGTGGCCGCGGCGGCGGGAGCGGTTATGGAAACGGTTGGGGCCGTGGTATCAGGGGCGGCGGTCGTGGTGAAGGTAAAATCCCCCGAAGTGGCGACATTGGCGGAGGCGTCGGCGGAACGGACCCTAAAGTGATACAGCGTGGAAGCGGTTAAACCCGTGAGATTGACGGAGTGGCTGGCGACTAAAGCGGTGTCGAGTGTTGTGAGGGATCCATAAGCCGTAGTAAGACCGTATTCTACCCGGGAGTCCGCGGTTTCGCCGGTTGTCCAGGTAATGGTGGCCAAGGTGTCGGTAATGGCTGAGGAGGCGACAGCGGAAATAACGGGAGCGGCGTTATCCACGGTTACCGTTATCGCGGCGGAGGTGGCGGTGTTGCCGGCGGCATCGCTGGCTCTGGCGCTGAGCGTATGGGCTCCATCGGAAGCTAGCGTGGAATCCCAGCTAATAGAGTATGGAGATGTCGTGTCTGCCGAGCCAAGATTGGCTCCGTCTAAAAGAAATTGAGCGGAGGTAACACCCACATTGTCGGAGGCATCCGCGGAAACAGTGACAGCAGAACCGGAAACCGTGGCCGCGGCGGCGGGAGCGGTTATGGAAACGGTTGGGGCCGTGGTATCAGGGGCGGCGGTCGTGAAGGTATTATCCGCAGAGCAAGCGCGATTGGAATAAGCATCCGCGGAACAAACCCTATAGTGATGGAGCGTGGAAGCGCTTAAACCCGTTAGGCTTTGGGAATGACTGGTGACTAAAGCGCTAGCTAAGGTTGTCGTGTTGCCATAGGAGGTGGAGAGGCCGTATTCGACTTGGGAATCGGCATTTTTATCTGTTGTCCAGGTAATTCGAGCGGAAGCGGCTCCGATTTGATCAGCTAACACACTGGAGATCACGGGCAGTCGCGAATCCACCACGATAGAGACGGAGGCTGTTTGCTGATTGCCAAAACTATCTGTGGCTCGCGCTCGAATAATATGAGCCTGGTAATTAGCTTGGGGAATGGGCAAGTCATAATTCCAGTTGAGCGTACCAGAAGCTTCTATGTATGGATCGTTATCTAATTGAACCTCTACCCTGGATACAGTGGAATTATCTGAGGCAGTGCCAGCTACCGCCACTGTTCTACCACCATAGGTGAGACCATCTTGGGGAGCGGTAATAGTTACGCTAGGCAATATAGCCACTGGCAAATCTCCCGCCCGATCAATAAAGTGGGTACCGGAGGTATCAGTAACAGTAAGACGTATTGTGTAGGTTGTACCCTCAATTAAACTTGCTATGTCGATGGGCCCCAGAACTCCCCCCGTGCCAACGCCGCAAACTTGCGTTGGGGAGTTGGTAAGCATGGCCCAAGCAGTAGGATTTTGGCCAGCGCCGATCTCCAAGGAATAGTTTGAGAAATTAGCTCCACACGCCTTGCCTGTCACGTTGAGATTAGTCGTCAACTTATCTCCCACTAAAGGAGCTGTGATGATAGCCTCTAAAGCACTGCCAACCTGAACAGCACGCCAGGCATTGATTCGACCGTAACCCGTGCTAGTATCAAATCCAACAGCGTAAAGATCATCCGCGGTTGTCCGTATGATCTGGGCCACTTGATCATCACTAAAAGCCGGATTTCTAGACAGAATCAAAGCAGACAAGGCTGCTACTTGAGGCGTAGCCATGCTGGTACCGCTCATCTGTCTTACGGTACCGGAAATGCCCAGACCACCCGCCTGAAGGGATATTATGTCACGGCCATAGGCCGCCACATCCACGCAATTGCCCCAGTTGGAGAAACCCGATTTTATATCCGTATCATTTAAAGAGGCGACACATTGAACGCCGCTATAGTTGCAGGGATAGCGCGTGGCACAATCCGAGTTATCATTGCCGGCGGCGGCAACATAAATGACACCAAGGCTTCGACAAACGGCAACGGCATCCGCCATCGCCTGAACAAAACCATAGGCTCCGAGACTGGCATTGATAACATCCGCGCCGTTATTGCACGCGTAGCTTGTTCCATTGGCCACAGACGACCAGGGGCCTGAACCATCGGCGCCTAAAACCTTAACCGGCATTATTTTGCTTCCAAAGGCTCCGCCAATGACATCTAAGGAATTGTTGCCCACGGCGGCGATAGTCCCGGCCACATGGGTACCGTGACTATCATCATCGGCTGTGTTATTGTCGTTATTGATAAAATCCCAACCTCGAGTGTCATCCACATAACCATTACTGTCATCATCAATACCATTGCCTGGAATTTCCCTGGGATTTGTCCAGCAATTGGCCGCCATATCGGGATGTCCGCAATCAACTCCCGTATCCGTCACGGCGACTACTACCCCCGCGCCCGTGGTGACATCCCAAGCTCTTTCAAAATCCTCGCGGGGTACGCCTAATTTCCCAGTGGTTCTAAATTGGAAGAGATCATATTCAGCAAGGCTACCGTAGGAAGAGGACCATCTGGGGTCGTTAGGAATCATTGCCGCTTGCGCCCAGCCATCTTGCTCCGCGTATTCGACTTGGGAATTCTGTCTAAAAACAGCAAGAATCTCTTGGATCTTGCCCCAGGGCATTGAAGCATCGAATTTTAAAACGTAGGTTCCCGAGAGATTCTCCGGCATCCGGGCTTCTTTGGGAGCGCGCCTAGCACGTTCAGCAAATTTATCCTTAATCTCTTGAAATATTTGCGCTTCCGATTTCCCTTTTTGTTTTTTCTGGCGCACCAAATCTTCAAACAAGGGCCGCATCTCTTCACAATTGTACTTATCCAGGACATCCTTTAAGGCGTACTGATCGAAAATACTCTCAAGACTTTTATTGTGGCCGGGTTTGTCGTACTTGAGATTTCTTGGAAGCAAATCCTCGATGGGCCGGGACAATTCTCGTCGAAATTTAACAATGATTTGGGAAGGTGGGGCTTTATCTTGGCCCACTAGAGAAACTTCGGCCCAACCGGGATAACAGCCTACGCCCATGATACCTAAGACCGCAATCACCGCTTTCCGTGTCTTATTCATCCGCCCTCTTATCAGCATGTAACACACTCCTTCTATCAGCTTGAGCTTATACAATGAAACTCAAAAAATCCTCAATATCGATGTATCAGTGGTGGGGTCTATAGTCACTTCACCACCACAAAGGGATGATATTTTACCATGCCATCATTACCAGTGTGACATTTGCCAGGCCCATGCCTTTATAACTCAAAACGGGCCCGCCCCTTCACGGAGTTCAGGGACGATGGAGGCCCCGGTGGGGCGTAAGGTGGGGCGCTGAAACTCGCAGCGCCGTCTTCCTGATGATCGCCGGAAGCCCGCGGTAAAAAAGTTCTAGGACTAAGGCCGCCGCGCAAAATAAACAAACCTACCAGGCAACCACTCTTAAGTAGCCTTAGAACCAACCTTTTACGATCAGAGAAATATCGCCCCATTGTAATTCTACCCACGTAATATTCTTAGCTTTCGAGGGTGACTTTTTCAAGTCACAAAGGAGCTTATGTGACAAGAATTTGTCACAATTGGAATTGGAAGAAAATAAGGGGTTTGAGCGGATTTAGGCTGGTTTTTCGAAACAGTAACCCAAACTACGCTCTGTGCGGATGTGGGCAGGGCCGGCAGGACCCAACTTCTTGCGTATTCGGGCAACGAGCTGGTCAATCATTCTTGGACTAATAATTGATTTATGGTGTTTTAGCTGATCAATCAGGCGCCTTCTGGACAAAACGGCTCCGGCGGATTTCATTAGCAAAACCAGGCAATCAAACTCTTCCGGACTAAAACTCTCTTGAGTCGGCTCCTCATCAACTAAGACATCCCGAGTTAGCGCGATCACCTTCACCGCGCCCACTTCTAAAGCGTGATGCCCGCTGGCCACCTCATCAAGTATTTGGCTCGCCCTATGTTGTTTAAGCCGTAGCTTGGCCCGAGCAATCATGGAAGCGTAATCAAAAGGTTTTGTCACAAAATCAATCGCGCCTCCGGCGAAGCTTTCCAGGTCCCATTTGTAGCCGTTATTGTCCATGGCCGTCATGATAATAACGGGCACGTCCTGAGTAATCTTTTTGGATCGGAAGGTCTTAAGAAGGTCCATGCCCTCCGCTTTATGTCCTAAACGAATATCAAAAATCGCCAAATCCGGTATGTAACTTTCTTCGTAGACTTTTTTAAGCGTGGAAGGCGCGTCGTAGGTGCGAACAACCTCAAAACCATCTTTGGTGAATTTTCTCACCAATAGATCGGCTATGCCTTCATCGTCATCAACAATAAGTATCTTTTGTAAGGATAATCCCATAACCGCTAACCCCCCATAGTATTGGCGAGATATCTTGAATAATCAAGGAGAGTTTAGTTACATAACAGAAATATGCGTATCGCTATTACGGGATCGACAGGACTTCTTGGGACAAGCATCCTTGATGTTATTTCAGAAAAGCACCCGGACTGGGAACTTTTGTGCTTATCGAGAAAGCAAGTGCCTTCCAATAAGCAAAAGACCTGGAAATCCTTAGACATCACAGACTATGAAGCAACCTATCAAACCATCACTCGCTTTAATCCCGATTGCGTTATTCACGCGGCGGCCATGCGCAGTCCGGATCAATGCGAACAAAATGAAAAAGAGGCCTACCGCGTTAATTTTCTGGGTACCCGCAACGTCGCATTGGCCTGCGACCGTTTTGACACGGAACTTGTGCTTATTTCATCCGATCAAGTTTTCTATGGCGCCAAAGAATCGCGGGATCATCGGGAATACGACGCCACCTGTGCTAAAAACATTTACGGTCAAACCAAAATTTGGGCCGAGCAATATATTCAAAACCATTTGCGTCGCTACTGGATTATTCGAACAGCCAAACTCTTCGGCGGGCCCGGCGATCACTTGGCAAGCTTTCCTACCCAAATGACGGAAGCAATACGCAAAAACAAAAAAATGAAAGTGACGACGGACTGGTTTGGTCACCTGACCTACGCGCCAGATTTCGCCCTAGCCCTCTTGGGCTTAATACAACGCAAAACATACGGGATTTATCATCTTACTTCCCCCAATATAGCTTCCTATTACGAAATAGCTCAATGGATAACTAAAAAACTCAAACGCGGAGCAGAACTTATAGAAGAGGTTTCATTCGAGGACCTTAATTTGCCTGCCCACAGAGCAAAACGTTGCGTTTTAGATACTCAGCTTTGGGAATTGGAATTCGGCAACAAACTACCTATTTGGCAAGAAGAAATGGAAAAGTTTCTGCGGTCACAAAGATAACCTCTGCCGCTTTGAGTCCCGCAAAGAAATAACTTCGAACACTGTTTCTTTAAAATGGTTCTTCGCGGCCCAAGCGCTTACGGCCTCCACATAACATCGGCCCTGGCCGCTATAGGCATTAAAATCCTCCGCCTGAGTTTTGTAATCCGCGACCACTAAACATTGACTTTCATCCTCATAAAGGAGGTCGACTCTACCAATAACAAGACTCCCGTCCTGAGCATAAGCAACAGGCAATTCCCTGGCAATAAGCTTTTTGGAAACCAGGTATTCCCGCCACAACGCGGAGGCAAAAAATTGATCGAGCACAACCTGAGCTTGCCGCTCAACAGCAACAGAAACATGACCAAAGGACCCCGTGTGCCACGAGCAAGCCTCTTGCGACAATACCCGTGACTCCGATTCCTCAATCAAGCTCCGCCAGGGCGCGCGCTCTAAGGCGCGATGTAAAAGCTTGCCGAGCACCTGGGCATCTTCGGGTCTCAAAGAATCTTCGACGTTCCAATGCTTTATTTCTTCCCGCGCGTTTTCCTGCGAAGCGAAACGCAATACCGGGAATAGCGGCGTGAAGATTTTGGCTCGGGAATCGTTTAGAACTAAAACGGGCTCTTTAGTTTTTTGCGTTAGAACCGTCGTCGATTGATCTTGACACGAAGAACACAAAAACGGCTCTGACTGATTCTTCGCGTTCTCGAGCATTCCCTTGATTTTTTGGCTCCAGGATTTCCCGCGCGGACCGCCGGGCAGCGCGGGATCCATAATAACCAAAGCTCTTTGCGCGCGCGTCAACGCGACATAGAGAATTCTCTCTTCTTCGGACGCGTCATTAACCTGCGCGGCTTCTTTGAGCTCCCGGAGCGCTTCGTCTTCGTGGAACGCCAAGGCAAGATTTGGCTTTCCTGCTTCCCAGTACACTTTTTTTGTTTGCGAACGCAACGCCCAATCCCCCAACCCCGCCAATACCACGCAAGGAAACTCAAGACCTTTCATCTGGTGCACGGTCGCGATTTTAACCGCGTTGCCTTCCCAGGGGGTTTCCCAGTGCATCGGCTCTTCTTCCTTCTCCCAAGCGACAGCTTTTAAACGATTACCCAGCTGCTCCGCAAAAAAGGCCACATCCTTGCCGGCAAGCTGCCAAGCTAAATTATCCAAAGCTTCTAAAGCACGGCTTTCTTCCAGAGATATGCCACCGGCTTTAGTATCCAAATCGAATGTTTTTTTAATCTCAATCACCAATGCGCCGGGGGAAGCTTGCTCCAAGCAATTCTCGCGAATAAGACTCATGGGTTTGGAATAAAAATTCTCAAATGACCGGGTTGGGTCTTTGAGCGGAGACTGCGCAAGATAATGCCCCGCATTGGGATTTTCGGGATTCAGAAAAAGCATGAGCAGCCAATACGCCTCGCGAACCGCCAGGCTTCGCGTCAATAGCTGAGAATCGGAAGCGGCCAAAATGGCGGGGATGGCGAGCTCTCGAAACGCCTCTTCCAGCACCCACGCGTGAGTTTTTTTTCTGAGCAGTACGGCAAAATCTCTCCAATCCCATTTGTATTTTTCAGCCAGATCTTTGATGGTAGAGGCTACATGCCGCGCCTCTGCCATTCTGCGATCATCGGACTTTTCAGAATTTACGGGGGAATGCCAGAAAATAGCGTCGGGATTTTTGTCGAAATGAAAGGCTTCCATCGGCGCGTAGTCTAGAGCGCTTTTAGCGTAGATGGCATTGATAAACCGCAAAATTTTAGCTCCGCTTCTTTTGTTGCCCAGAAGATCATGCTGAACGAAGCTCGATTTCTTGGCAAAATCAAACGCCAAGTCGCTATTGGCCCCCCTAAACGCGTAGATGGACTGCAAAGGATCTCCCACCATGAAAATCTTAGCGGGATCGTCGGCGCGAGCGCGAGAGAGTTTAAAAAGTATTTCAAATTGCAAAGGATCGGTATCCTGCAGTTCATCGAGCAAAATGTACCGCACACGAGCCCCAATGGCTGATAAGACATCGGGCGAGGCATTGCGAACAAACTGATTCATCCAATATAAAATTAAATCGTAATTTAAGTAGCCTTCTTCTTTGCTTTTGCCAAGCGCTTGGTCAATAAGCGATAAGAAATTTCCCCAAAGCTGACGCAACGGCGAATCTGCGGCGATATCCGCAGGCAAGGCAGTATCGCTTGACATACCGCTCATGACACAGCCGAGTACCTCTTGCAACAAGGCTGTGGCCTGACGAAAAGATATCTCATCTAAATTTTGCAATGCCTCAGCGATCGGATCTTTCGATAAATCCTCCAAAGAATCTTTAAGCCCCGCGCCGGCGCGGTCAAAGCCGGAAAAGATACCCCCCAACGCTTCCAGGGGATACGCGTCCAGCATTTTTTTGGCAAAACTGTGAATAGTGCCGATGGTGAAAGGACCGTTGAGAGAGGAGGCGGCTAGCTCACGAATTCTTTCGATAGAATTTATCCCCAGCGATTTTAAAGCTTGGCGAATTTCCGGCCAGGGGATGTCCTGGCGCAATTCCAACTCGCTTTCCGTTGAAGACTCGATTATGGCTTTCAAAAATTTTTGGATTCTAGACTTTAACTCCTGAGCCGCCTTCTCGGTGAAGGTAATGGCCACGATTCCCTGGGGAGAGCCCAGATAAAACAACGCCACTAAATATTTAGCGGCCAAGACTCTGGTTTTACCGCTGCCGGCGCAGGCGCGCAGAAAGATATTATTTTTGAAATCCCCCAGGATTTCAGTGATTTTGGCACTTTCGTTATTCTTCATCTTGGATTAACGGAATCAATAACGGTTCATTGGCCAAGCGCGCGGAAGCGACATTCTTCAAACACAAGGTTTGATAAGGACACCACTGGCAACGCTCCCCCCGCCCCTCATGCGGCCAAAAAGGAAACACCACAGCATCGCGATGGTCAATCGATATCCCCTCAATTAAAAGCTTCGTCCAACTTTTTAAATTTTCCATCAAATCGTCCATTTCATCGGTAGTAGACCAGCTATATACCATGGGGGATTTGCCTCGGGAAGAAATTTCCCAATAGGGATTGATCAACAAAACGTTCCCGGAATCTCCAAATTGCCGGGCATAGGCCAAATAAAAAAGAATTTGCAATCCATAGCGGGCGCCTTCGGAAGCGCCGGGATTTAATAATTTATTAAGCATTTTTGAGGGTTTTAGGCGCGTTCCCTGCGTCCCTTTGAAAACAGAACTGCCGGTTAATTTAAATTCGAGATAAGTGGTATCCGCTCGAGCGTCTACCCTAGCCTCTAAAGGATAGGCCAACGAACTTAGCTTAAATTTCAATTCCTCTTCGGCTCGAGCATTAAGCAAACGCCCACCGGCCTTGAGCTCAACTAACTGTTTTTCAAGCGCGCGAAGCGTCAATTCAATTCTGCGCATTTTGTAGCGTTCCGCGGCGGCAAGGTGGGCAATTTCAATTTGCGGCCACTCTTTACGCAAATGGTTGTTCCAAAGCGACAGAAAATCGTTTGATTCAGCCGCCAAGAAATCAACCACGACTTTAGAAAAGGCGCCTCCTAACCACGGCGCGGATAAAAGCTCGTATCGAGCGTCACCCAAATCGCCTTCCAGTTTTTTAAATCTTTTATAAAAAAAGGCCTGGGGACAGGAAACAAAATCGGCCAAAAGCGTCGGAGATAGCCGATTGCTTTTCGTAAGCCAGGCTTTCCACTCCGCAACGCTTGTTACGCTTGGCACCGGCCCCGGCGAAACCACGACGTCCGCAGTTTTTGTATTCGAAACTTCGGGTTTTCTCTGAGGACAAAATTTGTTCAAAAAATTTACTTTATCTTCCCGCAAACTGCTGATAAGTTCGATATCGGCCGCTTGATCTAAATACGGCGAAGCCATCATAGGCTTTCCTTCGGAGTCGATTTGGCTGTAGGAAATAAAAAGTTTTCGCTCGGCGCTTCGTGTTAAAAGTTTAAAAAGCAAAGCGTCTTCAACGCCCGTCTTAACCGATTGCCGCAAAGAATACCCCAATTTATTTAAACGCTCTCGAAGGGCATCCGACAAAAAAGGATCCTCGCTAATTTGCCAAGGGTAATTCCCATCGTTAGCGCCAAAAATGAAAACACAGGGCAAATGAGCGCCCCGCGCGGCATTGGCCGCGACAATCCACACCCCGGACATTGCTTCGGGTGCGTGCTCGTGGTCTAAATGGATTGAGCTCAAAGATTCCAAAAGAAGATTCACCGTAAAATGACGGGATGAAAACACTTCCGGGGGTATATTGCCCAACAGCTCCTTAAAACTTTGATAGGCTTTTTTTATACGCTCATCCTTGGGCAAAACAAGCAGTTTTGCTAACCATCGCGCAAGGCCTTTAGTATCCGGTTTATCTAAAAATTGGAAAGCTTCGATATAAACATTCACAAAATACGCGACCTCTTGATTCACCTTTTGAACTAACGCTTTGGGTATCCCGGGCTCTTGGTGAACCACTTTCAAAATTACGCCATCCAATTCGCGGCTAGCGGATAACGCGAATATCCTCTCGCGATTAAGCGATAAAACGCGCGCGAGCGCGAGCGCGATGTAGCCCTTCAGGGCCGGCTCCGGCTTCGCCGCCGATAGCGCGATAAGCTCCACAAGCCGCTTCGCCGAAGGCTTGCCCAAAAATTCTAAAGCGGCCGAGATTGCTTGCCCCAGAGGTTTATTCAAAAGGTTCTCCGTGGGATCTTCAAAACTGATATGCGGCACTTCTGCCTCAAGAAAGGCCCGCTTAAGAAAATCAAAATCTTTAGGATTTCTAAAAACCACGCCGCAATCCTCATAGGCAACGCCTTCGGTTTCGTGGAGATTAATAATTTTCCGGGCAATGGCCCAAGCTTCAAGGGCGCGAGTGGGAGCACAAAAAAGATTTGTGATTTGTGATTTGTGATTTGTGATTTGTGCGGAAACAGAAACC
>OBEQ010966819.1_pt1 | contig 16350 bp, 16 predicted proteins | sample 1670901 | NCBI WGS metagenome assembly OBEQ01 (sample SAMEA104232315, study PRJEB22302) | groundwater metagenome | biome: forest; feature: aquifer; material: groundwater | place: USA | collected 2011-08-07 | depth 5.4 m
ATACATTAATAGTATTGAAAATATTAAAAAATGTTCTAATGACGAACAAGACGGTATTTGCTGTGTGATAAATACTGTATTAAAATATGATACAAAATGCAAATCAATTTTGTATTATATGAATTTGCTTGATGAATTAAATGGAATTGACGAATAAAATAAATAAAAATTGCAATTAATAAATTATTGATTTATTAAAATATAACATCAGTAAAATATAAATAAAATATGAAGAAAAAAACAATTGTAATTACATTTTTTTGCATCATGTTTGGATTTACAATATATGAAATAATAATTGCAAGCAATAGTAATAATTATTCAAAATGTTTTAATTTGCAACCACTTGCTGTAATTACATTAATTTTAGATGTTTTAATTGTATTTTTATTTGGTTGTTGGATACGTGATGGTTATTTTAAACAAATATGTAAATGCATATCTATAGAGTATTCATGTCCATTTTCTTCCATAATTTTGTTTGAATTTTTTATTTTTATTTTTAATGTCGGAACTGCTTTTTCATTAAAAATAAAATGCACAAATGAATACATTGCACATTATACCAGTGCATATGTGTTGTATACAATACATTTTATTTTATTATTTATTCCATTTTTTGTGTTAATTTGTAAAATTATAGTTTTATGTTTTTCACCAAAAGAGACGAGTGGTTGCCCATGCAAATGCGATGTTTGTGATTATATTTCGTCACAAACTGGTGTTGCTTTTAAACATGTTATAAATAGTATTTCAAAATGTATTGAAAATGATGAAAATGAAAATGAAAATGAAAATGATAATGGTAATGTTAAAAATAACACAAACATAACTAATATCACAAATGATAATTACACATTAATACACACAAATAACATAGATGACATAAATATTACACATGATATTGAAAATAACATAAATACAAATTTACAAAATATGACAGAATGTTGTGTTTGTGTAATGAAATATAAACAAAAATATGTATTGGTACCATGTGGTCATACTCATTTATGTTTTAGTTGTTATAACAAATTGCAATATAAAAAATGTCCATTATGCAATACAAAAATTAATAGTATTGTTAAATTATATGAGTAATTTTTATAAATGTGCTATAAAATAAAAATTGCAATTAAAATACCGTTGATTTTTATAAAAATATAATATCAACAATAAATAATAACTATCACAAACAACAATTATTAAAATATGAACAAAAAACAATTTAAATTAACAATTTCTACTATAATTTTTTGCGTCATGTTTGGATTTTTAATATATGATGCAATAATTGTTACTGACAATGATAATTATTTAAAATGTTTTGATTTTCGTCCAATTATGATAACTACATTAGTTAAAAATTTTTTGATAATGTTACTATTTTTTAATTATTCAATATATGATGTTTATTATGAACAGATTTGTGAAAACAAATCTTTGAAGAATTTAAAGAATTCTGAACGTGAAAATTGTAGTAACAAGATTTTAACATTTATATTTTTATTTTGGATTGAAATAATGTTTTTTTGTTGGTATTGTACAACTGCATTATTACTAACAATAAAATGTATAAATGAATATAAAATACATTGTATGGCTGTATATGTGCTATATATAATAAATTTTATTTTAACACTTGAAGTATTTTGTCCAATAATTGGCAATTTAATAGTATGTTGTTTTTCAACAAAATATGGATGTTGTCCATGTAAATGTGATATATGTGATACACAAAATACAACAATTACAACTTATGTTACAAGATATGACACAAATGATATTAATAAAAATATAGATGAAAATAACATAGATGTAAATACAAATTATGAATTGGAACAAACAATTAAAAAACCAAATGACATAGATGACATAAATATTATTAGTGATATTGAAAATAACATAAATATAAATTTACAAGAAAATAATGAAAATAAAACATTAAGGAATGTTGTATTTGTATTACAAAATACAAACAAAAATATGTGTTAATTCCATGTGGACATACACAAATGTGTTTTGATTGCTACAATAAATTACTACAAAAAAAATGTCCACTATGTAATAAACAAATCAATGGTGTTGTTAAAATGTATGAATAATTTTTATAAATTCATTAAAAATAAAAAATTGCAATTAAAATATTATTGATAATTATTTTTATAAAATCAACGATAAATAACAATTATTGAAATATGTACGAAAAAATAAAATCTACTATAATTTTTTGCATTATGTGTGGATTTACAATATATGTCGCAATAATTGTTACTGACAATAATAATTATTTAACGTGTTATAATTTACAGCCAAATATGAAGATGGCATTGACTATAGATATTTTAACTGCATTGCTATTTTTTAATTGTTTTGTATATGAATGTTACAGTTGTTTTGAAATATTTAGATTTTTATTTTTTGTTTTAAATTGTTTAAATTTTATATTTTTTTGTCTGGGATGTAAAGCTTTATCATTATTAACAATAAAATGTACAAATGAATATAATAAATATCATATTGCTATATACATATTGTTTATAATACATTTTATTTTGTCACTTACACTACTTTGTGTAGTAATTTATGTATTAATTTCATTATGTTGTCCTCGCAAATTTGATACTCACAATACACAGAATACAACAATTACAACTTATGTCACAAGATATGACACAAATGATGTTGATAAAAATATAGATGAAAATAACACAAATATAAATGCGAATTATGAATTGGAACAAACAATTAAAAAACCAAATGATATAGATGATATAGATGACATAAATATTATTAGTGATATTGAAAATAACATAAATATAAATTTACAAGAAAATAATAAAAACATTAAAGAATGTTGTATTTGTATTTCAAAATACAAACAAAAATATGTGTTAATTCCATGTGGACATACACAAATATGTTTTAATTGTTACAAAAAATTACAACAAAAGAAATGTCCACTATGTAATAAACAAATTAAAAGTATTATTAAAATATACCAATAATTTTTATAAATGTATTAAAAATAAAAATTGCAATTAAAATATTATTGTTGATTATTTTTATAAAAGCAACAGTAAATAACAATTATTAAAACATGAATAAAAAAATAATTTCTGCTGTAACTTTTTGCATTATGTGTGGATTTACAATATATGTTGCAATAATTGCTGTCAACTGTAATGATTATTTAACATATTTTAATTTAAAACCAATTATGATGTTGGTATTGCCTATAAGTATTTTAAATGTATTACTATTTTTTAATTATTATGTATATGATGCTTATTATGGACATGAATGTTATGATTGTGGTGGAATATTTTTATTTTTGTCTTTGGTTTTGAATTGTTTTAACTTACTATTTTTTTGTCAGGAATGCAAAAATTTATCATTATTAGCAATAAAATTTACAAATAACCATAATAAATATCATATTGCTATATATGTGTTGTTTATAATGCATTTTATTTTATCACTTGTTTTACATTGTATATTGATAGAAGTGTGTTATCGTCCTCGCAAACATAACAATCATAATACAAAAAATACACAAATTACTAATGTTATAAGACATAATATAAATAACATAAATGCAAATGCAATTGCGAATTATGAATTTGAACAAATAACTGAAGAACCAAATGACACCAATATTATCAGTAATATTGAAAATAAAAACATTAAAGAATGCTGTATTTGTATTACACAATACAAACAAAAATATGTGTTAATTCCATGTGGACATACACAAGTGTGTTTTAATTGCTACAATAAGTTACAACAAAAGAAATGTCCACTGTGTAATAAACAAATTAAAAATATTATTAAAATGTATGAATAATTTTTATAAATGCATTAAAAAAATTGTAATTACAATACTATTGACATTTTAATTTATATTTGTATTTATAAATAATACAATATATTGCATTACATTGTATACATATCATTTCATATAAATATGAAATTTACATCTGAATTTAAAATGATTTTAAACACATTTATTTTGTGTATTATTGCATTTGTATTAATTAAATACGAAATAACAATTATTAATAATAATGGTGATTATTTAAATTGTCTTAATTTAAAACCATTTATTGTGATTACAATTGTAACAAATATTTTAATTATTTTATTGCCATATTTGTACTCAAAATATTTGAATTTATGTGGAATAAATATTCGCAAATTTACATCGTATACAATTTATGCAAAAATTTTATTTTTTTTTGTTGGATTGATTTATTCGAAAGATATTAAATTAAAATGTATAAATGAATATAGAGAACATAATTATATTATGTTTGTAATATACACAATAAATATTATTTTAATGTTATGCATATTACGTATATTTAATATGGTTTGCAAAATTTACAAAATTTACAAATGCATTATTTATTCAATTTTAAAATGCCATTACAATAAAATACACAATATTAAACCAGATTTATATCATGTTTTTATGTGTAAAATTTGTTCAAATTTTGTTTCAAATAAATGTGCATTTATGAAATGTTGTCATACACAAATATGTTTTGATTGTTATAATTGCATAAACTATAGTATAGAAACAAAATACACTAGATGTCCAATATGTTATCAACAAATAAAATAAATATTATTGATAAATTATAATAATATTTATTTTCATAATTACTTTTAATATGACAATTCATGATACATTAAAAAATATTACAGGTATAGATAACGAATTTCTTATAATAATATTTGGTGGTTTTTTATATTATTTTCAATATTTAAAAAATCAACAATCTGTATTTATAAATATAATTACAACTGCATTTGTATTAGGTATATTTGATGTATTTATCAAACAATTATTTTTGACAAATATTGAAAATGAATATTATCAAATGGTTATTAATAATATATTAACTATTGTTATTATAGACTTTTTATTTTATTTAATAAAAGGTGATAAAGAAAATGTTAAAGATGTATTTAATTATTTTAATTTAGCATTTGCATGTTTATTTTATGAAACAATTGTGTTTAAATTGTATAATTATAACAATTTATGTAATCCAAAATTACGTTCAATTACAAAAACAGTTATGAGATTGGCAACTATACACATTTTATCTAATTATTTAAACGGAAAATCTTATGATGAAAGATGGTTTAATTTTTCATTTTCACAGTTGTTTAATTTTTCATTGTTTGATACAGTTTTTTCGTCGTAAATAACTATAGCGAATAATGAAAATGTAATTTTTATTATTTGATACAGTTTTTTCTTCGTAAAAAACTAATAACTAATAACTAATAACTAATAGTTATTAACCAATAACTAATAGCTAAATTTTAGTTTAAAAATTGATGTTTAAAACATATTGTGTTTTCATTATACATTATACATTATACATTATACATTATACACTACATTCACACACTATTTTAAAACACAATATGCAAAATTTATTAAAAATATACCAAAAATCTATATATTTACAAAATTTATTAACAGATGTAAATCAAAACAACTTTGCCGAAAATCTTATTGAACTTTTTAAAAAAATATTTGATATATTAAATTTAGATATATCATATGAACTTTTCATTCAATATTTATTAGATTTAACACATAATTATAAAAATATTTTCTTTACAAATCAAAATATTTACCAATATATTGTGTTAGCTAATTATTTTCAATTTGATATTACTAATGATTTATTTAATCACATTGTTGTTGAATATATTTTTAAACAAAATATATTTTACAATAAATTATTTACATGTAATGAAATCAATCAATGTATTTTAAATAAATTTGAAAAAAATAAAATTAATGATAATGCAATTCAATATGTTTTTAAAATAAATAAAAATATATGCAATGAAATTAAAATTTTAGATGCATCATACATTACACAAAACACATTAAATAAATGCAAAAATGTAACTGAATTATACATTGAATGTAATGATGATATTGGACAGGTAAATAATTTACAACAATTACAAAAATTATGTATTATTAATAAAATTAAAGATTTTGGTATTTATAATTATGGTATTTCGCAAACATTTAATATTAAAAAATTATATTTACCAAATAACACAAAAATTACAAACATTAATCATTTGCAATTATTAGAAGATTTAGACATATCTGGAAATATAAATAGTATTGGTCAACATGGTGTTTCACAACTTTTATTTATTAAAATTTTAAATGCACAAGACAATCCATCAATTAATAATATAAATCATTTACAATTATTAGAATATGTTGATATTTCATTAAATTGTGGTATTGATCAAAATGGTATTTTTAAATTAAAATTTATTAGATATTTGAATGCAAAAAGAAATAATAAAATTGCAAGTGTTGAACATTTACAATTTCTTGAAAATTACGTTAAATAATATGGTAAGATACAATATACAATATACAATATGCAATTGTGTAATATACAATGTAGTTTAATATTCTGTTATTATTTTCAATACCAAATCATTTAATTATTTGATTATTCAATCATTTGATTGTTTGATTATTTTATTTTTTTACACAAGTTCCAAGCAAAATTTTAGCTTTTCTTATATATCTTTGCATAGCTATATTTTTATCCATTCCATTATTTTCTTTCCATGCGTTGTATTTTGCTTTTGCTTTTAAATCAAACATTGGTGGTAATTTTTCAGTGCAATTTCCTAACGTTGTTTGTTTAAAATAACCATATAAAATTAATTTATCTGTATCATCAATGTGTATATCTGTGTTTAATATTTCATTTGAAATTTTTATAAATTCTTCTTCCATAATATAAAAATATTTAAAATAAAATTAAATTATTAACTTATATAAAAATATATTATTTATTTTTGCAATAAACAATATGTGAGAAAAATTAAAATAAAAAATAAATTCAAAAGTATATATTTGTATATTGTATATTGTATATTGTATATATGTATGTATATACATACATATCTGTTTATTCTTCACCTGAATCAGAATTATCAGAATCAGATGTGTCTGGCGTAATATTAATTGAATTAAATGTTTTGTTATTACCATTTGTTTTAATATTCACATCATCATCTTTATTCTTATTTTCTTTTGCAGATGCAGTTTTTGTTTTTGTATCTGTTTTTTTTTTGTCATCTTTAACTTCTTTTTCTTTAGTTTCTTTAGTTTTTTTATCTTTTTTGACTTCTTCCTTTACTTCTTCTTTGACTTCATCTTTTTTAGTTTTTTTATCTTTTTTGTCTTTTTTTTCTTCTTTAACCTCTTCTTTTACTTCCTCTTTGGCTTCGTCTTTTTTGGATTTTTTATCTTTTTTATCTTTTTTTTCCTCTTTGACTTCTTCTTTTACATCATCTTTAACCTCAACTTCATCTTTTTTAGATTTTTTGTCTTTTTTTTCTTTTTTATCTTTTTTATCTTCAGTATCTTTAGTATCTTTAGTATCTTTAGTATCATCTTTTTTATCTTCTTTTTTATTTTTAGATTCATTCTTTGATTCGTTATCTTCATCAGTTGTTTTTTCTTTATGACTACTAATACCCATACTGTTTAATTTAAAATCAGATGCTTGTCCTAATGCTTCTTTAATGCTATCTAAAATTTTCTTTTTGCTTTCAATAAAAATACATTCGTTTTCAAATTTAATATCATATGTATTATTTTTTTTTATACCATCAATATATTCTTTGATTTTTTCCGCTGGTTCATTACATTTCATATATTCTCCTTTAATTGAATTACCATAAAGTTTTTTATAGTTGTCAAATTGTTTTTCTGGCGTTTCATCAGAAACATTAATAACGTAATATGTGCCCTTTAATGCACCACCACTGATTATTGATAAATAGGATAAAACTGACATGTTTGTTGTTGTTTTATTAAGTAAAAATTATAATTATATAAATAGACATTTTTAATTTCAATTTTTTTTTTGCTAAAAAAATAGCGTTTTTTATATGTAAAAAACTCAATTTTTTTTTCTGTTATTTTTATTATCTTTGTTATTTTTGTTATTTTTGTGTTATTTTTTAGTTTCACACCATAATTTATACAATAAAAATAATATCATTAATACAACGATTATATTGATTAGTTCTTTATTATCACATAATATATTGTATTTATTGTCCTTTAATGTATTATCTGTATCAAATTTTTCAATAGTTTCTTTTATCATAATTGTATCATCTATTGTATTTTCGTTATTTTTAACATATGTACATGAATCAATATTTGACATTAATAAATCGCTATCAATCATTAAATTATGTGAATATGGCTTTAATTTTTCAATATTATCAAACATACATTTCATATCAACATAAATTTTACGGTTGTCTTTTGGCATATTTTGATTATTTTGTTGTATAATTGGTAAATTTGGCAACTCCTGTTGATTTGGTAATTGTAAATTTTGTAACTGTTGTTGATTTGGCAATTGTAAATTTTGTAACTGTTGTTTATTTGGTAATTGTAAATTTTGTAATTGTAAATTTTGTAATTGATTTGGTAATTGAACATTTTGCAATTGATTTGGTAATTGTAAATTTTGCAATTGATTTGGTAATTGAACATTTGGCATTTGAATACTTGTTTTTTGATCAGCATATCCTGTTTTTAAATTATCAACTGTTTGACGAGACATTTGTTGTAACTGTGTGTTATCTAATGGTAAATTTGTTTTTAATGCATTTGTTTGGTTTAATATATTTTTTGGATTAAATGTTTGTAATTGTTGTTTTATTTGTTGTTGTGTTTGTTGTTGTGTCTGTTGCTGTTGATTATTTTGTTGTGGTTGTTGCTGTTGTATTTTTGGTTGTATATTTTGTATTTGTTGTTTTAATTGCTGTTGAATTTGTGGTTTTGGTTGCTGTTGTTGTTGCTGTTGTTGATTATTTTGTTGTTTTGATTGTCGTGGTAAATTTGATAATGCACCAAAATGTTCATACATTAAATCGGTATCATCATTTACTTGCATACAAGAAATATCATCAATGTCATTTCCATCATTGTTGTTATTAAGTTTGTAATAAAACATCTATATATTTAATAAAGATAATTAAATGTAGTAATTTAAAAAATAATTTATGGTCGTTTATCAATAATTTCGCTTTGTGGATTTGCATTTAAACCGTTAATGAATGATGGATTTTTGTAGAATGAACCATAATTATCGAATTTTACATCGTAACAACTTGCACTACCCGTGTATCCAAGCTCATAACACACACCATTACATTCTTCACGACATTTATCAATGCCTGTTTTAACGTCATAATAATTTATTTTATTTGTTTGGTTAATTATGTTAGATGGATCTAAAGATATTTTGGATTGATCAATTACGTCGTTATAATAATAAGTTAAATCCTGATTATTTAGTGCAACTGCTTGAGAATAATGCATCATATTATTTTCACTTTGTTGATTTTGATATATTAATTCTGGTGGTACGCTTGGGACATCCGTTTGTTTACCAATAATATCGTTTGTTTGTATCGGCAAATTATTTCTTTTTAATCTTTGCAAACTCGTTAAATTATCAAATTTTTCTTGTTCATTTGAATTGATAAAATAACATATAATTGCAATTATTATTAACAATAAAATAATTTCGTTTAACATAAAATAACGTAATAAATAATATTAATTTATAATTTTATTTATTTAATTTTTTTTTGTAAATCTAAATATTTTTGTTTATATTTGATGTATTTATAATAATATACATTTTTTTTTTCGTTGTTTTTTGAATTTCCACCAGCTTGTGATTGTATGTATAAATCTTTTTTGTCTGATAACAACGATTTAATTCCATTATTAATATTGTTTATAAATTCAATTGATGCATCTAATGTCAATTCGTCATTTGATAATTTGCCAACTCTTTTATGATCGATAACAGTTGTGTCTATTAGCATATTTTCGTGTTTATTGTTATTGTCATCATCATATGTTAATATAACAGTTGGATATCCGTTTATTTTATCTTTTAAATTATTGTATTTTTTTTCAAAATTATTTTTTTCTTCATTTGTAGCAAAATCGTATTTTTCTATATTTATATTGTATTTATTTATATTTGTTAATGTTTTTTTAAGCTCTATGTCTTTTGTTGTGTTTGGATTTGTTATTAATGATCCCGCTTTTAAAAAAATTGGTAAAAAATTTACGCAATGTGGACACCACGTTGCGTGGATTAATATTATATTAACACTCATATATTATATTGATAATTAAAAAAATATGTTATAAAACATTCATAAAATATTCATAAAAATTTATTTGATTATATAAAAATATATGTGTATATGTTAATGACATTCAATATTTTTTTATATATTAAATTTCATTATTATAAAATATTTTTTTAACAACTAAAAATTCATCAACAAGCACATTTGTATTGTCATTAACATCAATTGTTTCTTTTAAAATATTTTCACCATCATAAATAATTTCATTTGTTAATCCATTTGTAATAAAATCAACTGTCTTGTTATATTTTAATTTAATATATTCAATAAATTCTTTTGTATTTTGTGTATTAACAACAAAATTATTCCAAACAGTCATATTTAATTCATCTTTTTGTGTTAAATTTGGTGTACAATATTGATAATATGATAAATTTAAATTAATATTAACATTATGAAAAATGTCAACATTATATTGTTTATTATTTGTATTGCAAATTTTAATAAATTCAATAGTTTGCAATCCTGCAACAATTGATGTTGTTGTAATAATTGCAGGAATAATATTACCAGCAATTTTTTTTGTGTTTAACATATTCTGTGTTTCAATTGAATATTGAATATTTCTTAAATTTGAAATACTTGTAATCCAATTAATATGTAAATCATTATCTTTGTCAAAAATAATTTGTGTTTGTTTGAATATGTTTTTAATTTCTTTTATTGTATGTTTTAATTGTGTTTTCATATTAGTTTTAAATTTAGTTTCGGTTTCAGTTTTGGTATCAATATTAGTATTAGTATTAGTATCAGTATTTACATTTGTATCATTTGAATTTGTGTTATTTGTATTTATCAATGTTTTTTTGAATGTGTTGTGATATCTTTGTGTACATTCAACATATTTAATAAAATGTTGTTGTATACTATTGTTATTATCATTACAATTACCATTACCATTATCATTATTATCTAATGAATATTTCATATATTCTGTGTTGTTTAACACTAAATTGAAAATATGTTTACTGTCATTAATAAATTCAGCAATTTGTTCATTAACCAATTCATTTTTTGTATCTAAAACAGTTGGCATGTTTTTACCAATTAAATTTTCAGGCTTATACGTTTCTTTTATATCTTCAAATATTTTTACAAAATTGGTATAATAAATATCCGATAAAATATGAAATAAATAATTATATTTATGTTTAGCATTGTTGCATTTATTTTTATCACAACATTCACAATCATATATTTCATCAAATATTATTGCTACTTTGTATTTATCAATTTGGCATAATATTTGTTCAATATTTTCATCTGATAATTTATCAATTTCATTTGCATCACTGTATTTTTTAATTAATTGAGGAACAATAATAAATTCTTGTTCAAATAATTCTCTTGCCCATTGAACAACATGTTCAGGTTTATATGGAAAACTTTTAATTGTACAAATCGGAATATCTTCAGTTGATGTGACAGTTGTTTTATAATCTTCAGTTACATTTGGTAAAATTACTTGCACACTTGCATTTGAACCAAGTGTTCCTGAATCAATTAACGGTTTTAAATATTGAATTGATAATTCATTTGTGTATTTTCTTGCATCAATATTGTCTAATGCGTTTAAATAAATGTCAATTTTTTTATGAAATTCATCATTAAAAATATTTTTATTTTCTTGACATAATTTTAAATCATAATGTGTAATATTTGCATTTGGATTTATTTTTTTAATTTTTTCTGATGCAACTTGCGATTTTGATTTTCCAATATCATTATCACCAAATAAAAATTGTCTGCTTAAATTTGATTTTTCAATATTGTCCATATCTGTGACAACCATATTTGTATTTAACAGTGATAAATTTTTTAATAACTCACAACCAATTGCACCACTTCCAATAACAAACGCTGTTTTATCTTTTACACAATTTAATAAATCATCATTGATAATTACATCATTAATTTCATAATTATTTTTGCAAACATTTGTATTATTATCAATATTACAATTGTTAATTTCCAAACAATCAAAATAAAACCATTGCTTAATTGGTGTATGTTTTTTACCAATATATTTGATAACTTCATGAGAACAAATACCACCAATGATAGATGTAATAGGAATAATTGTATTTATTTGTTTTCCATCTAATGTATTTAAATGTAATTCATGAATTTTTTTTGTTTTATTAATATTATAACCATAATTTGTAACAATATCATTTGTAAGATTTAAACATTTATTTAAAGATTTATAATTATATGTATCTTCAGTAATTTTTGTTGTTACTTTGAATTTGTTTAAATCTTTATTTTTAAAAATATTAATATCGTTAATAACACTAATGACATTAGCATCAGCATTGTTAACATTTGTATCATTAATGCTGTTAACAATAATATTTTTTGAATTCACTATTTTTTTAATAGTAAATTCAAATTTATTATCGGAATTATTTTTATTTTTATTTCTATTTCCATTTTCATCAATATTGTTACCAACATTTTCACCAACATAAGTACAAACAATAACATCTCCAACACAAAAATTATGATTATCTTTAAAAATAATTGTATTTTTAGCGATATCACTGATATATGAAATAGTTGAATCTGTTGTTTTTTCAAATGTATATGAATTAAGAAAATCATTAAATATAAATGAAATTAATCCATAGCATCCAGTATAAATAAATGGAATATTTTGAGTTCTTAATAAATCATTTAATTCAATTGCATATTTCATATTTGAGTTTGTTAAAATTACCATATTGTATTTACTGTAATCAATTGTATTATTACTATTGTTACTATTATTATTATTGTCTAAAATATTAACACATGTTAATGGATTTAAATTTTTTAGTTCTTCATAAGTAATGTATAAATTATTTGTTCTTGTTTCAATTGGTAAAATATCAACACTGATTCCCATTAATATTAAATTTTTTGAAATTTCAATTGTTAAATCCGAATAATTTATAATTAAAATTGTTGAACCGCATATTTTTTTGGATACTTCTTCTCCAATGCTATATATTTGTCTTGAATATCTGTCAATTTCTGTCATTTTATGTATTAATTTATTATTAATGTTTGTTATTGATTTATAATTTAAATAATTCATATGGATTAAAAATTCAATTTTTTTTTGTTAAAAAAAATAGCATTATTACGTATGTAATAATTCAATTTTTTTTTGTTAAAAAAATAGCATTATTACGTATGTAATAATTCAATTTTTTTTGTTAAAAATGCTATTTTGTAATAAAAAAATTGAATTAAATATTTGCATGTGTGAATTTATTAAATAATTATTATAAACGGCTATTAATTGTCAATGTTTTGTAATCAACATATTATACCTGAAAATGTATCAGACATGAAACAACAATTCATTTCTATTATCAGAAATGATATGAACAAAACACAAATGTTTGATGTTTATATTTATTCATCAATCAATAATAATGTATCAAATTATACAAAAAAAATATATATTGATTCATATAATGATAAATTTATTATGTCAAATAGTGTTATATATATTGCTTATAATTGTTCAAATAAATGTAATACAATAATAAAGCCAAATTGCATAAAACATGTAATACATAATTCGAATATAAAATTACCATCAAAAAAAATATTATCATATAAAAAAAAAGATGATCATCATACGATTGATTGTACATTTTCAAATACCGTAATAAACACAATATTCATACAATGTTTATATTTTCACAAAAATAATTATTTTTTGTGCGAAAATGTAAATAATATTTTAGTTGTTAAAACTAGTAAAAAAATGTGTTTTATTAAAAATGTTAAATATGTAAATTTTTTAGAGCATTGTTTTAATTCTACAATTATTCATAACGATAATTTATGCATTATTTTAAGAAATATTTGTTATTTATGTTTACGTTCACATTTTAAATATTATAAATTTTTAAAAAATAATTATTTTTTAAAAACATCTCAATGTTATAATATTTTAAATGCAAAAGTTAATTTGTATGCACGAACAGTTATTCTTGGTTGTTTACATGAATTAGACAAAAGATTATTAATGTTTAAATTCGTATCTAAATTAGTAACAATACATATCAATCATCATATTGATTTACAATATATAACAACTTTAAGAAAAATAACATTATTTAAAAAAACATACAACATAGACAAATTAAATTTACGTATGCATGAACTTAAATGTATTTATAATATGAATCATGGTGAACAAAATATTAAAAAAATTATTAATTTAATTGATAATGCAATGTATTAAAATAAAAATACAGTAAAATACAATGCAAATAAAATAAATATTCACACATTCTATATACAATATTTAATAATTTTTTTATTCAATAAATAACAAACAAAAATGATATTTTCAATCAAAAAAAATTGCGATTGTAAATATTATAAAATAAATACTATAAACTATAAATTATAAATTATAAATTATAAATCATCATGAATTATAAATTATTAAATGCATCGGCTTCTATACCAATCGCAAGAATGAAACAACGATTTAAATATGCCAATGATACATCTATAAATAACAATATTTCAAATTATTTAAAAAAAATTCAATTTGGTTGTTGTGTAAATAAATTTATTGTATCAAACAGCGTTGTTTGTATTGAACATGGTGTACAATGTAAATTTAATACACAAACAATTCCAAATTGTGTAAAATATGTAACATATTTAAAACATGTAAATTTAGTATCAAAAAATACATTACTATATAAAAAATCAAAATGCAATAAATTTGAAATATTATTCACAAACAATATTTCAAACACAATATTTATAACACAGTATTATGATTATGAGTGCGAACATGGATATAAATATAAATGCGTATGCAAAAATAAAAATAAATATATTTTTTGTGAAAATTTAAATAGTATTGTTATTTTTAAATCAAGCAAAAAAATATGTTTTATCAAAAATATTAAAAATGTTAAATTTTTAAAAAATAAAATTGCAATGTATACACATAACCAAAATTTAAAATATATAAATGTAACAACATATAATATTTTAAGAAACATACATTATTTATATTTGTCCCACATACATATAATTCATTTAAAATTTTTAAAAAATAATCATATTTTGTATGTATATCAAAATACTGCACCTCTTACACTTTTTTATGAAGAATCAAATGTGTACAAAATTATATGTGATTTTTATGTAGTTCATAGTTGTGACATAAATGAAAAATTTATGAAAAATTTTAAATTTGCATTCACAATGGAGATATTAAATAGTGTATTTGGTGCTGAATTATGGGTATTTATTTTTAAACAATCGTTGATATTTAAAAAAATATATATTCAAAAATTATTGATTGATGGTTGTATTTTGTAACATAATTTTATGTATTTATATATTATTTTTTTATTTAATAAATTCATTAAGAAATTTTAAATGACTTGTGTCAGTTATTTTGTCGTTGTATTTTATATTTAATTTTTTTATATTTAAACAATTTGTAAATCCTTCTTGGTTAACACCACAATATCTACCTGAAATATTTAAATCTTCTAATTTTGTTAAATGATTTATGTTTGTAATTTTATGATTATGAACGACATTTAATTCTTTAATTGATTTTAAATCTGAAATGCCATTTTGATCAACACCACAAAAATCAGATATATTTAAAATTAACAATTGTCGTAAATGATTAACATTTATTATTTTTTTATTATTGCATGCATTTAATTTTTTAAGGTTTAACAAATTTATAATTTCGCGTTGTTGTATTTTACTGTCTGATACATTTAATTCTTCAAGTAAACATAAATGTGATATGTGTTTTATTTTTTTGTTGTTGCACACATTTAATTTATTAAGCTTTGACAATTGTAAAATACCATAGTGTGATATATGACAACAACGAGAAATATCCAATTCAACAAGTGTATTTTGCAAATGATTTATGTTAAATATATTATTATTACCATTTATATTTAAACTTGTAATGAATAAGCATTTATCTAATAATTTTTGTTTAATACACGGTGAATATAATGTTGTTATGTCATTGCATAAATTTTTATTTATGTTAAAAATATATTCGAATGTTTCATTTTTAACAAAATTTTG
>OBEQ012102258.1_pt1 | contig 16348 bp, 16 predicted proteins | sample 1670901 | NCBI WGS metagenome assembly OBEQ01 (sample SAMEA104232315, study PRJEB22302) | groundwater metagenome | biome: forest; feature: aquifer; material: groundwater | place: USA | collected 2011-08-07 | depth 5.4 m
AAGGGCAAGGGCAAGGAGATATCACCCTAGTCCTAGGCTCCCCGAAGATTGGGATGGAAGCGATCGTCGTTCCGTTCGTGGTTGACGGAAAGAAGAACGTCTCCGCTCTCAAACCCGTCGACCCTCAAGAGGGAGACGACCAGTTCGTCTGGGAGAGGAAGATTTCTATCTTTCACGCGGCTCCCTCGAGATTTGTCACAACGGATGAGCAAGTTCGTGGCATTTACTATACGCGGTATCCCGACAATCTTCTCAAGGTTGCCCGGATTGGCCTTGGGGGAAAGATCGAAATCTGGGAGATCGCCGTGATCTCACAGGAAGGAGATTTCTTCTTGACTGTCCAGCGACTCTACGAGGCACAAGCCCTCAAGAGTGAGAAAGGCTCCATCAAGATTCCAGAATTCGATCAAAAGTGGCCACAACTCGCCCAGCTTATTCGTCAGGTCACCACCACCATGGGTCTGTCGTTGGAAGCCGAATCGACGGCTCATCAGACCGTGGAGGAAAATCTGGCGGGTGATCTCTCAGAAAATGAAGGCCGCGTAGTGTGGTACAACGCCGCAAACGGTGTCGGTGCCATCGTCCTTGGAGATGGGTCGCAAGCTCGCGTCTACTGGAAGGAAATTTCCCAGCGTGATCTGGGACGTCGATATCTCGTAAAAGGCGAGAAAGTCAGATACGCCACCCTTAAGACTCCCGACGTGAGCCCAACAAAACGCCAAACGGGTTTCCAGAAGGAAGCGATCGGTGTCACACTGATCAAGTCCTAAGGAACCCTCGTCCAGCCGCTAAGCCCGGCAAAGAAGAAGCTATACGCAAGCCTATTCTTTGCCGGGCTTCTTCTTTTTTAAAGAATCATCATAGCATCGCCAAAGCTGTAGAATCGATATTTTTTTTGTACTGCTTCGTGATATGCTTCTAGGGTTTTTTGCATACCATCCCTTACTTTCCATTCTGCAAATGCGCAGACGAGCATAAGAAGTGTTGATTTCGGCAGATGAAAATTCGTAATAAGTCCATTTACTGCCTTAAAATGATATCCCGGGTATACAAAAAGATTCACATCTTTTTCTCCGGAATGAAAGACGCCTTGTTCATCACAGAAACTTTCAAGGACACGCACGCTTGTAGTACCAACCGCAATAATTCGTTGTCCTTTTTTCTTTGATGTGGTGAGTGCTTTCGCTGTTCTTGTGTCAAGAAATGCACGTTCAGGGTGCATCGTATGTTTTTTAATATCATCTGATCGTACCGGTGCGAATGTTCCCGGACCTACATGAAGCGTTACGTACTGAAACGAGACGCCCTTCTTTTTAAGTTTTTTTATGAGCCGCGATGTGAAATGGAATCCTGCCGTAGGCGCAGCGACAGATCCTTCATGTTTTGCATAGACTGTTTGGTATGCATGCAATGAAGAAATTTTTTTTATATACGGTGGAGTTGGTGTCTTTCCATATCGGCGGACGGCATTCATAAGTTCTGATCCCTTTTTATTGAATGATACCTCCCAAAGCCCTTCAGAAATATTTTTCTTTGGTGTTGCTATAAGTGTATTTTTTGTACCGATCGATATCGTTTTTCCAATTTCAGCGTGTTTAAAATTCTTTAAGAGTGCAGTCCATGATGATGCACCGATCTGTCGCACGAGAAAGATTTCAGTTTTTCCTCCGGTGTTTTTTGTGCCAATGAGACGCGCAGGGATAACCTTTGAATCATTCAATACAAGCACATCTCCCCTTGATAAGAATGTTCCAATGTCATGGAAGCGATGATGTTCAACTGGTTTTTTATTCCCTTTGATAACCATAAGTCGACATGCGTCGCGAGGCGAAGCACTTTTTTGTGCAATGAGTTTTTCTGGAAGAAAGTAGTCAAATTGTTTGAGTTGCATATATCAATTCAACTATACCATCGTTTTATTTAGAAATAAAAAAACCACTTTAAGAAAGTGGTTTTTTGTGGTTCATCCGCCTTTTATCTGCGGAATAAGGGTAATCACCGCTTCGTCGCGGAGAGGAGTAGAGGGTTGGGTTTTTTCACCATTGACGCGGATCTCGACATTCGAAAGGTTGCTTTCGCCGGCCTTTTCGAGTGCCTCTTTGACGGTCGCGTTATCGCTAACCTCGACTTGTCTGACTTGAGATCCGAGTCGTGCAACCCGTACGGTAATAGGCATACTATTTTTCTCCTTTCGTATGCTTACGCTGTAAAGAGCAGAAGATTTTTCATATCACAGATGATCTCTTTAGGGAACTCTTCGCCTCGTGCGAATTTTTTTACCTGATTGGAGATCAGTGCCGCAATCATAAAGGTGTTATAAATGATTGCACGTGCCGTACAGGGCAATTCCTGTGCTTGTTCATCCGGGTACAATAGTGTCTCATACCATTTAACTTTGTCAAGGTCACATGGATTAAGAGTATGAATTCTCGCAACTTCGGCACCCATACGTCCTTCGATGTATAGCGTAACCGATGGGTTGAATTTCACTTGATCCCAGATAGCCTTACGTGCACTCATTGAATCTACTCCAGAGACTACAACACCTTCAAGAGCTTGCATTTCAAACTTTTCCGGATGTTTTTGAATGTCAACGATTGAATACCCAGAAAGAATATCTGCTAGCGCTTCGACTTTTGTTTTTCCTTCATCAGAGAGACGGTAGAGTTGGTTTGGAAGATTATGTTCTTCTACTGTGTCGTGGTCGTACAGTGTTATTGTCGGCACCCCCATCTTTGCGAGCGCGAGTCCTGTCGGTGAATTAATACCGCCGCATCCAACAAGTGTAACCTGGAGTGTCTCCAGATCAGATGGAGCAACGATATCTAACTGCCTCCAGTAGTCGATTGGCATTCCCTATTCTCCTTCTAGTGTTGGGAATTCATCATTTTTTTCTTGCTTACTCTGATATGGAGGTGATGGTTTTATCTTTAATCTCCTTCCAAGATATGGAAGAGCAGAGGGGAAGGAGATGGGAGATATTGGAGTATAATTTTGTTGTTTCTTTAGTTTTTTGCGAACTTCTTCTTCAACTTCTCTACTAATATCGGATAGAGGGTAGAAGACTTTCAATGGTAGATTATCCAGTGTGAATTTAACAGGTTCGTACATATCAAGTCGAATGCGATATTCACCCTGTTTATTGCCAACAAGTGAAAGCATCCATCCATTGTCAAAATTTTGTGCTGTCTGGTCGTCAATATGTGACCAGAATGTGCTCCCATTTCCATGGGAATGCCACCAGAGTTTTAGTGATACTGGGTCGATTCCTTGTTGGATTGCTTGCACGAGAAAGTTTGCAAGATCCTTAGGGGAAAGTTCAGTTGTTGCAGTGCCGCTTGTTTGCTCGAAGAGAATAATTTCCTCAATAAAGAAACTTCCATTTCGAACAATAACTTTCCCTAGACCAGATATTTCTCCGGGAGCGTAGTGTATATAGAGATCAAGACGGTTTTTTACCTCTGGAGAGATATAAACCATTGGGACTCTCATATCGTTTCCATTCATGACTTTCCACCTTTCTTGGCCTCTGGCCAGTTATCCACTCTCAGGTCAGGCTGGTCTATATACTCGGGGTTGAACGTATGCAAGAAACGGATGATCACTTGAGCTAAGACAGCATATTCATAGGCACCGAGAAGTTTTGCAATCGAGGCAGAGATATTCCCGAAACAGACTCTTCCTTCGTCATTATGAACATGTGGATGATGATGTTTTCTAATTCTACGATCAAGGTTAAAGCAATTTACTGCTGGATGCGATTCACTTGTTGAAATCTGAATGCGGAATTTACCGATCTCATATTCTACATTTTCAAATGTAATGAAGATGGTTTCGGTAAAAACATTGATGTTATCTTTATCAACAGATACTTTGGTAACACCGGGAACTTTTGTGAGTTGGTCAAATTCGCGTTCGAACCGTTGCTGTAACTCACTTCCAAATATTTCTAGTCCAGAGAGTCTTTTTGAAAGTTCAAGTTCATTACGGACGGCAATAGCAATGGTCCTCTGTGCCTCATCAATCGATTTGCGTGCTTCCTCAAGTTTTGATCGTGCAGTATTGGTTTCGTTTTGAATTCTTTTTTTGCAGGCCATCACATATTCTGTTCGATCCCGGAGGAGCACGCGCTCTTTTATTTTTTCTTGCATGTTCTCTCGTTCCTCAGGGGTTTGTTTTTCTATCTCATCCAGTTGTTCAAGGATCTTGTTTATGACAATGGGTCCACGTTGGATATCTATATTAAACAACAAGAAGAGGGAATTCTCAAAGAATTCTGCAAGAGTAATTCCTAGTTCATAGTCGATAATTTGAAGTCCGAGTCCGCTTGGCTTAAGAATCTTTGCCGAATAGCCAAGATTCACTCCAAACATTACATTTCTGGTTTCTCCAACAGAAGTCTCTTTCGGTGAAGAAAGTGATCTGATATGAATTTCATTCCGTGTTGGTTCTGTCCATCCGGAAGTGTTGCGATTATTACCAGAAAATATTTTAATTCGAATATTTTTTCGATTGGCGTATGCTGTGAAAACATCCTTTAGTTGTGCTTCATATTCAAACGTATGAGTGAATACCACTCGTTCTGGTTTTTGCAGAAGCCTCACCTCCCGATTATTTGTTGAGACATCCTCCATAAGTTCATTTTGGAGATCCGCAAGGGCAAGAACGCGCGTACGATCTTCTTCAGGAAACGCGAGACAGGTCATTTCTCGAGGTTCCACGATCGGAGTTAGAACAACAGGAATATGAACTCGAGCTAGTTTTTCTTCAAGCCCAGGTTTATTTTCAATTCCGAACCACACCACGAGAGCGCTCCTTTCTTGAGGGGAATTTTGTATTGTCAATGAGCCCCACCAGTATGATCATATTTTTTAAAATTGTCAAGCATATGTCCGTCATATTAAAAAAGACCATGTTCGACATGGTCTTGTAGTTTCTATGAAGTAAAGCGTTTTCTCAGTTTCGCGAAGGAATGTATGAATACTTCTTTCAGTCCCAGAGAAAATCTTTTTTTTTGCTTACTCCCATCAGGATCAGGAAATTCCTTTGAAGACACAGAAGTTCTTCTTGATCCGCCTCCATAACCTCCATTTCCCGTAGAGGTTTCAGGAGTTCCCGGTTCTTCTCGTGCGGGGAGTCTATCTCTTCGTGGCATTACAATAATACCCTTTCTCCATTCAAGCGGATTTCCGTTGTCTTCGAAAGAAGAATCGGTTCAATTCCATCCCAGAAAACGAGCCGCATATCCCGAGTAATGTAGGGACGAATAAGTCTTTGGTCGAAAATCTCATGCCACTCGGTAACACTCCCAATAAAACGGATATCTTTCGTTACTTGTTGAAAAAAGTTTCCCGTGCCATGTGCCGTCACTATTCTTTTTTGCGGCTCTTCGATCGTGAAGGTGTAGACGCTGTTGAGCGTGTTGATCACAAGCACATCACCCCTTGAGAGTTCCTCGATGAGGAGGACTTTCTTTTCTGAGCTTTCTTCGACTTCGTTTTGGGTTTTCTTTGGTGTTGAGGTTTTTTGTTTTCGTATACTTTCACTGCTCTCACCCCCAAAGGTGCGCGCGTTATTTATCCAAAGTGCCAGTGTTGTTGGGAGTACGAATTCACCCATACCTTCCCCAAAGATGACAAGGCTGTATCCCTGTATGATACTACCCATTTTAAGCATGGTGCCACGACCACTGAGGGTGGTTCCCTGAATTCGACCCGGTGTTTTTTCGATGAAGAATTCATCCGCACCAAACCCTTCAATGAATACCGTACCTTTTTGAGGATCGATGACAGTCATGACGTATAGCGCATCTTTTGTGGCGAGCTCTATGACATCCCCAGCTTTCAGTGTGTGTATGAGTACTTGACCTGCCTGGTGAGATGCATCTATCAGAGATAGAATGTTTTGGTCAATGTGCTTCCTCCCCGGGTGGTCCATCATGTTTTTTTCCTTTCTCACAGGGTTTCCAACAAAAAAAGTATATAGGACGATAGTGCAATTGTCAATATTGAATGAATAAAAAACCATCCGCGTGTAGGATGGTGTATTCGTTTACATATTCAGACTTCCGGGATCCTTCCAGACATCCTGACAGAGATATCCGACGAAGAGAGGTTTCGTAAGCCCATCTCGTTCGATCCAAAGAAGGAATGGTTTGTTGATGATCAAATCAATAGGCGGAAGTTCGATACTGGTAGAACGCATACCTCCGAGCGCTACAGCACTCTTCGCACGAGCTCCTTTTTCATTCATCTTGAATTTCGTTTGTTGCAGGGCTTGAGTGATTTTCGCATGGCAGCCATGGCTGTCTATTGTCCAGAGTTTTTTGAGCCATGAGATATCTACTTTTTGATCGAGGTCAACTTTTGGGAACACCACAGCAGCGAACTGGCTAAAGTATTTCTTCGTCTTCGAGAGATGCATTGCCTTCGCGACAAGATCAAATCCTTCCCCGGGTGACTGCATCATCGCAAGATATACTCGATCGCCGCTCTTTGTCTTGAGACCCACGATTGTTCCATTTAGTCCATCGGCGTCATAGAATTCCGCTCCGGAACGTTTGATACGTACAGCAGCGTATTCTTCCCCATCCGGCGTAGTGACATGAGTCACATCACCGTCTTCAACCCATTCAACAAGGACGTCCATGACGCTTGCCGTTGCGAATGGACGTTCATTTGGAGTGGGGACTAATGGATCCAATTTAATCTGGAAGCCGCGTGCCGCCAGAAATGCATTGATGTCTTCAGTTTTTTCGGAAGCAATACTTTCGATCTCGGGGATTAATGCTACTTCCCGTGCATCTGGAAGGTAATCAGCAACAAATGTTTTCTGCAGCGCATTCACTGCATTCCACTCCCGATCAGGCCCGAGGATATCCTCGGTTTTTGTGAGGGCAGCAACAATGGGTGGTGTCACACACGTAGTCGTGACATCCGTTTTTACTGGCATGAGAGACCTCCTTTTTACCAATACGTGGGTACTCTATAAGAAAATATGTATTTCGTCAATAGTTTTAGGTATGTGCCGAATTCTAAAAGGAAAATTTCGTAATATTGGATATACACAGACATAAACCCGGAAGGACATGCTATACTTGCTATATAAAAAGCTTTTAATAATACGTATGCCAAAGAAACGACGAGTGAAACTCACAACTGGCGTGAAGCTTCCCAAGCTCAAACGAAATGAGCGGAAAGCGGGACGCAAACGCTAATATTTTTAATGTATTTTTTTTGATATGCCACACGATGCTTCAAAGCTCCGTGATATTGTCACATCTGGAATTGAAGAAATTCTCGGTCTTAAGAATTTAACAGAGGAAGAACGGGAGGGACTTATTTCCGAGATGCTTCAAATTGTTCAAAATAGGGCACTCGCGCGGATTGCAGATGAATGCACGGACGAAGATCGAAAGAAATTCGCTGAGGCGCTTGAGAAGAATGATGCAGATGCTCTGGATATGTTTCTTACTCAAAAAGGGTTGCCAGATTTACCATCACTCATAAGTGAGGAGACACTTTTATTTAAAGTTGAGCTATCAAATTTGGTTCGAGAGGAATAATAGTATGTTACGAGGATCGGAAGAAGGTCGTTCACTACGTCTCATAAATACCCCACCAGGAAAACCTCAAAAAGAAGGGCAGGTTTTATCTGCATCTGTTCGTGAAAAAAAATATCGTGAACGTCTTTTAACCATCAAAGAAGCTGTTTCCATGTTGCGGAGAAGAGAAAGAAACGATCTCCGAACGAAATATGATGACGCTCTTCTTGAGAAGATGGAAGCTTTCAAGCCGAATGCCATGAAGATTGTTGAGGTGGGAACACGGAGTATCGGAGGAATAGCACGTGCACTTGGGGGAGCGCTCTTGAGAGGGAATATCGGTCCTTTTGCAATTCCTCTTGTCTATACTATTGGAGTAAAATCTGATGTGAGTAGTTTACTCAAGACGATCGATTATTGGGGGGAAGCCCGATTAACATTAGAAAAGAAGAAACAAGGGGTATGGAATGATGCTCGTTCAGATCTCCAAACATTTAAGAATGGAGAATATTCTCAAGAGGTTCGTCATACAGCGGTTATTCGTACGATTCAACATCTTCGGAAAAAAGAGAGCGGAATTCTTGCACAACATACATTTTTTCGAAAAATGAAAAGTATACCCGGACTCGAACGTAATTTTCAAAAAAGAGTTACTGTTCTTCTGACGGACTCGGTGAGTTTGAGAGATTCCGAAGTTGCCCACCATCTTGTGCGGGCGATAACATTAATTTCAAAAAAAATCTCTTCAGTTCAAAAAAATAATGTGCCAGCCTATGCGGCTGCGCTTATTGATCTTGCACGTGTTGCGAATACTGAATTACGTGAAATATTCCAAGGGAAAACACCTGCGGAACATGGATTAAGGAGAGTGGATGTATTCAATTCTTTTCCTGAAAGAGAGAAAAAAAGAGAAGAGAACCAGCGAAGACTTGAGGCGCATGAAGACACTCTTCGAAGAAAGAAGAAGATTACCGGTCCCCGTGTCGTCGATAGAAAAATATTTATTATTGCTGATCCACCACAGGAATATATCCCATCATCTACGGTTGATATCCCAGAGCTTCATATAGATATAGCATCATCAAAAAAAAGAAACGAACATTCTTTTACGCCAGTTACAAAAGAGATTGCAGCACCCATAATGGATCCGCTTCTTAAGCGGAGTGAAGAGATACGGCAAGAGCTTGCTACGCTTTCTGGCATGACAAGAGATGAAGTAAGGAGCCCTAAGAAGTTTGAAAAAGCTTTTCAGGGATGGTCTGAGCGTGCCGAATTTTATCAAATTCCTCCGGTGATGAATATGATATTGGATGGGATTGAGACATGTGAGCAGGCAAAACGAGATGGGGCGCGTCTTTCATTTCATACACTCACTGCGCTCTATAGTCGATTGTATGGTTTTTTAGAAAAACAACTTGCCGCGAAGACAGTTGGGATTCCCATACAGAAAGAAGTTTTAAAAGAACAATCCCTGAAGCAAAGTGAGGGGAACGCTTTCGTATCTCTTGGGCACCTTCGACAAGATATGATTGTAATACCAGCCTTGAGAAAAGAGCGAGTAAAAGTATCTCGTATAGGAGAGATTAGCCCCGCCGAACAAGATATCGCACGGAGTATAGGAGTTGATGTGAATGTAGCTGAGGACACGGAATCATTAAGAAAGGCTATTATACAGTGGATTCCACATGCGAATAAGCAACAATTACAAGATGTAAGTTTAAAGATGAGTGGGATACTTGGTGTTATTTCAAATATTATGGAAGCGCCAAGTTGGGGAACAAATAATCTATTGAAAAAAAAGAGAGACTCCTATGAAATACTTCTTAAAGAAATAGAAATATATTTTTTATAAGAGTAGTATGGTATACTATAGGTATCTTATCTATTCACTATGCCCTCAAAGAAAAAAAAATTAGAAAGTGCTCAGTCTCTACAGAAGACATCGAAAAGTAAAGCCCAGTCGGCGCACAAGGCTTTAGCGGGCAAGGCATGGGTGGTTACAGTCGATATGGGGTATGGTCATCAGCGCGCCGCGTATCCTCTTCATGACATGGCCTACGGGGGTGTTATCGTTATGAATGATTACAAGGGTTTGCCAGAAGAAGAGAGAAAACTCTGGGTGCAGAGTCGAGAGGGGTATGAGTTTGTTTCACGGCTCAAGGCGAAATCATTTATTGGGCGCATGGCTTTTGATATCTTCGATAAGATCCAAGAAATACCTCAATTTTATCCACGACGAGATCTCTCTCGACCAAATATTCAATTGTATCAAACCTATGCGATGATCGAGAAGCAGGGGATAGGGAAGCATTTATTCACGAAAGTTCTTACGAAAAATCAGAAGATACCACTGGTGTGCACATTTTTTCTTCCGGCGTTTGCTGCTGAATATTATGGCTATGAAGGAGATATTTACTGTCAGGTCTGTGATGCGGATGTAAGTAGGACATGGGTTCCTAAAAATCCAAAAAAAAGCCGCATTAAATACCTTGCGCCAAATAGACGCGTTGTTGAACGGCTGAAGTTATATGGAGTGAAAGAAGAGAATATTTATTTCACCGGCTTTCCATTACCAAAGGAGAATATTGGAGGGCGTGATATGGATATCCTTAAACATGATTTAGGGGCACGTATTCTTAATCTTGACCCGAATAATCTTACGCAACATAAATTTGGACATATCATTAATTACCATCTTGGTAAAAAATATATGCCAAAGCGTAGAAATCATCCACTGACAATTACATTTGCAGTAGGTGGTGCGGGTGCACAGGCAAACCTTGGGGTTGAGATTCTTCAAAGCCTTCGTCAAAAGATTCTTTCTGAAAAAATTCGTGTCAACATTGTTGCAGGTACCCGAGAGGATGTGAAAAAACAATACGAGGCTGTAGCAAAGGAATTACGGCTCGAAGAGCAGTGCGACAAAGGTCTTTGTATTCTCTATGAAAAAACGAAACAGGACTATTTTGTTTCGTTTAATAAGATGCTTCGGACATCGGATGTGTTGTGGACAAAACCATCAGAGCTTTCATTTTATGCAGGGCTTGGGTTGCCTATTATTATGGCTCCATCAATCGGATCACAAGAAGTGTTTAACCGTATTTGGCTGAAAACTATTGCGGCAGGAATCACCCAAGATGATCCAAAGTATACTGATGAATGGCTTTTTGATTGGGTTGAGAGCGGATGGCTTGCTCGAGCTGCGCTCAATGGATTCATCGAAGCACCAATATTAGGCGCATATGCAATTGAGAAGATAGTATCTCAAAAAGATCATCAAGTGGAAAGAATGGAAGAAAAAACATCTCTTGTGGTGTAATATCTATTGAGAGTAAAGTATGTTTAAATTTTTAGAAAAAAAAGTAAATAATACTATCTCAACATTTCTTACTGTAGGAATTCTTTGCCTTGTGCTTGGCATAGCAGTGTTGGTGAATGAATTTTTTTGGCGCATATTTGTAGCTCTTGTATGTTTTATCTTGTCGTATATCGCATTTCATATTGCGTGTCGCATCCAATATGTGCGTGATACGATGAAATATATATTCCCTTCCGAAAAGAAACATCAATCTTCTCGCAAGAAATAGTTCTTATATGAAGAAAAAGGAGGTTTCGATGTCCTTGTCTCGTAGGGTCAAGAATTTTTTTTTCAGAATCATTGGTGGCACGGTTATCATCGGTGCTATCGTTTTTATTTTTTTGAATATTCCCAGTAAAGAACATCAAGCACCAGTGGAATTTGGTGTGAATTTTAGTCCGCCCTATGCAGAAAGTTTTGGCCTTGATTGGAAGAAGACCTATATAGCAATCCTCGATGATCTTGGTGTGAAGCGTTTTCGTCTTGCTGCGTATTGGGATGTGGTTGAACCACAGAATGATTCATTTAATTATGATGCGTTGGATTTTCAGCTTGGTGAAGCTGCGAAGCGTGGTGCAAAAGTTATCTTGGCGATCGGCAGAAAACTTCCGCGATGGCCCGAATGCCATACTCCAACATGGGTTGATCCAAGCAAGAAGGCGGATATGGAGCGAGAGCTTTTGGAATACGAGCAGAATGTCGTGGTGCGTTACAAAGATCATCCGGTAATAGAGCGATGGCAAATAGAAAATGAACTCCTTTTTCCATTTGGTGTCTGCCCACACTGGCTTGGACTTGGGACACTTAAGAAAGAAATCATGCAAGTACGTGCTCTTGATTCAAAACCAATCGTCGTAACTGATTCAGGTGAGTGGACATTTTGGATACCCATTTCTTTTTATGGTGACGTACTGGGAATTAGTATGTATCGAGAAAGTTGGAATGACACGTTCGGATATATTCCATTTCCAATCAGTCCTGGGTATTACCAGGCACGAGCAAAACTCATTAGCCCATGGAAGAAGAATGTCATTGTCACTGAATTACAGACAGAACCATGGAATAAAAAGGCCATTCAAGAATTAACAAATGAAGAGATCCATACTTCGATGTCGGTCGAAAAAATGAAGAAGAATATTGAGTTTGCAAAGAACGTTGGATTTTCTGAAGTGTATCTTTGGGGTGCCGAAGTGTGGTACTGGCTCAAAGAACATGGCGATCCTTCGTATTGGGATGCGGCAAAGAAGGAGTTCACACATTCGTTTGACAAGGGTGTGGAGTGAACGTAGGATATATCCGGATAGAAGGAGATGTGATGCAGATGAGTAACGTGTTAGAAAGCATTGAAAACATTCTAGCAGTTTTTTGCACGGTATTCTTTTTCGGCATCAAGGTTATTGATGTGGTATGGAGTGCTTTTTTGGGGATTTTTCAATTCATCTTTTTTGTAGGGATGTTCGCACTTGTGCTTTATGGTGTTGGACAATTGCCGCAACCCCTAGAATCAATTGTGTTTACCGTTCTTTTTTTGAGCTTTTTTCTCTGTGGGTTCTCCACATTCACGTTGATGGCATGGAAGCCGGAACGTCTTGAAAAAATTCTAGATTCTCTTCAGGGACATAGATCATAATCTCAATCGTCGCAAATTAATGAAGCAACTCACATGAGTTGCTTTTTTTATATTTCAAAAGGGTTGACAAACCATCTAAAAAGTGATTAAATATAATGCGTTAGTTGCGCTCGTGTTTTGTTCACAAATTTGAGAGGAAGGGACCAGTATGGAGCCTACAGAAAAGACCACACTCACGCATGTAAAAGATCTTCAACGCGGTGATGTCATTCGTTCCGAAAAGTTGAATGCGAAGAGTCGAATGACTCTCACGAGCCCATTCCTCGTCTTGGAACAAGAGGAGGAATCAGATGGAGGTTTTCCTGGCAACGAGAAATGGTATTGGAAGATTTCTGTGATCAGGCTTACTGAAGCTGAAGAATATGATCCCAAGGGAGAGATCACCACATTCTATACTCCGATTTGGCACAAGGATTTGAAACCAGAGAGTATCACGACCGTAGAAGTCCTTGGCCGAATGAAAGAATCTTGGACTTGGATCGAACGAGAAGGAGTCGCCGTACAGAAACTTACCGTAGCTCAACTCAAGGAAGAACTCAAAGCAGAAAATCAAGATTATTAGATCCTAGACTCACAAGACCGGAGTTATGACACCCGGTCTTTTTTAATATTTTTTTGCGGGCACCAGCTTGACAGTCTACATTTTTTTATGTATCATAGTTCAACTTACGATCTTTGAAAAAAGGAGAATACGATGAGTAGTCTTTCTGAAAAAATCAGTGCAGGAGAACATCCATCGTATGCGTATGTTTATCCACCGACACGGATGTACAACCGGTCGTTTCTTCCTCAGACGATAGAGGAAGCCGTACTTACCGATGAAATCGGTGTGTATCTCCATATCCCATTTTGTGAACAAAAATGTACGTTCTGCGGGTATCTCACACTCATCGAGCGATCGGAAGATTTTCGTGATGCGTATGTTGACTGCCTCATAAAAGAATTAGAGACACGACGTGATCTTTTGAGTACAAAGACGATCAGGACGATCAATATCGGAGGCGGTACTCCTTCGCTTCTATCTACTGACCAGTTTGATAGAATTATGGATGTACTTCTTAAGATCAATCCGCGGATTCCTCAGACAGCCAAAGAGATAAGTATCGAGGCAACACCAGAATCGATTCTAACTGGAAAGGCGCTTCGCTGGAAGGCACGCGGGTTGAATCGAGTAAGTATCGGCATTCAAACATTGAATGCGGAAGAGATTACACATTCGAAACGTAAAAACACTCCTACTCTCTCGGAAGCAGCTGTTCATCGGTTACGGGAAGAGGGAATCCCAAATATCTGCTGCGATCTCATGTATGGTCTGGAGGGACAGACATATGAAACATGGCAGTATTCAGTTGAACGGCTGGTTTACCTTCATCCTCAAACAATAGAACTCTACGCCACGACGGTGATTCCTGGGACACCATTGGCACTCAAGAACATCCAAGAAATGAGCGGGAAAGAGAAATATCGTTTTTATACACACGCAAGAGATTTACTTCTTGATGGAGGATACATTCAAGATTGTCATCTTCGGTTTGTAATTCCTGGTCGTGGCGCATATATGCAACAGGAAGATGTTTTCAAGGGGTTGAGTCTTCTCGGGTTTGGTGCCGGTGCTCGGACATACACTCCTACCGTCTACTGGAGAAATGTGTTCGATGGCGGTAATGGAAGGAGTGCTACTATAGAATACATGAGACGTATTCGGAACGGAGAATCACCCATCGAGAGTGGCGTTTCTCTTTCAAAAGACGAACAGATGCGTCGATATATCATTTTTAACCTCGAAGCACTTCATCTTTCGACCCTTGTAGAAATGTTTGGTACTCACGCCCTTGAATACATCAATCAAACCATCAACGAGTTGCTCCGTCTTGATTTCGCAGAGATCGATGACGGTACATTGTATCTCAATGGACGAGGAATTGTGTATCGCGATCTCATAGCTCGAGAATTTTATTCACCGGAGGTGATAGAAAAAGAATCTACCTATTGGCAACCACTTTTTCCCATTACGACATCCTAAAGGAGGCATCAGCTTCCTTTTTTTATGCTAAGATTTTTATATATGAACAAGCAGTCACGAGTGATTCTTATTTTTGGATTTTCCGGATCAGGGAAATCTACCCTCGCAAACCGTTTAGGAAAACGGTATGGTCTTCGCGTTATTCATCCTTCAGGAATCATCCGAGATATTCTTGCTAAGAAAAAGATAGATACCAGCAATACCAAATATGGAAAAGGTTTCTGGGAAAGTAAAAAAGGGGTAGCACTTTTTATTTCAAGATTAAAAGAGCAAATTCCGGTTGATATGGTCGTCGATCGCATCCTTCTGAAAGAAATAAAAAAGGGGAATGTCGTGATCGACACATGGAATATGCCGTGGCTTACAAAAAAGGGGATACGCATCTATTTGAAAGCGCCACGTTCAATTCGAGCAGAGAGGGTCTCACAGAGGAGTACTATTACACTACAAAGAGCGCAAAAGATTGTTGCATTAAAAGATAAGGAGACAAGGAAATTATTCAAAAGAATGTATGGGTTTGATATAAAAAAAGATCATGTGGATGTGTTCGATAAAGTCATAGACACCACTCATCTAACTGCTCAGCAAGTATTTCAGAAAGCGGATAGTGTTTTAACACTAAATGGGTTCAAACCTAAGCAATCCAATAAAAATTGACGAACATAGCAGTGAAGAGAGAGAGGAGGATCGAGAAAAGAAAAAAAAGTGCCATAGCAGAAACTTGTTTCCGAGTGAGGTGGGCAAGAACGAAGAACACTGGGAATGCTGAGAGCATGTATCGAGGTATGCTCTGAAGACGGCCGCTCATCAAGGGGACAACAAGAAGGAGCGTTGCAAAAAGTGCATAGGATGGAGGCAGTTTAAACCAGGCAACAATAAGCGTACCAAAGAATAGTACAAAGAAGGAGACATCTATATAGCGCGTAAACAGTGCTTCAGGATTATGTTGACTTGCGACAATCGTAAATTCATTGAGATACTGCTGAATCGATGTGGCAATACTTTGGTATGAAAGATCAACATTACGTTGCCATGTTGATTGTACTTTGAAGATCAACGATGCGTCCCCGAAGTGTTGGAAAATATGCCATGCGAAGGCGGCAAAACCAAGGGGTGTAAGAAAGATAAACAATGTCCGTAGTGAATATAGTTTCTTTGACATTGTTTTCCGTTGTCGAAAGAGTTCGAGAAATAGTGCAGGGAGAATCGCAAGACCGGTGATACGTGTTGCGGTGAGGAGCATTCCAAAGAATGTGGCGAGAGCCCAGCGTTTTGTGTGGGCACAATAAAAAGATGCAAGTGAAAGAACTAAGAAGAGCGCTTCGGTGTATATTGAAATGAGATAAAAAGACACCGGGAACAAGAGAAGAAGATACGCGGCCCGTGATGCAGTTTTTTCATCCCATTCGAGTTTGGCAAGCGTATAGAGAAGAACACAGGAGATACCCGCCGATAGAAGAGAAATGAGAACTCCTGCAAGGGCAGGGTTATTTCCTACGATCGGCGCAAGGTGACGTATGAGGAGTGGATAGAGAGGGAAGAAGACAATATTCGATTGCACTCCTTCTTTGTAGACATACCCGTTTTTAACGATCGAGAGGTACCAGTTTCCATCAAATCGTTGCCACCATCGTTCGGGCCACGCCCCCTCTTTAAGGAGTATTTTATCATGTATGAGACCTTCGTAGGATTGGTCTGGTACAAACGCAATGCGATTCGTTGCTACATATGCAATAAGCTGTAGCATGAGTGCCCATATAATAAAAAAGAAGATTATTGAAATAAGATTTTTAT
>OBEQ013010006.1_pt1 | contig 16343 bp, 15 predicted proteins | sample 1670901 | NCBI WGS metagenome assembly OBEQ01 (sample SAMEA104232315, study PRJEB22302) | groundwater metagenome | biome: forest; feature: aquifer; material: groundwater | place: USA | collected 2011-08-07 | depth 5.4 m
CTCGCGCCCAACCCGGCCCAGACCGACACCGATCACGACGGCCTCGGCGACGCCTGCGACGCGGACGACGACAACGACGGCGTGCCCGACGCGGGCGACAACTGCTCGCTCGTGCCCAACCCGGCCCAGACCGACACCGACCACGATGGCATCGGCGACGTGTGCGATGCCGACAACGACAACGACGGCCGGCCCGACGCCACCGACAACTGCCCGCTGGTGCCCAACCCGAACCAGACCGACACCGATCACGACGGTCTGGGCGACGCGTGCGACATCGATGACGACAACGACCATGTGCCCGATCAGTTCGACCACTGCCCCGGCACGCCCACCGGTGTAGTCGTGGGTGCGGACGGCTGCTCGATCGCGCAGCTGTGCCCGTGCGTGAACAACTGGAGCAACCACGGCGCCTACGTGACGTGCGTGACCCATGCCGCCAACGACCTGGCGCAGACCCACCTGATCACGCCCGCGGAGAGAGCCGCCATCGTCTCGGCGGCCGCGCAGTCCTCCTGCGGCCACTGAGTCGCGTCGCGGAGCCAATGAAGCTCCGCCGCGCATCCGCCCTCGCAACACCCCGCCCGTAGCGCGCCTTTCCCCACCATGCACGCCGTGCAACGTGTCGCCTGGCCGCGCGCGATCGCGCGATGAGTAGCATGGTCATGCTACAGAGCGGCGGTGCCGTACGCGTTACAGCTGCAGGATGAACACACGCAGCCTGTATGCATGCTTCTCCGTCGCACTCGTTGCGCTCGCCGCCTGTCAGGCCAGTGGCCTGGATGACGAGCACGAGCTACTCGGCGACCAGCAAACCGCACTGTCCTCGCGTGGCCACACCCTGACGCCTGACTGGTTCCCCGAGGTGATCACCTTCCGTCCGCCAGGATGCACGGCGACCAAGATCGCGCAGCAGAAGTTCCTCACCGCGGCGCACTGCATGGTCGACCTCGCGGTCGGTGACACCATCCGGTTCACCAACGAGCCGCTCGGCTTCTCGGCGCCCGCGGCGAGGATCAAGAGCTCGCAGCTGCGCTCCATCCACGTGCGCAACTACGTGCCGCCCAAGCGGTACGAGGACGAGGACGACATCGCCGTCTTCACCATCGTCGACGAGGACGCACCGGTATACCCGGCCATGCGTATCCGCGAGTCGTTCTTCGGCGACGGCGAGGACTGGTTCACCCAGGTCGGCTTCGGCGACGACGCCATCGACCCGACGGAGTCGGGCACCAAGCAGAAGGCCGACTTCTTCGCCACCTACTTGAGCTACTGGCGCGATCATTCCGGCGGGCGGTCGTTCGACGAAGAGACCGCCGTCTTCAACCGCTACCTGCTCGCCTTCACCGACGACAACGAGACGCGCGCCCCGGGCGACTCGGGCGGACCCGCGGTCACGTGGGTATCGGGACGGGGCTGGCACGTCATCGGCGTTCACAGCGGCCCGTCGGGCGCGGCCGACATCCACTGCCTGGCCCGCACCTCGCGCGCGTTCAACTGGATCGAGAGCGTGGGCAACGTGCCGACGATGCCCTGCACGTTCCACAGCAACGCCCTCTGCAGCAGCCATGGCGCGACGTGCGAGCGCCGCAGCGATATCTTCGCCGCCGAGTGGGACATGTGCCGCTGGGCCAGCAAGACCACGTCGGCCGCCTGCGCGCCCACTGACGGGATCTGGACCACGGCGGAGTCGAGCTTCGCCAGCAACGCGCCTGGCTCGGTACCGCCCGGCGCCGCGGGAGCCTGCATCACGCAGGTGACCAACCTCGAGTAGCGCCGGCGCGCGTTACGCGAGCGACGCGGTCCACGCCACCGCGGCTGGCAGCCCGTGCGCCTCGAGCCCGGGGACGATGACCGCGCGCACGGTCTCGAAGAACAACCGGCGCGCCTGGTTGCCGTCGCACACGCCGTAGCTCTCGGCGCGCGGCGACAGCGAGGGCCGCGGCGCCAGGTTGGCCAGCTCGTGCTCGCGCAGGTGGCGGAACGCGGCGACCAGGTAGTCGCCCAGGCGCAGCGCCAGCGCCGCATCGAGGCGCGGGCCCAGATCCTCGAGCAGCTTCCAGCCGAAGCGCGCGTGGCCCACCTCGTCGGCGAGGATGGCGCGCAGGGTTTCCTTGAGCGGCGGCGGGCCGACCAGCTCGCGCTCGGCGCCGATCAAGGCGACCGCGACCGTCTCGCTGAGGCACGAGATCGACAGCACGTTGCGCAACAGGGCCTCGAGCGGCTCGGCGTCGGCATGCTCGGGGACACCGGCGAGCGCGGGCAGATCCGCCCTCGCCTCGCCACCCAGCGCATGGACGACGGCCGCGCACTGGACGGCGTGGTGCAGCTCCTCGCCGATCATGGTGGCGACCGAGGCGATCGACGCCGTGGGCACACCGGCCGCCATCATCTGCGGGATGAGCGCGGCGAACACGCGCGCCGAGATGTGCTCGTTGATCATGCGCCCCCGCCACGTGCCGATGGCGGCCTGCCGCTCCGGCTCGCTCAGCTCGCTCACGTCGAGCACGAAGGGCTCGGCCGCAGCCTCCACGCGCAGATCCAGGATCGTGCTCACGCCGCCTGCTCCGCGCCCCGGACGATGCGCTCACCGCGGTACTCGGGCGGCGCTGGCGGTCCCCAGGCCTGGCATGCCTCCGGGATTCGACCCCGAACCTTCCTGGCCGCCGTGCAGCACGCGCTGTTGTAGCCCGGGTCGTCCTTGCAGTCGCGCACGGGCAGCGATGCATCCGGCTCGCTGGGCGCGGTGGCGCCGCCACCGTTCTGCACCACCGGCCGCGACGGTGGCTGGGCCGGGCTGCAGCCTCCCGCCAGGACGAGCGTGCCGGCGGTCAAGCCGACGACGGCGCCGTGCTTCATGATGCCGGTGACGGCGGCGGCGGCGCGGAGTGCGCGCTGGAAGACCTCGGGATGGCTCATGGTCATGGGCTCCTTGTACGCGGACGGCGCGTCATTCTACCGCGCGTTCGAGCCGATCTCACAGCCACGAGCTCAGTGGACCAGCGCGCAGCAGCCGTCGGAGCAGAACCTTCCCTCTCCGCATTCGTTGTCCCCGTCGCAGCTGAGCGTGCACGAGCCGCCGTCCTGGCCCGCGTCGGGCGGCGACACGGGCGGCTGGGCGGAGAAGATGCCGGCATCGCGCAGGTCGATGTTGGGCACGGGCGGCCGCGCCGGCTCGACCCGGCAGGTCAAGTACTCGACCTCGCGGGTCACCGAGTTGTGCGCGCCGCCGGTGATGGTCTTGGTCTTGGGGCCGAAGGTCTGGCCGGCCGGGCAATTGATGTTCACCGGCGCCGGGTTCTGCACCCGGGTCGAGGCCACGGTCAGCATGGCCAGCGTCGCGCCCATCGAGTCCTCGAGCAGCCCCTGCACGTCCGCGTCGTGCGCGGGCAGGATGCGCGCCTCGAGCACCGCGCGGGCCCGGTCCTCGTCGTCGAACTGGTAGATCGTCGACGTGTCGTCCTGGTAGGCCCAGTCGCCCTTGGCGGTCAGCTTGGCGCGGGTCTGCGCCGCCAGGTCGTGGACCACCGCGGCGATGTCGTTGCTGCTGCGCAGCTGCTTCCACCAGCGGAAGCCAGCCACGATCACCCGCGCCAGCTGCTTGCGCTCGAGCGCGCCGGGCGGCGGCAGGTACTTGTCCCGGTTCTTCTCGACCATCTCCTCGTAGGGACGGTGTCCCCAGGCGGTCGTGCCCGCGACATGCTGCGGCTCGCTGACGTCGCCGAGCGCGTGCAGCGGCCAGGCGAGCGCGCCCGCGTTGCTGAAGCCCTGCCGCTGCGCGGCATCCCAGCCGTAGCGGGCCAGGTTGTGCACTGGCGAGAACTCGAGGCTGCCGATGGAGCGTGCCTGCCACCTGGGCCAGCTGCGCGTGCGCTGGTCGTACTGGCCGTACTGATCGACGCCGGTCGACGCCAGCGCGTTGAGCGACAGGCCGACCATCTCGGCGCCTGCCGAGATGGCGACGTCGACCGCGCCCGGCGACGAGCTGGGACCGGCGAACGGATAGAGCATGCCGCGCGTGTCGTTCTGGTGGTGGCCCGCGCCACCGATGTGCTCGAAGTGCCACAGGCCGGTGAACTTGCCGTCGCGGATGTCGCCCATGCCGGGCAGGAGTCCCTCGATGATCTCCGACGGGTCGGCCTGGCGCGCCAGCTCGAACGAATGATCGACGTCGCAGCCGTCACCGAAGATGGCGTCGAACAGGCACACGAAGGGCAGCGCGATCGCGCCCAGGCCGAGGACGAAGATCTCGCTGCCGAGGTCGAGCAACATGCGCGAGATGCCGGTGTTGCTCGGCTTGACCCAGATCACCACGTCGTTGACGTGGTCGTCGATGGACAGGGCTTGCCAGCCGAGCACGCGCTCGAGCACGCGGCGCGTCCCGGGCACGTTCTCGCTCATCGGGTCGGGCGGATCCTCGGGCAGGCTTAGGCCACACGGCTCCGCCGTCCGCTCGGGGAAGTACACCAGATCCATGATGCGCAGCTCGCCGACCCGGTTCAGGTCGAGCAGCTCGGGGTGGCGCAGGTCGCACTTGCCGGTGCCGATGGCAGCATACGGATAGGGGTCGTCACTGCCGCCGAGGGGAAAGGGCGTGACCTGGGAGGCCTCGCGCGAGGTGGGCAAGCCGGTGCGCATGAACAGCAGCCGAGCCGGTGCGGCGCGCAGCTCGGCCAGGTAGACGGCGAATTCGGCCGCCTCGCCCGGCGGCACCACCAGGTCGACGTCATCGACCTGGTCGGCAAACATGGCGCGCACGGCCAGCTCGGCGATGCGCGAGTGGGTCGAGGCGTTGTAGGCGTGCGCGCTCGTGGGCGGGAGCAGCGTGCTGCCGAACGCGACGACCATGGCGAGCGCGGTGAGCTGCGTCGCCCTCGGGAACGAAGCCTTGCATGACATGGTCAATCTACCTTTCTGCCTACTGCCCGCAGGTGAAGCCGAGGTGGCGACAATCGGCGAGGGTGGTGACCTTCCAGTCGCTCCAGTCGGAGCGCATGCCGGCCCCGTTCATGGTGCGCAGGCGGAAGCGCACGCCCACCTTGCCGCCCACCTTGCCGAGCAGGCCACGCGTGCCGGCGTCGACCGGCAGCGGGTTGAACTGGATGAAGCCATCGGGCACCGCGCGATCCAGGCCGACCAGCCGGGGGAAGGCCTCGCTCTCGGCGAAGGTCACCTGGTAGCGACGGATCACGCCGCTCGGGTTGTATTCCTCGATGTCGGCCAGGTACCAGACCAGGCAACCTTCCGGCTGGTTGAGCACCCGCCCGGCCACGAGGTAGGTGCCCTTGTCGAGCTCGACCGGCCGGTAGAAGGCGCCCGCGACCGCCCTGGGCATGATCGAGGCGCCGCTGCAGCGCGGGTCGAACAGGATCTTGCCGCTGCCGAGCAGCTTGTTGACGTCGACGGCCGAGGGCGCGTCGGGAAGGGTCGGGTCGGTGCAGCCGTTGGGCAGCGTCGGGGTCATGGGCGGCGTGTTGCGGCAGCTGTCCTGAGGGTCGGGCACGAGGTCGTCGTCGACGTCGGCGGCGCCGCCGCACATCTTGCGCGCCAGCGCGACATCGTCCTCGCCGGCGTCCTGCTTGCGCAGGCGATCGCGCACGATGGCCAGGTACTGCGCGGGCGTGCTCGCCTGGGCGAAGAGCGAGAACGCCGCGCTGGCCACGTCGACGTTCACGCGCGCCGCGATCTTGATGGTGCAGGCGTCGACGCCGGGCATGGAGCAGTAGCGCGCGATGTCGCGCTGGTAGGCAACCTCGCGCGCCCTGCCCTGCAGATCCTTGCGGATGGGCACGGCCAGCGCGCAATCCTGCGGACCGGGCGCGCTCGGGCCGAGCACCTGGTTCCAGAACTCGAACGGACGCAGCTCGAAGCGCACGCCCGGGTCGACCCAGAGGTCCCTGGTGAAGATGGCGCCCGAGTCGTGCTTGCCGACGATGCCGATGCGCACGGTCGCGCGCGGCGCGACCAGCACGCCGTGGAAGTCGCTCTCGATGGTCGCGGGCGCGCTGCCGGCCAGGCCGATGAGCAGACGGTCACCCGGGCCGCGCTCGCGCGTCTCGCCGCGGTAGACCAGGCTGGTGCGCAGGAAGATGACCACCGGACCGTTCCTGCCGTCGAGCGCCAGGGTCGAGCCCTGCTCGAGGTCGAGCCGATCGAAGTAGTAGGTGCCGCTCGCGAGCGCGAGCGTGGCGCCCGGGTAGGCGTACACGCCGCGGTACGCGCCTGGCGCGACCGTGACGCTCTGACCCGGGTAGGCGATGGCGTCGTTGCTGCCGCGCTGGAAGTCGACCTTCCAGGTGACGGTCCTGAGCGGGGTCAGCTTGGGCGCGTGGCGCGTGATCGCGCCGCCGACGGTGGCGCCGGGCCACAGGGTGACGTCGGCGCCGCTCTGCACGTCGCCCGCGACGCGCGCGCGTTCGTGCAGCTGTACGCGTGCGACGCTGACGATGTCACCGACGCGGCTGTCGACCCCGAAGTCGTCCTGCGCCGGCCACGCTCCCGAGTTGGTCACGCGCGCACCCGCACCCTCCTGATCGACGACCGCGACCCCGGTCTCGAGGCGCAGCACCTGCGACGCCGCCAGCGCCACGCTCCTGAAGTCGGCGCCCGCAGGCGTCGCGAAGCTGAGGTCCATGGGCTCGACCGGCACCTGCACGGCGGCACGCGCGCCCGCCACCGGCACGTCGGCCAGGCCGTCCTGGCTCGATCCACAGGCGGCGCCGGCGAGCACGAGCGCGACGAAGGCGCGTCTGCCGGCAAGGCAGTGCTTTTCTCGTGTCATGAAGTGTCCTCCATGACCCGGTCGTTCGTTCGCGGCGTACGGTCGTTCATTCGCGATGAACAAGCGGCGCCGCGGCCGCTGGAATGCACCGGCCACGTGGCGGAGATCACAGGCGGGCGCGGACTCGTGGCACAGTCAGGTGAAGGCCTCGCTGCCCCCGCATGACTGCCTTTCCCGAATGGCTCGTTCCCATGGCTGCGACCCTGACGCAGGAGCGCTTCACGGGCCCCGAATGGCTGTTCGAGCGCAAGTTCGACGGCATCCGGCTGCTCGCGTTCAAGACCGGCGCCGACGTCCGGCTGTACTCGCGCAACCACCTGCCGCAGCACATTCCCGCCGTCGCCGACGCGATCGCGCGCCTGCCGGTGGCCGACGCCATCCTGGACGGCGAGGTGACCTGGGACCAGGGCGCCTACCACGTCTTCGACGTCATGTGGCTCGACGGCCGTGACCTGCGGCCCCTGCCCCTCGAGGCGCGCCAGGCTGCGCTGCGCCAGCTGCCGCTCGCGCCGCCGCTCTTGCGCGTCGACGCGCTCGACGATGCAGAGCCATGGCAGTGCGCTCGTGAGCAGGGCTGGGAAGGCGTCGTGGCCAAGCGGCGCGACTCGCCTTACGAGCACCGGCGCTCGCCGCACTGGTTGAAGATGAAGTGCGAGGCCACGCAGGAGCTGGTCGTGGGCGGCTTCACCGATCCGCAGGGCAAGCGGGTCGGCCTGGGCGCGCTGCTGGTCGGCTACTTCGAGGGCGACGAGCTGGTCTTCGCAGGTAAGGTCGGGACCGGCTTCGATACCCGGCTGCTGCTCGACCTGCGCGGTCGCCTCGACGCCATCGAGACGGTCACGTCGCCCTTCACGCGGGCCGTCGGTCTGCCCCGCATACGCGCGCACTGGGTGCAGCCCGAGCTGGTGGTGCAGGTCGCGTTCATCGAGTGGACCGTCCACGGCAAGCTGCGCCATCCGCGGCTGATCGGCGTCCGCTTCGACAAGCACGCGCGCGACGTGGTGCGGGAGCAGCCGTGATCACCCATCCCGACAAGGTGCTATTTCCCGCCGACGGCATCACCAAGGCCGATCTGGCCGGCTACTACGAGCTGGTCGCGCCCGTGATGCTCCCGCACATCCGGCAGCGGCCGCTGACCATGGAGCGCTACCCGGCCGGCATCGACGAGAAGGGCTTCATCCAGAAGGACGTGTCGAAAGGCTTCCCCGCCTGGCTCGAGCGCATCGAGGTGCCCAAGCACGGCGGCACCGTCCATCATCCGCTCATCAACGACGCCCGGGCGCTGCAGTGGATGGCCAACCAGAACTGCATCACGCCGCACGTGTGGAACCGGCGCGCGCCCGACCTCTTCCATCCCGACGTGTGCGTCTTCGATCTCGATCCAGAACGAAACGAGCCCGCGGTCCTGCGCGCCGCGGCGCTGGGCGTGCGTGATCTGCTGGCGGAGCTCGGCCTGCCCAGCTGGGTCAAGACCTCCGGCTCGAAGGGCTTCCACATCGTCTGCCCGCTCGACGGCACGGCCGACGTCGAGGCGGTGGCGCACTTCGCTCACCGCGCGGCCGCCGAGCTGGTCAGGCGGGATCCCGACCACCTGACCCAGGAGTTCAGCAAGGCCGACCGTGGCGGCCGGATCCTCGTCGATACCGGCCGCAACAACTACAGCGCCACCGTCGCCGCCCCCTACGCCGTCCGGGCTCGCCCCGGCGCTCCCGTCTCCGCGCCCTGCACCTGGGACGAGCTCGCCCGTGGCGCGGCCGGGCCACGGACCTTCACGCTGGCCACCATGAGGGCCCGCATCGCCGAGGTGGGCGACCTCTGGGCCGACCTGCACGCGCGTCCGGCGTCGCTGCCTTCGCCTTAGGGCTGCCTTAGGGCACGCACACGTCGCCGCGACAGACGAGGCCACGCGGGCAGCGTCCACCGTGGGCCACGCCGGCAATCTGCTGGCAGGGTTTGCCCACGGCCAGGGGGTCGGGCGGTGGCGACGCGGGTGGCGCGGGCATGAGCGGCAGCTGGTTCCACTCGTACAAGCGGCAGCGCCGCGCCTCGCTGAAGCCGGACTCTGCCGACAGCCCGTAGAGCAATCCGAAGGGCGCCCAGATGTAGCCCACGAACACGGTGCTGCAGCCCGGCTCGGGCGATCCATCCATGCATCCCACCTGCGCGACCGCCACCGTCACCGTCGCGGCGAGGGCGACGACCGCCACGGCCGTGTCGAGCGCGGGCAGCCAGCGCGACGGGTCGCAGGTGTAGCGCGTGCCCTCGATGGGCCGCTCCGGCAAGGTGTCCATGCGAGCCCACGAGCAGCCCCACGACAAGGCGGCCGCGACTCCCAGCGCGAGACCACGCGGCAGGTTCGGCACCCGTCCAGTCTACGCCCGCCCTCGGAAATCAGAACGCGCCCCACTGCTGGCCGAGCCAGGTCAGCAGGTTCCTGGTCCACGCGCCGACGTCGCCGTCCTGATCGAGCGCGAGGCCCAGGCCGTGCGGCCCGTGGGGGTAGACGGTCAGCTCGACCGGCACCTTGGCGCGCCGGCAGGCCTCGGCGAAGAGCGTGGCGTGGGTGTAGGGCACGATGGAGTCGTCGCGGGTCGTCCACACGAACACGGGCGGATGCCCGCTGGTCACATGCAGCTCGCTGGAGAACTGCCGCCGCAGCGTCTCGTCGAGGTCGCGCCGGCCGAAGAAGCTCTCCGCCGAGCCGAGGAAGGCGCCCGGGCTGTAGCCGTCGACGAAGGAGATGAGCGGGTACGCCAGCACCACCAGGTCGGGGCGCGCCGACACGCGCGCGGCCAGATCGTCGTCGGGATCGACGTGGAGGGTCGGCTGCGTGCCCAGGAGCGACGCCAGGTGGCCGCCCGCCGAGAAGCCCAGGACGCCGACGCGCCCCGGGTCGACGCCCCACTCGGCCGCGCGTGCCCGGGTGAGGCGCATCGCGCGCGCCGCATCGGCGAAGTTGCGCGGGTAGGATTCGCCCGTGCGGCGCGTGCCGTACTCGACCTCGATGCCCACCATGCCGTGCTGCGCCGCCCATTCGGCGGCGCCGGCGCCACTGCCGCTGGCATGAGCGTAGCCGCCGCCGCGGAAGACCAGCAGCGCCGGCCGCGTCGCCGCGGTGGCGGCGGCAGGCAGGACCACGCGCATCGACGGGTGCTCGCGCCCGGGCCAGAGTGCGACCTCGAACGAGCGCGCGGCCTTGCGCCGCGCCATCGCCGTCAAGAAGGCACGCGAGCCGGACAGGATCGCAGGCGTCGCCGCGACCACGTGGCCGCCTTCGTGCTCGAGCACCACGGGCGCGCGGAAGCAGGAGGCCAGCTGGTGCGACGCCGGGCTGGCCACCACACCGTCGGCGCGCCCGATGATGTGCAGCGACGGCACCTCGGCGTCGCGCAGGTGCTGGTAGCAGGGCGCGTGGTCCTCGTCGCTGCTCATGAAGCCGCCCACTAGGATGGCGAAGCGGAAGGACAGCGCGCACATCCCGGCCACGATGGCAGCGAGCGCCGCGCCCTGGCTGAAGCCGAAGACGCCGTCGAAGCGCTCGCGCGCGCACAGCGCCTGCAGCCAGTCGCGCGTGCGCGCCCAGCCGCGGTGGTGCGGCCGGGCCGCGTGCCACCAGCCGTGGTCGCCCTGGGCGAGCGACGGCGCGTCGACGTGGACGAGCTCGACCAGGGGCTCGACGCCCTCCGTCCACGCGCGCATCTGCGCGCGCAGCACGCCGGCGCTCCCGTGGTACCCGTGCAGGCAGAGGATGCGCAGCTTCTCCATGGTGGGCCTCCTGTGGCGATGCGGCGGTGGCGTTCTTGCGATTCAGCGAATGCGCAGCAGCGCGGGGTACTTCGCGTCGAGCAGGGCGAAGTTGCTGATGTAGAGCGCGCCGCCCGCGAAGGCGAGGCTGGCGGGGAAATCGAGCGGCTCGCCCGCCGCCAGCGGGGTCACATGGCCCTCGCGATCGACGCGCGCCAGCTTGTTCAGGTGGTTGACCGCGACGATCAGATCGCCGTCGGGCGCGAGCGCCAGGCCGTCGGCGCCGCTCAGCTCGGCGCAGCTCGGCGGCACCAGCAGGGCGGGCGCCCCCGCGCTGCCGTCGCTCTGGATCTTGATGCGCACCACCTGGGCCTTGTCGGTGTTGCTGACGAACATGGTGTCACCGTCGATGACGATGCCGTTGGCGCCGATGTCGAAGGGCACGCCCACGCCCATGCCCTCGCCGCACGAGTCCTTGCCGCCGGCGAGCAGCGGGTCGGCCAGCCACTTGCTCACCACGCCGCCGGTGGTGACGCGAAAGATCGCGCCCGCCGCCGAGTCGGTGATGTACATCTGGCCCGCGTCGTCGAAGGCCATGCCGTTGGGGAAGGCCATCTCGGCGTGCTTGGCGAAGAGCTGCGCCGGCCCGCCCGCGCCGCTCATGCGGTAGACGCCGGCCTGGACCTCGGGCACGAAGGAGACCAGCGCGCCGTACAGATCGTCGCCGTGGACGGCCAGCCCGGCCACGAAGCCCTTGCCGGCGACCGGCGCCGGCAGGGTCGCGAAGGGCGCGACCGCGCCGCTGTCGAGGTCGACGGTGACCACCTCGCCGCTGCCGACGTAGCCCATGTACGCCGTGCGTCCGCGCACCGCCAGGCCCTCCGACAGCTTGCCCTGCGTGCCGTCGAAGCGCACCACCTCGCCCACCACCAGGGGCGAGGCCGGCCACTGCGACGATCCGCAGCCAGCCAGGGCCACGAGTCCGAGGGCGATGATCAGCGCCATTCCCTGCTTGCCATTCGAAATAGTCGTTCTCGTCATTTCGTCTGTTCTCCCGGTTGGCGGGCCAATCCCGCGACTCCGACAACCTGACGCCGATGCGCCGGGAGAAAAAGCCCATCACAGGACCATCAGTAGTGACCCCCAGTCACGAATCGGCGCGTCGCGCTCGATGAGCTGGCCGCGCATCTGCGTTAGGCTCGACCCATGAAGCGCGACCTCGCAGCGGTTCCCGAGGTGGTCAGGGGCATGATGGCCCTGGTCGCGATCGCCGATTCGTCGTCGTTCGCGGGCGCCGCAGGCGATCTCGGCCTGACCGCCTCCGCGGTCAGCAAGCTGGTCTCGCGCATGGAGGGGCGCCTCAAGCTACGCCTCATCCATCGCACCACGCGGCGCGTCCGGCTCACCGAGCTCGGCCTGCTCTACTGCGCGCGCGCACGGCGCGTGCTCGAGGAGCTCGACACCAGCGAGCGCGAGCTACAGCACCTCGATCCCGAGCCCAAGGGCAGCATCACCATCACGGCGCCGGTCGTGCTCGGACGCGCGCGCGTCCTGCCCGTGGTGCTGGCCTTCCAGCAGCGCCACGCCAACGTGCGCATGTTCTTCGATGCCACCGATCGCGTCGTCGATCTGATCCAGGAAGGCGTCGACGTGGCCATCCGCACCACCGCCGAGCCGCCGCCGGCCATGGTCGCGCGCAAGCTCGACGACGACGTGCGCCTGCTCTGCGCCAGCCCCAGCTATCTGGCCCGCATGGGCACACCCAGGACACTGGCCGATCTCGCGCGCCACGAGTGCCTGCCCTGCTACATCGACGGCGAGCCGGCGCCCTGGCGCTTCAAGGCCAGCCCGGGCAGCCCGGCGTGCGCGCTCGCGGTCGACGGCCGGCTCCTGCTCAGCGACTCGCACTCGATCCGTGACGCTGCCCTGGCCGGCCTCGGCATCGCCGACCTGCCCCGCTACTTCGTCGCCCGCGACATCGAGCAAGGCGCGCTGGTGCGCGTGCTCGAGGCCTTCCCGCGCGTCCAGCGCGGCATCTACGTGCTCTACGCCCCGTCGCCCTTCACGCCCACCAAGGTGCGCCTGTTCGTCGAGGCGCTCAGGGCCGCCTTCCGCGCCTGAGTCAGGGCGCGCCGTAGAGCGCGGCGGCGCCCACCTTGTCCCTCGCGGTCAGGACCAGGTCGCCGGTCTGCGTGCCGTTGCACTGCGGGTACATCATCACCGACTTGGAGTCGTAGGTGGTCAGCGCGCGCCAGCTGTTGTTCTCGAAGCAGACGCCGCCCGCCTCGGGACGCGTGTGCTCGTGGCGGAAGCCCAGGATGTGGCCGAGCTCGTGGCGCAGCACGCCCGTCAGCGTGAACGGGCTGATCGAGCCGAAGGTGGAGGCGTCGATGACAAGCTCACGCGTCGAGCGGCTCGACGAGGGCATGAACGAGCGCGCCAGCGAGGCGCTGCCGCTGACCTGGCGAACGTTGAACAGGACGCTGTTGTTGGTCTTGCTGCAGCCGGCGCCGTCCTGCGTCGGCACGTACACGAACTGCACGTGGGTCGCTGCCTGCCAGTCCGCCGCCGCCCGGGCGATGGCGGTGGCGACCTCGCTCTTGCGCGCGCCGAAGCTATCGTCGAGGCAGTAGCTCAGGTTGATCACCCGCGCTGCCGGCCACACGTTGTCGTGGCCGCCCACCCGGTCGACGATCAAGGCCTCTTCGCTGCGCGCGATGCCGCTCTCGGCCTCGGCCTCCTCGCTGAGGTAACGCTCGTACTGCTCGCGCAGCTGCGCCTCGTTCTCGAAGACCTCGTCCCAGTTGAAGATGTACATGCCGGTGTCGGGCTCGCGGTAGGCGCGCGCCTTGAACGCCTCCCAGCTGAGCGGACCGTCGCTGCCGTCGTCCATGGATGCGCAGCCGGGTGCGAGCGAGAGCACCAGGAGCGCCGCGAGCACCACCGTCATCGTGCGAAGCATGGCGAATGGAATCGCCCATGCGCGGGCCGAATGCTGTGACTTCGCGCACGCCGGTCACGCCGTGGGCGTGCTGGCCGACGTCGTCGCCTCGCTGCATCCGAAATGATGTTCACGGCGCCGTCCGACGACTGTGTCATCCGTGCCCGCTGCGCCCACGTCGCTCGGCTCGCGCCCCGGCCCGCCGCAGCGCGCGGCCCCAAAAGCTGATTTCACACCGGCACTTCGGCGCGCGTTCGAGCTGGTGCGCGGGTTGCACGACCTGGGGTGCAGGAGAATCGACATGCCAGCCAAGTCCAAGCATCCCCCATCCCAAGCGTCGGCACCGTCCGACAGCAGCGACGTGAGCGCCATCCTCGACGACGAGGAGCTCGAGGCCATCGACGACGAGGACGAGGTCTCGACCATCCCCTCGGATCCGCTCGACGTCGAGGCCAGCGAGCCACCCGGCGCCGACACCGCCGGCCTGGACGCCGCGCCCACCGAGCAGGCCACACGCGTGGGCGCGGGCAGCGCGGGCGACCTCACCGGCATGGACGAAGAGGAGAGCCTCGCCAGCGACGACGACGGGTCGGACGGCTCTGACATCCTCATCGAGGACGGCGAGACCGACCCCGATCGACCCAAGGACCTGGTCGACCTGATGGACCGCGGTCTCGGGTCGGAGGCACCAGCCAGGCCCTGACCTCAGGGGCCGGCCAGCTCCAGACCACGCTGACAGACCACGCAGGCGCGCGCGTCGACCAGGGTCACGCGGTCAGCCTGGCTGGCCGCGTGCAGGAAGTACTGTCCGTCGGGAGACCAGCTCAGCGCGTGCACGCCGAGCACCCCCTGCGGCCACACGTCGAGTACGCGCATGGTGCCGTCGTGCCGGGCAAGGAAGCGGATGGTGTCGTCGTGCCCGCCCGAGATTGCGTAGCTGCCATCCGGCGACCACTCGAGCGCGCGCAGGCCGCTCTCGTGGTGCGCGAAGGTGGTGGGCACCGACATGGTGCCCGCGCTCGGGTCGAGGGCCACCAGCTCGACCGCCGAATGGCAAGGCACCCACGTGCCGACGAGCGCGTCGCCGCGCGGCGACCACGCCACGGGCACCACCTGAGCGTCGTGCGCGACCGACGCCAGCTCGCGCAGCGTGCCGGCCTGCACGTCGACCTCGAGCATGCGCGCGGTGCCATCCTCGCCGCCGGTCAGCACGTGCTTGCCGTCGGGTGACCAGGAGGCCGCGAAGACTCGATTGGTGTGACCGGTGAACCGGGCGACCTCCACCAGCGTGCCCTCGGCGGGCCCGACCGCCATGAGACGCACGCTGGCATCCTTGCCCGTGGTCAGGGCAGCGCGACCATCGGGCGACCAGCTGACCGAGAGGATGGCGCCCGCGTGGGTGACGACGCGCGCCAGCTCGGTCAGGGCGGGCGGCTCGCGCGTGACCCGGAACAGACGCACGTCGCTGCTCACGCTGAGGGCGAGCTGGCCGTCGGGCGACCAGGCGACGGTGATGCGCCCGGGCTGGTCGCCGTAGATGGCCAGCTTGGTGAGCTTGTTGGCCTCGCGATCGATGCGCAGCAGGCGCACCTCGCCGTCGCCGCCGACCAGCGCGTAGTCGTCGGTGGGCGCCCAGTCGACCGAGATGCTGAGTGGCGTGTCCCCGCCGTCGCTCGCGCCCGACACGAAGCACGAGCGAGGCCCGAAGGCGCACAGATCCGGCAGGCCGCCCGCGCCGAGCGGATCCTCCTCGATGACCGCGTCGGCGCACGACAGCGGGGGGTGCTTCACCAGCGTGCCTGACTGCGAGTCGTCGTGACATGCGCCCAGGAGCGCGCCGAGCGCGAGCACACACGCGTGCGGTCTGGTCAGCATCGGATTCCCCCGATCCACCAGTCTAGCGCCTCAGCTCAGCGGTGCGGTCGCAGGATCCAGTCGAGGTAGCTGCGCGTCGGCTTCTCGGGCAGGCCGACCTCGATGGGCTGCCCGCGTGGCGGACAGTGGTAGGTCCCGAAGACCACGTCGGTCCACGGCGCCAGGTTGGAGAAGTTGTGCGCGGTGTGCTCGGTCGAGAGGTGGTGCCAGTGGTGCAGCTCGGGCGCGCCCACGAGGACACGCAGCGGGCCGACGCGCAGAGCCACGTTGGAGTGGATGAACGCGGCCCACAGGCCGCGAAAGGCGACCAGCCCGGCCAGGCCGCCCAGGCCGACGCCGAGCAGGATCGCGGGCAGGTTCATGGCCGCCTGGGTGAGCATGCCGTCGACGGGATGCTCGCGATGCGCGGCCAGCCAGTCGAGCTCGGGTGCGCTGTGGTGGACCCGGTGGAAGGCCCACAGCCAGCGGTTCCGATGCGACGCGCGGTGGTACCAGTAGGTGAGCAGGTCGCCCAGCAGCACGACCTCCAGGGCCTGCGCCAGCCACGACTGGCGATGGAAGGCGGCGCGCGCTCCCGCCGGGACGACGTCGCCGACCAGGGCGCGCAGCGCCAGCTGGCCGAAGAAGAAGGCGAGATCGGTGTGCCACTGCGGGCGCAGGCGGCGTTGCCGGGCGTGGCGCGGAAAGCACCACTCGAGCGCGCCGAACACCACGGCCAGGAAGCCGAGCTGCAGCAGCGCCTGCACGAGCTGCGCGATCACTTCGCCGCTCATCGCCGCCGGTATAGGGGGCCGGGCGCCTTGGTGGCAGGGAAGAACTCACGATCGCGCGCCCGCGCCGCGCCCGCGTCGGGCGGTGCAGACGGCGCGGGCGCCGCCTGCGTGGATGCGCCGGCCCCGCCCCCACCCGTTCCCCCGCCCCCAGCCTCTCACAAGAAGCGGGAGCCCCGGTTTCCCGGGAAGGCCTGCTGGCGAATCTGCTGCTCTGGTTCGAACGGCTCTA
>OBEQ012898186.1_pt1 | contig 16338 bp, 16 predicted proteins | sample 1670901 | NCBI WGS metagenome assembly OBEQ01 (sample SAMEA104232315, study PRJEB22302) | groundwater metagenome | biome: forest; feature: aquifer; material: groundwater | place: USA | collected 2011-08-07 | depth 5.4 m
AAGAGTGATAATAATGTACCGGGTAGTAAACGTATCAGCCAACGTATGAATACCAGCCTTGAATTGCTGTGATTGCTCTACGAGTTCAACTATTTTATTAAGGGTGGTATCTTTCCCAACTTTCTCCGCTTTGGCGATGACCGATCCGGAAACCAAAAGCGTTGAGCTGAATAACTTATCTCCCTTTTGCTTTGATATCGGCGCTGACTCGCCGGTTAAAGCCGACTGATCAACGCTTGCCTGGCCGTCTTCAACGCTGCAATCAGCCGGCACACGCTGGCCTGTTTCGATAATTATCAAATCACCTACCTTAAGCTTTTCAACCGATTCCTCAACTATGTCTTCTCCTCGTTTAACTCTCACCTTCTCGGGTTGAAGTTTTAACAAACTTTCGATTGCCCGTCTTGCCTGATTACGGGTATAGCGATCAAAGATTCGAGCCGAAGTCAGCATTAAGTTGATGAAAACTGCCGAGGACCACTCTTTTGCTAAAATCGAAGCAATCAAGGCAATACTTGCCAAAAGGCTTATTGAAATTTTTCTGTCTTTAAACGAGCGGAGGGCACTTAACACAACCGGCAGCGTACCCAGAAGGGAAAAGCTAACAAGGAGAGGAATATCAAAACTCTCCGGCAGGAAGTTCAAAAAATGACTGATTAGGAGCAGCGATAGAACGACAAAAAGAAAAATATCGGGGTCGAAAAATTTTATCTTCCTGCTCATGGGGTTAAGCGACAAGAGATCTTAAAGAATATAAAGGATGGGTCGTAATGTCCGTTCTTTTCTATGTTAATATAAAAAAACGTGGATACCAATCTGTGAACAAAGTATCTCCACAGCCTTACAGAAATTGCATTCTCTCTGGTCTCTCGATAAAAAATGTTGTCTGTTGTGACCCCCGGTCTAGTATCAGGACTTAGTAAGTATTATAACGGCTCTTTAGAGGTTGAATAGAGCTCTAGATAGCCCATCTCATTCAGACTCTATTTGAGTTATCTTCATCTAGTTTCAGAGTTTTATATCTTTTCACGAGTTTATGAAAATATCATCTTGACTTGGTTTTTGGTACCTCCCTTTTTATCGGATAGTTATAAACACACGCTACCTCCTTTTTATTTCTATTATTTGTATAATTTATGTATATGAAATCTGGAAAACTGGTGGTAGCTATCCTTTTGGTTGGCGTGGTTTTGTTAAATCCACTACCAACCTCTGCCCAACTGTCAGGAAGTGTAAGTGTTACTCCACCACCGGTAGCATCTTCAACTGATGTTCAATCTGCGACACAGTCTACTACTCAAACGGTAGCACCTGTCGTTACTCCCCCAGCTGACACGACTCCTCCGGTAATCTCTGGAGCTGCGGAAGCATCTTTGGGTTTGACTGAGGCTACAATTGTTTGGTCAACTGATGAACTAGCAATTTCGCGTCTCGAATATGGAATTACGAAAAGTTATGGCTCGGAGGTGACTCTTGATGCAAGCGCCTTACTTATCCACACCGCTACTATTCTCGGCCTTACACCCGGAAAGACTTACTACTATTGTATTCACGCAACGGATCTTTCAGGTAATACATCGAATTCCTGCGGTCATAGTTTTACGACCACCGCGAATTTAATAGCTGTAGATACCAATCCGCCGACGGTCTCACTCGTTACAGTGGGTCCGGTTACTACTTCTTCTGCCACTATTAATTGGACGACAGATGAAATTGCCAATGCCAAGGTGGAGTACGGCAAAACTGCCGAGTACGGATCAAATTCAGAACTTGATACAAATTTAGCTCTTACTCATTCAATTAATCTCTCTCCACTTTCGCCAGATACCTTATATCACTATCGGATAAAATCGAGCGACGAGCTTGGCAACGTGGCGGTAACACCGGATGAAACTTTTATGACAAACGCTCTTTTGGTTCAGATGCCAACTGTCACAGTAACTGCCCCCGAAGCGACCTCTACTGCAACTACAACAACTGCCGGAACTACAACTTCAGTAAGTGCTTCATCGGTTGTATCCTCCGGGATAGAGGCAGCTTCAATAGGTAGCTCAACAGTAACGATAAACTGGACTACCGATTTTCCTTCGGATTCTCAAGTTGAATACAGCGATAGCTCACTTTTGGGATTAACTACCCCACTTAATACTTCCCTTATCACTTCACACTCAGTTATTATTGCTAATCTCGCACCGAATACAAACTATATTTTCCGGGTAAAATCTAAACCTTTAGGAGCATCAGCGGCGACTGTCTCTCTTAACCACGAATTTAACACTCTTGCTGAAGCTGTTTTGACGAGCAATCCGGCGAATGTAAGTTCTGTCCAAGCCTCATCCGTTTCTACTACCACTGCTACTATTTCCTGGAATACTGACCTCAATACCAATGCTCAAGTGCAGTATGGATTAGCTACAGCATACGACGAAGAGAGTGCTCTTGATTCTTCGTTCCAAAAATCGCACAGCATTGTTTTAAGTAACCTCACACCAAATACCATTTATCACTATCGAGTAAAATCTCTTAACAATGTGGGCTGTACTACTTTTTCCATAGATTACACCTTTAGCACCGCTTCTGCCTCGACAACATCTACTAGCTCTTCAATTACTAGTTCTACCACTAGTTTGACCGCTCCGGCGAGCATAAATAATTTGACTATTCAAGGGCACGATCAAACATCAGCAACCTTAAGTTGGAGCGTTTCATCAGCGAATGCTGATACAGCGGCCGAATATGATATTCGCTATAGTGCCCAGCCGATAACCGCAAGTAATTTTGTAGGTGCTTCACAAGATCAAACTACTTTTATTCTTTACGGAGATCTCCAGCCAAAGGGTGCCGAGCGAACCTATGTTATCGCAGGCCTAAATCCGCAGACAAAATACTATTTTGCTGTTAAATCAAAATATGAAAGCAGTGATTGGTCGGAACTATCGAATGTTCCCTCTATTACCACTCTTGCTGGTGAATCTTCTGGAGGAGTTAAGAGTGGTCCTTCTACGAGTGAAGCTGGAGCTATCTCGGCTGCTGGAGGCGCGCCGTCTGGCGGGAATGCTGGCGGAGGGGGCGGAGGTAGTTCTATTAATTCTAGCGGTAGGGTTGACTCGCCTACCGTAACCAGTGCTGCTGGTGAGGATTCAGAGATTGTCTTAAATTGGAAAAACCCTAATGAGACTTCTTTCGTTCGGGCTATGGTTGTGAAAAAAGCAGGAGAATATCCCACCTCTCCTCAAGATGGCCAGGTAATCTATGAAGGGAGAAGTGAAACGTTTACTGATACGAATCTTACAAATGGTGCAACTTACTACTATGCTCTTTACTCCTACGACCAGGCTAAAAATTACTCAACGCCAATCCATGTATCTCTTGCGCCAAAGAAAGGAGTTTATGAAGAGAAACTGGATGCAACTCCTGTAGTTGTTTCGAAAACAACCCATAATCATTTTGTGGAGATCTTACGGCCGGGTGCATCGGACATTGAGGTAGAGCATCTCCAGCAGGTTCTCGCAGCTGATGAGGTACTCTATCCCGAGAAACTTATTACTGGGTATTTTGGAGATCTGACAGAGAAGGCTCTAAAGCGTTTTCAGGAGAAGCACAATCTGTCCCAGACAGGGATAACCGATGAGGCAACTCAAAAGAAATTAACAATGATTTCCGGATCGCAAGTGGTATTGCAGTTGCCTGAAGATGTTCAACTATTCGGGCATGATTTGAGCTATGGCCAAAGCGGCGCTGAAGTAGAAGATCTTCAACAATTCTTAATCTACGAGGGGAGTTATGCAGAAAGCCTTGTAACTGGGTATTTCGGTGATTATACAAGGAATGCTGTTATCACTTTTCAGAAAAAGTACGGAGTGAAACCGTCTGTGGGATACGTAGGAGTGAAAACGCGCCATCAAATGAGAGTCTTAACGGGGCTGTAAGAAGATATTTCACCTCGCTCATCGTGCTGTGATCCTCGGTCTAGTACCAGAACTTATCAAGCATTATAAGGATTCTTTGGGCTCAAAATAGGAGCTTCATTGACCCGTCTCGGTCAGGGGGTAAAGATAGAAGGACATTAGATTATCAGTGAGTTGCGCCGATTTTTCGTTCTAGCGCTTCGATTCTTCGAGCGTGCTCTTGGAGAATGACCTCCTCAATCCGATTAAGGCGTTCTATAACGTGGGTTAATTGTTGATCAACGCGATCGAAGCGCCCATTAACGCTTGCAAATTCTGCCCATACCTTTTCGAAATTATTGCCGATCGCCTCGTTCATATCGGCAAGCGTATGGAGAATTTCTTCGTTAGTATCTTTAGTCATATCTTTTTAAGAGTAATTTACCCTTTGAGATTGTCAAGCATTTTGTTCGCTTTCACATCCCGCTTCGCTGAAGCCACGAGGGACAAGCAAAGATTTAGGAGGACACAGTGAGGACACAGTGAGGATTCTTTGGAAGTCGAAATAGGGAGCTGACTGACCCGTCTCGGTCGAGTTGATTATAGCTTCACTAAATTACCATCAAAGGCAGACCGAATCTGAATCCTATCACTTCCAGGCACTACTTCTCCTATAATATCCGCGGTTTTTAACTGGCCAATGATTTTATAAGCATCGCTTCTCGGTGCAGAGAGTATAAAGCCGATACCGCAGTTAAATGTTGAATACATATCTTTACTTGAAACTCCCTTTTGATAGATTTCTTTGAAGATTTCTTGCGGTTTCAATTTTTTAGGGTGACTAATAAGAGCATCTGCTTTAGTTAATATGTCTTTTAATTTGCTAAAAGCTCCTCCGGTGATATGCATCATTCCATGGATTTTATATTTATCTAATAGTGAAAGAATTTCATCAGAGTAAATAGGAGTAGGTATAGTGAATTCTTTTTTATGTCGATTCTTAAAAATCTTGCGGATCTTAGTAAAACCGTTTGACCGATATCGTAATCAAGAAATTCTGACATGGAAAAACAGATCACATTGCAAAATAGAAAAGTTGCCTACACGCTCCGTAAGAGCAAACGGGCACGTCGCATGCGTCTTGCGGTATATTGCGATGGATCTGTCGTGATAACCACACCGCATGATCTGCGAGAAACGGTTGCTGAGCGATTTATCCGCGAGAAGACCGAATGGCTATTTTCTAAACTGGCCTTCTTTAAACAATTCGAGGGCAAGCCGGTCGCGCGATATAGCCAAGAGGATTATTTGAAATACAAAGGCGATGCGCAAGCTCTTGTTCAGCAGAAAGTTAATCACTTCGTCAATAAACATAACTATCGGTATAATAGGATCAGCATTAAAAACCAGAAGACTTGCTGGGGTAGCTGTTCGAAAAAAGGTAATTTGAATTTCAATTACAAAATTCTATTTTTACCAAGGGAAATGCAAAATTACATTGTGGTGCATGAGCTTTGTCATCTGAATGAATTCAGCCATTCAAAGAAATTCTGGAATTCAGTTGCTAAGGTGATGCCCGACTATTTAAGGGCTAAAAATGAGTTAAGAAGAAGCGGTGTTAATTTATATTAACTGAGGAGTTAATTTTTGGCTTAGTCAAGATTTACCCCGCTCGGTCTCGGGATAAAAAGTATTGGTGGCTGCGGGGGAAGGATTCGAACCTTCGTGACATGCTCCAGAGGCATGCATCCTACCGCTAGATGACCCCGCAAATTGAGCTCATTCTATTAGAATTTTAACCAGAAGACAATTACTCTTGCCAGCATTGGTAACTAAATTACAATCAACATATTATTAAGGATACTAACGATGGAAAGCGATAAATTTACAATTCTCAATAAAGACGAATTTGAGCGGACTGGTAAATGGCTGCTGGCTCGTCGGTCATTAGGGGTAAAATCTTTTGGTATGAATATAGTAGAGCTCACGCCCGGAGAAAAGATTCCGGAACACGACGAGGTTAGCCGAAACCAAGAAGAAGTTTTTATTGTTTTAGAAGGCAGCCCAACAATGGTAATTGACGGGGAAGAATATCCCGTGAAAGTTGGAACATATATTCGCCTTGATCCAGAACCAAAGCGATACGCAATCAACAAAGGCGAGGACTCGGCTGCTCTATTAATTATTTCCGCTCCTAAAACAAGCGGCTACAGTCCTCTAGAGTGGGCTTAGTTAGGAACGGATCTCAAACACGCACCCCATAATCCCCTCTTTGCCTCACGGGCCTCTTTCTGGGCAGCTAAAAGTTTTTCCTGATACTTCACGTCCGGAGGAAAGGTATATATCACTGCGTATCCGCCCGTGACTAACTCCAGGTTGACAAACCTATCTTGAACATACACATAGCGGAGCAGCCGCCCGTATTTATCCCTTTCGGTTATATCTTTTTCCAGTCGAACATATTTCCTTTCAACTAATTCCTTATTTTTCGCTGATGCTTCGTGACCAAAACATCCAACAGGCCTTCTTGGATCAACCGTTTCCGGCGTATCAATCCCCAAATATCTAATCCGTTCCCCTCCCGCAATCTCGATTGTATCGCCATCAATCACTCGCGTCACTAGAACCTCCTTCTCCTCATTAAGAGTGGTCGAAGGAGTAGAGAAATTACCGAATCCTAAAACAATCAAGATAACCGCCCACGCTAGAGCGATTAGCACCAATTTTTTATTCTTAGAATGCGGCGCTTGCTTCAATGTTTTTAATCGTATATTTTGAAACTGGCCTAGTAAATCCCTCGGAAGGAGGCCTCAGTGGCCAAAGGGTACGTTTGCCCAAACGCTCGGTGCAAGAACTTCGGCAAGAAGCTGATGAGTGAGAGTCGTCAGCCCCTCAAGCATTGCCCTGAATGCGGGAGCAAGGGCAAGAACGGGCCGAGCGTTAGCTGACGCCTAGGCAGAAGCTCTTTCCGCAGGGAGCCCCCCGACTCTTGTCGGGGGGCTCCCTGCTCTCTTATCTATTTTCTTAAGTTATTAACCAATCGTTAGGGCTGGAGGAGTAAATCATCTCCCACATCTTTTTTGCGGTGTCGGTATAAAAATTAGAATATGCCCCCTGCTCACGATCTTTCCGCCAATAGTCTCTTAAGCCAACCCCCTTAATGGCTTGTTCTTGAAGCTCAAAATCAACGTCAAGATTATCGGCATCTTTTACTATTTTCGACTCAATTGAATTCCTCTCTTCGTACTCCTTCCAAAGCTCTAAGAACTCCACCTTAAGAGCAGTGTCTTCGAATATGTCATTCACCGCTTTATCCTCGTCTCGAGTAGTGTAGAGCTTAGCAAGAAAATGAGCATCTCCTGTCCGGCTCTCTCCTAAGTCATGAACGAGAGCCATCTTTACCACCTTTCCTGTGTCTGCCTTTTCATACTTCGCGATTATTATCGCGATCCATATTACCCTTAACATATGCTCCGCCAAATTGGCAAAGTGAGGATTAAACTGCCTCCACATCCGCGGGATAAACCGTAGGCAGCCGACCTCGTATAAGAATTCTACATCCCTCTTATTTATTTCGTTATCTTCTTGCTCCATACTGCCCAGTCATTTTACCATAGCCCCTCATCAACACCTCTTGTTGACATAAGACAAGAGCTACAGGACTATTAAGCCAAGTACGATGTCGACGTATCTGCCTGCCAGCACACAGGTAAACTAGGTTTACAAATAAGTGAACGGTAACGACGAAGGCGGCAGGCCTTTCCCCAGAGAAAAAGTTCAAGGGGAATGGACCTGTTCCGAGTGCAGTAAGACCATCACTGAACTACCGTTTAACCCGACGGAAGGACGGCCAGTTTATTGTCTGGACTGCTACCGCGACAAACCGCGAAAAAACTTCCAGCGAGACGCAAGAACGGCCTAACCGGAAATAAAAACTCTCTGCTTGCGGAGGGTTTTTATTTTATAGGCAAGCATTTTCGTGTAAGATTAACTCATGGCAAGAAAAAACATCCCTTCTCAAACAGTCAAAAAGATAAGAAAGGAGAGCGAGGAGCTCCGGAGAGAAGTTAGAAAAAGAACCGCAACTTATATCGCCGCCGCCCTGGGACTTGTAGTTGGTCTAGCCTGGAATGAAGCTATTAAATCGATCATCGAGTACTTCTTCCCTTTGAGCCAAAATACAATGGCTGCCAAAATTATCTATGCTCTCGCAATGACGGCAGTTCTCGTTATTGTCACGGTTTACGTCCTCAAAGAATCTAAGGAAGAGAAATAATAAGTTGATTTTACAAAAACTTCAGCGTGACCTCGAAGCCCTCACAAGTCCCGAGGGCTATCTTTACGCCGGCTTGCCTAAATTTAGAGGTCTTTTTGGCAGAGATGTTCTTATCTCTGGCTGGCAGCTGCTTCACTACGATCCCTCAATTGCCCGGAGTTCCCTTTTAGCTTTAGCAAAACTTCAGGGCCAAAAAATAAATCCTGAAATTGCTGAAGAGCCAGGGAAAATTCTTCATGAATTCTATAGCCTCGATACTTCTGGTCGTTGGTGGCAGGGAAAAATCACAAGGAATCCGTGGCTTAAAAAGGGAGTTCCTTTTTATTTTTCAGTCGATAGCACTCCCCTTTTTCTATTTATCGCTGCAGAGTACTATCGTCAAACTGGAGAGAAAGAATTTATAGAATCTATAAAAGAAAATATTGTCTCTGCGCTAGATTGGCTATTTGATTATGGGATGATAGATGGATTCCTAAGGTATGGAGAGCGGAGCAAGGAAGAGGGATTAGTTTCGCAAAGCTGGAAAGATGGAATTGGCCATACTTTAGAGGAGCAAAAATCTCCGGTAGCTATTGTTGAAGTTCAAGGATATCTCTTCCAGGCGCTTGAGGAAATATCAAAAATCGGAAACTTGATTGGCAGGGACAAGCGAGGCCTTGAAGAGACAAATAAAGATTTAAAGGATCGTTTCCACGAAAAATTCTACATGGAAGATAGGGATTTCTACTGCTTAGGAATAGACGGCGATAATAAGCAGATTAAACGGATTACGAGCAACCCCGGCCAGCTACTTTTCACAGAGATTATAGATAAAGATCAGGCAGATTTAATTGTGAAGCGGCTTTTTAAAGATGATATGTGGACCCCTTACGGAATAAGAACCCACTCTACCCAAGAATCCGATTTCGACCCCCTCTCTTATCAAAGAGGAGCCGTCTGGCCGCACGACAATTGGATAATTGCTCAAGGATTACTTAAGCGGGGCTATACAGAAGAAGCTCAGCAAATTAAAGAAGCATTGTTCCTCGCCTATAGCGACTTAGGCGAACGTATTCCGGAGTATTATGGTGTTTCCCTCCATAACAAAATAATAATTGAGAATCTAAAAACCCCTCCCTGCTATCCCCAAGCTTGGTCCGTGGGCGCAATGATTAACTTCCTCACAAGAAAATAGAATTTAGGATTCTTAATTGCCGCTTCTATTTTCTATTTACTATTTTCTAACGTATCGCCCCATCAACTCTGCTTTAGCAAGGGTAAGGCCAATTATCGTCTCTTCTACTCTTTCCTTGCTAGTTTCCGGTGACAAATTAAGCGGCGCACTCAAGGCCCATAGCTCAAACCAATAGCGATGTTCCTTGTCAGGCGGGCAGGGCCCTTGGTAGCCAAACTTTCCGCCCGTATTTTTGCCAATGGTACCCTGTGGTTCCTGGCCTTCCAAAATCTCAGTTGTCTCTGGAGGAATATCCCATACCAACCAATGGTTCCAAACGCCATCCGGCCGAATAGATTTTGGTACATCCGGATCATCAACATTGAGAAACAAGCTTTTTGTCCCCGGCGGCACATCTGAAATTTTCAAAGGCGGACTAATATTCTCACCGTCACAAGTATATTTAGCTGGAATCATTCCTTCATGCTCAAAAGCTAAACTCTCTAGCTTCATAACATCATTTTGAACTTTTTTCCTCCAATTTTCAAACCGTAGAACTTTCTTGACTTTAGACGAAATATCTGGTAAATAACCTCCAGTAGTTCTATTACAATTTAGCTACAGAAAGGAGTCGCTATAGGAAAACTATAAAGTAGCCATTCCAGAAGAGAAACCCAGGAACGACAAGCGAGTCACAGACCATAAGTAACCCGAGTAGGAGAAGCGAGCCAGGCTGATGAAGTAACCCATGGGTGAAGAGCAAGCCATACGTTCTGAGAAACCCATAATTAGCAAGCGAGCTATACCACAGGAGTAACCCAGAGCGCTTGAGCGAGTCATACTTCAGGAGAAACCCAAATTCATGAAGCGAGCCAGGATCCTCGAGAACCCCATTTACCCAGAGCGAGCCAGAGAAACCCATGATTTCGAAGCGAGCCATACCGCAGAAGAATCCCAACGCTCTTAAGCGAGCCATTCGCGCGAAATAACCCAATCCACAAGAGCGACCAGAAAGGAATGAATCATGACAGCAGTTACTGCAGTTGATGAGTTCGCGCCTCTCCCCTTCCTCGTTGATGCCCAATTGGCTATCGAGAAGCGAAGGGTTGCAACACAGGTTCGGCGCTCACACCTCCAGCTGAACGGCCGCAAGGATCCCGATACCGACTGGCTACTCAAAGAGTTGAACGATCTCGAGGAGCGTATCGACGAGCGTGTCGCCGACATGATCACCAATCATCCCGCTTACCCCTGGTTTAACAGGGTCAAGGGCATCGGCAAGGAGAACATCGGTAAGGTCGTGGGGCAAATCGACATCACGAAAGCCCCGATGATCAGTTCGCTCTGGAAGTTCGCCGGCATGCATGTGGTGCAAGTCGAGGTCCCACCCGAAGAGCAGTTCGCCGAAATCCAGAAGTCAGCCGATGCCCTCCAGGCCAAGCTTGAGCAGCTCCGGAAGAAGTACGCCAAGCACCCAGAGGAAGAAGCCAAGGATGTGACCGTCCTTACTTCGGTCTCCATCGGTGGGCTCATGGAAGAGCTTTCGGGCCGCCTCAATGGCTTGGAGCCAGTTGTCCGGGGCTACGCTCCGCGACGGCAGTCCGGTCAGAAGCTGGAGTACAACTCCCAGCTTCGCGTAATGTGCTTCCGCTTGGCAACCTCACTCCTCCGAGCTCAAGGTTGCTTTGCAGAGTACTACGACAGAGAGAAGACCAAGCTCGTCGCACGCTACGAGAATCAGGGCATCCTCATCGTCCCGACACTCGAGCTTCCGAAGTCGAATGGCAAGGTCCTCGAGGTGACCGACACCATCGCTTCGAATCACGTCCACATGCAGGCCCAGCGGAAGATGATCAAGCTCTTCCTTGGCTGTCTGTGGCTTGTCTGGCGCGAGGCGGAAGGACTGCCTACTCGGCCTCCCTACGCCATCGAACAACTCGGCCACAGCCACCTCATCTCCCCGTGGGAGATGACAGACCGGTAGCCAAGATCCCAGAGGAAACCAGGGAACCGAAGCGAGAGCGAGCCAAGATGTCGGAGAAGCCCAGCTAATACAAGCGAGCCAAATAGAAGGAGAACTCCAAATTACAAGAGCGAGTCAGACTACCCAAGAAACCCCTGATCTCATAACGAGTCACGTAGTATGAGTAATCCAATTAACCGGAACGAGTCAGATCCCGCAAGAAACCCAAGCTCTGCAAGCGAGTCATGCTTCTCAAGAAACCCTAGAGGGAAAAGCGAGCCATTCGGCTCAAGAAAACCAAGGAGCTGAAGCGAGTCAGCGGGAATAAGGAACCCCTTCAACGAAAACGAGTCAGAGCAGAAGAGAAACCCAAGTACATGAAGCGAGTCATGATGTCGGTGAAACCCAGGGTTGTTAAGCGAGCCACGCAACTAAAGTAACCCAGGCAACGCGAGCGAGTCAGGTAATGAGAGAAATCCAGAGCTGGCGAGCGAGCCATTAGTCAGAAGAAGCCCATGACACGCAAGCGACCCCTGTAGGCATCCCGCGTAAGCGGGATCACGTACCTCGAGCCCGTGGCGAATCACATCGCCACGGGCTCTTCCTTTTAAAACGCTATTCAATTCTCAAATTCTTAAGTTGCCCTATGTTTAAACCTAGTATTAAACACGTGTTTAATACTAGGGCAACTAGATTTTAGCCACCTTACTAAACCCGAAAATCCTCAAAATTTTTAGTATCTCCCTCCTCAATCTCTACTTTCGCCACTCTTGCCGACTCCGGCCCTTCCCAGCACCAGTTTACTAATTTCTCTAGCACCTCTTGTAATCCTTCGGCTTCAATATAAACCGACTCGTCCGGCTCATTTCTCGCAAAACCCTTGATTCCTAATTCTTCTGCCTTCCGTCTTACTGAATCCCTAAAGAAAACCCCTTGAACCTCTCCGTAAACTCTTATGTTTAAGTGCTTAGAGTCCATTTTATTCTTATTAAGCAAATCGACGATCGTTAATTTACTTAATAAGTTCGTTAATGATTTTAATTTTGGTGTTTTAGATGAGCGAGCGCGTATTCCAAGCTTGCTCCGACTTTCTTCCCAGGATTAAAAATATTATCCGGGTCGAAAATCCGTTTCACCTCTTGAAATAACTTATAAACCTCCTCGCCGTACATCTGCTTTAGATAAGAACTCCTGATTAAGCCATCGTTATGCTCGGCTGTCATTGAGCCGCCATATTCAAATACCAGCCGATACACTTCGTCCGTAAGTTTATGGATTACTTCCTTGGCATCCTTTCTTCCTAAGTCCATCAAGGGAATAATATGAAAATTGCCATCACCGACATGTCCAGCAATAGTGTAAATCAAATCATATTTCTTCATAATTTCTTCAAGTTGAGGTAAGAATTCCGGCAGGGTCTCCGGCGGGACAATAATATCGTCGATAAACGGCGCCGTTTGTTTATTCTTTATCTTGTGGCGCAGAAGATTAAAGCTCTCTCGTCGAATCAAGTGGTATTTCTCTATCTCGATAGCAGTTCTCGTAATTCTACTTTTTACATTAAATTCTTTAATTGACTCTCTGGCTTGATTAACTTTTGAGACCACCTCCTCCTCGCTCTCCCCCGTAAATTCAGCTGTTAAGATAAGCTTCGGCACTCCGCCGGTTAAAATCATTCTAATCTCCGGCAAGAACTTCCAAGCGATAGAGAAAAGCCCGCCCTTTAGCAATCGCGCAAATTGAGGGAGATATCGAACTGCCAGCTTTAATGTGTGGTTGTCATACGACTCAAAAGTTTCCGGCTGATACTCGAGCACTTGGTCCACCAATTTCGCTAATGGTTTCAAATCGCGCAAAAAGATAACCAGCATCCTCGAGCACGGCTTTGGCTTCACCAATTCAAATTTAATTTTGGCTATAAGTCCCAGCGTTCCCTGCGACCCGACAAAAAGCTGGGTCAAATCAAAAGTTTCTTTATTCCAAACATCCCACAGGGCATAGCCGGCTGAATTTTTATGAACCCTTGGTTTAGATTTTTGAAGTAAATCGTAATTTTTATCAACTAATTCATAGATTCGGCGATAAACTTCACCCTCAAAATTATCCAGCTTCAGCTTCGCCTCAAGTTCATAACGTTCAAGCGGCGTAAGAGCATACTCTTTGCCATCACTCAAAACAACTTTAAGCCCCTTTACATATCGATTCGTCTTGCCGTAAACAAGTGTTTTCTCTCCCCCGGCGTTATTGGCAACCATCCCGCCAACCGTGCAAATTTCCCGAGAAGCCGGAAAAGAAGGCAAAAGCAAATTGTGTTTCAGGGTTTCTTTCTCAAAATCACGATAAAATACTCCCGGTTCTACTAAGACTACGGCGGGCAAGGCGGGTTCTATCTCATCAATTCGGTTAAAATGGCGAGTAAAATCAACAATAATCGACTCACCAAGGGGGCCACCGGTCATATCGGTTCCACCGGATCGAGGGGTCAGATTGATTACCCTACCATTCCCCTTCTCTTCCACAACGAACTTAACCAATGTCTTTAAATCGTCAGTATCTTTTGGAAAAACAATAACTTGGGGCTTAACTTCAAATAAGCTGGCGTCCCGACTATAATAAGCAAGCGTTTTTTCATCATCTTCAACCTCCCCCTGGATTACCGCCCGCAATCTTTCCTTAAGATCCATCCGCTTTATTCTATAACATTTACCTCCCCATTTCTTTTAACCACGAGCTTCCCACTTTCAATGGCAACAAGCGTGGAAGGCAAGCCTAGAACCCGTCCTTCATCTAAATAAAAATCAACCTGATCTCCGAAATAAACTCTTGCCTCCTCAATGGTCTTTGCCGGCTCCTTCCCCTCGGGGTTAGCGCTTGGCGCCATTAATGGTCCGGTTTTACTAATCAAATCAACTAAATCAATTTTCTTCGGAAAACGAAAAGCCACAGTGTTCGTACCCCGGTGGAGGTCTCTAAATTCCGGATAAGGACAGTTTAAAATAATACTCACTTTTCCCGGCCAGAGTTTAGCTATAACTTCTCGTTCCTTCTTATCCAGTTTAATTTTGAAAAGCTTAAGGTCGTCCAAAGAGCTAATAAGAACTATCATCGGCTTTCTAAAATTCCGATATCGCAACTTATAGATTCGCTTCACTGTAGCTGGCGCAAGTGCAGAGCCAGCAAGGCCATAGATAGTATCGGTAGCAAGTACCCCAACCCCGCCTTTTTTCAAAAGGTCAATGACTTTTTCTCTCAAGAAAGTAGATTAGTGCTGAAACCTATTATAAAGCCGTGCTAAAATCCAGCCGCCTACAAAACCGTAAATCAAGTGCTGAATCACCATCATTACCATTCCGCCCCAAGTGTAGCTAAAAAAGGGATGTTTTATTCCCCAAGCTGTTACAAAGGCATCACCGATACCGGTAAGGAGCGAGAAGGTCATCACCAAAAACCACCAACCGCCAGCCACTGTGGCTAAAGTCAATCCCAGCGCTCTAGGACTTAACCCCATAAATTAGATTAGGCAGTCTTGCCAGAGCATTCCTTACAGCGACCTTTGTGGGTTGCAACCTCATAGATAGCGGACAGGCCAACAAGAACGTAAATAATCCGGGAAATAGCGGCGCCCTGTCCGCCAAAAAGCAAACCAACGTCCCAACCGATCACTCCTACGAGCAGCCAGTTCAAACCCCCAATAATAAGGAGGATGAATGCAATACGATGAAACATCTTTATATCAAGTTGAAAATACTTACCTCGACCTTTTTAGTGTTCGAGCCACAAGAGCTTATTTAAATTATAGCACATCGGAGTTACCCAATTAGATCTTCAAATATCGCCGAATGGCAATAAAGCTGGAGATAACCCCGATGCCTACTCCAAAGAGAAGTTGATATGAAAAGAGTAAGAAAAAGTGCACTGCGAAATATTCTCTCAAATCCATTGCCGGAATAAAAAGCTTAACGTAGGGTGAAGCAAACCAAATAACAGGTATTGCCAAAACAATGCTTATAACCGCCGTGATTACGCCGTAGATTACTCCCATCACCACGAATGGCCCTCTCACATAAATATTGGAAGCCCCGACCAGTCGCATAATTGAAATCTCATCTCGGTTTGAATAAATCCCCAGGAGAATCGTATTAAAAGCTACAAGAATCGCCACAATCGTAAGGAACAAGGCCGCTAAGAGGCCGGCCTGGCGAGACACCTGAATGATGGAAGCCAGTCGGTCAATCACTACCTGGTTCTGGTTATAAGTAATATTCTCTACCAGTGGAGCGGGAACATTATTATTTAGATAATTAGCGATGACCGAATATTTGCTTGGGTCTTTGGCTTTGATATTTAAAGAAGCCGATAGCGGATTCTCTTTCAGCGCCTCAACCGCTCGGCTGATAGTTTCGTCACCCCTATGGCGCTGCCTAAACATCTCTAGCGCTTTATCTCTCGAAACATATTCTACCGCTGACACTTCGATCATTCGCTCCAAACTGCCTTTAACTCGCAGCATCTCATCCTCCGAAGCATTGCTTTTGAAATAAATACTAATATCAATCTTATCTTGAATTGAATTAATGGCAGTCGAGGCAACCACCCCAGAGATAATCAGTCCTTCAAAAACTAGAAGTGCTAAGAGAATCACCACCATTGTCGCAATCGAAAGTAATCTCTGCCGCCAGAAAATTTGAGTCCCGTATTTAATTAATCTACTTAAGGTGGTTAGCATTAAGCCAACGAATACTTGCCCTTCTCCACATCCCTCATCACTCGACCGTTCTCCAACAAAATCACCCGTCGCCCTAATTGGTTAACAATTTCTCTATTGTGAGTTGCCAAAAGGACCGTCGTTCCCATCTGATTAATCTGCTGGAGCAAATTAACAATTCCTAAACTGTTAAAAGGATCTAAATTACCGGTTGGTTCATCAGCCACTATCACATCCGGCCGATTGACCATCGCCCTTGCGATCGCTACTCTCTGCTTTTCTCCTCCGGAGAGCTCATGGACAAAATTGTCTGCTTTGTCAGCCAGGTCAACCAGATCAAGGACTTCTTCCACT
>OBEQ012799923.1_pt1 | contig 16337 bp, 12 predicted proteins | sample 1670901 | NCBI WGS metagenome assembly OBEQ01 (sample SAMEA104232315, study PRJEB22302) | groundwater metagenome | biome: forest; feature: aquifer; material: groundwater | place: USA | collected 2011-08-07 | depth 5.4 m
GGCGGGCGCGCCGCGGGGCAGGTCGGGATCGGGGGTGGCGTCGAGATCGGCGACGATGTCGGCGGGCGCCGAGGGCAGCGTGAACACGAACTTGGTGCCCGAGGGCGCGTTCTCCACCCAGATGCGCCCGCCGTGGCCTTCCACGATGGCGCGCGAGATGGCCAGGCCCAGCCCGGTGCCGCCCACCCGGCGCGTCGACGAGGCCTGCACCTGCTCGAACTTGTCGAACACGCGCTCGCGATCGTGCTCGGGGATGGTCTCGCCGTTGTTCCACACCGACACGCCCACGTGCGAGGACGCCACACCCGGGCCGAAGACCTCCACCTCGATGCGCCCGCCGTCGGGGGTGAACTTGATCGCGTTCGACAGCAGGTTGTGCAGCACCTGGGTCAGCCGATCGGCGTCACCCACGATGCGCGTGCCCTCGTCGGCACGGAAGGTCAAGGTCACCCGCTTGGCCTCGGCGGCGGCACGGTAGCGATCGGTGCAGTCGCGCGCCAGCGCGTCGAGCGGCATGGGCGAGAAGGACATGGCCATCTTGCCCCGCTCGAAGCGCGCCACGTCGAGCAGATCATCGACGATGATGTTGAGCTTGGAGCACGAGTCGCGCGCCAGCTCGAGGTAGCGCCGCTGCTTGTCTGACAGGCCGCCGGCGTACTCCTTGAGCACGATGTCGAGCGCGCCCGCGATGGACGTGAGCGGCGTGCGCAGCTCGTGCGAGACCACCGAGACGAACTCTTCCTTGCGCCGGTCGAGCTCCTTGCGCTCGGTGATGTCGCGCAGCACGACCACCGTGCCGACCACCTTGCCGGTGGCGTCGACCACGGGCGAGACGATCGAGTGCAGCACCTGATCGCCGATCTTGAGCTCCTCGCGCACCACCCCGCCGGCCACGACGACCAGGTCGAAGGGGTAGAAGCCGAGCTTGTCCTTGAGGTACTTGCGCGTGGCGTCGGCGTCGCGGCCGATGCCGAGCATGCGCCGCGCCGCCGGGTTTATCAGGAACACCTCGCCCGAGTCGTCGGTCATGACCACGCCGTCGGCCATCGACTCGACCATGAGCCCGAGCTTGCGCCGCTCGTCGACCAGGCGGGTGGACAGCCGGCGCACCGCGTCGCCGGTCTGGTTGGCCAGCACGTAGAGCAGCTTCTCGTCGTCGAGCGTGAAGGCACGCGCGCGCGTGGCCGCGACGAAGATGATGCCGACCACGTTGGAGTCGACCACCAGGGGCACATGCGTCGACGACCCGGGCCGCTGCGGGCGCGAGGTCTCGCCCACGCGCTCGCCCGTGACCTGCACCGACAGCTGCTCCTCGTCGAGCTGCCGTCCGGTCAGGGTGGCGTAGAGCTCGATGCAGCGATCACGCGTCTCGGTCAGCGTGGTCTCGTCGCAGGGCGTCTGGCAGTGCATGTGCATGACCGCGGCGCCCGACCCCTCCGAGGGCGCGATCAGCGTCGCGGCCACGTCGAAGCGCAGCATCTTGCCCAGCGCGCGCATGATGAGCTGCACGATGTCGGGGTAGCTGGACATGTCGCCCGACGCGGCGGCTACGTCGTAGAGGATCGACAGCGACTCGATGCGCCGCTGCAGCCGATCGACCAGCGCGTCGCGCTCGACGCGCAGCGAACGACTCTCGAGCGCCTGCTTGACGGTGGCGCGCAGGGACACCGGATCCCAGGGCTTCTCGACGTAGCGGAAGATGCGCCCGGCGTTGAGCGCGGCGAGCAGACCGTGCGGCTCGGCACCCGCGGTCAAGAGCAGCACGGGCAGATCCGGATCGTGCGAGTGCGCGCGCTCGGCCAGCTCGAGCCCCGAGGCCGGTCCGGGCAGGGCCCGCTCGGTGATGAGCAGGCCGATGTCCTCGTGCTGCACCAGGGCCAGCGCCTCCTCGGCGTTGCGCGCGTTCATGACGCGGTACTCGCCGCCCAGCTGCCGCCCGAGCAGCTCCAGCGCCGCGACGTCACCATCGACGGCCAGTATGGTTGGACGAGTGGACACCGGGTGGCGGGATCTTACCCTAATCAGCCGCGATCCAGCACTTCGCGCACGCGCTCCAGCAGCACGTCGGGCGTGAAGGGCTTGGACAGGAAGGCCACCTGGGCCTCCGAGACGCCGTGGCGCACCACCGCGTCGTCAGTGTATCCCGAGATGTACAGCACCTTGATGGCAGGCCGCGTCGCATGCACGCGGTCGGCGAGCGCCCGACCGCTCATCTGCGGCATGACCACGTCGGTGACCAGGATGTCGATGTGGCCGGCGTGCGCGTCCGCGCACACCAGCGCCTCCTCGCCGTTGCGCGCGTCGAGCACGCGGTAGCCCTGCGCGCGCAGCACCTGTCCGCACAGGTTGCGGATGGAGTCCTCGTCCTCGACCAGCAGCACGGTCTCGGCGCCGTGCGCGCTGCTGGGCGGGCGCGAGCCACGGCCCACGCGCCGGCCACCCTGGCCGCGGTCGAGCGGCAGGTAGACCGTGAAGGTCGCGCCCGCGCCGGGAGTGCTGTCGACCTCGACGAAGCCGCCCGACTGGCGGACGATGCCATAGACCATGGCCAGGCCCAGGCCGGTGCCCTTGCCCGCGCCCTTGGTGGTGAAGAAGGGCTCGAAGACGCGCCGCGCCGTCTCGGCGTCCATGCCATGGCCCGTGTCGCTCACGATGAGCGCCACATAGCCACCCGGACGTACCCCCGGGTGCTGCGCGGCGTGGGTGGCGTCGACGGTGACGTCGCGCGTGGCGATGCTGATGCGTCCGCCCGTGGGCATGGCATCGCGCGCGTTGAGCGCCAGGTTGAGCACGACCTGCTCGATCTGACCGCGATCGGCGTAGACAGTGGCCAGCTTCGACTCGAGGTGGCTCGACACGACCACGTCCTCGCCCAGCAGGCGGCCCATCATGCTCTCCACACCACCCAGCAGATCGTTGAGATCCAGGCTGACCGGCGTGAGCACCTGCTTGCGTCCGAAGGCGAGCAGCTGGCGGGTCAGCGCGCTGGCACGATCGCCGGCGGTGCGGATCTCGCTGACCATCTCGGTGAGCGGGCCGCTCGAGCCCAGGCGCACCAGCAAGAGGTCGCTGTAGCTGTTGATCACGGTGAGCAGGTTGTTGAAGTCGTGCGCCACGCCGCCGGCGAGCAGGCCGACCGCCTCCATCTTCTGCGCCTGGCGCAGCTGCTCCTCGAGCTGCTTCTGCTCGGTGCGGTCGAGGAAGAACCACGACACCCGCTCGAGCCGGCCGTCGTCGAAGGTGCCCACCAGGTTGGCATAGACGTGCACCGGCTTGCCGTCGTCGCGGCGCAGCTCCAGCTCGACCGAGGGCACCACGCGCTCGTGCTGCACCCGCCCGAGCAAGGCCGCGCGCGTGGCCGGGTCGGGGAAGAGCACGACGTCGCTCTCGCCGCGCACATCGTCGGCGGCGGCGAAGCCGAACATGCGCGCGAAGGCCGGGTTGGCCTCGACGATGGTGCCGTCGGGCAGGCTGACCAGGTCGCCGGTGACGTCGTTCTCGAAGATCTGGCGGTAGCGCGCCTCGCTCTCGCGCACGCTCGACTCGGCCAGCTTGCGCTCGCTCACGTCGATGAACACCACCACCGCGCCATGGTGGTCGCCGTCGAGCGGACGCACCACCAGGCGGTACCAGCGCTGCTCGCTGGCCATGCCGCAGGTGTACTCGCGATCGAACTGGGCCAGCTGCCCGGCCAGCACGTTGCGCACGCCCTGCGCCGCCTCGGGCGAGCCGCACATGTCGATGAAGTTCGTGCCCACGGGCAGGGCCGCGCCCGGCAGGGGCACGTCGCACAGGTGCGGCCACGCGCCGTTCACGCTCAGGATGACGCCCGCACCGTCGACCAGGGCGATGTGCGCGGGCAGCGCGTCGAGCGTGGCCGCCTGCACCGCGGCCGCGCGACGCAGCGCCTCGGCGGCCTCGTGGCGCTCGCTGACGTCGACGAACATGGCCAGCTCGCAGCTGCCCAGGCTCGGCTCGGGCAGCGTGGCGGTGCGCAGGTCGACCCACACATCGGAGCCGTCCTTGCGCTGGTAGTGCAGGTCGCGTGCGTGCGGGCCGGCCGCGGGCGCGTGCGTGCCCACGGGGAAGATGGTCAGCGGCTGGCCCATCACCTCGCCGGCGCGCCAGCCGAAGATCTTCTCCGCGCCCGGGTTCCACGTGCTGACGCGCGCTTGCCGGTCGAGCGCCAAGATGGCGCCCGGCGTGGCGTCGATGAGCGCCTGCAGCGCGCGGTTGGTGTCGTCGAGGATGCGCTGGCCCTGCTCGCGCTCGATGGCGATGCGCGCCACCGCGGTCACGATCTCGATGAAGCCGAGCTCGTCCGTGGTCGGGCTGCGCGGCTCGCGGTAGTAGAGCGCGAAGGTGCCCAGCACCTTGCCCGAGGCAGACTTGATGGGCGTCGACCAGCAGGAGATGAGGCCGTGGGGCAGGGCGTAGTCGCGGTAGCCGTCCCAGCGCTCGTCGAAGCGGATGTCGGGCACGATGACCGCGACGCCGGTGTAGGCGGCGGTGCCGCACGAGCCGGCGCGCGGCCCGATGGCCGCGCCGTCGATGGCCTGGGTGTAGGCCGTGGGCAGGCTGGGCGCCGAGCCGTGGCGTACGTGCAGGCCTTCCTCGTCGAGCAGCAGCACCGAGCCGTACAGCCCGGGCAGCTCGCGCTCGGCGAACAGCACCAGCGCGTCGAGGATGCGGCCGAGCGGCTCGCCCCGCGCGACCATCTCGAGCAGGCCGTTCTGCGCCAGCACCATGCGCTCGCCGCGCGCCGAGCAGGAGACGTCGATGGCCATGGCGATGCCCATGGGCTGGCCGTGCGGCTCGATCCGGCCCCAGGTCAGCTCGATGTCGAAGACGCTGCCGTCCTTGCGCCGCTGCTGGAAGGTGCGTCCGCGCGCGTCGACGAGCGGAGCGTCGGGGACGCGCTCCAGGCAGCGACGCAGGAGTGGCACCTGCTCGGGCGGACACACGTCGAGCATGGTCATGGCAAGGAGCTCGTCGCTGGCGTAGCCGTAGCGCCGGCGCGCCGCCTGGTTGACCGCGAGGAAGCGCAGCGTCTGCAGGTCGAACAGCCACATGATCTGCGGGTGCTGTTCGAACAGCAGCGGGTAGTCGTCGATGCGCGTGACCTGTGCGCCCAGACTTTCCATGGTTCGAACCTGCCGTGGCTCAGAAGCCGACGCCGAGGAGCACCTGCCAGACCGTCGCCACGTTCTCGATGTCCAGGTAGCTCACACCCAGGGACACCTTGCGAAACGAGCTGGGCAGCGCGATCAGCTTGCCATCGTAGCGCAGCTCGCGGATGTCGCCACGATCGCAGTACGTATAGGTCAGCTCCATGGCCACGAGCTGGGTGAAGTCGACCGCAAGCACGCCGCCGTAGGCGTTGTAGAACTCGAAGGGGAAGTTCAGCTTGTCGGGGGCGCTCTTGGCGCCCGCGCCGATGGCGTCGCCGCCGCCGCCGCCCAGGGCCATGAGCTTGACGTGGTCGAGGACGAGGCCGAAGCCGACGCCGATGATGCCGTCGAAGAAGAGCTCGTTCTGCGCATCCCAGCCGCCTGACAGCTGGTAGCGCCCGGCCAGGCCGAACACCGAGCCCTCGCTGAACACCAGCACGGTCGCCTGACGCACGCCCAGGACCACGCCGCTGCTCCTGTCGATCAGGCCGTCCGGGTTGGCTACGCCCGCGGGCGCGAGGCGCTGCCCGGCCAGGTACAGCTCGGGTGAGTCGAAGCTGCGGCCGGAGAACAGCCCGTGACCCTCGCCGCCCTTGCCGTGGGTGGCGATGGCCGTGGCGGCGTGGTACGCGGCCACCAGCAGCGGGCGCGCGCCGCGCGCGTCCTCGGCGTCGAGCGAGCCGGAGTAGGCGATGGTGGCGAGCAGGTAGCCGGTGGGCACCTTCGCGCAGGTGAGCGCGCGGCCGGTGCCGCCGTCATAGCTCTCGGCGGCGTTGGGATGGAAGGTGTCAGGCAGGTAGCCTGGCTTGTTCTGCAGGCTGCTCTTGCTGCGCGTGGCCATGTACTGGTCGAGGATGGCCTCGCAGCCGCCGTCGCCCTCGCCGTGCGCGGTGCGGACGATCTCGATGGCGACCGAGAGCGCCGGCTCGGCGGGCGTGGTCCGGCGCAGCAGATCGCGGCCACCCTTGCCCGGCTTGGCCTCCCATTCGCCCTCGCCGCCGACCACGAGCACCAGGCCGGAGCGGGCCAGGGTCAGCTCCTGGGTCGCGGTGTCGGCAGCTTCGTCTTCCGGGGAGGCCTTGGCAGCGGGCGGCGCAGGCTTGCCGGTGGCGGCGGCAGGTTTCGCCCGGGCGAAGACCGCCTTGCCGACCGCCTCGAGGATGGGCGTGACCGAGGAGAGATCCGGCCCGTCCAGCGAGGCGGCGTAGGTGACCAGGGCGAGCAGCTGCCGGCCGTCGTCCTCGTGCTCGGCGCAGAAGGCGACCAGGTTCTCGCCGCCCGAGCTGGCGCTCAGCACCTGGGTCGACCAGCCGGCCGGCACGAGCGAGGGTCGGTCGAGCTTCTTGAGGCCTTTCTTGGCCAGGGCCGCCATGGTCTGGCTGCAGCCGTCACTCTTGCCGTCGGGCTCGCTGAACAGCACCGACAGGTACGGATTGACCGGGCGGGTCCGCTGCACGATGTCGCCGCCGGCGTCCTTGCGCGCGATCCACTCGCCGACTCCCTTCGGCACCGAGACGCGCACGTCGAGCACGGGCAGCTCGAGCATGGTGCCGGCACCGCTGCCCTGGGCGCGCGCGGTCCCGCTGGCAGACGTCGCCAGTGCCACCCCCACCAGCGCCCCGAGCCCCCCTCGCGCAAGCAGTCTGAGGATCATGTGCGCCGCATCGTCGCATAGATGAGGACGACGCGCGAGTCGGCGGGGAGCGGCACGGCCAGAAGTTGCCACGGCCAGCTCGGAGTGTTCGATCGGATGGCGGCGCTCGTTCGGGATAGTCGCTACGGCCGCGCTCGCGAGATGCTGGTGCTGGGTTTGGGGCGGATGCCATCCGACCCGAGGGCCACCCGTCTCCTCATCGAGTTACTTCGGGATGACGAAGTGGCAGGGCATGCGCTTCGGGCACTGGCAACGATGAAGGCAGGCGTTGAGCCAGAGATCATCGAGCCCTTGTTGAAGCACCGCGAGGCGTGGGTGCGAAAGGAAGCCAAGAAGGTCCTGGCGAAGAGTAGTAGACCTTCGCAGCCTCCGGAGCGCGCCAAGCGCTAAACCAGACTGGCTTCGCTGCTGCGTTCCTCTCCAGTCAAGTAGCCCACTCGAGGAGGCACCTCTGCATTTCTGTTTGGAACAATGGATTGGGCAGCGGGCATGTTCTATGCGCCGTCGCTGTCCCACGGCTTCTCGAGCATCCATGCGATCGGGTTGGGAGGGTCCGTCCAGACCTTGTTTCGAATCGGCAATGGATTCTCGAATGCCACGCTGGTCGTGCACGGAGAACCGCTCAGAACGCCTTCCCCTCCAGCTCCATCTCCACTCCCGCCGCACGCGCCGCGTCGGCGAATGCCCGGATCTCGTACGGCTTGGCCCGCAAGCCGAAGCGCAGCTTGCGGGTGGTCTCGGTCGTCTCCACCGCCAGCACGAAGCCCATGCGTCGGTTCGTCAGCGGTATCAGCCCCAGGGCCCCCAAGGCGCCCACGCCGCTGAGGGCCTGCCAGAGGAGCGAGGCCCCCTTCACCGCCATGGCGAAGCTCGAGACGCATAGGAGCAGCATCGCGACCATGGTGGCGCAGATCAGCACGACCGGCGGCCGCTCGAAGCGTACGCGCAGGCTCCTCGCTTGCGCACGCGGGACGCTGACAACCATGGTCGTACCGTCCACCTGCGCGATGTCGTTCTCGTCGATGCGGACCTGGTGACAGGCGAGCTGGGTCATGCCGACACTCTTCCACATCCCTGCACGCGCCCTGAGTTCCCCGATCACGGTCTGGCCGATGGCCCACCCGGCGCACCACGCGTCCGGCGGGCAAGCCACGGAGGCGCGCCACCACCCCGTGACGCACAGGTCGGCCTTGCGCCGTCCTTTCGCCACGGAACCGGAACCGGAACCGGAGCCGGAGCCGGAGCCGGAACCGGAACCGGAACCGGAGCCGGACGGCGAACCGGAGTCGGAACCGGAACCCGAACCGGGGCCGGACCCCGGACCGCGGCCGCCCTCGCCGCCCCAAAAACCTCGCCGTGTCGGGCAGAAAGTGACGGTTGCACGTGCGCGACGCCTGGTGTTTTCCTACTTTCCGTCGCGGGGGTGGGGAAGATGGAACGAGGGGTGTGGAGGCGGTTTTTCGTCCTGCTGCTGCTGATCAGTTCGGCCGTCCTGGCTCCGGGAGCGTGCGCGCGCGCGCGGCCGCCCGTGGTCGAGGCGCCGCCGCCGCGGGCGGCCCTGGGGCTGGGCCGGCCGCCCGATCCGCGCTTCATGTATGCGGTGCGGCCCGACGGGGTGTACGCCGTGGCCAAGGCCACCGATCGCGAGGGTCGGCCCATCTTCTCGCGCAAGCGCATCAAGGTGGCCAGCATCGAGCCGGCGCTCGATCCGACCATCCGCATGACCGTCGATCGCGACGGCGACCTGGTGCCCATGCCGCCGGCCAGGCCGCTCGCGCCCGCGCCGAAGCGCAAGCTGGTCGTGCTGGTGCCGGACCCAGGCACCCACCTCGACGTCGGGCCGCGCTCGCGCACCGAGTTCCTCGCCCTCGACGACGAGACGCTGGTCGCGTACACCTCGGCCTGGCTGCGCTACCGCGGGCTGCAGATGGGCGACACCTCGCTCAGCCAGGCCGAGCGCGACGTCATGCTCGCCAGCGATGCCTTCCTCTTGATCTCGGGCGACGGCTTCTCCGGCCTGCTCGCCATCCGCGCCGAGCAGCTGAGCCAGGTGCGCGACGGGCTGCGCCGCATGTCCCTCGATCAACGCGCCGACGTGATCGAGGCGGCGCAGCGGCTGGCCGCGGCCGGGGCGCAGGCCGAGTCGCGCAAGCTCGACGAGGCCTGGTCGGCGCTGGCCGAGGACCCGGTGCCGCACGTGGCCGCGTACATCCGCGCCCACGCCGACGAGTTCGACTGGGATCACATGGCGCGCTGAACGCCGCCTACGCCGCCGTCTGCAGCTGCCACAGCTTGGCGTAGCGGCCGCCGTGCGCGAGCAGCTGCTCGTGCGAGCCTTCCTCGACGACCAGGCCGGCGTGCATGACGATGATGCGGTCGGCACGCCGGATGGTCGACAGGCGGTGCGCGATGACCAGCGAGGTGCGTCCGGTCATGAGCGCGGCCAGGCCTTCCTCGACCAGCGCCTCGGCCTCGGGGTCGACCGACGCAGTGGCCTCGTCGAGCACGAGCAGCTCGGGCTTGCGTGCGAGCGCGCGCGCGAAGGCGACCAGCTGGCGCTCGCCGCCGGAGAAGTCGGCGCCGCGCTCGCCCACGTGGACCGCGAGCGGATCCAGGGCGCGCCGGCCCAGCAGCCGCGCGGCGCCCACGCGCTCGAGCGCGGCGCGCAGCTCGGCGTCGGAGGCCTCGGGCGCGGCCATGCGCAGGTTGTCGCCGATGGTGCCCGAGAACAGGAAGACGTCCTGCGGCACCACGGTGATGCGCCGGCGCAGCTCGCTGGCGGGGATGGCGCGCACGTCGCGGCCGTCGAAGCGCACCGTGCCCGACTGCGCCTCGTACAGGCGACAGAGCAGCTTGATGAGGGTCGACTTGCCCGAGCCGGTGGCGCCCACCACCGCGACCGTGTCGCCGCGCTTGAGCGTGAACGACACGCCCTTGAGCACCGGGTCGGCTTCGCGGTAGGCGAAGTGCACGTTGTCGAGCCCCCCCGCCCCGCCGCCCGCCGAGTCGCGCGGCAGGTCGGTGGCGCGGGGCGCGTCGGGCTCTTCCAGGTCGAGCAGGCGGAAGATGCGCTCGGCCGAGGCCATCGACGACTGCATGACCGCGTACTTGGACGAGAAGTCGCGCACCGGGATGAAGAAGCGGTTGGTCAGATCGATGAACGCGACCACCAGGCCGAAGGACAGCGCGCCCGCGCCGATGCGGTTGCCGCCGTACCAGACGATGGCCGCCAGCGACAGCGTGCCCAGACCTTCGACCACAGCGTAGAGCGTGGCGTCGGCCTTGAGCGAGGAGAAGTAGGCGTCGCGGTGCTCGCCGTTGATGCGCGCGAAGCGGGCCGCGGCGTCGGCCTCACGGGCGAAGATCTGCGTCACCTTGACGCCGCCCACCTGCTCCTGGGCGAAGGCGTTCAGCTCGGCCAGCTTCTTGCGGATGAGGCGGAAGGCGGTGCGCATCCAGCGGCGGAACACGTCCACGATGATGGCCAGCGCGGGCAGCACGGCCAGCGCCAGCAGGGCCAGGCGCAGGTGCAGCAACAGCAGCATGACCAGGATGGCGAGCAGCTTGAGCGCGTCGACCACCATGGTGAACGCACCCGAGGCGAACATCTCCTGGATGTTGTCGGTGTCGCCGGTCATGCGCTGGACCAGCCGGCCCACGGGCGTGCGGTCGAAGAAGGCCGCGCGCCGGGTCAGCACGTGCCGGTGCACCGCCATGCGTAGATCGTGCGCCGCGCGCTGCCCGGCCATCTGCTGGGCGTAGAGCTGCGCGTAGGTGGCCATCGACTGGCCGAACACGAGCAAGAGGAAGATCCCGGCCACCGCCGACAGGCCGACCAGATCGCCGCGCGCGATGTGGTGGTCGATGGCGCGCTTGAGCAGCACCGGCTGGCCCAGCTCGCACGCGATGGCGAAGGGTGCGATGCCCAGTGAGGTCAGCAGCCACTTCTTGTGCGGCGCCACGAAGCGCCAGATGCGACCCATCAGCGCCGCGTCGTAAGCTTTGCCCTGGATCTCGTCGTCGTCGGTCGGAGCCCCTGCCACGCGCGGATACTAGCTCAGGAGGGCGTGCGTGGCCGCCCGCATGGACATTCCCAGGCCCCGTATGCAAGTGTCCGCCTCCTCGCAACCATGCCGGCCGACGATCCTTCTCGCCTCACCCTTGGTCGGCGAGCCCGCGCCAGCGACGGCGGGTGCGCCGCAAGCGGTCGGGTTCGGCTCCGCCCACCGCTTCGTGATCGACAGCGTGATCGGCCAGGGCGGCATGGGTATCGTCTACCTCGCCCACGACGCCGGGCTCGAGCCATGTGATGGTGCTCGACGTCAAGAGCGGCAACACGCCCGCGACCAAGCGCTACTTCGAGGCCTACGGTGAGGACGGGCTCCTGACCGGCTGGCACGATGTGCTGTTCATCCCGCGACCAAGCGCTACATCGAGGGCTTCGGCAGCACGACCAGGTGCTGTTGCCCCGCTCAGTGGGTCATGGCGTTCTGCATGATCGGGATCACGCAGTCCACGAAGCCCTGGCAGCCCGACTCCTGCAGACACACGCCCGCCGCCGTGACCACCTCGCTGACCCAGGTGGCTGACCGGGACGCGATCATCTGCTCGCACACCGCCGCAATCTTCTCGTCCTTGGAGTCCTCGCTCCACTCACCCAGCGCCTGCGCGATGATGGCGTCGCGGCCTTCCTCGGCGACCGCAGCGGCGATGCCCGGCGGCCGGTCGAGGCTCGTGCGCAGATCGACGAGCGCGGGGATGTACACGTCGGTGCACACGCGCTGACGCGTGAACGTCGCCACGCAGGTCGCGCGCGCCTCGTTGTTGCCCGCGCCCTCGGCCCGCACCTCGGGCGACGCCACCGCGGTCGTCCGCGCCGGTGTCTCCCCGCTCGCGCACGCGGCCAGCGCCGCCACACCACCGACCATGATCGCGCGGCTCAGTCGCTTCCAGCACATCCTCATCGTCATCGGCTCTGTCTCCTTGCTTCGGGTACACGTCTCCCGAGCGCGCGTGATTGCGCGTCAGGTCGGCTAGCTTTCGGGGGCGACGGAGGAGCGCGACTACTCGGTGCGATCCTGCGTCCGGCGCATGCCCACGGCCACGAACAGCCAGGTCAGCGTCAGCATGGCGAATCCCAGCTCGGCGGGCGTCAACGACTCGCCCAGCCCACTCATGATGAAGAGGTGGAGATCCGGCCTGTGGGCGAACTTCTCGTCCCTGCTCAGGCGCCACATCACCTTGATGAAGTCGCCCGCTACCGAGGTGAGGACGGCGAACACCGTGGCCACGCTGAGCGCGCGGATGCCTGCCAGCCGGCGCATGTCGGCGCGCCAGGCGAAGCGCGCGGCCGAGATCAGGCAGATGCCGCCGAAGATCAGCACCGTCCACATCATCCAGCCGCCCGCGATGAAGAATTCAAGCATCGTACTGAGAGGAATAACGCGGCTCGAGCTCGGGCGTGACGAGAAAAAATTCTTGTCACGCCTACACGCCCGGCGCGTTGTCACTGACGTGGACCTCGATCGCGAGCGCGAGCTGCTCGACCGCCTGCGCCGCGGTGAGCACGCTGCGTTCGACCAGATCTACGACGCTTACCGCCCGCGACTGTTCGGCTTTCTGGCCCGCATGGTGGGTCGGCGCGACCTCGCCGAGGACCTCTTGCAGGAGACCTTCTTGCGCCTGGCCGCGCGCGCCGCCAGCCTGGCCGAGGACACCCGCCTGGGCGCCTGGCTGTTCACGGTCGGCCGCAACCTCTACCTCAGCCACCGGCGCTCCAGCCTGGTCGACGCCGCGCGCCTCGAGGCGCTGGCGCTGGCGCCCGGCCCGGGCGAATCCGCGAGCCCCTTCGAGGCCGCCGCGGCCAGCGAGCTGGGCGCGCGCCTGGAGCGGGCCATGGCGACGTTACCCGAGAACCATCGCGAGGTGCTGCTGCTGGTGGCGGTGGAGCGTCTGGATCACGCCGACGCGGCAGCGATCCTCGAGCTCTCCCCCGAGGCGCTGCGCCAGCGCCTGTCGCGCGCACGCGCCCAGCTCGAGCAAGCGCTGAGCGAGCCGCGCACGAGAACTTTGCCCAGGAGGACTGGATGAGCGAGCTGGAAGAGGATCCCATCGACACGCTGGCGCGCGAGCTGGCGCGTCTGGATGTGGACGCGGACCGGGCGCAGATCATCCGCACACGCGCGCATGCCGAGCTGGACCGCGGCGTTCGTCGGGCCCGACCCGGCTGGCGTCGCAGCCTGCGCCACGCTTACCGCCGGGCCGAGCTGCCGCTCCTGGGCCTGGCCGCCGCGGCCTACTTGTTCCTCGCCTTCGACACGGCGCTGCTCATGTACCGCTGAGGCGTCGGCGTCGGCTTATCTCCAGCGCTGACCGTCACCGTCGCCGTCAGCGGCATCGTCGCCGGCACCGTCACCGTGACCGTCTCCGTGACCGTCACCGTCTCCCGTGACCGTGACCGTCGCCGCGACTAATTTGGACAGCGCAACGGTACACGTCGAGACGTTGCTAGGAGAGCATGCTTTGGAGTATCGGCGGCAGTAGGAAGGAGTGGCTTGTCTCCTCGTTCACGTGGACACGGTCACGGTCACGGCGACGGCGACGGTCACGGAGACGGTCACGGAGCCGGAGCAGGAGACGGGGGCGGGGAAGACTGCCGATTATCTGTAGATCACTCCCGACATCAGCCCGGGCGCGTAGCTCTGCGCCGGCACGCTGTTCTTCAGCCAGCACTTGGCCTGCGGGCCCTGCACGCCGGGCGGCACGTAGGTGTACGACCTGCAGCTTCCGTCCTGCGAGCAGTAGTACGCGCACCACAGCGGCCTGGGCTGGCTGAGGTCGATGCTGCGGTAGTCGCCGCCGTAGCGATTCGTATCATTCTCGGTGCTGGTCACCGAGCTGGCCTCGCAGACGTTGGTGCCCAGCTGCTCGCCCGCGGTGCCCGAGGCCCACAGCGGCGCCGATCCCTTGTAGACGACCAGGTTGCCGTCGTCCTGCATCCAGGTCACCGCGAACGGGTTGCCCCAGGTGCCGGAGCTCCACAGCGCCGTGCCGTCCCAGCGGTAGACGACCAGGTTGCCATCGTTCTGCATGACCGCGTAGCCGGCGCTGCGGTTGGCCGTGCCCGAGGACCACACGGGCGAGCCGCCATGCGTGTACAGCACCAGATTGCCGTCGCCCTGGAAGACCAGCTTGTAGTAGCAGTGCGGCGCCTCGATGCCCTGGCCGGGGAACAGGTACTCGCCGGCATAGAGCGCCGGCTGGTTGGCGTGTGCGGGCGCGGGCAGGGACAGCGACAGTGCGAGCGTGACCGTGAGTGCGGCGAGTAGTTTGATCATGCTCGCCAGCACAGCAACCGCCGGGCCACGCCGCTTGGTCGAGCGAATCCAGATGCTTGCGCGCCCGGTCCCACGCCTGTCACGCCCCACCCGTGACAGGTCCATGCTGCTCCTGTCAGTCGACGCGCGTGCGTCCGGCGTGGCCCCAGTTCCACTCGATGCTCGCGGCGCCGCGCTGCTGGTCGAGCCAGGCGGCGAAGAGCTCGTCGGCGATCCGCTCGCGCGTGGCCTCGTCGAGCTGGGCGGGATGGACGGCGAACACGTGCACCAGGGTGATGACGCCCGGGTCGCGAACGATGCGCAGGTGGCCGGGAGCGGCCTCGAACACCGCCCGGGCCACGGGTCCCGACAGCTCGCGACGCAGCACGCGTTCGATCGTCGGCGTCGGCCCCGAGGCAGCGCGCGCCAGCCACGCCGCGGTTGCCTCGGTCAGCGCGAGGCGTCGATGGGCAATGTCCTCGACGAAGGCGCGTCCGGTTTCATCGTCGGGGATGCGCCAGTGCGCCAGGGTGGCGGCCGTGTGGTCGCCGCCCTGCGCCGCGAAATGCGCGTCGACCTGGGCGCCCACGGTGCGCTCGCGCAGCGCCAGGATGGCCGCCTGATCGCAGGCGTAGCGTTCCAACGCCTCGTGGGTCATGCCGCGCTCGGCCATCCAGCGCAGGGTCGCGGCCGCGCTCTCCAGGCCGTTGTCGGCGCGCAGGCGATCGAGCGCGTCCTGCACCTGCTCGTCGCTGAGCTCGACCGGGTGGCGGGCCAGCTCGGCCTCGATCAGGCAGACGTCGACCAGGCGCTTCATCAGCGGACGCTCGCTCCACACGAAGTCGAGCAGCGCCATGGCGTCGCGGATCTTGAGCACCTGGTCGCCCACGCGCACGAGATCGCGGTCGCTCAGGCGCTCGGCGCCGCGCAGGAGGAATGGCAAGCCGCGGTCGGGACAGTAGCGGATGGTCACGGCACCGTCGGCATCGTCGATCACCGCGTCGTAGTGGCAGGTGTCGCCGTACGCGTCGGGCTCGAAGAGCAGCTCGACCCGGGCGCGGTCGTGACGGCGGGTCAGCTCGCGCATGCGGGGCGTGGCCTGCGCGGGCGGGATGCGCTCGCGCGCGAGCGTGCGCAGCTCGTCGATGACCGCCAGCATGACTTCATCCTGGGCATTCTTCATGGCATTTCTCCAGCACGCAGGAGATCGGCAATCGCCGTGGAGATTGGCATTCGCGTGGCGTCCTCGATCCAGCCGAACTCGCCCGCAGGGTTGATCTCCAGGAACAGATATTCGTCATCGGGAGTCAGGATCAGATCGATGGCGCCGAAGCTCAGGCCGAGGCGACGCGTGATCTCGAAGCAGCGGCGCTCGACCGGCGCGGGCAGGGCATGCACGCGTAGCGGCGTGCTCGAGTGATCGTAGCGACGCCAGTCCTGGCGGGTGCGGTGGCTGGCCTGCGAGTCGATCTCGGCGGCGAACACATGCTCACCGACGACGGTGACGCGGATCTCGAGCCGCTTGGCCACGTTCTCCTGCACCAGCACCGGGCTGGAGCGGATGCGGCGGGCATAGCCGAGGTCGCGCGCCGAGACCCGTTCGGTGTATCGCAGCAGCTGATTGTCGAAGGCAGCGGGGAAGGCGCTCGCCGACGGCTGCTTGCTGATGATGTTGCCGCCGTGGGCGCGGTGCAGATCGAAGAGATCCTGCGGCCGGCTGGTGAACGCGGTGGCCGGGATGCGAAAGCCCAGCTCGTGGGCCAGCATCAGGGGCCGACACTTGCGCATGGTCTCGCGCACGATCGCGGGCGGGGCCGGCAGCCAGAAGCAGTCCATGCCCGAGAACAGGTCACCGGCCAGTGCGCTCCACTCGTCGGCGACGTAGCGGCGCAGCACCGGATCGTCGAGCTCGGCGGGCAGCTGGCGCGCTCCCGGGCGACGCAGCCAGACCGCGGAGATGCTGTTCACATCGATGGCGGGCGCGTCGACGCGCTCGATGGTTCGTTGCCATCCGCCCGCACGGGTGAAGCGCAGCGAGCACGCGGCGCGCATGGGGAAGTCGCCCGGATCGAAGCGAGTCACGTCCGCGCCGAGCTCGCGCAAGTGGTGCTCGACCCGGTCGGCGCCGACATCGTCTCGATGGCTGAGAATCAGGATCATGGTGCGTGCGTCCTGGGGCGAAAATGGCAGGCGCCC
>OBEQ010569365.1_pt1 | contig 16322 bp, 13 predicted proteins | sample 1670901 | NCBI WGS metagenome assembly OBEQ01 (sample SAMEA104232315, study PRJEB22302) | groundwater metagenome | biome: forest; feature: aquifer; material: groundwater | place: USA | collected 2011-08-07 | depth 5.4 m
CGGCGAGCCGCGTCGGATCGAGCCGCGATAGCGCCCAGACCGCGGCGCCGCGCACCAGCGGCGACGCATCGGACAACAGGCGTTCGGCGTCGTGCGCCAGCGCAGCGTCGCCGGAGTTGCCGATCGCGATCAACACGTTGCGCCTGAAGGCAGGGGCATCATGCCGCCCCCTTCAGGGGGCGGTGGCAGAGACAATTGTGGGATAGGAGCCCCTTTCATTGCGCCGTCGGGAGACCTCACATCTCCACGCTGGCCCAAAGATCCGACAGTATAGCCGCAAAGTATTCTAGAGATGAGGCAATCAACGGTTGTATGCCACGCAGCGCTTGCTTAACCCTTATGGCATTGTAGCAAATTTGGTACCATGGGGGACGGGCCGACGAATGAGACGGGAGCCAACCCTTGGAAGTTCCTCCTTACAGACCCCCGGGCCAAAGCGAAGCTGGCCTCCAGAGCAAATGCTTAGTCCCAGCCAGGCGAGCGCTGACCTTTGGCGCCCTGGTGGCCGTTTTTCTCCTCTTGTTGATCGGCGCGACTGCTTGTGTCACCACCCCAGCCTCCCAGGGGGCTCGTGAGCGCGGGCTCACTACTCAATACCTGCCCTCGAACGCGCATGAGATGGCGTGGCAGCTCCAGCCCGGCGTCCAGCTGTGGGCTCAGGAGTGGGCGGCGGAGCGAGGGCCTTTCTACGGTGTGTACCAGGGCCAGGTCATGTCCATGACCTACCTGTTCGCCGAGGAGCACATGCTCAAGATCATGTGGTTCAGGGATGACCGTGAGGACCCCTCGAAGCGCGTCGCGTTGCCCATGTACGAGTGGATTTCTCTCGTGGACATGCCCGTGGACCACTTCGACGTGGCGTACACCCCCATAGCCCGTCCAGGGTTCTCGGGGTTCCACTGGGAGGTGACCGGCTGGCGTATTCCTCATGGGGAGCACGCCGCCATTGCCCAGGGCGAGAGGCCTGCTCCCACCCTTCGGGACTTTCCCCTGGCGCCCCCTGGCCTGCCCCAAGATGCGACGGATTTCTCCGATCCCGTACCGGACCTGGGCCAGCACTTTTGGAAACCGGCGGACTTTCCCTATGGGCCATTCTGGGCGGCCATCTGCGGGGACGGCGCCCTCTATGAGGTGGTAGGGGTGGTGGACATGTACTCTCAAAAGGAGATGACCAAGACCTCAGAGGGTGGCTGGGAGCGCAATGATATTCCCCTCCACCTTACGCCTAACCACTTCCACTTCATTCAGGTCCCCGACGGTTTTCACGGCTTTGACGGGCCCCACTGGGACATCCGGGTGCAGTTCACCGCCCACGAGACTCACATGGAAGACCCGCGGTTCCTCACCTTTTACTTTGACCCCTGTCTTCTCAAGATCAGTCAAGGAGGTGGCATCCCCGGCGCCATCCCTTCCACAGGAGCGCGATGACGAGGGGTCTAGCGCCCTGAAATCCTCGGCGGTGGAGCGTCTGGTCATTATCAGCAGTGCCGGACCGCCTCTTCAAGCAGAGGGGGTTCGATCATCTCCGGAGGCAAAGTATGAAGACCCTGTATCAAACGGGTAGGGAGCCCAAGACCCTGGTGCTCGAACGCACCGAAGACGGCCGCCTTCGCCTCGTGGTGGGGCTTAAGAAGCTGGGCGCCGTCACCATGCTCGAGTATTTCCTTGAGCCCGAAGAGGCCAGGGGGCTGTCGGAGGCCCTCGCCAAATAGATGAACCGCCCCGCACTGACTCCCCAAGGCCGGCCAGGCCCTCTCATCTTCTGGAGCCCCGTGTCCATTCCAGGCAGGCCCACCCTGCTCGTGGTGGACGCCTCCGGCAACCAGTTGGGGTGGGAGCACGAGTTCACCGACCGGGTGTTCTCGACCATGCGGCGGCGGGGCCTCTTTCTTAAACAAGAGGCGCCGGCCCGTGTGCATGGCCCGGAGGAGCTGACCCCTTATCTGCAACCCGAGGACGCCTTCAACTGCATCTTGCTGTTCGCTCATGGAGCCAACCCCAAGGATGCTTCCGTAGCGCCCCTCCGAGCCTACTGGTCATGGCTGAGCGCCTACCCCTGGCGCACCCAGAAGCTCTTCGCCGTCTGCACGTGGGAGGGGGACGATCCTCAAACCAGTAAGGAGGTCCTGGAGACGCCCCACAGCTTCGCGCCCCTGGCCCTCGCCCCCCTCTCGCCCCTCTCCGTTCGGGAGGCTGGCCTCTACTTCCTGAAGTTCTTTGCCGAGCTGGACCTTCACACCAGCGACCTGGTGACGGGGAAGATGGTCTGGTTTGCGGCCTCCAAGTCCAGGGAGCTCCTGCGACGCCGGAAGCTGACTGGCACGGTGGGGGTACGCTGCTGAAGGCCTGTGCCTCTATGGCCCCTGCAGGCTTTTGCCGAAGAAGTCCCGAAGAGGAGGAGTTCGGAGGGGGTATAGGGGTGTCCCCGTGACATGCACCAGGTTCGCCCCAGGCCCGCTCACCCTGAGCGGCTTTTCGCACCGCGCTTTTTTGTAAGTAAGCACTAAGTACCAGGACAGGGCGGCCACCGCCGCAGCGGTCACAGCTCCTTGGCAAACGTAACGCCCCACACCCCCGCCGAGCCAGCCTGGCGCAGCGCAGCGGCGCACGACTCTAGGGTCGCCCCCGTGGTGCAGACGTCATCCACCACAAACACCCGCTGGCCCTGGAACGAGCCCTTGGCCAGGAAAGCGTCCTCCACGTTGGCCCGCCGCTCCTCGCGGCTGGTGGCCCGGGCCTGAGGCTGGCTGTGCTTCACCCTCGCCAGGCCCTGGGAGGCGACAGGAAGGCTGAGCTGGCGGCCCATCTCCTTGGCCAGAAGCTCCGCCTGGTTGTACCCCCGCTCACGCCATCGGTGGGGGTGCAGCGGCACAGGCGCCAGGACGTCCGCCGTGACCCCTGCCTGCTGGACGTGAGAGGCCATGAGGGCACCGAGGGTGGGCGCCAGGGCCCGCAGGTTGTGGTACTTCAAGGCGTACACCGCCTGGCGAATCACGTCGCCCATGGCGTAGAGGGAGAGGACGCCCTCCAGAGAGCTGGGCTCAGCTTGGCACGCCTCACATAGGCCAGCCGCGCTTACGGGTCGGGCGCACCGTCGGCAGGAGGGCTGGGGCAGCGGGGGCGCAGAGGCCACGCACGACCGGCAGAGGAAAGCCCCCTCCTTGCCACAGGCGACGCACCGAGGCGGGAAGACCAGATCGACAAGCGCGCCAGTAGTCCGCTGCAGGAGCCCAGGAGTAGAGGGAGGCACGATTTCCTCCAGGAGATGGGTGTGTTAGAATCGGCCCAGTGCTATGACCATTAAAGCCGTTTTCTTCGATCTCCACAACACGCTGGCCCGCTTTGACCCTCCTCCGGTGGAGGTCCAACTGGCCGTCTGCCGGGAGCTTGGCATCCCCGTCAGCCCCGAGGGCATCGCCAAGGGGTACGCCCTTGCCGATGATTTTATGGCCCAGGAGGAGGCCGCGCACCCCCTCATCCAGCGGAATCGAGAGGAGCGGCGCAGCTTCTTTGGCCAGTATGAGCGCCTGGTGCTGCAGGGGGCAGGTGTGGAGCTCTCGCCTGAGAAGGCCCTGGACGTCTTCCGCCGGGTGCAGCGCCGGCCCCTGGACCTGGCCCTCTTCGAGGACGTGCGGCCGGCCCTGGAGGCGCTTTTGGCCAGCAAGAAGACCCTGGGGCTCATCACCAACATCAACCTGGGGCTGGCGGGAGATGATAGGGGCATCCAGGAGATCACCGCTCGCCTGGGCCTGGACCGGTACCTCCGCTTCGCCGTGACCTCCCAGGAGATAGGCGCCTCCAAGCCCCACCCGCCCATCTTCCTGGCCGCCCTCCAAAGGGCCGGCGTTCAGCCCCATGAGGCCCTCCACGTGGGAGACCAGTACCGCTCGGACATCGTAGGCGCTCTCGGGGTTGGCATCGGGGCGGTGCTCTTGGACAGGGCGAGTATGCACGCCGATTTTCAGGAGTGCCCGCGGATTACGAGCCTGTCGGAGCTCCCGGCCCTGGTCACGCAGTTGGACAAAGGCTAAGGGCGTCGGCTGTGGAGCGGGTGAGTGTTGCCGTTACGACAGAGGGTGGGTTCCGCTCCACGGAGATCATGGCGGACCTGCGCAACGTGGCGCAGACCCTTTACCACCCCCTCCGCCCCATCAGCTTCTGGGACGTGACCGCCGACAACGCCCACCTGTGCCCCTACCAGAACCGGGGCCAGGAGTGCCCCCACCTCCTACCGAAGGACGACCCTCGATACGTGGAGTACGCCATCACCGTTGAGAACCAGATGGACGGCATCCTGGAGGTGTACTTCCCCCACGCTCAGGTGTACATCTACCTCAAGTAGGGGAGCGGCCAGTGCCGATACCTTAGACCCCACGGTCATCGTCATGCGCACCTCCTCAATATCCACCGTCACCTCAGCCTTCGTCAGTGGAGTCCACTGCTGAAAGCCGGGCTTCAAAGCTATTGAACAGGCGAGAGAAGAGCAGATCCAGGCTCCCATCACTCCATTTCAACTCCGCGAGGAGAGCGATACTTGGCTGCTCCAGGCGCTCTAATTGAGTGCCGGGCACTGCTGTAGCAGGTTCCATCAGCGCAGAGGAAAGTGCTGAAGTTCCTATAAACGAGGCGAGCAAGACGCTCCTCGTCGCATCATCCATCCAAGTCAGGGGGCTCTCCCCTAAGAAGGGTCGTGACCGTTGCCACCACTGCACTGTTTGGGTCATCCACGCCTCCAGCTCCGCCCGCGCCCTCAATCCCGCCGGGGTAACGACGAGACGTATGAAGCGAAGGTGTCCCCATATTCGTTTCTCTTTTCGCACGACGAGTCCTCGGTCAAGCAGGCCCGGCAGCACTTCCAAGGTCACGAACCCATTAAACGACCCGTACAGTTTCCGCACCGTTTGGATAACTTCCCTTATGGGTGTTGTCGAAGACCTCGGCACAAGATTCCATACGGCTGTCATCGACCCGAAGGGTGGCCTTGCGTCATTCAGGCCCCGAATCAGTTCAAACCTTATTCTCTTGGGACGTTCAGAGACGATAGTCTCCTGTAACTCCAAAAAGCCACAGACGATGCATTCCAACAAGGCTAGCTTGAAGACGTCGACTCTCTTTGCGGCTCCACCGCGAAGCAGCAGGTAGGACTCGGCTGCCGGAAGATCCCAGAGGACTTCTAGCTGAGCCTGTCCCCGAGTCCTGTCAGTCAACCGCAGGAGTAGGTCTACCTTCCACCGTTCCTCCCAAAGACCTATCAACGACCATCCGATGAACCTGACCGATATCCAAAGCGCAAATAGCAGTGCAATGAGTGCCGCCAGGCCCGACCTGGTATCGACCCCAAAAACACGATTGACTCCAAGACCGATCAGGAGTCTGTAGGCACGGGTTAGGACTACCAGCACGGCCAATAGACGGCGAAAGGTCATGGTGCTCCTACTAGCACACCATCCCTTCAGACCAAGCGCAGACGATACACAGGAACGAGCGAATCATCATCGCCACGCCCCCTCCCCTCTCGCCTGGCCTGTCCTCAGACGCTCCTCGTAAAAGCGCAGCATCCTTGCTAAGAACTCCCCGCAGGCGATACAGCGGCGCCAACCGCAGAGGGAAGCTGCTCCATACGAGCCAGAAAGGCCACCAGCCCCTCCAGGACAGCCAACAACCGCTGCTGCCACACCCGCTCCTGGAGGTGCCACAGGACCCGTATCTGCGTGTTGCCCACCTGGGCCAGGCCCGCCAGGGCCTTCTCCAAGGCAAGGCGAGCGCCCCCCACGGGAGTCTTCAGCCGCAGCACGCCCTCATGGTCCTCCAGCGTCACGGCCTCCACCCCCGCCTGGTCGGCCAGGGCCCGCACCTCCAGCAAGTACAGCAGGTGCTCCACCGGCTCGGGGAGAGGGCCAAACCGGTCTAGCAGCTCCACTCGCAGCGCCGCGATCTCCTCCCGCTGGCTGAGCCCCATGATCCGCCGGTAGAGGGAGAGCCTGGTGGGCAAATGGGGAACGTACTCCTCCGGCACGAAGGCCGCCAGGGGAAGGTCTACTCGAGCGTGAAGCTCAGGCGAAGGCGCCTCAGGGACCGGGGCCTCCTCGCCCTTCTTGGCCTTGAGCTCGGCCACCGCCTCGGCCAACATGTGGTTGTACAGGTCAAACCCCACCGCCTGAATGTGGCCGCTCTGCTGCGCGCCCAGGAGGTTCCCCGCGCCCCGAATCTCCAGGTCCATCATGGCGATGTGGAAGCCTGCGCCCAGCTCGGTGGCGGCAAGGATGGTCTTGATGCGCCTGTCGGCAGTTTCGGTAAGAGTCTTGCCCCTTGGGACGACCAGGTAGCAATAGGCGCGACGCCCTCCCCGGCCCACCCGTCCCCTCAGCTGGTAGAGTTGGCCGAGCCCCAGGAGGTCGGCCCGGTTGATGATGATGGTGTTGGCGTTGGGCACGTCCAGCCCCGACTCGATGATGGTGGTGCACACCAGCACGTCCAGACGGCCCTGGGCGAACTCCTCCATCACCCGGGCCAGCTGATCTTCGGGCATTTGCCCGTGCCCTATCCCCACCTTCGCATGGGGCACCAGCTCCTGGATTCGCGTCGCCTCCGACTCGATGCCGCGGACGCGGTTGTGGACAAAGAAGACCTGCCCGCCCCGGTCCAGCTCCCGCAGGATGGCCTCCTTCACCAGGTCGTCGCTGGCCTCCGAGCCATAGGTCTTCACCGGCAGCCGCTCATCGGGAGGGGTCTCCATGGTGCTCATGTCCCGAGCGCCCGAAAGGGACATGTGGAGCGTGCGGGGAATGGGGGTGGCGCTGAGGGTGAGGACGTCCACCTCCTGGCGCATCCGCTTGAGACGCTCCTTATGGCGCACGCCGAACCGCTGCTCCTCGTCCACAACAACCAACCCCAGGTTCTTGAACGCCACATCCTTTTGCAGCAGCCGGTGGGTGCCGATGCAGATGTCCACCGTCCCCTGGTTTATGCCCTCCACCGCCTCCGCCTGCTCCTGGCGAGTGCGCAAGCGGCTCAGCACCTCCACCTTGACGGGATAAGGGCGGAGCCTTTGGGTGAAGGTGAGGTAGTGCTGCTGGGCCAGGACCGTGGTGGGCACCAGGACGGCCACCTGCATCCCGTTCATCACCACCTTGAAGGCGGCCCGCAACGCCACCTCCGTCTTGCCATACCCCACGTCGCCGCAGATGAGCCGGTCCATGGGCCGCGACTCCAGCATGTCCCGCTTCACCTGGGCGATGGCCAGGAGCTGGTCAGGGGTCTCCACGTAGGGGAAGGAGTCCTCCAAGGCCCGTTCCCAGGGGGTGTCCGGCGCAAAGGAGAGCCCCTTTACCACCTGGCGCGACGCGTAGAGGTCCAGAAGCTCCTTCGCCATCTCCAGGGTGGACGCCTTGACCCGCTCCTTAAGGCGATGCCACTCCTGGCTACCCAGCCGGGTCAGGGTGGGAGGGTGATCGCCGGGCGCCACGTAGGACGAGACACGGTCCAGGTGGTCCGTCGGAACGTAGAGCTTATCGCTCGCGGCATACTCCAGGACCAGGTACTCCCGAGGGGCCTCATTGCCTTCCGCTTGCCACACGGTGCCTGTGAACCGGGCCACGCCGTGGTCCACATGGACCACATAGCTACCGGGCGTGATCTCCGCGAGCGAGAAGGCGGGGCGAGGGGACCGGTGGGCAGCGGGCCGGCGCAGCTTGGCGGCGCCAAACACCTCGCTGTCGCTGAAGAGCACGACTCGTTGGCCCTCCTGCCGCAGGTCCCACCCCTCGGACAGGTAGCCGTGGACCACCGTCACGACATTCCGCTCCGGGGCTTCGGCCAGGCTGGCGAGCTGGTGAGCAGGGACCCCCGCCTGCTCCAACACCTCCTCCAGCCGCTGGTCATGATAGGTCACCACCACCGGAGCAGCCCCCTCCTCAAGGAGCTTGCGCGCCTCCCCAATGAAGACGTCCATCCGTCCCCGAACCTGGGTCGGCTGGGCAAAGGGGAGAGTAAAGCTGTCCTGCCCCGGCTGGGTCCACTGGGTCAGCGACAAACGGGCGGGCGGGGACTCCAGTTGTTGGCTCACCTCGGCCCAGTCAGCCGATGAGGAGGGGAACCCCCTGGGGAGCTCGCCGCGCTCCTCTTTGGCATGCCGGAGCTGCCGGGTCCGGCCTTCCATCTCCCCAGCCGCCTCCTGAAGCTGGGTGGGCTCGTCCAGCACCAGCAGGACGCCCTGGGGAAGGTAGTCCAACAGGGTGTCAAAGCAGAAGAAACCGGCGTAAAAGGGCACCTCCTCCACAGCATGCCCCTGCAAGAGCATCGAAAGCTCCTCTTTGATGCGCTCGGCTTCGGCGGGAGAGCAGGAGGAGAGCACCAGTTGGCTCATGAGGGCCTCCACCCGATCCCTGGGCGCAAGAGCGGGCAGCACCTCGGAGCAAGGGGTTACCGCGATGGCCGCCACCTGTCCCGTGGACCGCTGGGTGGCGGGATCGAAGCGGCGGATGCCGTCCACCTTGTCTCCCCATAGCTCCAGGCGCGCCGGCAGAGTGTCCCCGGGGACGAAAATATCCACGATCCCGCCACGGCGGCTCATCGTGCCGGGAACCTCCACAGCAGGCTCCACCTGATACCCCAAGCGCAGCCAGGAGGCCACCAGCTCATCCAGCTTGACGGTGTCTCCCGCCCGGATAACCTGGGTCGCCGACACAAAGGCGGACCGGAGGAGAGTCCGTTGGGATGCTGCGGCCAGGGAGGAGACCACCAGAGGAGGCGGCGCGCCGTCGCCCTGGTGAACCAACGCCCCCAGGACCTGGAGCCGCTGGTGAACGGTAGTGGCGTCGGGGACCAGGCGCTCATAGGGGAGGGCCTCGCGCTCAGGAAACGCGAAGACCGGCGCTTCGTCGCCCACAATAGCCTGAAGCTGGTCGTACAGTCCGCGAGCGCCTTCAGGCCGTGGGGCGAGGAGCACGATGGGCACCCGCAAGGAGCGCCACAAGGCCGCCACGACCCACGCTTTGGCCGAGGCAGGCAGGACCGCTGTGGGGCCCCTGCCCCGGCCCACAGCATCGGCCAGGGCCTTGTACTCTCGGCTCTGCTCAAAGAGGCTCAACAGTCCCTCAAGGCTCATGGCTCACCCCAAACGCAGAACAGGGCTGGTAGGCGGCCACCAGCCCTTTGATCTAATTATAGACACTCTGCTGCCTTGCCCTCTAGGAGCTTGCGAGGCTCTCAAGAGCGTTTTGCGGACGAGGGATGGCCGCCCCCTGTCGCCTGGACGCTCCTCAAGGTGAGGGCTATAATCCACCTTGGGCGACGAGGCTGCCGCCTACACGATTGGGGCTGTAGCTCAGCGGGAGAGCATCCGCCTTGCACGCGGGGGGTCAGGGGTTCGAATCCCCTCAGCTCCACCATTGCAAACATCTTGGGACTCGGTCGCATGAAGCCAGGCGGGGGCTGGCGATCCCCGGGTCCGTTATCATTCCCCCACCAGGCAAAGGAGGGTGTGCCACCAACAGGTCGTCGGCTTACGACCGTATCCCGCCTGAAGGGTCATTCCCCACGGCGCTTTCCGTACACTGTGACTTTTTTCTCAGTCCACTTTTGCCACGCCTTTGACATGACAAATCCGGGTAACCGTGCTATACGTAGCAGTTACAGACACAATAACGAAGGAGGCATTGATGAGCTATCGAGGCTCTTTCCCCAACGCGCCTAGAGTAGTGTTGCTCCTCTCCCTGATCGTCTCCCTGGCCCTCCTGGCCCTGGCCTGTTCCCCAGCCCAGGCGCCCACGCCAGCGCCCACGGTCGCCGCTCCAATAGCTGCGGCCACAACGCCAGCATCCGCCCCCACTGCCGAGGTCGCGGCTGTGCAGCCAGTCGCTCCAGAAGGGGGAAAGTACGTGGAGGTAGCGGGCCTGCGTCTCCTCATCCCTAAGGGAAATCAGTTCGGCGCGCTCATTATCCCGCCTGACCCTCGGCCGCCCCGTTACGGCGGAACTGTTGTCTACCCCTCGGCCGGCGATCCGCCCAGCATAGACCCCTTCCACACCATCACGTCGCAGATGCAACTCCCGACGAAGACGTTTTACGAAAGGCTGATCGACACCCCTAGCGGGCCGGGAACCAACCCGACTGTCCATGCGATTATTCCAAGCCTGGCCGTGTCCTGGGAAACCTCTGATGATTTCCTCACCTACACCTTCCACCTGCGCCAGGGGGTCAAGTGGCATAACCTGCCCCCGGTGAACGGGCGGGAGTTAGACGCAGAGGACGTGAAGTTCACCTGGGACCTGTTCAAGAGTCAGGGCGCCGCCACGAGTGGTTTCTTCAACGACGTGGACCGGGCCGAGGTCGTGGACAAGTACACGGTAGTGCTTCACATGAAGCAGGTGAACCTGGGGATGCTGGCCAACCTCCCTCTCTACGGGCCGGGCTATATCCTGCCCAGAGAGTCGGCAAACTTCAATCGACGACTTACGGCCATTGGGACCGGCCCCTTCATGGTGACAGGGGACTACCAGTACAAGGTAGGCCTCACCCAGCGCCGCAATCCCGACTACTGGGGGACCGACACCCTCAAGGGGGCAGAGGGCAACCGGCTCCCCTATCTAGACGCGCTCGTGATGGTGATCATCCCCGACTTTAGCGCTCAAAGGGCTGCGTTCCGGTCCGGGAAATTAGACACAGGCGTGTCTTTGACCCCCAGTGGGGTCCCGGAGGTTCTGAAAACCAACCCCACAACCCTGGTCCAGGAGACCAGGTCAGCCAACCACTCCACGCACGGATCGAGGTTCCGGCTGGACAAAGCCCCCTGGAACGACGTGCGGGTGCGCCGCGCGTTGTCCCTGGCCATCAACTATGACGAATGGTCTCAGACAACCGTCGCCGCCCCTTATAACGGCTACGCCGGTGTGCCCGGACTTTGGAATGGGCGGCCCAACACCATAGAGGCGTTGACCGCGGACTGCAGCTGCCCCTGGTACACCTACGACCCCAAGCGGGCCAAGGAGCTCCTGGCCGAAGCGGGCTTTCCCAATGGGTTCGCCACCACCTTCGAGTTCCACCCTTATACCCAGGGCATAGCCGAAATCTTTGAGCTTGAGGTAGCCTACTGGAACGGGATCGGGGTGAAAGCCGCCATCAAGGCTTTGGACCTCACCGTCTTCCGGCCGAACATGGACAGCGGAAAGTGGAGCGAGCTGGGTTTTGGCTTCTTTGTCCCCACCCCCCAATCGATCTACGGGTCGCTCCAGCCCATGGTCCCGGGCCATCCCCTGAACCCTAACTTTGGATGGCTCAACGACCCACAGATCACGGCATGGGTGAAGGAGTTCGAGGCGTCCTATAAGGACCCGAAGAAGCAGCAGGACATCTACCGGCTGATACGGGCCCGCTTCCTGGACCAGGTGTACTCCATAGGCTATCCAGCGGGCAAATCCTACAGCGTCTACAGTCCCAAGCTTCGCAACTACCAGCCTATAGTCGGTCCCTTGCTTGCGTCTGGCTTGCCCCTCGCGTACGCCTGGGCTGACGAGGACTGGGCCTTCAACAAATAGCGCCAGCAGGCATCGGCTTGAGAACGGCAGGAGAACAGAGAGCAGGGCCCCGATTGCATCGGGGCCCTGCTCTTGACAAGGCGTGGCACTCTGCCCCAAGCTTGTACCAACTTCGAAGGGGAGGGTCTTATGCCATACACCACCGACCAGTATGAAGGCGTGCTTGCGGAGACCATCACCGTCCAGGGCCATCAGGGCGAGGCCATTCACGCTTACATAGCCAAGCCTCTGGGCGCGGGGCCGTTCCCGGGCATCGTGCTGATCCCCCACGCGCTCGGTTGGACCGAGTACCACAAAGAGGTCGTGGACCGGTTCGCTCGCCACGGCTACGTGGCGGTCTGTCCAGACATCTGGTGCCGCACCGGCCACGGCCTGCCTGAAGACGTCATCGCCAAGGCGCGCGCCGCAGGCGGCGTGCCGGACGACCAGGCTGTTGGCGATGCTGCAGGCGCCGCCCGCTACATCAAGTCACTGCCCATCTCAAACGGCAAGGTAGGCGTCATGGGCAGCTGCTCCGGTGGGCGCCACACCTTCCTGGCCGCTTGCCGCACCAACGGCGTGTTTGACGCCGCCGTGGAGGGCTGGGGCGGCAACGTGGTCCAGGCCCAGGAGAGGCTCACGCCGCAACAGCCCGTTCCGCCCGTCGAATACACCAAAGACCTCTCCTGCCCGCTGCTCGGTCTCTTTGGCAACGATGACCAGAACCCACCTCCCGCGCAGGTGGACATTCACGAGGCGGAGTTAAAGAAGTTCAACAAGCAGTATGAGTTCCACCGCTACAACGGCGCAGGCCACGGCTTCTTCTACTATCACATGCCGATGTACCGCCAGGAGCAGGCCATGGACGGCTGGAGGAAGGTGTGGGACTTCCTCGGTAAGCACCTTTCCTAGGAGCACAAACATTCCTCCAGCCCTTGGCTGTCCTGGGCGAAGCTAAAGGATTGGAGGGGTTGGGGTGAGGGGGTAGGACGTCAGGCGAAAGGAGCTATCCATGTGCAGCAACATTGTTGAGGTTGGGACCATCGCAGGATTCGGCCGCGGCCCGCAGGGCTGGTTTGACCTGAAGCAGGCCATTGTCTCATTTGACCACCCGAGCCATGCGAATGTTGAACACGCCATCAACGTCGACTTCGTGAATGAGGCCGAGGGCCTGAGCGCCCGCGTGGCCGTGGAGCTGACCGCCGAGTCCGCACGCGAACTCATCCGTGTGCTGGAGGCGGCCCTGGCGCGCGGTGAGGCGCAGCACCTGGCCACCGGGAGCGCAGCGGCATAGCGGCACTTCGGTCCTTCCTCGGTCCATCTGCGGGCTGGCTATAGCCCTGGCGGCTCTTGGGGTGCTGGTTGCGCTATCGTCTTCCAAGATGAACTGACTCGCAGAATCCGTACGCTCATGACAGGACACAGCGATGTTGATGCCACGTCCCTGGACAGTTGGAGGCTTGTGAGGAAATGAGGGCTTCATCTAATAGGACGGCGTCTGCACCAGTTAGAATGAGCACTTTCAGGGCCCTGGCCAATCCCAGTTTCAAGTACCTTTGGATTGGACAAATAGGGAACGCTGCTTCCCTGTGGATGGAACAGGTGGTGAGGCCCCTCCTGGTCTTGGAGATGACTGGCTCCCCGTTGCTGCTGGGCTTGGTGGTAGCGGCGCGCACGGTGCCGCAACTGGTTTTTGGCTTGTACGCAGGGGTGGCCGCAGACCGGTACGACAAGCGCAAGATCCTGCTGTATAGCCAGGCGGCAATGTTTCTCATGCACCTGACCCTGGGGCTCCTATTAGTCACCAATAATATTCAACTTTGGCACGTCTTTGCCACAGCGGTCCTGGCAGGGGTAGCCACCTCCTTTCTACAGCCAACGCGCCAATCATTGATACCCATGTTGGTGCCGAGAGAAGGCCTGCTCAACGCGGTAGCCTTGAACAGCGCCGCTGCCAACGTCATGCGGGTGGTGGGCGCTGGCGTCGCCGGACTTCTTCTCATAGCCTTCGACTACGGCGAGGTGTACCTCCTGGATGCCCTGATCTACGCTGGGATCATAGTCACCACTTTCAAGATCAAGATACCCAAGGAGGGAGGAGAGCGGAGGGTACGTGGGTCAGTGATCAAAGACCTGATGGAAGGTCTAGGCTATGTGCGAAAAAACCGGACTGCCCTCTATCTGGTAGCCACGGCTCTTATCTTGTTTGTGTTCGGGCAACCCTACCAGCAGGTGTACATACCTCTGCTAGCGGTCGACGTGCTGGATGTAGGCCGTTCATGGGTGGGTGTGATGCTTGCGCTCACCGGAGTAGGAGCGTTCACCGGTTCGATAATAGTGGCCTCCAGGAGTCAAGTGGCCCACCGTGGATTATTAATGCTGGTGGGACTCATCGTTTTCAGCCTTGCCCTCATCCTCCTGGCCCAGAGCAGATGGCTGCCTCTCTCCATAGTGGGGCTTATTATCGCTGGCGGCATGAGCACCACCTACCTCTCTTTGAACAACTCCCTCCTGCTGGAAAAAACTCCCCCCGAGTTGCATGGCCGGGTCATGAGCCTCTTGAGCCTGGACAGGGGCCTCATATCCCTGGGGTCCACTATGGGCGGCGCATTGGCTCAATTTGTCGGGCCCCAGTGGGGGCTTACGATCATGGGAGGTATCTGCCTTGTCCTTTCGCTTCTGGCCCTCGTCGGCATGAGGGCGGTCAGGAGCATGTGACAACGCCCGAGCCTCGGTTTCTGCTGAGCCTCTTTGACAAATCCGTTCCGGTGTGTTAGACGTACTATGGGTTAACCAAGAGTAGAAGGAGGCGTCCATGAGCTACGGGAACTCTCTCTCCAAAGCGCCAAGGGTGATGGTGCTCCTCTCCCTGATAGCCGCCTTGGCCCTCTTGGCCCTGGCCTGCGCGGTGCCCCCGGCGCCCACGGCGGCGCCCCAGGCCGCGCCCACGGGGGCTGCGGCGCCCGCTCCCGCGCCTACAGCCGAGGTCGCTGCCGTGCAGCCGGCGTCTTCAGAAGAGGGCAGCTACATTGAGAAAGCGGGCCTTCGCCTCTTTATTCCCAAGGGAAACCTGTTCGGAAGTTTCACCATTCCACCGGACCCCCGGGAGCCCCGGTACGGCGGCACCTATGTCATAGCAAGTCCGGGAGACCCGCCGGGCCTCGACCCCTTCGCCACCACCGGCGTTTACATGGTCGCCAATACCCGGTGGATCTATGAGCGCCTCCTGCACCTGCCCGCCGGGCCCGGGACGGACATCTTCTCCGGCAAGCGCATTGGGGGCCTGGCCGAGTCCTGGGAGGTCGCCGACGACTTCCTGACCTACACCTTCCACCTGCGCAAGGGGGTCAAGTGGCACAACCTGCCCCCAGTGAACGGGCGAGAGTTCGACTCCGGGGACGTGCTGTTCACCTACCAGCTGTACACCCAGCCGGACAGCATCGAGAAGGGGTTCTTTCTGGACGTGGACCGGATGGAGGCGGTGGACAAGTACACCGTGGTGTACCACATGAAGCAGGTGTTCCCCGGGTTCCTGACGATGATGAGCGATGAGGGAGGGAGGGGGTACATCTTGCCTCGGGAGTCGGCGGGCTACGATCGCAAGACCACGGTCATAGGCACCGGCCCCTTCCTGCAGGCCTCGCCCTACGAGTACAAGGTGGGCATGAAGTATCGCCGCAACCCCGACTACTGGCAGTCCGACTCAAAGGGCAACCGGTTGCCCTACCTGGATGGCCTAATCGGTGTAGCCATGTCCGACGGCGTGGCCCGCAATACCGCCTTCCGGACAGGAAAGATCGACGCGGGCGGTTCCTTCGGCACTCCCACGGAGGTGCGTGGCCTGCTGAAGAGCAATCCCACCGCCATGGTCCAGGAGCTCGCAGTAAACCCCACTGGGACCACCGGCACTACATATCGCCTGGACAAGGCGCCGTGGAGCGATGTGCGGGTGCGCCGGGCCATGGTCATGGCCATTGACTTTGACACCTGGGCCAAGACAGTGTACGAGGTGCCTCAAGCCCACATACAAACCCAGTTTGCCGGAGGATGGTACGGACTGAAGGACCATACCATCAAGACCGTCACGGAGGTGTGCCAGTGCCCGTGGTACCAGTACGACCCTAAGGGGGCCAAGGCGCTCCTGGCCGAGGCGGGTTACCCCAACGGTTTGAACAACGTCGCCATGGACTTCTACGCCTATGGCAACCAGGTGCCGGCAACCTACGAGCTGTACGCCGCCTATTGGAAGGCCATCGGGGTCAACGTCGTGCTCAAGTCCATGGACTACACCGTCATCAGGGCTCTGTTAGACCGGGGACAATGGACTGACATCACGAACGCCTACCTCTGCTGCCCCGGCCCCACAACCGCGGAGGAGATGATCAAATCGCTGGTCCCAGGACACGCTCAGAACGGCCTCCGGGGGAATCTCAACGACCCGGCGCTGACCAGCATGGTGGCAGACTACCTGGCCTCCTACAGGGACGAGGCGAAACAGCTGGCCCTGATCCGGCAGATGCACGCCCGCTTCCTCGACCAGGCGTACGGCTTTCCGTGGGCGACCAACCCCACATTTAGCCTCTTCGCACCTCGGCTGCGGAACTACCAGCCGACGGTGAACACGCGGGCGGCCACTGACCTTTCCCACGCGCTCGCCCTTACCTGGATCGACGACGACTGGGCCTTCAAGAAGTAAGGCGCACTGACAGGCCGGCCACGGGATGAATGGCAGGGGCCCCCCCCGGGGCGGGGGCCCGCCCGTTTTTTCGGCGCCCCCCCCCCGCCTCTCCCCCCGGGGGGGTTTCCCGA
>OBEQ010494120.1_pt1 | contig 16321 bp, 17 predicted proteins | sample 1670901 | NCBI WGS metagenome assembly OBEQ01 (sample SAMEA104232315, study PRJEB22302) | groundwater metagenome | biome: forest; feature: aquifer; material: groundwater | place: USA | collected 2011-08-07 | depth 5.4 m
ATCGGCGACGAGAACTACGGCGAGGGCTCGAGCCGCGAGCACGCGGCGATGTCGCCGCGCTACCTGGGGGGCAAGGCGGTGATCGTCCGGAGCTTCGCGCGCATCCACGAGACGAACCTCAAGAAGCAGGGCGTGCTGCCGCTCACGTTCGCCGACCCGCGGGACTACGATCGCTTCCAGGAGATGGACCGCGTCAGCGTCACCGGCCTCAAGGGGCTCGCCCCCGGCGTGCCCGTCACCGTCGCGATCAAGAAGCCCGACGGCCGGACCGAGACGATCCAGGGCCGCCACAGCCTGACCGACGAGCAGATCGGCTGGTTCCGGGCGGGCTCGGCCCTCAACGCGATCAAATGAGATGATGCGAGCCGGAGGCGAGCGTTCGTCTTTGCAAGCCCCGCGGCCGCGGGGCGTCGCTGGTGATGAGGGCGTGGAGAAACCTCCCAGACCCGGCCGAACGGCGAGGCGCGGCAAGCCCCGCGGCCGCGGGGCGTCGCTGGTGATGAGGCGGTTCAAACAACCACCCAGACCGCGGTAGCCACCTGACGCAGGAGAGAAGCTCGATGCCAGGGAAGGTGAAGATTCCGGCGGGAGAGAAGATCGCGATCAAGCACGGCAAGCTCACCGTGCCCGATCGCCCCATCATCGCGTTCATCGAGGGCGACGGCACCGGGCCCGACATCTGGCGCGCGGCGGTGCGGGTGCTCGACGCGGCGGTGGAGCAGGCCTACCGCGGCCGCCGCCGGATCGCCTGGGCCGAGGTGTACGCGGGCGACAAGGCCAGGGCCGTGTACGGGGCCGACTGCCCGCCGAACCTGCTGCCCGGCGAGACGCTCGACGTGATCCGCGAGTACCTGGTGGCCATCAAGGGCCCGCTCACCACTCCCATCGGGGAGGGCTTCCGCTCGCTCAACGTCGCGCTCCGCCAGGAGCTCGACCTCTACGTCTGCCTGCGCCCGGTGCGCTACTTCAAGGGCGTGCCGTCGCCGGTCAAGCGCCCCGAGAAGGTCGACATGGTGATCTTCCGCGAGAACACGGAGGACATCTACGCCGGCATCGAGTGGGAGCAGGGGACGCCGGAGGCGAAGAAGGTCGTGCGCTTCCTGCAGCAGGAGATGGGCGTCCGGAAGATCCGGTTCCCGGAGACCTCCTCGATCGGCATCAAGCCGATCTCCAAGGAGGGCTCCGAGCGCCTGGCCCGCGCCGCCTTCCGCTACGCCATCGAGAACAACCGGCGCAACGTGACCCTCGTGCACAAGGGGAACATCCAGAAGTACACCGAGGGCATGTTCATGAAGTGGGGCTACGCGCTGGCCCGGCGCGAGTTCTCCGACCGGCTGGTCTCGTGGGAGGAGTGCGACGGCAAGCCGCCGGCCGGCAAGATCCTCGTCAAGGACGCGATCACCGACGCCTTCCTGCAGCAGATCCTGACGCGGCCGGACGAGTTCGACGTGGTCCCCTGCTGCAACCTGACGGGCGACCTGCTGTCCGACGCGCTGGCCGCCCAGGTGGGCGGCATCGGCATCGCGCCCGGCGCCAACATCAACTACGAGAGCGGCCACGCGCTGTTCGAGGCCACCCACGGCACCGCGCCCAAGTACGCGGGCCAGGACAAGGTCAACCCCGGCTCGGTGATCCTCTCCGGCGAGATGATGCTGCGCTACCTGGGGTGGAACGAGGCGGCCGACCGCATCGTCGCGGGGCTCGAGACCACCATCGGCCAGAAGGTCGTGACCTACGACTTCGCCCGGCTGATGGAGGGCGCGCGCGCGGTGAAGTGCTCGGAGTTCGGCACCGCCATCGTCGAGAACATGAAGAAGGCCTGACGGAGAGACCGCATGCGTCCCAAGATCACCGTCGTCGGCGCCGGGAACGTCGGCGCGGCCGTGGCCCAGTACGCGGTGGAGAAGGAGCTCGGCGACGTCGTGCTGGTCGACGTCATCGAGGGCGTGCCCCAGGGCAAGGCGCTCGACCTCCTCCAGACCGGGCCCATCCACGGCTACGACTCGAGCCTGACCGGCGCCAACGGGTACGACGACACCGCCGGCTCCGACATCGTCGTCATCACCGCCGGCCTGGCCCGCAAGCCGGGCATGACGCGCGACGACCTGCTGTTCAAGAACGCCGAGATCGTGGGGAGCGTGGTCGACCAGCTCGTGAAGCGGTCGCCCACGGCGATCCTGATCCTGGTGACGAACCCGCTCGACGCCATGGTCCAGCTCGCGTGGACGCGGTCGGGCTTCCCGCCCGAGCGCGTGATCGGGATGGCGGGCGTGCTCGACTCCGCGCGCTTCCGCACCTTCATCGCCCGCGAGCTGGACGTCTCCGTCGAGAACGTCTCCGCCTTCGTGCTGGGGGGCCACGGGGACACCATGGTGCCGCTGCCGCGCTACTCGACGGTGGCCGGCATCCCGATCACCGACCTCCTGCCGAAGGACCGGATCGACGCGCTCGTGAAGCGGACGGCCGCCGGCGGGGCCGAGATCGTGAACCTGCTCAAGACCGGCAGCGCCTACTACGCGCCCGGCGCCGCGACCGTGGAGATGGTGGAGGCGATCCTCAAGGACAAGAAGAAGATCCTGCCCTGCGCCGCCTACCTGAACGGGCAGTACGGGGTGAAGGGTCTCTACGTCGGCGTGCCCGTGAAGCTCGGACGCAAGGGCGTCGAGCAGATCATCGAGATCAGGCTGACGCCGGAGGAGCAGGCCGCCTTCCAGAAGTCCGCCGACACGGTCCGCGAGCTGGTCGAGAAGCTCAAGCTGTAGCAGAGGAGTGACGCCATGAAGACCGCGACGCAGAGGATCCCGCCGGGCCACCACTCGATCACCCCGCAGCTCACGGTGCGCGCCGCCGCCGCGGCCATCGACTTCTGGCGGCGGGCGTTCGGCGCTGAGGAGCTGATGCGGACGCCCGGCCCCGACACGAGCGCCCGGGGGGAGTGACGGGATGCGCGACGTCCACGTCAGCGCCGTCACCGACGCGGTCAAGAAGCTCTGCATGGAGGCGAACTACGAGCTCCCGCCCGACATGCTGCGGGCCTTCGACCGCGGGCTCGCGACCGAGCGCTCGGCGGCGGGGCGGCAGGTGCTCCAGATCCTGAAGGACAACGCCCAGCTGGCGAAGACGAAGCGGATGCCGTACTGCCAGGACACCGGCGTCGTGGTCTGCTTCGTCGAGCTGGGGCAGGACGTCCACGTCACCGGGGGGGGCCTCCACGAGGCGATGAACGAGGGCGTCCGCCAGGGCTACACGGAGGGCTACCTCCGCGCGTCCATCGTCCGCTCGCCCTTCGACCGCGTGAACACGGGCGACAACACCCCGGCCGTGGTGCACCTCGACCTCGTGCCCGGCGCCCACCTCAAGATCATGGTCATGGCCAAGGGCGGCGGCTGCGAAAACCGGTCGAAGTACAAGATGCTGACACCGGCCGAGGGGCTCGAAGGCGTGAAGAGCTGGATCCTCGAGTGCATCAAGACCGCCGGCCCCGACGCCTGCCCACCCCTCATCGCGGGCGCGGGCGTGGGCGGCACCTTCGAGAAGGCCGCGATCCTGTCCAAGCGGGCGCTCTTCCGCGAGCTGGGCGCGCCCAACCCGGACCCCTCGATCGCGGCGATCGAGCAGGAGGTGCTGGAGCGCGCCAACCGCCTCGGGATCGGGCCGCAGGGCTACGGCGGCGACACCACCGCCTTCGGCGTGCACATCCTCACGTATCCCTGCCACATCACCTCGCTCCCCGTCGCCGTCACCATCGAGTGCCACGCCCATAGGCACAAGGAAGTCACGTTATGAGGATCGTCGCGCTCCGAGCGCCGGCTTGGCCGGCGTCAGCTGTCGGGGGGAGGTTCGGAAGGGGGGCGCCGCCCCCCTCCGAGGATCACAAGGAAGTGACGCTGTGATCAAGAGTGCGTCTGACGGGGTCAAGGAGGTCTCGGCACCGCTGAGTGATGCCGACATCGAGGCACTCAACGCCGGCGACCGAGTGCGGATCACGGGCGTCGTCTACACCGCGCGCGACGCGGCCCACGGGCGGCTGATGCAGCTCATCGACGCCGGCCAGCCGCTGCCGATCGATGTCCGCGGCCAGATCATCTACTACACCGGCCCCTCGCCGGCCCGACCCGGCGAGATCGTCGGGTCGATCGGTCCTACGACGGGTGGTCGGATGGACAAGTACACGCCGGCGTTGCTCGAGCTGGGGCTCAAAGCCACCATCGGGAAGGGCGCCCGGTCGCAGCCGGTGCGGGACGCGATGCGGGAGCACAAGGCCGTCTACTTCGGCGCCATCGGGGGCGCGGGAGTGGTGCTCTCGCAGTTTGTCAAGAAGCTGGAGATCGTGGCGTACGAGGACCTGGGCACCGAAGCGATCAGGCGGCTGGAGGTGGAGAACTTCCCGGCCATCGTGATCAACGACGGCCACGGCCGCGACCTCTACGAGGAGGGCTCGGAAGCGTATGCTCGGTAGACTGTCTTCGAGACCATCGATTCTCCTCGCCGTGCCTCTCGGCCTAACCCCGATTCGCAAGTAAATCACACGACCTCCGGCGTCGTTGGCGAGCGTCTGTCCGCCACGTTCTCGGAGCGGACGCGCGGCGTGGATCAGACGCGGGAGCGGAGCGTTAATGAACGCGAGCGCGGTGGTGATCTGGAATACCTCGATCGGGAAGAAGGCGGTGATGGCGGTCACCGGTTTCATCCTGCTCGGCTTCGTCATCGGCCACATGGTCGGGAACCTCAAGGTCTTCCAGGGCGAGGAGAAGTTCAACGCCTACGCCGTCTGGCTGCGGGAGGTGGGCCGCCCCGCCGTCGGGCACGGGCAGTTCCTCGGGCTGGCCCGGCTGACGCTCTTGACGGCGACCGTGCTCCACATCGTGGCGGCCGCGCAGCTCACGCAGATGAGCTACGCCGCGCGGCCGGTGAGCTACGGGCGGTGGAAGGCGGTCCAGGCGACGTACGCGTCGCTGACCATGCGGTGGGGCGGCGTAATCATCGCGCTCTTCGTGATCTACCACATCCTCCACTTCACCTTCGGCGCGGTCGGTTATGCGCCAGGGCAGTACCGGCCGATGTCCGTGTATCGCAACGTGGTGATGGGGTTCTCCGTGTGGTACGTGTCGGCCTTCTACATCGCGGCGATGCTTGCCCTCGGGCTTCACATGTACCACGGGGTGTGGAGCATGTTTCACACGCTCGGAGTCAACGACGCCAGGGTGAACCGTGTCTACCGGGCGTTCGCTACCGTCTCGTCACTGGCGGTCGTCCTCGGCAATATCTCCGTCCCCGTCGCCGTGCTCACCGGACTGGTCAGATGATCGGGGAGTCACGCCAGGAAGAGGTGCCGGACATGGATACGGAGGTGAAGGTCGGCCGTCCCGCCGCGGACCTCGTGGACAGCCGGCTCGGCGCGAAGATCCCGCCAGGGCCGATCGAGCAGAAGTGGGACCGGCACCGCTTCGACATGAAGCTCGTGAGTCCGGCCAACCGGCGCCGGTACACGATCCTGGTCGTGGGCTCGGGCCTCGCCGGGGCCGCGGCGGCGGCGGCGCTCGGCGAGCTGGGCTACCACGTCACGTGCTTCTCCTACCACGACAGCCCGCGCCGCGCCCACTCGATTGCCGCCCAGGGCGGCATCAACGCGGCGAAGAATTATCGGAACGACGGCGACAGCGTCTTCCGGCTGTTCTACGACACGGTGAAGGGCGGCGACTTCCGCGCGCGCGAGGCCAATGTCTACCGGCTGGCCGAGCTCAGCCTGAACATCATCGACCAGTGCGTCGCCCAGGGCGTTCCCTTTGCGCGCGAGTACGGAGGGCTCCTCGACACCCGCTCCTTCGGCGGCGCTCAGGTTTCCCGCACGTTCTACGCCAGGGGCCAGACGGGGCAGCAGCTGTTGCTGGGGGCGTACCAGGCGCTCGAGCGCCAGGTCGCTCTTGGCACGGTGACCATGGAGACGCGCACGGAGATGCTCGACCTCGTGGTCGTCGACGGGCGCGCGCGGGGTATCGTGACGCGCAACCTCGTCACCGGCGCCATCGAGTCGCACGTCGGCGACGCGGTCGTGCTGGCGACCGGAGGCTACGCCAACGTGTTCTACCTCTCGACGAACGCGAAGGCGTCGAACGCGACGGCGATCTGGCGCGCGCACAAGCGGGGCGCCTTCTTCGGCAACCCGTGCTTCACGCAGATCCATCCGACGTGTATCCCGGTGAGCGGCGACCACCAGTCGAAGCTCACGCTGATGAGCGAGTCGCTGCGCAACGACGGGCGCGTGTGGGTGCCGGAGAGGGTCGGGGACACGCGTCCGCCGGACCAGATCCCACCCAGCGAGCGCGATTATTACCTCGAGCGGAAGTACCCGAGCTACGGCAATCTGGCGCCGCGCGACGTCGCCTCGCGCGCGGCCAAGGAAGTGTGCGACGAGAAGCGCGGCGTCGGCCCGGGCGGGCGCGGCGTATATCTCGACTTCGCCGACGCTATCCAGCGTCTCGGCGAGCCGGCGATCCGCGACAAGTACGGCAACCTCTTCGACATGTACGAGCGGATCACGGGCGAGAATGCCTTCCGGGTCCCGATGCGGATCTACCCCGCGGTCCACTACACGATGGGCGGGCTCTGGGTGGATTACAACCTCATGTCGACGATGCCCGGCTTGTTCGTCGCCGGGGAGGCGAACTTCTCCGACCACGGCGCCAACCGGCTCGGTGCGAGCGCGCCCATGCAGGGGCTCGCCGACGGCTACTTCATTCTGCCGTCCACTCTCGGCGATTACCTGGCGCGCACCAGGCTGGACAAGGTCGACACGGGCCAGGCCGTATTCCGGGCGGCCGAGGTCGAGGTGATGGAGCGCGTCTCGCGGTTGCTGGGCATCAACGGCACGCGCACGGTCGACTCGTTTCATCGCGAGCTTGGCCAGCTCATGTGGAACTACTGCGGCATGGCGCGCACCGACGCCGGCCTCCGCGACGCGCTCGGGAAGGTCCCTGAGCTTCGCGCCGAGTTCTGGAAGAACGTCCGGGTGCTCGAGGGGAACGAAGAGGTGAACCAGTCGCTCGAGAAGGCGGGTCGGGTGGCGGACTTCCTCGAGCTGGGCGAGCTCATGTGCATCGACGCGCTCCATCGCGCGGAATCGTGCGGCGGCCACTTCCGCGAGGAGAGCCAGACCCCGGACGGCGAGGCGCTGCGCGACGACGAGCGCTTCGCCTATGTGGCGGCCTGGGCGTACACGGGCACGCTGGCCCGGCCGACCCTCCACAAGGAACCCTTGCCCTTCGAGTACGTCCACCTCGCCCCGAGAAGCTACACATGAACCTGACCCTCAAGGTGTGGCGCCAGAAGAGCGCGAACGACCGCGGCCGCTTCGTCACCTACGAGGCGAAGAACATCAGCCCGGACATGTCGTTTCTCGAGATGCTCGACGTCGTCAACGAGGAGCTGGTCGGTCGCGGCGAGGAGCCGATCGCGTTCGAGCACGACTGCCGCGAAGGCATCTGCGGCGCCTGCGGCTTCATGATCGACGGCATCGCCCACGGGCCCCAGCGGGGCACCACGGTCTGCCAGCTCCACATGCGGAGCTTCAGAGGCGGCGACCGCCTCACGATCGAGCCGTGGCGGGCGAAGGCCTTCCCGGTGATCAAGGACCTGATCGTCGATCGGAGCGCCTTTGACCGGGTCATCCAGGCGGGCGGCTTCATCACCGCCCCGACGGGCTCGGCGCCCGACGCCAACGCGATCCTGGTCCCGAAAGAAGACTCCGATCTCGCGTTCGACGCGGCGACCTGCATCGGCTGTGGCGCCTGTGTCGCGGCGTGCCCGAACGCCTCGGCTATGCTGTTCACGGCCGCCAAGGTCTCGCACCTGGCCCTTCTGCCGCAGGGGCAGCCCGAGCGCTACGACCGCGTGCGCCACATGGTGGCCGCGATGGACCGCGAGATGTTCGGGAGCTGCACGAACATCGGCGAGTGCGCGGCCGTGTGCCCGAAGGGGATCAGCTTCTCCTTCATCCCGCGGATGAATCGCGATCTCATCACGGCGAGCTTCAAGGGCCGGAAAGGCTTCGAACCTTGACGGCGGTGGGCCCGGCGGCGTAGTGTCCTCCTGACTCTATGGATCTCCTGTCCTGCGATGTGCTCGTGGTGGGCGGCGGGGGAGCTGGCCTGCGCGCCGCCATAGCCGTGGCCGAGACGCATCCCAAGCTCCGCGTCGCCGTGATCTCCAAGGTCTACCCCATGCGCAGCCACACGGTCTCGGCGGAGGGGGGCGCGGCCGCGGTGATCAAGGCCGGCGACAGCTTGGACGAGCACGCCTACGACACCATCTCCGGGGGCGACTGGCTCTCCGACCAGGACGCGGTGGAGGCCTTCGTCAGTGAGGCCCCCGAGGAGATGCTGCGGCTCGAGCACTGGGGCTGCCCCTGGAGCCGGGAGCCGGACGGCCACATCGCCGTGCGTCCCTTCGGGGGTATGAAGGTCCAGCGCACTTGGTTCGCCGCGGACAAGACCGGGTTCCACATGCTCCACACGCTGTTCCAGACCACGCTGAAGTACGAGGCGATCGAGAGGTATGACGAGTGGTTCGTCACGAAGCTCCTGGTGGAGGAGGGACACTGCCAGGGTGTCGTGGCGATCGAGCTGGCCACCGGGAAGATCCAGGCTATCACCGCCAAGGCCGTCATCCTCTGCACGGGAGGCTGCGGCAAGATCTTTCCCTTCACCACCAACGCCAGCATCAAGAACGGCGACGGCATGGCCCTCGCGTATCGCGCGGGGGCGCCGCTCAAGGACATGGAGTTCGTCCAGTACCATCCCACCGGCCTTCCCTTCACCGGGATCCTGATCACCGAGGCGGCGCGGTCGGAAGGCGGCTGGCTCCTGAACAAGGACGGCTACCGCTACCTCCAGGATTACGACCTGGGCAAGCCCGAGCCCAAGCCGGTGTTGCGCTCCATGGAGCTGGGCCCCCGCGACCGGCTCTCCCAGGCGTTCGTCAAGGAGCAGGAGAAGGGGCGTGCGCTCGAAGGGCAATACGGACACTATGTCCACCTGGACATCCGCCACCTGAGAGAGAAGCTCATCGACAAGAAGCTTCCCTTCGTCCGGGAGCTGTGCCTCAAGTACGTGGGCGTCGATCCGGTCAAGGAGATGATCCCGGTTCGGCCGGTTGTCCACTACATGATGGGCGGCGTCCACACGGAGATCCGCGGGGCCACGCCCTTGAAGGGGCTCTATGCGGCAGGGGAGGCCGCGTGCGTGAGCATCAACGGCGCCAACCGGCTGGGCTCGAACTCGCTCACCGAAATCCTGGTCTTTGGCGCGCGGGCCGGCAAGGCAGCCGCGGCCTTTGCCGCCGAGCAGAGAGCGCCGAGCCCGTCCCTCCTCGCTCAGGCACAGGACGAGCAGAGCCGGCTCGAGGAGAAGTTTCTGCGCAAGACCGGGGGCAAGGAAAGGATCGCGACGCTGCGCGCCGAGATGCACCAGATCATGGGGGAGAGCGCCGGCATCTATCGGACTGGCGCCACTCTCGAAAAAGCGGTGGAGAAGCTGCAGAGCCTACAGGAGAGATTCCACGGGATCTCCCTGGACGATCACACCTATACCTTCAATACGGAACTGACCGCGGCCCTGGAGCTTTCCTACATGCTGGATCTGGCTCAGACAATCGTGCACTCCGCTCTCGAGCGCAGAGAATCCCGCGGCTCGCACCAGCGCACCGACTATCCGCAGAGGGACGACGAGCGGTTCCTCGGGCACTCCCTGGCGTACCGGGCGGAGGACGGCTCTCCCCGGATCGAATATCTGCCGGTCACCATCACCCGCTGGCCGCCGGGCCAGCGCGTCTACGGGAGGTAGGGAGAATGCCGTCCACCGTGGCTCTCACCGTGGCGCGCTATCGGCCGGAACAGGAATCTGAACCCACCTTCCAGACCTATGAGGTCCCGTTTCGGAAAGACTGGGTGGTCCTCGATGCCCTCAACCACATCAAGGACAACCTGGACGGGTCCCTGTCCTTCCGGTGGTCGTGCCGGATGGGCGTCTGCGGCAGCTGCGGGATGAAGGTGAACGGGACGCCAAAGCTCACGTGCGCGGCCTTCCTGTCCGACCATCTGCCCGGCCCTGTCCGCGTGGAGCCTCTGGACTACTTCCCCGTGGTGCGCGACCTGGTGGTGGATCTCACGGACTTCATGCGAAAGCTCAAGAAGGTGAAGCCGTGGATCATCCGCAAGGAGGAGAGGCCGCTCGGCGACGGCGAATACCGGCAAACTCCCGACCAGCTCGACGCCTACACGCAGTTCAGCATGTGTATCAACTGCATGCTCTGCTACTCCGCTTGTCCCATCTATGGACTCGAGTCGAGCTTCGTCGGGCCGGCGGTCATCGCGCTGGCCCAGCGCTACAACATGGACTCCCGGGACCAGGGGGCAGCGGAACGCCTGGAGATCCTCTCGGGGCCCGACGGCATCTGGCAGTGCACGTTCGTGGGCGAGTGTACGAAGGTCTGCCCCAAGAACGTGGATCCGGCGGGGGCCATCCAGCAGTACAAGCTCACGGGCGCGGTCCACTGGTTCAAGTCCTTACTCCTCCCGTGGGGAACGAGATGAGCGCCGAGCCTCACTACACCCTGTACCATCCCCGGTGGTACCGTCGCCGCGTCTCGGTCTGGTGGTGGCTGCAGAACCGGTCCTACGCCGGCTTCGTCCTTCGCGAGATCACGAGCGTCTTCGTGGCCTTCTTTGCCGTGGTTTATCTGTGGCAGCTTCGCGCCCTTGCTCAAGGCCCGGAGGCCTACGCTCACTTCCTCGCCCGCCTGAAGACACCGGGTTTTCTCGCCCTGAATGGCGTCGCCTTTCTTTTCGTCCTCTTTCATGCCGTCACCTGGTTCAACCTGGCGCCCAAGGCCATGGTGGTGCGGCTCTCGGGCAAGCGGGTGCCCGATTGGATCATCGCGGGCCTGAACTACGTGGCTTGGCTCGCCCTCTCCGGTGCGGTGGCCTGGATCCTCTTGCCAGGATAGATGCCTAGACCGGTCACGCCGTTTCTGTGGTTCCTGTTCAGCGCGGGGGGGACCGTCGCCGCTCTCCTCTTTCCGATCCATCTTCTTCTGACTGGGCTCGCCTTTCCGCTGGGGTGGCTGCCAGCGCCCAGCTACGAGTTCCTTCGCGCCCTCGTACAACACCCCTTGACGCGGCTCTATCTTTTCGTTTTCATCTCGCTTCCTCTCTTCCACTGGGCCCATCGCTTCCGGTACACGCTCTACGATGGCCTCCAGTTGAAGCATCTGACCGAGCTCATCGCCGTGCTCTGCTACGGCGCCGCACTGGTCGGAAGCGCCATGGCCGCGTACACGTTGTGGAACTTCGCCTAGAGGGCGCGCGCGACCCCTTGCCGGAGGCGGGCATGTTCGATCTCAAATCCCTCTCCAAGGAAGCCGTCCCCGCGGCCCTGGAGAAGGCGGAGCGGTACCGGCTCCTCAACGAGCCAGGCGAGGCCGAGAGCATCTGCCTCGACGTGCTGCGGATCGAACCGGACAATCAACAGGCGCTCGTGGCGCTCCTGCTGGCGCTGACCGACCAGTTCGAAGAAGGGGTCGCCGACCGCGTCACGCGGGCCCGGGCGGTGCTTCCCCGCCTTCGGGACGCGTACGCGCGGGCCTACTATGCCGGGATCATTTGCGAGCGACGGGCCCAAGCCCAGCTCAAGCAGGGCGGTCCCGGCTCCGGATACGTCGCCTACGACTCGTTCCACGCGGCGATGAGCTGGTACGAGAAGGCGGAAGCCCTCCGTCCGCCCGGAAACGACGATGCGCTCCTCCGCTGGAACACGTGCGCCCGCATCCTCATGGGCAGCCCGCATATCCAGCCCGGCCCGGTGGACCGTTCGGAACCGCCCCTGGAGTAGTCCCAAGCTCGCTTTCAATTCCCGTGCTCTCGCCGCCGCTCAGGACGTTTCGAGGTGATGCGCGTCCTTGACGGTCCACGCCGCTGGGCGTTAAAGTCATTTCGCGCCTCCCGCCCCGGTCGGCGAGCAGACCCAATGAGACCGTCTATGAAGATTCATGAGTACCAGGCCGGTGAACGTCAGGCACGGGTATCACATGATTGATATTGTGTCCCCGTTGGAGGTGCCCGGTGTCGAGGAGTAAGCTCGCTGCGCCTCGTTCGCTTGTGTGGCTCAGGCGGGTCCGAGCGGCGCTGGCCGCGGAGGAGGCAAAGGCACCGGCAAGCCGCGCGGTGCGCCTGCGGGACCGCAAGGTCGAGCATCTCATAGGAAGATTGGGCCTGCGCCGGATGCCCGCTGAAGCAGTCCGATCCCGCCGTCGGCGGCTGCCTGAATGAAGATCCACGAGTACCAGGCCAAGGCGCTGCTGCGCGAGTTCGGCGTGGCGGTGCCGAAGGGCGAGGTGGCCGACACGCCCGCGCAGGCCCGCGCGATCGCCGAGCGCCTCGGCGGCACGGTCGTGGTGAAGGCCCAGGTGCACGCGGGCGGCCGCGGGAAGGCCGGCGGCATCAAGCTCGCGGACGATCCCGCGGGCGCGGAGACGGCGGCCGGGCAGATCCTGGGCATGCGGCTCAAGACGCCGCAGACGCCGCCCGAGGGCATCGAGGTGCGCCGCGTGCTCGTGGAGGAAGCCTCGCCCATCGCCCGCGAGCTGTACCTCTCCGTCGTGCTCGACCGCGCCCGCTCCACCCACGTCCTGATGGCGAGCCAGGCCGGCGGCATGGAGATCGAGGAGGTTGCGGCGCGCGCGCCCGAGAAGATCCTCCGCGAGTGGACGCACCCCGCGCTCGGCCTGCAGCCCTTCCAGGCCCGCACCCTCGCCTTCGGCCTCGGCCTGGCGGGCGACCAGCTCAAGTCCGGTGTCGCGCTGATCCAGAGCCTCTTCCGCGGCTACCTGGCGAAGGACTGCTCGCTGGCCGAGATCAACCCCCTCGTCGTCACCGCGGACGGCCGGGTGATGGCGCTGGACGCCAAGCTCAACGTCGACGACAGCGCGCTCTTCCGGCACCCCGAGATCGTGGCCCTCCGCGACGTGAACGAGGAGGACCCGCTCGACGTGGAGGCCAGCCGCTACCGCCTCAACTACATCAAGCTCGACGGCAACGTGGGCTGCATGGTCAACGGCGCCGGGCTCGCCATGGCCACCATGGACATCATCAAGCTGGCGGGCGGTGAGCCCGCGAACTTCCTCGACGTCGGAGGCGGCGCCTCCCCCGAGCAGATCGAGAACGCCTTCCGCATCCTCTCCTCGGATCCGAGCGTGAAGGCCGTCTTCATCAACGTCTTCGGCGGCATCCTCCGCTGCGACCGGCTGGCCGAGGGCGTGATCGCCGCCGTGCAGAAGCTCGGGCTCACGATGCCGGTGGTGGTCCGGATGGAAGGCACCAACGTGGAGCAGGGCAAGAAGATGCTCGCGGAGTCGGGCCTGACGCTGGCGACGGCCGACGACATGGCCGACGGCGCCCGCAAAGCCGTGGCGCTGGCGGGACGCGGATGACGGTTCCCGCCCGGCATCGGGCGCCGGCTCCGCCGCCGCCGTCCGGGGGGGGGAGGTTCGGAGGGGGGGCAGAGCCCCCCTCCGAGCTATGAGCATTCTGGTCGACAAGCGCACGCGCGTCGTCGTCCAGGGGATCACCGGGCGGGAAGGGGCCTTTCACGCCGCGCGGTGCAAGGAGTACGGCACCAACGTCGTGGGCGGGGTGACGCCGGGCAAGGGCGGCACCACTCACGAGGGCTTTCCCGTCTGGGACACGGTGGCGGAGGCGGTGGCCAAGGAAGGCGCGGACTGCACGCTGATCTTCGTGCCGCCCCCCGGCGCCGCCGACGCGATCATGGAGGCGGCCGCGGCCGGGGTGCCGTTGATCGTGTGCATCACCGAGGGCATCCCGGTGACGGACATGGTGTGTGCGAGGGCGTTCCTGGCCGGGACGAAGAGCCGGCTCATCGGCCCGAACTGCCCGGGGCTCATCACGCCGGGCCAGGCCAAGATCGGCATCATGCCCGGCCACATCCACATGCCCGGGCACGTGGGCGTCGTCTCCCGGAGCGGCACCCTGACCTACGAGGTCGTCCACCAGCTCACGACGCGGAAGATCGGGCAGTCGACCTGCGTCGGCATCGGCGGCGACCCCGTGAACGGGACGAGCTTCATCGACGTGCTGCGGCTCTTCCACGAGGACCCCGACACGCGGGCGATCATGCTGATCGGCGAGATCGGGGGCTCGGCGGAGGAGGAGGCCGCGGCCTTCATCAAGGCCCACATCAGGAAGCCGGTGGTCGCGTTCATCTGCGGCCAGACGGCGCCGCCGGGCCGGCGCATGGGCCACGCGGGCGCCATCATCGCGGGCGGCAAGGGCACGGCGGCGGAGAAGATGACCGCGCTCGAGTCGGCGGGCGCGCACCTGGTGCGGAGCCCGGCCGACATGGGCAAGCGGGTGGCGGAGGTCGTGGGACGACCATGATCGAGCGGACACTGACCATCATCAAGCCGGACGCCGTGGCCAAGGGCGTGGGGGGGCAGATCATCGCGCGCTTCGAGCAGGCCGGCTTCAAGATCCTGGCGGCGAAGCTGATCCACATGACCGACGAAGAGGCGGGCGGGTTCTACCTCGTGCACAAGGACCGGCCGTTCTACAAGAGCCTCTGCGCTTTCATGTCCCAGGGGCCGTGCCTCCCGATGGTCCTCGAGGGCGACGACGTGATCGCGCGGCTCCGGGACCTGATGGGCGCCACCGACCCCGCGAAGGCGCTGCCGGGCTCGATCCGCAAGGACTTCGCCTCCTCCATCGAGGCCAACGCCGTCCACGGGTCGGACTCCGCCGAGTCGGCCCGGTTCGAGATCCCGTATTTCTTCAGCGCGCTCGAAATTTTCCCACGCTGAGCGCGCGCTCCGCGTATGATCCGGGCCAAGCTGTGACGAGACCGCTCGTCCCCGAAGTTCCCGAGTCCTTCAACGCCGCGACGTTCCTCGCGGACCGCCCCCTCGCGGAGGGGCGGGGCGGGCGCGTCGCGTTCCGCTACCGGGGCGCCCGCGTGACGTGGGCCGACCTCGCCGACGAGGTCGCGCAGCGCGCGCCCGCAGCGGAGCGGCGCCGGGACTGCTCCTCGCTCCGTCTCTGCGTCTCCTCGGGCGAGGCGCTCCCGCCCGTGATCTTCCACGCCTGGAAGGCGCGCTTCGGCCACGAGCTGGTCGACGTGCTCGGCTCGACCGAGGCGCTGCACGACTTCATCGCGAACCGTCCGGGGCAGGCGCGGCCCGGCGCGGCCGGCCGCCCGGTCCCGGGCTTCCAGGCGCGCCTCGTGGACGACCGCGGCCAGCCGGTGCCGCCGGGGAGCGTGGGCCATCTCCTGATCAAGGGGCCGACCACGTCGCCCTACTACTGGAACCGCTACGAGCGCACCAAGGAGACGATGCTCGGCGAGTGGCTCCGGACGGGCGACATGGGCTACGAGGACAGCGACGGCTACTTCTACTTCTGCGGCCGCTCCGACGACATGGTCAAGGTCGGCGGCCTGTGGGTGTCGCCGCTCGAGGTCGAGACGCAGCTCCTGGAGCACAAGCTCCGGCGCTTCCGGCTGCGCGCGGGAGAGGTCGCATCCACAAGGTCCTGATCGCCAACCGCGGCGAGATCGCCGTGCGCGTCATCCGCGCCTGCCGGGAGCTCGGCCTGGCCACGGTGGCCGTCTACTCCGAGGCCGACCGCGAGGCGATGCACGTGCCGATGGCTGACGAGGCCTACCCGATCGGGCCTCCCGAGCCCGCGGCGAGCTACCTCGCCGTGGACCGAATCGTGCAGGTCGCCAAGGCGGCCGGCGCCGACGCGATCCACCCGGGCTACGGGTTCCTCTCCGAGAACCCGCGGTTCGCCGAGGCCTGCGTCGCCGCCGGGCTCGTCTTCGTCGGACCGCCGCCGGCGGCGATGCGGGCGATGTCGGACAAGACGGCGGCGCGGCGGCTGGCGATGAAGCTGAAGGTGCCGGTGGTGCCGGGCACCTCCTCGCCGGTGCGCGACGACGCCGAGGCCGCGCGGGTGGCGCGCGAGGTCGGCTACCCGGTGATGATCAAGGCCGCGATGGGCGGGGGCGGGAAGGGGATGCGCCTGGTCCAGCGCGAGGCGGACCTGTCCGCGGCCCTGCGCATGGCGCGGTCCGAGGCGGGCACCGCGTTCGGCGACAGCGCGATCTACGTCGAGCGCTACGTCGCCGAGCCCCGCCCCGTGGAGATCCAGGTGCTGGCCGACGGCCACGGCCACGTGATCCATCTGGGCGAGCGCGAGTGCTCCATCCAGCGGCGCCACCAGAAGCTCATCGAGGAGTCGCCGTCGCCGCTCGTGGAC
>OBEQ010258129.1_pt1 | contig 16318 bp, 15 predicted proteins | sample 1670901 | NCBI WGS metagenome assembly OBEQ01 (sample SAMEA104232315, study PRJEB22302) | groundwater metagenome | biome: forest; feature: aquifer; material: groundwater | place: USA | collected 2011-08-07 | depth 5.4 m
ATCACAATTTTCACCACCCCGTTCACCAAGAAAACCCCTGGAAAAGACAACCCAGCCACACTCAATAATAAAATCCCCATAAGAGCCGCCACGACCATAAAAAGCGCGTTGAGTATGTTATTGACGGCGATAATACGCGCGCGATTTTGCTCCTCCGAGCGCTGTTGAATAAGCGCATAAAGCGGCACGGCATAGATGCCACCAAAGAATCCTAATAACATAAAATCGAGCAGTATTTTACCGCGCGCAAAGCTGCTTAACATGTCGGTAAAATGTTGGGTGTGCGCAAGGTCCGTATGAGCAATGCTTGCACTTGCAGCAGCAACACTGTTTTCTACCATATCTGGGCTAGAGAAAAAAAGATCTATGCCAAAAATAGTTAACCCCAATGCTCCAAAGGGCACCAGACCAATTTCCACTTTGTGCCCTGATAACTTTTCGCAAATTAACGAGCCACAAGCGACACCAACGGTGAATACACTTAACAACAAAGTTACCACACTGCTGTCACCCATGAGTATTTCTTTGGTGTAATTGGGTATTTGCGTAAGGTAGGCCGCGCCCAATAACCAAAACCAAGAGATTCCTATAATCGACAAAAACACCGTGCGATTTTGTTTCGCCATGCCGATGACATGAATGGTTTCTGCCAGTGGGTTGGGATTAATTTTAAGCTCGGGGCAGCTTGCATTTGCTTGGGGAATAAAATAACTCGCACAGTAACCGGCAACAGCGACTATGAGCAGAACAATAGTCATATTAAACGCCATATTATGTGAACTGGCCAGCAGGCCACCACCAATTGTGCCGAGCAGTATGGCGACAAAGGTGCCCATCTCAACCTGCGCATTACCACCGAGCAATTCACTTTCATCCAAGTGTTGAGGCAGAATTGCATATTTTACGGGGCCAAAAAAAACCGCTTGGGTGCCGAGCAGAAATAGAATGGACAGTAACAAAAACAGATTCTCCAACCAGAAGGCCAGCGCACCTGCGAGCATAATAAAGATTTCCGCTAACTTAACCCGCCGGATCAGCAGTGACTTTTCATATTTATCAGCAATCTGCCCTGCCGTCGCGGAAAATAGAAAAAAGGGCAGTATAAATAACCCAGCAGCAAGATTGATTAACACATTGGTGTCAATAGAGAACTGCTGAGCGCCGTAAAAAGCGATCAAGATAATCAGCGCATTTTTATAGATGTTATCGTTAAAGGCGCCGAGAAATTGCGTGCAGAACAGCGGTAAAAATTTACGCGTTTTGAATAATGTAAATTGACTGTGGGTGGGCTGAGTCACTTGTTACTCCTGTTGCCATTACACCTGCATCTTTTTATAACTGATTTGGGAATTTGAACTTGGCTACACTCTAAGCTCCCCGTCAGCGCAAATTATGCAGCATATTTTAATCCATTAAGAATAGCGGAAAATTTTAACTGATCATATCTGTAATAAATCCGATCAACGTTAATTCACTATTCTGTACTGCTGAGATGATATCATTGATTGCTTGAAAGTGATTGCAATGATATCATTATTATAAAGCACATGATTTTTAGAGGTGACAGATGCTATGGCCAACTTGGTAGTTAGGAATATTGATGAAGAGATAGTGAAAGCTTTAAAAGCCCGCGCGGGAAAGCTTGGTATTAGTGCTGAAGCGGAACATCGACGAATATTGGAAGAAGTACTTATAAAACCAAAGAAAAAAACATTTGCGCAAGTATTGTTGTCTATCCCAAACGTTGGCGATGATTCTGATTTCGAACGAACTCAAGACCATAAGGCTTCAGATGTATTTAATTGACACTAACGTGATTAGTGAAATCAGAAAGAAAAATAAAGCGAACCCCGGAGTCAGAAAGTTTTTTAAGAACGTGCAAGAAAATGACAACCACTTGTTTCTCAGTGTAATAACTATTGGTGAATTGCGTAGAGGTGTGGAACTTATTCGCAATCGTGGTGATAAAAAACAGGCCCGCATGTTAGATAAATGGCTTGAAGAAACAATAGATAATTACTCGGATGCAATACTCGATTTTTCTATAACCGAATCTCAGGTTTGGGGAAAGTTAAGAGCCCCTCACCATGAGAACGCTCTAGACAAACAAATCGCCGCCACTGCATTGACCTACGGATTAACGGTTGTTACGCGAAACACAGCTGATTTTGAACACACTGGGGTAAAACTATTCAATCCTTTTGAATAACGCAGGAATTAAGTTTACAAAAACCCAGACTATAGTTTACTTAGCCAATCGCCTATGGCGCCGCGCTACCAAAGCTCGCGGGTGTCTGCCCTGTCCAGCGTTTAAATGCGCGAGTAAAAGCGCTCTGTTCGGAGAATCCTAACAATTGTGACAAGTCAGCAAGGGAGTCATGACCTTGTTGCAGGAGATAAATAGCCGCCTCCTGTCTGACATCATCATGCAGTTGTCGAAACTGCAAATGGCGTTCCGACATGGCTTGGCGCAAGAACCTTGGCGTCACCTGCAGATGTAGGGCAGCATCACCCAGTGAAATCTCTGGATTATCCAGCTGGCAAAAGAGCAAGGCGCGCAGTTCGTTTTCCAGATTTAACCCCAAGGGAATATTGCTCAGCAATTTATCCGCTTCGATTTTCATTAGCTCACTGAGATGGGGATCCTGATCTAACAGGGGTTGGTTCAACCACTGTTTAGGGAATACTATCCGGTTATACTGCTGATCAAAACGCACGGGGCATTGCAGATAGGGTTCATACGCTTGTGGTGAGCATAGCCCTTGTGAACCTAGCCCTTGTGAACCTAGTCCTTGTGTGCGACATGCATGTTTGAATTCTACGACCTGCGGCTGGTGCCCCGCCGGTAACAATTGACTGCCAATCTTAATCCAACCCGCGATAGCCATCTCAACAGCGGTGGCGGGTGTGGGAATTTTCTCTTCCCAGATCAATGAAACAAATTCGCCCTGACTATCTTCCCCGCTTTCCAAGCGGACATGGCCCACATCCCAGATAAGCGGTTCATAACGACTTAAGCGTTGAATAGCATCGAGCAGGGTTTCACTGCTCATGACCGCATAGCCCAAAATAGGGAATGATTTCACACGAATCTGATCGATCGCTTTGATGCCGAGCAGCGGGTCGGCAAACATCATTTCCAGCGATTCGATCAGTTTAAATATTTTGTAGATGGGGATACGATAGAAATTATCCTCCATTAGTCTCCGAGCATCTATCGCATGAGCTTGCAGAATGGGATTAACGATGGAAGGCAAATCAATATCGGCACTGTCGGAATTAAGTAATGTTGCAGCTAGTTCGACGAGAACTGAGCGCAGATAAACTGCCGTTAAGCCGTGGGCAGAGCACATAAGTTGGGGAAGAGGGGCACGTCCGTCCTTGATTACCATGTTCGCATAATATTCCACTGAGAAACTTGCGAACAGTTATACCGCTATGGACATGACATTTCAACGCTATGAGAAATGATTTTGCAGAGAGACGTGGATGAACTGAGGATTTAAAGATCAATAAAATCGGGCGTCAATATCTCAAAAGCTGCACGATGCGCTGTCGTTAGGGTAAGTTTCGGCTTGCCGACTTCCATGACCTGCAACTCGCACTGCGCGATTTTGCTGTTGTAACAATAGTTAGTGTCACCCGGTGGGTTTGGATAAAGTAAACGGGCAAAGCAGTTTTTTGCCGCGCTGATGTTGCCTTCAATAGCAACATTATGCTGTTTGGTGGCGAACTGCCAAGTGAAATTATTGTAGTGTGCTTTGGCTTTCATCCCATGCCAAAAGGTGTTCAATGCGTACTCCCTGTCCACGATACGTAAAACAAGAATTGTTAATGCTGGCGACAGCACAGGACCGATTTTCACCCGTGCGGTAACAATCTCTAAAAAGCTGTCAGGAAAATTGTCAAAACCGGCGACCTGTCCCCAAGCATAACGATCCGTGTGTTTTGGCCCCCAATTATGATTTACGCTGCCCTGCCAATTTTTCACTTCAATAACGTTGGAGCCAATAGTCAGGCCGCCATTGAAGTTAACATTTGGCGAACCGACCACTGATTTAGCCTTGGGTAAACTGCGCTGATAATAATTTTCTGGCAAGAATAGCAGTGGCTGGCTGTCGCCTTCGTAGTCCAATTGCCAGCTGATCTTGTTGCCGTCCGTCTTCGACGATCCTTTGGCATGGCCTTTATGTGCTGTGTCTTTATGTATTGTGTCGGCGATTAATGATGCGTCGCCCATTGTGACAGACAACCCATGCTTAGCGACTTCACACTGATCGATCGCCACGGTCTCTCGACAAACCACATTTGTTGTACCATCAAAATAAATTGCCCAAAGCTCGCCATAGGGCGCTTGATTTCCGCCTTTAGCGGCAAAGAGCGTATAACGAATCCAAAAGGCTTGCGCTTTGCTGGAATGATTGGCGCGGATAAAATAACTTTCGTAATGTCCAGCGCGGCTGGAGGGATCGTATCGACAACCAAAGGCGTCGAATTCAGTCACTATATGCGGCATTTTATCTATGTTATCCAGCGCGGTGAGTGTCATAGCCATCCTTAGTTACACGACAGCGATTTCGTTTGTTCGACATTTATAAAGGATATCGCATCAAAAGGAAATCGCCAGATAGGATCTGTATAACGCACTTCTGCCTCGCCAATGAGTTGATCCACTTTTTCACTGGTATTCCTGTAAATGACCATTGGGCAAGTTGTCAAAGAGCTGAGCAGATTGCGCAGACGATACTGTTTTTTGCCGACCATTAACACTGGCCCGATTTCCGGCAAAAACATATTGAGTTTATAAGAAGGTCCCGTTAAAAAAAGCGTTAGCACACCTGATATTGGTATGTTTTCGCCGATGCCTTCGATAGTCGCCAATCCTTCAAACGGCCTGGGTGCGGAGAATCGCCAGCGATGCGGTGTGAAAGCTTTGATCTGAAATGAAAAGTATTTTGTTTCTGTGTCGTCTTGTTGATTTTGCTGCTGAGGTAGATCCCACTGTAGCCAGCCTCTCATTTTTTCTTTGATAACAATTCCTTTCATCATTTTAATGTATCTCCATGTTCTTAGTACTTGATAAATTAATAGTTGATAATTCTGTTGGCGCCAGAATCTTATCGGCCAATTTCGCCGCTGCCCGTAGCGCTAGCGCCATGATAGTCACTTGCGGATTGGCGCCAAGTGCTGTGGGTACACTGCTGCCATCCATCACATACAATCCCGAGGTACCAAATACTTGATGATCGATGTCACACACAGCCTGCTCCGCGCAGACACCGATGCGTGCTGTCCCCAAAGGATGATAAGCAGAAATAAAAAAATCCGCGGGCTTTAAAGGCGAAGCCATCAATTGATCCAATTCCTCGCGGCTTTTTAACATTATTTTTTTCGTACATCCCGCCAAATGAACTTCCTGCGCTCCGGCGGCAAAATAGAGTGAGGCCAGTTGGTGCAGGCCTTGCTTAAACCGACCAAAATCAGCTTGGTTCATACGATACCAGATTAAAGGAAATCGTTTAAATGGCGTACCAAAAATTCGGCCTCGACTGGTGTCTTTAAGCATAAAACCAAAAAAAGCGGTTTGTTGGTAACGCTCAAGCACCCGGACAAACGTTTTGCCCACATAAGGCATCATCAAACCATAACCCAGCAGCGGTGGTGTAGCGCCTTCAAAGAGAATGCCTTCATCGGCTAAATCGTTTATACCAAAACCCTGTGGGATGGTAAAAGTATTGGCGAAGTTTTTATCCGGAAAAAATGCCGCTACGGCGCCGGCCGGATGGATGGATAAATTTTTTCCCAGCTGTCGATTCTTAACGCCGTTATGCGTTAAGAATTGTGGTGTAAGTAAACTGCCCATCGCGATCACCACATGATTGGCATTGATGGTGAGGTTGATGACTTTGCCGTTTGACTGTTTGCCGCTAACGTTTAAGCCGATGACCTGATTGCCGCGCCACAAAATATCGGTGGCGGTAAATCCGGTTAGCATAAATGCGCCATTCTCTAGTGCTTTGGGAATCAAGCTTTCATTGGTGGATTGTTTTGCCCCAGAGGGACAGCCAAACTGACACAGACCTTGGCCGTCACAACCGATCGCATTTCTTTTAAGAGGCTCGAGGGTTTTGAGTCCAATTAATTGGGCGCCGCTTGCAATCACGCTGGCAATTGGCCCAACGTATTTCATTTCGGCAATGTTAACACCAATGTGTTGCTCCACTTGTTCAAAGTAGGGTTTGAGTTCTGCTTCTGTTAGCGCGGTTAATCCCTGCTGTTGCCATTGCTGTAAAACCTCAGGCGGCGTGCGCATACAGGTGCCGGAGTTAATCGTCGTGGTGCCACCGACACTTTTGCCGATGGGGATGGGGATCACGCCACTGCCAATCGCTGCGGTGGTACCCAAAAATCGATAGAGCTTTTTAAGCATCTCAGGGATATTCCCGGTGAATTCGTGGCGTCCATAATACTGCCCCTCTTCGACGATAAGCACTGCCAGACCACGGCTTGCTAATTCATAAGCTGCGGCAGCACCGCCAGCGCCCGAGCCAATCACGATGACATCGGCACTTAGCTGTTCATCGTTTTCAAAACTGGCGACATCGGCGATCTGTTGCAACCAGCGGGCCTGTTTTTGTGAAGAGGGTTTTTGCGGTGTGGCAAATTGCTGGCGCGTGTTAAGAGCGGTTTTCGTCTGTGTTGCTTGCAGGTAAGCAAATTTAAAGGGTTTGCTGAGAACTTGCAGCAATGTGCCGATAAAAAATTTGTGCTGGTAAACGGCTAAGTAGTTTTCACGCTCCTCTGGAGTCAACAGAATAAATTGTCTGCGCGTGATGAGTAACGCATGAAGCGCTATCATTTGCAGTGACAGCCAGAGGATTAACCAGCGATAGGTTTTATTTTGTAGATACTGGTGAACTGCTTGCAGGATTTGCACAATCTTACCGGCGGGAATTTTCTCACCAGCGGGAAATAACGCTGCAACGTAAGCGAAGGCAACTGCCTTGGCAGGAAAATTTATAGTATCGAGGTCGTTAAGCTTGTGCTTGAAATTTTGCTCAATCAGCAGCTTAGTTTCGTTGCCTGTGGCCATTGAGTATCTCCCTTCCCTGCTCGTTCAGCGAATTGCGGGGTGGGTTAAACCCACCATCTTTTGCTCTGAATTCATTGCCAAAGTGTTTGCTTAGAGGCAGCTGTGGTGGGTTATAACCCACCCTACGATTCGCGCTTTAGCACTTGATTAGTTCCATATTTATCGTCTCAGATTATTGGCCGATATCAAGCTTAAGGTATTGACTCCACTGCCGGAAAAATTGGGCGACGCGATCAAGACCCTTGGGTATTTGTCGCCTAAAAAGAAAAGCCGCAAGAAAAATTCATAGCGTCTAATAATATAAGCTCGATGCTAAAGATTAAACAATATAATAAAACAACCCACCAGCTCAAATAGGTAGGATAATCCTGCCCCCAGTCTGCGGGTTGAAAAATTTGGTGCTAACATGCCGTGAGCATGCAGTAGTCGAGCAAAAATAAATCCCAACGCTAAAACCGGCAGCAGCAAGGAATTAAAATAACTTTGCGAAATAACATATAAGACAAACGCAAAGGGGAGAATATGCTCGATCGCATTCATATGCGCTCGGATCGCCTTTTTAAGATTGATGCTATCGCCATCGCCATTGCCTATGCGTTCTTTCATTCGAATCCTGGATATGTTCAATGCTAGACAAGTGATGAGTAATACGCTTAAGCCGACAAAAAGATTAAAATAATTCATACATTTATTTTCCTATTATTTTTTAGATTACAAGCCATCAAGATAGCGTTTGCCACCCAAATGACGCATTTGCCGCAAGATCCACGATTGGCGATTGCGTACATAACCACTGGGTGCACGAATTAAAAAACGATGTGGATTGGGTAGTACCGCCGCAAATAAAGCGGCTTCATTATTGTTTAGTTTGATTGCGCTCTTATAAAAATACTTTTGCGCAGCTGCCTCTACGCCATAGACGCCATCGCCCAATTCAACAATATTTAAATACACTTCAAGAATACGCTCTTTGGACCAGAACATTTCAATCAACAAAGTAAAATAGGCTTCCAACCCTTTGCGCGCCCAACTGCGTCCACTCCACAAAAAAAGATTTTTAGCCATCTGTTGTGAAATGGTAGAGGCTCCGCGTATTCGTTTGTGATTGTTCTTAAAACTGTGCTTTTGATTGTAGGCTAAGGCTTTTTTGATGGCCTGCCAATCAAAACCGAAATGCGCGGCAAAGCGCTGATCTTCAGCCGCTACTACCGCCACCGCCAGGGCAGGCGACATTTTTTCGATGCTGACCCACTGATAATGCAATTCATGTTTGTTTTTGCCAAACCAGGAAGCCACTTCATTTTCAACCATCAATGCAGAAAATAATGGAGGTATCCAACGTAACAGCAAAACGAAACTTATTGTGACGGCAAAGTAAATCAACAGTGCAAATTTTATGAAACGAAATATATGTCTTGTTCGACGGCGAGTAACTATGCGGGTCAAGGGCACTCCCAACTCATTTTGTATAGTACTCAACCAGAAAAATCCCCTTTAAAATAAGACTGCCTTAGTCTCTCATTCTTTGAAAACATCCTCCGCTAAAAGAGTAACAAACTTTTTAGCAAACGTATGTACATCGCCCGGCCATCTGGCAGAAATATAGTTGCCGTCTTGTACCACCCAGGCTGGACGAGTGTTATTGGGACTGTCCCGCAGTATGCCGCTGGTTTTGGCAAAATAATTTTTTATCTCTTTCGGCACATTTAGAAAATCCGCTTCATGGGCCAAGCCGCGCTTCACTTCGCTCTCAACACTTCTATACCCTGCTGGCTCAGCTGCCGACTCCATGTAGGTTCGATAGTAGGTAGAATCCCAGAAACGAGCAAAGTATTTCGTTAATGTCCAAGCAGAATTTTCTAACTCCCAGGTGAGAGCCGTGGTTTTTTTACCATAGAGGACCGATTTTTTTGTCTCGTTTGAAATTGACCGCACCGCTAACACGACTCCATGACAGATCGCGGCGACAGGTTTGTGATTGCCAGTGGCATCAGTAGCAGCAAAAAAGTTAGCGATAAAACTTTGTAGGGTTTTATCTTCCAAATAGGCTTTCATATTCGGCGCATGTCCGCCGGGTAATAGTAGGCCATCGTATTGATCAACACAAAGCTCCGCAAAACATTTTGGCTTAAGAAAATTGCTATCCTGCTGCAGCTCTTGATAGGCCGCTCTACCGAATCGATTTGCGCGCAATAATAAGCCCACTAATTTGAATTTTTTAAAGCCGGGCAGCCATCCCCAGGGATCTAAGCCTTCACCAGAAATCATCAGCGGGTCGGCGTATCCGCGTTGGCCATCAACAGTGGCAAACTCGACTTCATGCCCGGCCTGCCGAATAATTTTCCAAGAGATGGACACTTCTGAGGGATCAAAATCCTGATTTGGCAGCGGTATGATGATGGTCTTTTTTGTCATATTTATTCTCATGATTCTTTTTATTTGCTCGTTCCAACGCTCATGATGGTGTCGTAGAAATAACTTGCAAATGCCATCTCCCAAAGGGAGAGGGCGTTTTACGACACCCGCAGAAGTATTGAAACGAGAGGTTAAGAAAGTTTAGCTCTTTATGCAACAATGTGTAGTCATGATTAAAACGGTGCAGTCACGTTTTCCGCCATGCGCAACTTGAGGATATGAGGATAGGCAATATATTTTGCAAGTTGGCTGATAAATATTACAGCTGAAACCAAATAAAAAGCGAAGAAGAAACGACTGGAACCCGAAGGAAATAGCAGGAAGTGGATCGCAACCGTCAATAACATCGAAAACACCATCAAGCCACGTTTACTCTGTAAGCTTTGTTTCAGCGGTGTCACCAGTAAATAGAGCATTGAAAATAATATCAACAATGAAATCGTGGGATGCGCAGTAAAATTTTCTGCTGCTTCTTTGAGAACCGTCTTAATATACAAGCTTAGAGAAAACACCGGAAACACTTCTGCTGGGGTATTGTTAGACGCTACAAAGGTATAATGAAATAGCTGCCACCAACCGTAATGACTCGACCACAAATTCAGACCGATGTATAAAATCAATGCCGCGACAGTGCATAAGATCACGCCAATATTAATTCCTTCATGATTTCTGTAACTACTCCACACCAAGACGGGAAAGAGGATACCGCAAAAAACGATATTATCAGCACGAACTAAGAGGGAAAATACCAATAACCAACATCCCAACAGTAGATGATCACGCTCTAGTATCAAGTAGATTGCTAAAAACACCAAAGAACCAGACAGCACATCAGCCCCGACATTTTTTGCAATGGGAAGAATCTGAAACATGGTTAGAATAAAAATTCCCACCAGACTCGATATTGCGCCAATAAAATAATGGCTTAGCCAAACGATCAATATCACACAAACGCCAAACATACTAACCACCTGCAGCCATGCTGTAGCTTTTACATATTCAATTCCCAATTGATTAAGCAGGTAAATAATTCCGGTAAAGCCCACCCTGGCTTGGTAAAAAGGTAGTTGTTGCGCAAATTGGTCGGGATTAGCCGCCATGACAGCTCGATAATTCCGCGGCCCTCGATCGTCCTCCAGAACATCGTGGGTCAGTTCGTAGTAGGCTTCTTTACTAACTCCCTGCTCTACCGCTCGATATGCCGTTTGATGCACGACTTGTATATCGCTTTGATGAAACAGTTCGGCACACGCAATATAAGCCAATTGATCCCAGCCAACGTTTGGTTGTTTTAACACTTGATTAAGATAAATAGCAACGTAAGCAAAAAAAACGACTAACGCAATTTTGTTAGTTAAATGCATTAAATTGGGCATAAAGCAATCCATCCTTGAAAAACAAGGCCGATCTTTATCAATGAACTTTATCAATGAACTCTATCAGTAAGATCTATCAATAATTGACAGCAAAAACTGATCCAGAAAAACTGGGTCTAAAGAGTAAAGCCAATACCATTGGCTTAAGCGATTTTCTACACTGAAGTGAGTTAAATGTTTTCTATTACTACTGCCGAGGCCATCCGAGTTTTGCAGTTGATTCCATAGTTGTTATTGCTCAACACCAAAATGCCAACGTCCACGCTAGCGGGATAAAGATCAATCGCCAGTTTAGCGGCATCCTGCGGCTTCACACCTTCACTCAGCCATTGGTAAACTCTATATGCCAAGAGTTGTTTTGCAATAAATTCGCCCTGCCCGGTCGCGGCTATTGCACCCAATGGACCGCAATAAAGCCCACAGCCTATCAATGGTACGTCGCCGACACGCCCGATCATGGCACCGGACAATCCACCAGAGCTTAAGGCAGCCGCAAAGGTTGTTCCGTCGAAAGCTACTGCGCCAACGGTGTCGGTGTTTGGTTTATTAGAGTGCGGTTTATTGGAGAGCGGTTTATTCGATGTATCGTCTTCGTCGAGACGATCTAGCGGCGGTTGAATATGAAATTCCGCAAAGCCTTGTTCATAGGCAAATTTAGTCGCGCCCACTCCTGCGAGCAGAATCGCCGGTGTATCCATCACCTTTCTCGCCACTAGGATGGGATTTTTTACGCCGGTAATCGTGGCCACTGCGCCGAACTGGCCGCCGCTCTCCATACAGGCTGCGTCCATCTGAATGGTTGTTCCATCGGCCCGCAATACGGAACCTGTTCCGGCATTAAATCGCGGGTCATCTTCCAGTATTTGAACCGCCTGGATGACTGCTTCGAGGGCATTTTTACCCGCTCGCAAACACGCCATGGCAATCTGTGCCGCCTGCTCAGTGCCATCTTTATGTTGGGGATTGGAGGATGCGCCCCCGTGGGTTAGAACAGCTCGTTGCATTTTTTACCTTTTTATCTTTGCGTGAAAAAAGTTATTCGATCACTACAGTATATATCCTTTGGAGGATTTAGCCGCACGTTGATATCGCTAGCCGTTACAGCGATATCAGCGCGGTCTGATACAACACCGGCCCTGTCGGCGCTCCGGTCGGTGAACCGCCCGAGGGCTCTAAACTCACGGCCAGACCATTGGCGTTTTTCAGGATAAACACCAATTCCGGCGGCAGTTTAAATTCAACTTCGCCACCGCTGACAGGCATTAACCCCATCGAACGCGGTGGACTGGCGTCTGACGGCAACATCCAGAGTTCAAACGCTTTATTCACTGCGGCGGCTTTGGCATTGACGGCTTTCACCGCGATCTGGCCGGTTTTTAAATCGGAGCTTATAAGCCACAGCGGTTGTAGCTCTTGATTATTCACGATCGCCACATGATCCGGAATTGATTCCGGGGTTTGTACCACGAGGAGTACCAGCATCAAGCTTGCAGCCAAGGTAGTGAACACACCGGTAGAGCGCCAGAACATCAGCGAACTCCACCAAGGATCGCTCTCCGCTGCGCTCACGGGATCATTCGGCCGCGCAAGGCGTTGCTGGATATTTTTCCAAACCTGGGGTGAGGGCTTTTGTTCGGCCATTGTTTGATTCATGGGATACAGCTGTTCCTCCCAGGCATAAACTGCCTGGCGGACTTTATAGGATTCCATCATCAAACGTTCGAAGCGTTGCCGCGCTTTGCCGGCCAGTGTACCGACGACATATTCAGAGGCCAGCCGCTCGATTAACTCGGGATTATTGTATCTCATCGCTCTAGACACCTCCGTAAACTTTGCAGGCCACGTCGAATCCAACTCTTGACCGTGCCTATTGGGACGTCCATTTCGGCCGTTATCTCTGGATGACTTAGGCCTTCAAAAAAAGCCAAGGCAATACTGGTTTTTTGTGTATCAGTTAATTCTTCAATGCAGCCATACAAGGCAGCACTCGATTGACCTTGTATCGCCAACGCCGCCGGTCCCAAGCCGCCATCGATAATAGTTTCATCGAGATCCATGTCTTCATGTTCTGTCTCTGACTTTAAACGCAAACGATCTATAGCCAGATGGCGCGTAATACTGGTCATCCAAGTCATCACCTCGCCGCGCCCGACATGATACTCCGAGGCGTGATACCAGATGCGGACATAGGCTTCTTGAAGAATTTCCTCTGCCCAATCGCGGCGTTTTAACATCCGCAAACAGATACTGAATAGACGCGCAGACGTCGCTTCATAAAGTTCTTGGAAGGCAATTTTATCTGCCCGCGCTATTTGTTGAATAAGTTTTATTAATTGTTCTTTGTCTGCCATCGCATCAATAATCCATCTACCAGTTTATTCACTATTGTCTATCCACCTAATCCTACAGGGCTGCACAATTCCATCCACTACTATCTTATACGTTTATCCGTGCATTTGGATGCACTCCCTTCATTAAATTTTGGTAAAAGCCTGACCAGTTCTACGGCACAGTTAATGCCTGTCCCCTGAGTACGTAAAGTTGCCTTTTCGGATGCACTAAAAAAATAAAATATATTTTGCGTCCATTTCACCGGTCATCCCGTATTAGAAAATGCAACGGTTAGAAAAACCGACCTTGCTCCGTCATGCGACGGAAAAAACAACATCAATGGTTAAGGAGAAACGCCATGAAATTAGTAACACCACGTAAAATGCTAGTGAGTGCCATAATAGCAGCGAGTGCAGTAAACATTCAAAATGCCCTGGCATCTAGCCACCGCGAAGCACCCTTCATCACAGAAATACCCAAGGTCGATGGCACTGACTTTTATATGTTTCGCAGCTATGAAAAAACTCGCGAAAATTTTACCACGATTATCGCCAACTACCTGCCATTACAAGCAGCCTACGGCGGCCCCAATTATTTTGATCTGGCCAACAATGCACTTTATGAAATCCATATCGATCAGGATGGTGACGCCGTGGAAGATATGACTTTCACCTTCCGTTTCGAAGATATAGTTCAGAATCTTGCTGTTGATGTGAATGGTGTACAGGTTGCAGTGCCGCTCAAAAATATTGGCGCTATTGGTCCATCAGCGGGGGATGTCAGCGCGTTGAATGCGCGTCAAACCTACTCCCTTACACTGACCACTGGTGATCGGCGTACCGGCAGTAAACAATCGATCACCAATGCGGATAGCGGCGCCAAAGTTTTTGCTAAACCCGCAGACTTTATCGGCACGAAATCCTTCACCGATTATTCTGCTTATGCCAATGATCATATCTATAACATTCAGATTCCTAATTGTGACACAGCAGGCCGCGTATTCGTCGGTCAACGTCAAGAAGGCTTTGCGGTAAATCTTGGACCGGCATTCGATCTTGTCAATCTTAATCCGCTGGGCGATCCTGCGGCCATAAGCAACCCGATTGGCGATACCAACATTACAACCTTAGCACTAGAAATTCCCACTGCGTGTTTAGCCGCAAACAGTGATGGCGTGGTTGGTGGCTGGACCACTGCCAGCTTGCGACAAGCACGGATCTTAAATCCTCGTCCTTCCTCCGAGCTTGGCAGAAAACCTGCCATATCCGGTGGTCCCTGGGTTCAGGTATCGCGTCTTGGCATGCCGTTAGTGAATGAGTTAGTGATTGGCCTGAAGGATAAAGATCGCTTTAATAGCAGCGAACCCAAAGACGACGGCCAGTTTGCTACGTATGTCACTAACCCGACATTTCCTGCCTTATTGGAAATTCTGTTTGCCGGCACAGCAGTCGCACCAAAGCTCTATCCGCGCACGGATTTAGTCGCCGCATTTCTCACTGGCGTGGGTGGTTTAAACCAACAGACCAAAGTCACCGCCTCTGAAATGTTACGCTTAAATACCAAAATCGCACCAATCGACGCCACAGCGCAAAGTAATCTGGGTGTATTGGGTGGTGATACTGCGGGATTTCCCAATGGTAGACGCCCGGGGGACGACGTTGTTGACTCCGTATTACGGGTTGCCATGGGAGCGTTGATTAGTGATGCGACTATTGCGCCAAATAATACCGCACCACTCAATGATGGCGTCACCGTGCACGCAACTGATTTCAGTGAGCAGTTTCCCTATTTAAATACCCCGTTACCCGGTTCAGCTAATCTATAGCGTTTATTGAAAGGCTATTAATTAAAAGGATCACATCAACTATTGGTGTGATCCAAAAAAACATGGAGGAAAAAAATATGACTTCTAAATTAACCTACGTTGCTTTACTCACGCTAGTTCTGCTCACAGGTTGTTATGATGACAATGGTCATTCACCTAGCAATGCTGTTGGAGATAACATTAATGGCACGCCAGACAACAATGCGTCTGATGGTATTCCTGATGATGTAACGGGTGATAGTACATCTGATTCGTCAGACAACTCTTCAGACAATGCAACCAGCAACACCGATAACAGTGTGCCTGACAACACAACCCCTTCGGATTCAAACTCGGATTCAAATGATGATGGCACAAACACAAAGACCTCATTCAACACCTTTGTGATTGATCTGATCCAGAATCAGACTGAAGACGATACTGATTCAGTGGAAATTAACGATCTGGAGTTTCTGTTCCAAAAAGTAGAGAGCAGCAACGACGATGATAAGGATAACCAAGATGGAAATGAAGACGACAATGCCTTTAAAAGCTTATTGCTTTAATCGCACGGGGCGTCTTTCGGCAGGGCACACAGTGAGATGGCACGCCATCTCACTGATGGCCCACCTGATGAAACACCTGAGGGGAGCCAGCCTAATGACAATTAAATTGATGAACATGTTGCTCATAACAAGTGTATCGCTCTGGGCATCACAAGTTCTAGCAGCACCTTACATACCAAAGCAAGATAATGAGGTTGTGGAACGATTGCCGCTATCGCTCATCTCGGTGCGGCAAAAAAATCAGTCGAATAATTCAGTGTCCGGCGATAATTCAGTGTCCGACAATGCTCAGGCAGATCTCAATACTCAGCTAAATCTGGCAAAACAATACATCATTACTGCCCAGGTCGAAGCTGATCCTCGCTGGTACGGCTACGCCCAAGCAGCTTTGTCCAACTGGTGGGATAGCGAAACGGCACCGCTTGAAGTTAGATTATTCAAAGCGATGATCTTGCAACACAATCATCAGTTTGATGAGGCTTTGCTGCAACTCGACCAGGTTCTGAGCCAACAACCCCGCAATGCTCAGGCGAGATTAGTGCGCGCGCAGGTTTATCTGGTAAAAAACGATTACCAAGCCGCACGTCATGACTGCCAAGCGCTGACCTGGTTAACGAGTTCACTGATCACCATTAATTGCTTGGCGCAAGTCGATAGCCTTACGGGCAACGCGGCATTCAGTTACGCCCAGTTACAGAAGCTGATAAAAGAACGGGTAACAGAGCCAACGGAT
>OBEQ011207054.1_pt1 | contig 16315 bp, 17 predicted proteins | sample 1670901 | NCBI WGS metagenome assembly OBEQ01 (sample SAMEA104232315, study PRJEB22302) | groundwater metagenome | biome: forest; feature: aquifer; material: groundwater | place: USA | collected 2011-08-07 | depth 5.4 m
AGCTGGCTAGAGGTAATCAAACCTCAGCTAGCAGTTATTTCGGTGGGTAAACACAACAATTACGGTCATCCCCACCCCGTAGCCTTGGATTTATTAAGCTCGCATCAGATTAAAACTTTTAGGACCGACCAAAATGGGGACGTTGAGATCGTATCCGATGGGCACAAGTGGTGGTACAATTTGCAGTATAACAATGGAAATTAAATCCCAAATACAACAGTTAGTCTACAAAGCAGTTTGTTCTGTGGCTGGAGTCTGTGTTCCAGCTAGTCAGATTCATATTGAGCATCCAGAATTGGAAGCTCATGGTGACTATTCAACCAATATTGCCTTGGTAATGCACAAAGACGTCAAGAATAAATTCAGATCGCCCAGGCTGTTGGCCGAGGCTATTGTGGCTGTTATTAAGCCCGATGACATTTTGAGCAAAGCCGAAGTCGCTGGCCCAGGGTTTATAAATTTCAAATTAACCCCTAGCTATCTCACCAATCAACTCCAAGTCATTGCTAAGCAATCAGATGCATACGGTGCTAGTGATATGGGTCAGGGCCAAACAGTAGTAGTCGAATATTCTAGCCCAAATATAGCAAAACCATTCGGAATCGGTCATTTGAGATCAACAATTATTGGCCAAGCTCTTTATAACACTTATAAATATCTAGGTTATAAAGTTATTGGTGACAACCACCTCGGAGATTGGGGTACCCAGTTTGGCAAGATTATTTATATGATCAAAAAAACTGGGACAGAAGATTATTCTATTGAAAACTTAGAGAAATTATATGTTAAGTTTCATCAACTTGTGGCTGATGACCCAAAATTAGAAGACCAAGGTCGGTTGTGGTTTAAGAAACTTGAGGATAATGACTCCGAAGCTAGAGCTATCTGGAAAAGATGTGTCGAGGTGTCTTTAACTGAGTTTCAACGAGTCTATGATTTACTGGGGGTAAATATTGACTATGCTTACGGTGAGGCCTCTTATGAAAATCTTATGCCTGGTGTTATCAAGGAAGCGAAGGCAAAGGGGGTGGCTAAATCCAGCCAAGGTGCTTGGATTATTGATATCCCGGGCGAAAGCACACCTTTAATGTTGGTTAAAAGTGATGGTACCACGACTTACGCCACTCGGGATTTAGCCACGGTAAAATTTAGGAAAGACAACTGGTCGCCTAACTTAGTTATTTACGAAGTGGGAGGAGAACAAGCCCTACACTTCAGGCAAATATTTGCCGCAGCCGAAATGAATGGTTATGTTAGTGACAGAAATAATCTAGTACATACTAAGCATGGACTCTATTTAGACACTGACGGCAAAAAGTTTTCTACTCGCAAGGGTAAAACTATTAAACTGGACGAAGTCTTGGAAGAAGCAATTGCTAGGGCTACTAAATTAGGCAATAGTGATTCAGCTACAGCTCAGGCAGTAGGTATTGGAGCTATTAAGTATTTTGACCTGCTGCATAGCATTCAAAGCGACATTATTTTCGATTGGGAAAAAATTATGGCCTTAGAGGGTAATTCTGGACCTTATTTGCAATACACTTATGCTCGCACCCAAAGCGTGTTACGTAAGGAATCAGCAAAGATCTCAACCTCCGGTTACAGTCCCAATCCCGAAGAGAGCGGCATTTTGAGATGGTTATACAGATTTGGCGAGGTAGTTGCCGAAGTAGCTGATAGATACTCTCCCAACTTGCTGGCTAACTACTTGTTTGAATTAGCTCAACGCTATAATACTTTCTATAACAAACACAGTATATTGCAGGCCAAGACTAAAGATGAGAAAAATTTTCGCTTGGCTTTAACTGCTGCTAGTGGCCAGGTATTGAAAAATGGGTTGACTTTGTTGGGCATCATCGCTTTGGAGCACATGTAGTATGGCAGTGGACTTTTATCGGCTAGCCAATGGAGTGCGGGTGTTACTGGTTCCTATGCCGGGAGTGGAAAGTGTGGCAGTGGGAACATTCATTCAAGCTGGTAGTCGCTATGAAACCCCACGTATCAATGGCATCTCCCATTTTTTGGAACACATGGTTTTCAAAGGCACAAGCAAGTTTCCTAGCCCCACCCAAACCAGTTACCTTGAAGGACTAGGAGGGCAACAAAACGCTTGGACCGATGTGGACGCTACAGCTTACTGGAGCAAACTCCCAGCTGACAGATGGCAAGAGGGCTTAGAGCTAGTTAAAGAGTTAGCTTTGTATCCTACTTTGCCTAAACAGGACTTAGAAATTGAAAGGGGAGTAATTTTGGAAGAAATAAATCGCAGTAATGATCGGCCGGATGAATTAGTCAGTGAAGTGCTACAACAGGCTATGTTTGCAGGTAATCCTTTGGGCCAAACAATATTAGGTCAGCCACGGGTGATCAAGTCTGTGCCCCGTCAGGACTTTGTGCATTATCACCAAGAGCACTATGTGGCTAGTAAACTGGTGGTTACTCTGGCCGGAAAAATAAATCTTAAGTTGGCTAAGAAGGCGATTGAGGGATGGTTTGGTCAGTTAGCGAGTCACTCAGGACCAAAATTTACGTCTTACATAGAGAAGCAAAAACAGCCTCAAGTCACGATTAAAAATAAAGCCCTAACTGGTCAGGTACACGTTGAGCTAGGTTTTAGAGGACTAACTTTGACTGACCCGCGCCGTTTTGCTCAGGCCATATTAACAAGTTACTTAGGCCAAGGTATGTCATCTCGATTATTTGTCGAGCTGCGCGAAAAGCGCGGCTTGTGTTACGCAGTTCACGCCGCCGATGCCAAATGGCCAGATACGGGCGTGTGGGGAATATATGCTGGTTTAAATTTAGACAAATTAGACCAGGCTTTAATGGCTATTCTGACAGAATTAACTCGAGTCAAGCTTGAGTTACTATCCAAAGCAGAACTAATAGCCGCCAAAGAGAAAATTCGCGGGCCACTGCTGTTTGCTATGGAAAATCCCATTCATCAGATGAATTTCTACTCCAAGCAAGCTCTGGATCGGCCTGAGGAGATCTTAAGCTACCAGCAAATTATTGATAAAATAATGCAAGTTACCTCTCAACAAGTCTGCCAAGTGGCTTCCGATCTATTTAGAACTGACAAAATGAACCTAGCCGTTGTTGGACAAATTCCCCCAGCTCGTAAACATCAGCTTCTCAAATTACTCAAAGTCTAGTACAATCTAGGCATGGATTTTGTGCAACAGACGGTAGTGCTAATTAAACCAGATGGGGTAAAAAGAGGCTTGGTGGGTGAAATATTGACCAGATTTGAAAAGGTGGGCTTAAAAATTGTAGCTTTGAAGATGGTTTGGGTGAGCAGAGAAATCGTGGCTAAACACTATCAAGACGAGCGAGAGTATCTCAGTACCATTGGTAAGCGCAGTTTAGAAGATTACCAGAAGTATGGGATTGACCCAGGGGAATCTTTGGGCACCACCGATCCGTACAAGATTGGGAAAATGGTCAGAGAGTGGAATATGGATGCTTTGACCGTGGGACCACTCTTGGCTCTTCTGCTCGAAGGTATCGAGGCCGTAGCGATGGTGAGAAAAATGGCAGGAGATTCCATGATTAGCAAAGCTGTACCCGGGAGTATCAGAGGTGATTTTTCTATTGATATTCCCATTTTAGCCAACTTGCAGAAACGACCAATGAGGTCAATTGTCCATGCTTCAGGGAATATTGAAGAAGCCGAGTTGGAAAAGAAATTGTGGTTCAAAAATGCTGAAATATACAAGTACAAAAGAGTAGAAGAGGACCTGTAATATTTAACATACTTCCTATAGTATTAAGAGTGACAGTTTGAATACAATTTGTCTTTTGCCTCTTGACAACTATTTCCAGAAATGGTTCTATAGGAGTATGGTAGTCTTAAGAAAAGCTTCAGAAATAAAAAAAATGAAACAAGTCCAGGTTAAAGTTATTACTAGTCCTGTAGTAAATGACCAAAAAACTAGTATTTTCAAGACAATTTTTGGCCTTTTTTCCCAATTTGTCACCATTGGTGGTGACTTTGTGTAATTCCGTTCTCTCAAGTTCTTCAGTTCTGGCTATTTAAATCTTTAGGTAGCCAGTATGTTTCTCCACAGTCACCGCAGTATAATTAGCTTCTGGAGCGAGTCCCCATAGCTCAACGGATAGAGTAGAGGTTTCCTAAACCTCCGATAGAGGTTCAATTCCTCTTGGGGACACTTTACCCGGGGTGTGGTGCATCGGTAGCACATTCGGTTCGGGACCGAAAGGTACAGGGTTCAATTCCCTGCACCCCGACTAACTTTTGGTAAGTTAACCTTTGGTATAGGAGGTAGCTCGACCGCCGCCATGGGGTAGAATTAGACCTAAATAGGTAAGTCGAGCCAGGTTTCTCGAGGCAGTTAATTGAGATACATTAAGAGATATTTGAAGTATTTTGTTAGTGATTGATATATCCGGTTGCTCGAAGAGCGTGAGGATATCTTTTTGCAACCGAGTCAGGTTCCAATGTTTGATAGGTGTTGGAGCGGGGGAGGAGGTCAAGGTATGATAAATTTTTTCCATCTGGAAAATCATGGCTTGACAAAAATACTCCAGCCACAAAGTCGTGTTGGCTAAATTTTGAGCTTGAAGAATGACTTGCAAGTACTCTTGTTTGTTTTGACTCCAATAGTCCTCCAAACTTAGCCAGCCGCGCAAACCAAAACCATATTTGGTCAGAAACAGGAGAGATACCAAGTAAGATAGTCGGCTGGGATAAAAATAGAGATGGGCCGTAGCAGCTTGGATCAACGGGTGGACTTGCCCTGTTTGTAGGTAGTTGAGGAGAGTCTCCACTTCCTTTTCTGACCCGTGATTAACCCCTAAGGTAGTGGCTAGCTGCTTGATAGTGGTAAAAGTGACTAGATCCCCACTAGCAGGCCAATAATCTCTGATGTAACTGATGGCATTTCTGTAGTTTAAGATTTTGATGGTGAGAGATGAGCTATTCTTGGCATCGGGGTGATTGACAGTGTTTAAGATATGCTCAGAGGATAATGGTTGGTTAGAAAGATTAGCCCAACCCTCTAAATGCTTTAGTGTAGTTTGCCACCTTATTCTGGTTTCAGTTGCCGGCGAGACCGGGATAACCAATATTTTCTGCCGGAGGGCATCCAGATTTGCCAAACCATCTTTGAGAGTAGTAGACAGATTATAGGATACGGTCAACATGGTTATATTATTCTTATCATATTCTTATCAGGTAGTCAAGAAGCTCAAAAAAAATATGATTTGAACCTAAGAGGACTTAAATTGATAAGAAAGTGATAAGATAATTATTTGTGCTTGACAAGCCTCAATAACCGAGTACATACTGAAACGATGAAATCTATCCTGCCGTTAATTGCTGTCGTGGTATCTGTCTTGGCAATTCCTGCAAGAGCTGCTGCTTTTGACATACCTCCGCTTAATAAATTGACTTTGGATGAGCTGACTGAGGCAGTCTGGAGCTATTCCAGTCGCACTTTTGGTGAAATTGATTCCCTTACGGTCAAGAGTCTAGATCGCACGCTCCAAGGAGGTAATACAGATGTGCCATCCTCAGGTCAAGTGGCAGGGGTTAAGGAAGAACTGCCTAAGCTTGACGATCGACCAGTGGTCGAAACTTCTGCAGATCATGACCAAGACTTAACCACAAAACTTGATTCCACTGGCCAGACTTTGGACGAGCTAAAACTTAATTTCCAGCATGCCACCAGTGATGTGGGTCTAATTGGTTTAAAGTGGGATAGTTTGGCAGCTGCCGATGTGACTAAGTCTTTAGACGACACAATTACCCTATTAGAGTCAGATCACAAACTAGCTGGGCTGATTAAGTCTTGGGGTTGGCTAGAGCTGGGAGCTATTGCTTCTCAGGAAGTTTCGGTAAAAGGCAGTTTAGTTACGGTGCGCAACATAGTTGGTACTGCCGGAATGCAACCTGAAGCTTATACGCAGTTGAAGTCGACGCTAAAAACTTTAGAAGCAATTGAAGGCCAGATTGGAGAACCAGCAGATGCAACTGGAGGGGCAACTATCTTTGGCCGGTATAAGCAAACTCAAGATGTGGTGGGACAATGGAATAGTCAGCAGGGGCAACTCGAACAGCTCCTGCGAGATGCTGCTAGCCTCTCGCAGAACCAGTTAGCATCCTCTACTGAGGCTAGTCGCAAGCAAGTATTTGCCCTCAATCAAATTGCCCACGCCGAAGCTGCATTAGATACTCACCCCAAGAATAAAATCTTGGATCTACTGGGCTTGGTCCTGGCCAATAAGGCCCTGCTGGCTCAAGATCAAGGCGAAACTCTGACCAGAACTTGGCTAGAGGAAGGCTCAGTTGTTTTTAAGACCTTGGTGACCAATCCATCTCCTCTGGGCCGGCGGGAAGTAGCCATTCGCTACTATTTGCCAGCCGAGGTCAAAGAAGCAGACCTACTCGGTCACGACTCTGCAGTGGCGATCCAACTTGATGCGGATAAGCACCAATACTATGTCACTGGTAACCTGACGGTTGCTGCCGGGGACACCCGGATTGTGCTCGTGCGCACTGCTGATATTTGGCAAATCAGTCCCGAGCGGCTAGCCAGTACGCGCCAGCAAGCCGCTGAATTAGTTCAGTCTTTGGCCAACAACCCCCGCTATGTCCACGGAGTAACCTTAAAAAGTGATATTGAAGTCGCTTTGAACAATATTGCGGCTTTACAAAGCCAAGTACAAACTCCGGAGCAAGAAATTAGCGCTTTCCGGGGAGCAGCTGGGGAGTGGGCGACTGTTGATGCCAAGCTAGGTGAGTTGCAACAATTAGTAGAACCGGGCTCAGCCACAACCAGATGGCAAAGTTTAGTGGCCGGTGTTAACCAACCAGCAGCTGCCTGGTTAGTATTGGTGGTAATTGGCTTAGGGTTGCTAGCTGCGGCGGTTCGGGTGTTTCTGCCCGGTGATGCCATCTCCACGGCAAAGCGCCGCAGTCCTTGGCGGTCTAAGACCCGGGCTCAGGTGCGCCAATTCCGGCCCTTCTCTGAAGCGATTGCGAGCTCAGATTTGTGAGTTTAGCGCAAATGGGATTTGAAAATAAACCGATTTGTTAGTAAGGTCAACTCAAACAACACTACCAATGGTAGCAGTAAAATAGCATCGGACATCAGATCAGTAGGGGGTAAGAGCATCACAAATACCAGGGCGATCAAGTAAGCCATGGGGCGCTGGGCGACAATGGTTTTGTACTTAACGATATTGAAGCGCATGAGCACTGATAAGACGATGGGGAATTGAAAGGCCAAGCCCATTAAAGCTCCGGTCATGATGATTTTGGACAAGAGGAGCTCGATATCCAAGACGTTACCGATGTGCAGCTCTACTGATTTTTGGTAGAAGATGGTCACTACGTATTTCATCACCGTTACCCCAAAGATAAATCCGCCGATAAACAACAAAATTGATATGGGTAAACCAGCGGCCAGAACTTTAAACTCCCGCGGCCTTAAAGCTGGTCGCAAAAAGCTGAGTAGCTGATACAGCAGCAGCGGAAAAACCACTACTAGGCCGACAAATATGCCCGAGTTGATGGCCAGAGTAAAGTATTGAAAAGGTGAGGTAAATACGACGTTAATGCCTTGTAAATTAAAGAAGTGTAAGCACCAGCGGACGATGCGTTCATAATTCATAAACCCGACAATGGTGACAATGGAAAACAAGGCACAAACAAACAGTAACCGTTTGCGGATTTCTAACAAATAGGGGTAGTACTTATTGATGGTGTCTTGGAGCGGTGTGGAGGCTGTAACAATGGTTGGGCTAGTCTTCATTGTCGCCATCAAGCTCTTTTTGCAGTTTTTTAATTTCTTTGGCCGATTCTCCTAAGCCACGAGCTAATTCTTTCAGCTTTTGGGCCCCAAAAAACACCAAGACAACAATAGCGAGCACTATTATTTCCGGGCTGCCTAGATTAGACATAAGCCTTATTTATCGTCTTTAGAAGCATTACGAAATTCTCTGATCGCTTCCCCAATGCCCTTCATAAACTCCGGAATCTTTTTACCTCCGAATAATAGTAGCAGTACCAAGGCAATAATAATCAGTTCCGGCGTACCTAAATCTTTAAACATGCCTTATACCACCTCCTCTTTTAGTTTGGTGAGTTCTTGCTTAACCTTTTTTAGTTCCTTGGTGGAATGACCTAACCGTCGTGACGTATCCACCATCCGTTTGCCACCAAAGACAAGAAACAATACTATTCCAATTACCAGCCATTCTGCCCAACTTAGATTTTTCAAAAACTCAAACACTATTTTTGATAATAGTCCCGTGGTTGCCGGATTGCAAGTCGGAGTTTAAGCCTTAGTATAATTGCGACCTTTGAGCCGAATAGCCAACAGACCATCGACGACAATGATGCGCGGGTGATACTTATTTGCATCAAAGTTGATCACTTTGGTAACAACTGAATACTTTAAACTCTTGGTAGCAGCTTGCACAGATAACTTCTTAGCTGACTTGGCCATTAGAGGAGAGTATAAATGTTGCCTTTAATTTTGATAGCCACTTTTTCATCGACCATAACTATGCGAGGACCCAAGTCGGCGGTGTCAAAGTCAATGAGGGTTACTATGATGGCGTAGGCGAGACTCTTTTTGATAGCTCGTCTTCGCGTCTTGCCTACAAAGGCCGTGACTATGTAGGTTAAGGATTTAGTGATTTTTCGAGTGTCTGAAACGGGCCGACCTGGTACCTCAGCCGAGGGGCTGGGGCTGACGCTAGCTGATGGTGAAAGGCTAGCAGATGGGGACAGGGAAGCGCTACCGATTTGGGTGGAGGGGCTAACGGAAGCGGAGGGACTGACCGACGCCGACACACTGGCTGAGGGACTTGGCGAGGCACTAGCACTGGCACTAGCGCTAGCTGATGCCGATGGTGATAGCGATGCCGAGGCAGACACAGAAGCGGATGGTGACAAGGAAGCACTGGCACTAGCCGATGCCGATGGCGATAGAGATGCCGAGGGTGATACCGAGGCAGAAGGCGAAAAAGAAGCGGATGGGCTAAGGGACGCACTGGGTGACAGGGAAGCACTGACAGAAGCAGATACACTGGCTGAGGGTGAAAGACTGGCTGAAGGTGATAACGAGGCGCTAGGAGAGAGGGAGGCAGACGGACTCAAGGATGCCGATGGTGACAGCGAAGTCGAAGGTGATAGCGAGGCAGACGGAGATATGCTGGCAGAGGGGGAGAGCGAGGCACTGGCACTAGCGCTAGCCGATGCCGATGGACTGAGTGACGCCGAGGGGCTTAATGATGCTGAGGGCGACAGACTAGCACTGGGAGAAAGCGAAGCACTTGGGCTCAAAGAAGCCGAGGGAGATAACGAAGCTGAAGGGGATAGTGAAGCCGAGGGAGATAACGAAGCACTGGCCGATGCTGAGGCACTAGCGGAGGGAGAGAGGCTAGCGCTGGGGGACAAGGATGCCGATGGTGACAGCGAAGCAGAGGGAGATAGCGAGGCGGATGGACTTAAGGAAGCACTGGGAGAGAGTGAAGCCGAGGGTGACAGGGAAGCAGAAGGACTTAATGAGGCACTCGCTGATGCCGATTCGCTAGCCGATGGTGACAAACTAGCACTAGGACTTAGTGAGGCTGAAGGAGATAAGGACGCACTGGGAGATAAAGAGGCAGAGGGTGAAAGCGAAGCACTCGGGCTAAGAGAAGCTGAAGGAGATAAACTAGCACTGGGTGACAATGAGGCGCTTGCCGACGCGCTGGCACTAGCACTTGGGGACAAACTGGCACTGGGTGATAATGATGCACTTGGACTCAGTGACGCGGATGGGGACAGCGAAGCTGAGGGAGAAAGAGAGGCCGAGGGAGACAAACTGGCGCTGGGGGACAAAGATGCAGATGGTGAGAGCGAAGCTGATGCGCTGGCGCTAGCTGAAGCTGATGGCGACAAGCTGGCACTAGGTGACAGCGATGCACTGGGACTCAATGAGGCAGACGGGCTCAGTGATGCGGAGGGCGACAGAGAAGCGCTGGGAGAAAGAGACGCACTAGGACTTAGTGAGGCACTGGGAGACAAGGATGCGGAAGCTGATGCTGAGGCGGAGGCAGAAGGACTAAGGGAAGCGGAGGGTGACAAACTAGCACTAGGTGACAAAGAGGCAGAGGGGCTTAGTGAAGCACTAGGTGATAAAGATGCGGATGGAGATACAGACGCTGAAGGAGACAGGGAGGCACTGGGAGACAAGGATGCGCTGACTGAAGCAGATACGCTAGCTGAAGGTGAGAGACTAGCTGAGGGTGATAGTGAAGCGCTGGGTGAGAGGGAAGCAGAAGGTGATAAGGAGGCTGATGGTGAGAGGGAGGCCGACGGAGACAAGGAAGCACTGGGTGATAAGGAGGCAGACGGAGAGAGAGATGCACTAACACTAGCTGAAACAGAGGCTGATGGAGATAGTGAGGCGCTGGGACTGAGAGAAGCTGAGGGGCTGAGAGACGCAGAGGGAGACAAACTGGCGCTAGGTGAAAGCGATGCACTGGGGCTTAGGGATGCGGAAGGGGACAAAGACGCAGAGGGGCTTAAACTGGCCGAGGCTGAGGCACTTGCCGATGCACTGGGACTGAGAGAAGCTGACGGTGAAAGGGAAGCTGAGGGGGATAAAGACGCGCTGGGACTTAATGATGCAGAGGGGCTGAGTGAAGCACTGGGACTTAGGGAAGCTGAGGGGGATAAGCTGGCGCTAGGTGACAAGGAAGCACTGACAGAAGCAGATACACTGGCTGAGGGTGAAAGACTGGCTGAAGGTGATAACGAGGCGCTAGGAGAGAGGGAGGCAGACGGACTCAAGGATGCGGATGGTGAGAGGGAGGCCGAAGGAGACAGTGATGCTGATGGGGATATGCTGGCAGAGGGGGAGAGCGAGGCACTGGCACTAGCGCTAGCTGATGCCGAAGGTGATAGCGACGCACTGGGACTTAAGGAGGCACTGGGTGAGAGAGAAGCAGATGGTGACAAACTCGCACTAGGTGATAGCGAAGCTGATGGGGACAAAGATGCTGAAGGTGATAGCGACGCCGAGGGTGATAAAGAAGCTGATGGAGAAAGACTAGCGGAAGGACTCAAGCTAGCCGAGGGACTGAGAGAAGATCCGGAGGTAAGAGCGGCAGTAAATGGCCCGGCTATTGATTGGAAGGTTATTTGACCCATAACCGCCTACCAATCAGAAGCGTTAGTTTTTCCCCATCAGAGCAGTGACATTTTTTGGGCATTGCATTGCTTAGACTGTATTGTATTACAGTCTGATTATTAATTAACTTTAATTGTATTACTTCTTGGGGATCTTAGCCTTTTGAATAGTGACCAAAATATCTTGAATCACATTCCAGAAATGCATAGCCTGGTAAGCCACGGCATCCTGAGCTTTGCCACTCATTTCTTCGGATACTCCATGATCCATCTTAATAGTCTCAAAGTTACAGTGAATGGGATAGTGTTCTAGTTTGTTCATCTCCCGCCACTTTTGACTCAGGTAAAAGAAGGTCGGTTCACCTATAGATCGCTGATGAGTTGGGTCTTGAATGGCTCGTACAGACGAATAGTACGGACAGACGAACTTGGCTGTTCCCCCCGGCTTTAACACCCGCCATAACTCATTGAAGAAATCGAAGAACGGATCGTGGTAACCATCACCATGGGGGATATGCTCGAGAAAATGTGAGCAATAAACTTCACTCACCGAGTTACTTTTGGCAAAGGTCCAAGGAAAGGCCATCAGATTAGCCTCAATATCTGCCTGAGTTCCCTTCTTGGTGATATCCACACCAATAAACCCTTTCTGTTTGTTGTTGCCACAAGCCAAGTCGTATCTCAGTTTCTGCATATTAATAGATGACACCGGTTTTGAAGTCTAAGTGCCCAAGTCTGACGCGAGTGTCTACAGCGCAGCGGTAGCCAAGCCCGCGGAATTTCTCAAAGAAGTGCAGATCTTGGGTATACAGAGCCGGCCCGGTTTCCTGGTGTTCTGTCACGGTCTTAAACCAAGGATTCTTCAATCGTTTGTCTTTAAATAACTCCATCTTAAATAGCGTCCAGCCCATGCCCATGCCATTACATTCCACAATATCTCCCGGCTTCCAATCCATTCTGACTTTAAACATTCCCGCAGCCGCTTTACGTCCCTCTTTGGGATCGCCATAGATAAGGGGCATAGAAGGGTTGCCTTTAGTCCAGTACAGTCCACCTACCGCATCGTAACCTTTCTCCATAGTTTCGTAGAGCATCATCAAGGGGCCTTGGGTATTGGGAATAAAGGGAATGATATTGTCATACTCCACCGTGAGAATGAACTTGAAGTCTTTCAATCCGGGAGAATCTAAGACCATTTGAATAGCCTTGTTGTAAGCGTCTCCCACCTCATAACCAGATGGCATAATCTCCACCACAGGGACATTCATGGGTTTGATTAGGCGCTTGTATGCTTCCACAAAGATGGGATGTAAGCCCTGGAACGACCAGGACTGATATTCATTTAAGGTCTTGCACTTCTTGCAGTTGAGATGTTTGGTTTCGGTCTTAGGTCCGGGGATAGGGAGAACAATCACCGTTGACAAATCTTTAAAGGTTTCGCCTTGGGGCATGGCTTTAAAAGAATCTCTAAAGTGAGCTTCTTTAAGGAGTTGGTCTACTGTTTTAACAGATATTTTCATGCTGAGATTAAGACGTAGGGATAGCGATTAAAATTTATATCAGTGCTTACCCCTTCCCGGCTTAAATCAGACGTAGCAATTGAGGCTGGCAGAGCAGAGGTAGACACGCTTAAAAAGCCATGCACAAACATTCCCCCATAAGCAGCACCTACCGCTGGTTTACCCCCCTGGTTACCGGCGAGTGACATATTATTACTGCCACTCGTTGTCCATAAACAAGCCAAAAACCAATTGCCCGGGGTGAGGTTTTGAGTTGCACTAGTAGCTAAGGTAATCCATTGCAGAGTATTAGCTGTTGGCGCAGTGGACATGGAAGCACTATTGGCCAAAGATAAGGTATTACCAGTTCGCGAATATAGGCCCAGAGACAGCGTAGCCGTTTTAGCCGTCGTCCCCTGGCCCTGAAATAGCACTACCACATTATTAAATGAAATACTTCCGGGTAGCTCAATTCCCTGGACGAGTAGCGAGTTTTGATTGACCAGGTTCACCACTGATGCCAACACCGGAAAATTTTCAAAGACATTTAATTGGACATTTGCCATATTTAGGCGGTTAAAATAATTGTGGGCACACTCATGGCATCAGTCCCGGTAACATCTAAATTACTGGTGGCGTATGAAGCGGGAAGGGCATTTGTGCTGTCTGTCATTCTGCCTCCGATGAAACCACCGGGAAAGGCGTTGCCGGGATTAACAAAACTTTGACCCACAAACGCCACACTCGAATTGCCACCAGTTGAGACTAGTAAACCTAACCACCACGTTCCGGGAGTAATATTTTGGGCAACACTAGTTGCGCTCAAGGACACGTAGCCTCTAAAGTTACTTAGGGTGATGGAACGCGACATGCTATTGGTAATCGATAAGGTGCTACCAGTTAAAGAATAGAGACCAATGCTTAGAGTAAAGGTGGCATTAGACCCGGCGCTCATATAGAAGTTGAGCTTATTAAATGACACACTATCAGAGGGACTCATGGGCACGAAGGACAGGGTGCCGTTGCTGGCAACCGCCAAGGTTTCAGAGACTATTCCCGGGAAATTAACATGGAAATCCAGCTGGGCCATATCAAGCAGTTATAATAACATATGGTTGTCGAGTTGCGTCTGAACCAGTTATATCTAAATCACTCGTTGCAATAGAGGCTGGCATACCGTTGGTACTCGCTGTCATTCTGCCCATTAAAAAACCTCCAGGGACGGCGTTTCCAGCATTAATTGAGGTATTTGCATACATAGATAAATTAGAAGTTTGGGACGATAAAAGATTTAGAGCAAAGTACCAAGGGCCAGGACTGATGTTTTGCGTGGCTGAAGTAACCATCGAAATCCAGGAACTGTCATTGGAAAACGAAATAGAATTACTTGCACTATTTGCCAATGATAAAGTTGAACCATTGAGAGAATAGAGTCCAAATTGAACAGTTTGTTGTCCTCCAGAATTGGGTCGGGATACTAATACCAGGGGGTAGTTAAACGAAAGAGAAAGAAAAACGTTTACAGCATGAACGGAAAGAGTACCATTAGACCTAGCCACAAATGTCGCACCTTCATGCAGAGGAAAATTCTCAAAATATTGAAGCTGGGCAGTGACACCCTTGTTCGCAGCTACTACCACATTTGGTATGGCTCTGCCGAGGAACTTAACTGAGTTAAAAAGATTCATAATTTATTCCACTTGTTTAGTTTTCCCGAGTATATTGCTACCATATTTTTGATGTGCAGATTTGAGTAAATTTTTAAAGCTTTGCCCTTTTTCCATGCCTTCAATTTTATTAATATAGGGAATACAATATTCCATGCACTGTGGTTTACCACAAAGTAGACCATTACACCGGCTACAGTAGCCACGCCGCACTCCACTACCAGGACGATAGATCCATGAAAATTGGCAATGAGCACATTGCCTTTTTTCCATTTCTTTTTTACTTCCATCTGGATGGGAGAGCACGCTGTATCCCGATGGTTTATTGCCTTGTATCATATAAATTTTCCAAGTTCATCTCTTTTTTTAATTATAGTCCCTTCTTTAACTCTTTTAGAATAACAGTTAAAGCAAAGATCAAGTTCGCTTTTGTCTTTTCTTGCATTAAAACTGCCCAAAGTCACTCTCCTTTTTCTACCACACCCACCGCATACAAGAGTTGCAAACCTTGGTTCAGGTAATGTAATCTTTCCAACTCTTTTCGGCCCAGTTCCATTTGAATTCAAGGTTATTAACTTTTTATAAACTTCATATCTTAATTTGATTATCTCTTCTGGTAATGTATGTTGACCAGGTTTTCTCACTGTTTCTGAAAATTCCAAAAATAATTTAGCTCTGTCCCTTTTAATAACTAAGAATGGATAGATCTTTTTAAGAAATTCTGCGCTTTTGCCTCCATGTATGTTCCATCGATAACACTGTTTCCAATGCTCATTATCCTTGCCTTTATAAATAGGTGTTCCTGCTTTATAAACAGTACCACCATACTGCTCCCTTAGAAGATTTAGTACTGGTAGGTAGGTGTTGGCGATAGATATTCTTCGCGACCATTTGATATGGTCTATAAATCTAATAGACCCTAGACTATTTATTTTTTTGCCTATGTGTCTTTGTCCACCGATTCCAATATTTCCCTCTCCATCGAGAAGTCCTGCAATATATTCTAAATGTAGTACCTGTCCATCCATGTCGAGAATAATATATCGCTCAGTATACCCACTGTCAATTCTATTCCCACCAAAACATAGTCCCGATCAGCAAATCAGTCCCACCGGAAATAGTCCCAAACTCCATGATTATGCCGGCTGCATTTGTAGCTGGAACTATGTATTCTGCTCCCGGCGCGGCCACGTCTGTCCAGGTAGACCTGGCGTTAATGCCAACTTCTACCAGGATTACTCCGGCAGTGCCAGCCGCCGTCGAATTTGAGCCAGCGACTGCCAAAGAGACGGCGTCTTGGGTATCAAGTGGAGACGGGGTAACAGATGTCCAAGTTCCAGCCGTGGATTGTCTCTTAAGACGGATAGAAAAGGTATTGTCTGTAGCTGTTCCTCCTTCTGGCCCAACCGTCCATTTGAAAATATAAAATCTCCTGGTAGTGGATGGGCCTTCTACTTTAACTATCCCTGAAGCAGCACCAGAAGCGGCAGCGTTTTGATCTCCAACTGCACTGTAAGCTAACATATTTTTATTATAACATTTCGAAAAATTGTTTAATGTGGGGCTTGGTAAATAATGAATTCTTGGTGCATTTCCAACAGCTGGCGCAAGTTGGTCCAACCAGGTATGGTATCGACCTCTCCTTCTTGCCAACCTTTAAGTAGTCGTTGGTTTCTGAATTGGCTTTTGTCCCACCTAGCTCCGGTAGCATTTTCTCCGTGTTTAATATCGACGTTGGGAAATACAGACTTAAAACCCCGGCTTTTGTAAACATGCTGCCACTTGATGCGGTGGTGAGTCATGGGTTCAAAGCCCATTTTAGGACTATAGCCCTCTTTTAACACCGTCTCATAGCGCTCCTTAAAGTGAGTCAGAAGGGGCTGTATAAATCCAAGTAAGCCAGACAATTGATTGACATCATCGTGCCGGGCATGGCCGTCGCTAGTTCGCAGCCACCACACATTTTGGTTGTAGTAGAAAGTGTCGGGGTCGGCAGGGAG
>OBEQ011211608.1_pt1 | contig 16315 bp, 10 predicted proteins | sample 1670901 | NCBI WGS metagenome assembly OBEQ01 (sample SAMEA104232315, study PRJEB22302) | groundwater metagenome | biome: forest; feature: aquifer; material: groundwater | place: USA | collected 2011-08-07 | depth 5.4 m
AAATGAAATGAGCTGTAAAAATACAGTTCTTCCTGTCAGTGCGACAATACTTTTAATCGTTCTTTTTTTAATTTCTGCTATTTCCATAATTTTGTCCACTTCGTCATTTTAAAATGATGAAGTATGAGGATACCGGTGAGAATTAAAAAACTGCTGACAGATAAGCCATTACCCAAAGACCGAACAGGAGTATTAGTAAATTTCCCTGTTATAAGATGTTCGCCTCTTGGTAGTTCTATGGTTATCAATTTGTATTTATTATTATCGGCAATTTTGGCCTCGTCACCATCTATCCAAACTTTCCAACCAGGAAAGTTAACCACTGAAAACTTAATAGTAGCACCTTGTTCAGACTGACCGTCAATGACAAAATGATCTGGCAAGAATCTCTCAGTCTTAATAAGAAGATCTCCCTTTACTACTTGATACTTACTACTAGTTAACTCTTTCTCTGTAATATCTATCCACAAAGCTCCTTTATCCGTTACTTTAGTGGCAGTACCTTGGGGTAAATATTCAAATGAGGTCGAACTCACGGTCCACTTGATTTCGTGGTCGCGGGTTAGCTCCTTATCTGATATCTGGGGAAGATACATTTGTGGTTGGAAATATTTTCCTTCGACAAGGATCACTAGAAATATCAAGATACTCGCTACACCCAGTCGTACCATGTTGTTACGCATAACAAAGACACTTCCGGCCAAGAAAGAACTAAAGAGTGCCACAAATTCCAAAAAGCGCCAAGGAAATTGCAAATACCAAAGTTGCGGAATTGCATCCCAAATGAATTTGGAATAGTCAGTAGTCATGAACACTGAAATGAGAAATGAGAAATGAGAGATGAGAATGACCAGGGCCAATTTCTTGGCATTATTCTTATATAAATAGAAGACACCTACTAAAGACATTAATGCCGAAAAAATATAAATTTTGCCAATCATAAAAGAAATGCCATCAGTACAGCCGGCCGTAGAACCACCATAGCCCCACGGGCTGTTCCACAATTGCGACAGACAGACAAAATGAATCTTATAGGAAGCAAGGTTTTTAGTGAGCAGTTGATCGACCAGGGTATATTGTTTTTCCCAAAGAGCTGGAAGCCAAAAAAAAGCCGTCAGGCCAAAACAGATGAGAGCAGCTAGCAGATAGGAGCTAGCAGCTAAAATAAACTTCTTCTTTCCAAGATAGATAAGACACAAAGCACTATACCATAGAGTAAAAAGACCAAAAAAGGGCAAGAAGATAAGATTATGTGTTAGCAGCAACAATCCAAGCGAGAGACCCGTTGACACATTCCAAACTAAGTTTTGGCTCCGTACAGATTTATAAGAAAATAACAGAATGAGAGGCAGACAAACGAAGGAAAAGAGCTCTGCCAAAGCCCCCCGAACATAGGCGTCAACAGCATGGTAGGGTGCATAAACATAAAAGACGGCAGAAACAATCCCTCCCAATTTTCCGAAAAACTCCTTGGAAAAAAAATACATCGTAATCCCCGAACCGATCAAAGCGACTAACCAGACCATTTTAATTGCCCCAAGATAGCCTAATCCGGCGAACACTCCTAATTCTCCCAAATAGTAAACGATGGGTGGATAGAAGTTAAACAATGGGTAGCCGTAGCCAAAACCCAGATCGGGAACCCAGCGCACCGGAAATTGTCCTGCAGTCAGTGATTTATCTAATTCGAACAGTCTCGCCACCTGCTGGCTGTCATGCATAATAAAAAAGCCCTGTTTTAGGAGTGGCGTGATGGCAAAAAACCCTAACAGGACAACCAAAAACAAGGAAATGAGAGAAATCCTATTTACTTTATGCATTCTTGCGGACTAATTATCAATTATAGACTAACCCAGCAGGAGTCTGAAATTTCAACAATATTTGGTCTGGAAATCGATATACCCCCACTCCCTTACCTTGCCAGAAGCCAACAAGCGCATCGTGTCGAATTTGAATACCAATTATTCTTTTTCCTTCAATGAGTGAGGATTTTAAAAGGCCTAGAGTTGCAGAAAATTTCTCCTTGAACCTAATCCATAGAAGTTGCATCTTTAAACCCATGGTATTCGACCTTTCAGTACAACTTACTGAAAAATCATATGAAGTTTCACCTATTTGAAATTTATCGGCCAGAAACAGTTTATTAGCGGCCTGAACGATGATACTTTTGTCCCCTTCGAGGGTTGACAATAAGGGCGTAACTTCTCTAGAGAGAAAATGACTCGGGTCAGAATGTAAGTAGTCAGGGGAAATTGAATTGGGGTCATAGGCTCGGATATCAAAGAGTTCATAGCCATTGTCACTCAGGGTTTTATAGCCTAGTCGATAACAGGGACTATTTATCCAAGTGGTTTTGCCGTCGCTCACTCTACTTATTGGTGGAGAGTTTGGATACTCTTTTTTATACCACTGAGCAAAATTAGACAGAGTTACTTTCTCCAAATTGCTTTTTTGTGCAAGAATCTCTAGTTGTCTTAGGTGTTCATCTTGAAACTGGGCGAGTTCCTGGCCCACTTCCAAACCTATTGTTATTTGTGAGAAAGGATTAGCAGAGTCACCACTATATACACTAACTAAGTGAGAAAAATAATCCGTAGTCCTTCCAAGGTTGCGATAATCATTGGCCTGAAAACTGTGACGCGAGGCATAGATACTTTTTTCATAGCCCAAGGTTGGATCACGTTGTGCCCACTGAACACTCACCACATTGAGTTTATCGCCGCCGTTCCCCGGACTAAGGCTGTCAAATTTTCCCGGATAGTAAGGAAATCCCCATGGTTTTCCCCAGTACTTTTGACCATCAGTATCGAATTGATCAGCAACGGAAACAAAAGCAAGCGGATGATATCTTGAAACTATATATTGCAACGAATAGGAATCAATATACCATGCTCCAATCGATTTAGGATAATAGCCAAATTTCTCTTTAAATGCTCTGAAACTTTGATCTATGAGCCGTTCCCGCTCCAGAAGTTTATAGCCACTCATGAAAATTTTATCCGGTCTAGCCCAATCTTCGGCATCTCCTTTATATGAAACCAGAGCATTGGTCGCTAACCTCTCTGATATTTCCAGGAAAAGGCCGAATTCACAATTGGGACAATCTTTTTTAAATTTTACTACCACTTCTTTATCAGACAGTGCGTCATATTGAAATAACCAAGTGGAAGCAAAACTGTAGTTTTGTAATTGTAAAAAAAGATTATCTAGTTGGGAGAGGTTGGGACTCTGCCATAAGTTACGACCCCGAACCGGGTAAACTAAAGTGACAAAATTTCTTTGGACATTCGCTTCAACTTTGTAGACCGGACATATAATACAAAGAAGAATTAAAATTAAAAAGATAATTTTCTTCCCCATAGCAGTAAACAAAATACAACAAGAAAACCAACCAGACTTATACCATCTGCTGCCGCTCGCAATGGTGTTTCAAAAAACGTGGCTCTAACACTATGTTTTCCTGACGGAACGGTAATATCCAAAAACCCCTCTTTTTCATAATCAATTTTGGCGATTAAACCATCCACTTTGACTTGCCAACCGGGGAAATAAACTTTATTAATTCTAATATTTCCAGGCGTTTCCAAATTCACAGCGTTACTACCTATTACCGTCCCCCTACCCGATGTAACTTCCAATAATTGCGGCCTAGCACTTAAAAACTCATTTTTCACCCACCGCGGTAAATATTCATTCTGGACCGTTGAGGTACTGTCATTGTTTCTGTAGTAGACTTCTGGATAATAAGTTTTATCTACTGAAAAGCTTTGCAGGCTAACAACTAAGATTGCCGCTAACGTGAGGACTATGACAAGTTTGTTTCTTATTTTACTGGCTACATATCCTAGCAATACTGTTCCTGAAAAAGTAGTTAATGATAAAAACCGCCAAGGAAACTGTACCAATCTGGGCAATGGTAATAGTTTCCAGAGAAGGTCTGAATAGGAGGTGGAAAAGACCAATCCAACGAGGAAAACGGCCACCCATAGAAGAACACTTTGGGAAACTCTCCTCACTCTAATTATATGTATAACTAGAGTCAGAAGAATAAGAAATGGCGTTACTCCCAATATTTGTTTCCAATGATCTGCGTCGAGAAAATAACGTTGGTAAATGGACACTTCGGTAACTATTGCCCGTGTATATCGTAGATCAAAAACGGCCGGCAGCCAGAAAAAGGCTGATAGACCAAGTGACAAAACTACCACCGTCAAACTAGTAATAAAACTCGTTTTAAAATTGTGAGCTGTTTTAAGCTGTAAAAAAAGATAGAGTAAAATAACAGGCGTAAAGAGAAAAGCGAGAGAATTATGTGCAGTAAGCAGCGCCGCATAGAGAAGACTGACCAGACCGAGATGTCGAAAATTTGGTCTTTGGGCTAGCTTGTCGGCAAAGAGGAAAATAAACGGTAAAAATATAAAGGCCGTCGATTCACCAAGCGATCCTCGACCAAAGACATCATAGGTACGATAAGGAAAATAGGCATAAGTGAGAGCTGCTATTAGTCCTGGCAGAGTTCCGTAGCTCCTTTTGAGCCAAAAGTACATGCCAAATGATCCCAAAAGAAAACTTAGCAGGAAAAGAATTTTGATCGAATCAATAAAGTTAAATCCTAAAAGATGAACCACTTCACCGAGATAAAATGGCAACGGATAGAGAAAATTTAAAACCGGGTAGCCAAATCCGTGGTTTAGATGCTCCAGAAAGCGAATTGGAAATTGATGAGTTTTAACTGTTTCATGAAAAGCAATTAAACGAACCACCATAGAATCACCGTCGTCACTGCGAAAATAACCAGAAGACAAAAGTGGCCATATGATGGGGACCAGTAGAAAAACTAGTAATACCATAATAGAAAAGTTAAGAAGGTATCTTTTCATATTTTAAACTTTTTATACAAAGCTAAAGTTAATAAGAGCAGCCCGCTTGAAGCAGTGACTAGTAATCCTAATTTAAAAGATAAGGGGTCGTAGACAAAAGTTATTTGATGTTTTCCCGGAGGAACCGCGACTGCACGAAAGGCGAAATCTGCCCGTAACACTTGACTTTCTTTTCCATCGATATAGGAATGCCAGCCAGGAAAATAACTGTCGGAAAGAAAGATTAGTTTTGCCCCGGAGGATTGAGTTTCCAGTAGTATGTTATTAGGAGTATAAGAAATCAACTGTGCGTAAGCGTAGCCTGGAGTTAGTGCTACCTTAGGATCATTTTCTAAAATGACTTTGTGGGCCATATCAAAAGTGGGATCATAGAGTCGCGAAATAATCTGAGAATCGTCTTTTATAACTTCATAGCCGTCTGCCAGAAAAAATCTTGGAAGGGCCATTTTTCTCTCGTAAACTTTCCACTTATAACTTTGCCAGACGAGTTGGTATTTTTCTTCCGAAAACTTACTGGTTTCTGGCTCCCAATTAGTTTTAGGTTGATCATTTTTATCGAGCACGAAGCGCACTCCCATTAGATCAAAGAGTCGATTCCGGAATTGATTATCCTCTCTGCCAAAGAGCGCGTCAGATCGAAGAATGTCTTTGGTATATTTCCCCTCTTTTGTAGAAGCCAGCAGTTCACCATAGCGCTTAATATAGAGTGAATCCCAGCCCTCGGGTGCAAAAACCTTATAATGCGTGGCAAAATTGCTATCAACATAAGCTGTCCCAAAGCCAAAAAAACGATTAATTCCTGCGTTCCTTTGCAAAAAAGAAAACACTGGATGTGACGGAAAAACATATTTTTTCGGGCTGAACGGTTGATATTTATTGAAAAAATAGGAATACTCGAACAGAGCAAGAGAGAAAAGTAGTAAGTAGCTAGTAGCTAGCAGCCAGGGAGATATTTTCTTAAATTGTCCAAGAAAAAAGATTACACCGGAGGTTGCCAAAAAGGTAAATGTAGGTAATACGAGATTACTTCGGGCAATGGCAAAATGGGTATTTTTATTTATTAATACTATTGACCATAAAGATGCATACACGATCCCTAGAAATAAAATGGGAAGCAAATTTATTGCCCGCAGTTTGTCTTTATTTCTAATTACATAGTCCAGACCAAAAACAGCCAGGACTGCCATAGAAAGTTGGAAAATATAAATCACTCGTGCCGGGACACCGGTAGCGAGGATCGGGATGTGAAGAATATGAGGAAGATAAGCGAAGGGACGAATAGCAAAAAGCAGACCAAGGAGTGCCAGAACCGTGAATAATTTCACCAGTTTTTCTTTGTGACAATTCCAGATCGCTAAAAGACTAAAGACTAAAGCTACCACGCCAAAAAAGCATTGGAAATCTCCATAGTGCTCTCCCCAATAATTGTTCGTCGCTGGGTTACCAAAAAAATCCGGGGCCACGATGGTCAGAAGATGACTCCAGGACAAAATAAAGGGTTCAAAAAGTCTTCGGGTTGCTTCTCCTTCGCGAGCAGACTGCAAATAGATTTCCATTGTGGGCAACAGTTGAGCTGCACCCAGAAGAAAACTAATTAGAACTACAAAAAGGATCGATTGAAGCGTATAGCGTTTAAACCACACGAAACTTACCGAAATAATAAGAAGATAAATAAACGTTTGGGCGTGTCCAGCATAAATAGCTGATGACAGAATCAACGGCAGAAGCCAAAAATACAGTTTTTTATTGGTGTCTTTGTACCGATTGGCAAAAAAAAGAAATAAGGGCAAAAGAACTGCTACTTGAGTAATGATTAATTGCTCATGCCAGACGACTAGATAGGACAGATTAGCCATAATAATGGCGCCGAACAGACTCGAGATGAGTGACAGTCTTAGGGAGCGGAAAAAGAGATAGGAAAACAGACTTAGAAGAAATGGCAAACCAATAACGAGTAAAATCCACGCATCAAGAGGGGGAAAAATTAAGAACAAAACATTTCCTGGAAAAAAGATAGACGATTGTAAATTGGCAATCAACGGATACCCGGAAAAATTATAGGGATTCCATAAAGGAATTTGACCAAGTCTTATTAAGTCAAAGGCGAAAACTTTCCAAGGGTACATCTGACGGATGACATCAGCGGCGATGACTTCCTTGTGAATCGTCCAAGGATCAAACCCAGAAAAACCACCACTATTCCAGGGAAAGAAAAAGGCAACCAAAAGATCGCCAGGAAAAGGCAATAAACCTTTCAAATAGAACTGCCAATAGACGCTAGCATTAGTTAGCAAAAGAATCGCCAGTACTAGGACCCTTTCGCTTTTAAAAATTTTCCGGAACAAAGTAAACATATTACTATACCAATCCCTGTAGCACTCAAAATCATGCCAAGATAAAACCCCGTGGGTTCATAGGTAAATCTTACTTTACTTTGTCCTTGGGGAATAGTCACCGCCCGAAAGGCATAATTAGCTTGATATATCGGGGTCTCTTTGCCGTTGACCTGGGCTTTCCAACCGGGAAAATAAACGTCATTTAAAAAAAGTAGACTCTTGCCAGAAGATTTGGCTTCTAGATCTAGACTATTAGGGCTGTATTTTATGATCGTGGCTTCGCCAACAAAAGATTGCTGAGGAATAATCTGAGGATCGTTTCCCAAAAGAACGGTTTTATGAATATCCAAAGTCCTCTCAAAAAGTTTTTCCACATTTTTACTCTGAGGATTAATTTCATATGACTGGGTCAAAAAAGCTCTTGACAATGAATTTTTATTTTCATAAACCGAGATCATTCCCCATTGTTTTACTAATGAATAGTGGTCGACATTAAATTTTAGGTAGTTTTGGCCATTGTCGCCTAAGGGATTATCTGATTTATCCAAAACGTACTTGACACTCAACAAATCCAAAAGCCGTTTTCGTTCCGGACTATCCTGATCAGGGATAAAGACGTCTGCTCTATTTATTTCTGAAGGTAGTTGTCCTCTATTAGAAGCGGCAGCAACTAACTCACCATACGACCTTGGCCACAAACTGTCATAGCCGGAAACGTCATAGATTCGATAATAGGTAGCAAAATTAGAAACAAAGTGCGCCCTCCCCCAACCAGCAAACCGATCATACCCTGAACTGTCTTGTAAGTAACGGATGAGAAAATGTCTTGGATAGAGATAGCGACTGTCACCAAAAGGGGACATTTTCCAAAAATAGTAACTACTCCAAGCACTCACTCCTAGTAAGGCAATAATCATCAGTAGTGTTTTATTAGACAGTCCCAATAGGAAAATCATTAACAAACCAGATTGAAGCGCCAGGGGTTTAATGGCACTTGCGGATTGTCGATTTAATAGTAGTACAAAAATCACCAGACCAAAGACAAAAGCAGAAGCGGAAAAGAGAGCTTTTTTCTTGTGTTCACGAAGGTATGAGCTAAAGCCAATGGTTGCCAGCATAACTTGTGCCAGCTGAAAGAAAAAAAGATTATTCCACGGATTGCCGCTAGAAAAAATGGGGATATGGAGAATTCTAGGAAGAAAAGCAAAAGGCGACCTAAAGGCAAGTAACAATCCTATCACACCAACTAAAGACCAAAAGCGTACGTCGGAATTTTTTCTCCAAAGCCGTACTGCATAAACAGCAAAGACCAGCGGGATTATGCCGACAAAACTGTTCATGCCGCTATGGTCTTGGCCTCCAGTATAATTATTGGTTGCTGGATTGCCCCAAAGATCAGGACTCGTCAGCGTTTCCAAATATTTCACGTCTAGAAGTCCTTCCCGAAAAACCCGCTCAGAGGCTTTTCCCTCTCGAAGTGAATTTCTATACAATTCCAAAGTGGGAATAACTTGGATTGCAATTAATACCACTACCAATAAAAGAGCGCTCCCAAAAACCAACCACTTTCGGGGGCCAAATCGAAAGAGAAAATAGAGAGAACTCACTAGCACTACAAAAGTGGCAAATTGCGGATAGCCCCCAAGGGAATTGACCGCCAACGTCAGTGAAAAGAGCGCTATAAAGACTGGTGTTCTGAGTTTTTGTTTTCTATAGAGATCGATACAAAAAAGGGCCAGAGGCATCCACATCAGCGTATGAATATACATGCCAAAAAAATACCGTGTTGTTAAAAATGTTGACCCTACCCAGGCCAGTGACCCGAAGAGAGCGGCTCTCCTGGAAAATAAATTTTGGAGATAAAGAAACATAAAAATAAAAGATAAAACTGGTTGACACAGAATATAAAGTGACCAGGAAAGAATAGGATTAACTAAAAGATAAAGCCAACTTAATGGATAGAAGACAGCAGTTTGAAAATTAGCTAAGATTGGTTGGCCAGAAAAATTATACGGGTTCCAAAATGGCCAGACTCCCTGTTTTAATTGTGAAAAGGCAAATTCCTTCCAAATGTATAGTTGTCGTAGCGCATCTACAGCCAAGAGTTCCTTGTGACTGATAAAAGGCGTATATCCGGACCACGTTGGTGTGTTCCATGGAAAATACCAATGCGGCAGAAGATTCGTCGGAAGAGGTATTGACATATGGCTGTTGTTTCAATTTTACAACCTAAACCAATTAAGATAAACTGACCTAAATGTCTCTTATCCCTAGAAAAAAAAGATTAGTCCTGTTCTACTTTCTCTTCATTGGTACTTTAGCCTTTCAACTTGTCACAAAAAATGACCTTAAGAGAGACTTCCAACAAGTAACTCCCTTTATTAATGACACCAATATCCCTTTCCGTATCGAGCGTTCAGTCAGCCACGATTATGACACCACGACAGTCCTTCTGACCAGACTTTTCCACAATAAAATTACCGCTCTCGGTGAAACGATGTTTATCTCCTTAGGCCAATCCCTCGATCCGGTGTATCTTTTTTCCATCCCTGCGCAACCCTACCCTGAAGACAATGTCGACCGACCACAGCTTCTCTATCCTGTTGAATTGCCCCTTTTTATTATTTTCTCAATCGTACTAATAAGAAGTAATGCTAAAAAAATTAAAAGGTATTTAATCACCGCTCTCTTTCTGTCATTACTTCTAGATATCCTCTTGTTGCCATATACCAATGTAATAAAAATTATACCTCTCCTTATTATCATAAGAACGGTCACTTTTTTAGGTTTCGTGGAGTTCTTTAAAAAGACCACATGGTTCAAAAAACTATTTTAATCATTTTTATCTTCATTGGAATCTTTTTACGTATCTATCAAATTGAAGAAGTCCCTCCTGGTCTTTTCGCTGATGAAATTTCCTTGGCGATAAATGCTAAGACTATTGCTCAAAATGGAACAGACGAATATGGCAATTTCTTCCCTTTTGGTTTTGAAGCTTTTACTGACTATAAATATCCTGGCTATATTTACCCCACAGCCATCATTTATAAAATTCTCGGGCCACGCACTCTCACAGTTCGATTAGTGGCACTGATCAGTTCTATTGCTAGCATTTTCTTACTCGGCTATCTAGCCCGGCTTTTATTCCCTAAAAATAAATTTCTTCCCTACTATGCCATGGTCATTATTTCTCTTAGCCCTTTTCATCTACATTTCAGCCGCATTGCCTATGAGACCATGCTAGCAACCACGCTTTTTACATTTTGGCTAGTTTGTTTCTATAAAATATTATCAGAAGAAAAGGTTTTACGTTGGTTCGTATTGGGAACACTCGTAGAAATTTATGCCTCTTTTACCTATCCAGGAATACGTCTGATTATCCCAGTATTTCTTGTGATCATAGCTACCAGTCTTTTCTTAAAACCCCGGCCAGCAAACAAAAAACAGCTGGTGCTGACACTTTTGACATTTGCAATAATTATTGCATTAACCTTCCTTCCTTCCTTTCTGATTCCCCAACTCGATAGAAGACCACTAAGTTTTGTGGTCGGTAAAAGTGGTCAGGAAACTTGGCTTCAATTCTATAATAGCAAGTTAGTTAATATCCTGGCGTCACTTCTGCGCACTGTTAACTGGGAATATCTATTTTTGAAAGGTGATCTCTATGCCTATCGTCATGGCACCAAGGAAATGGGTTTATTTCTCCTCCTTTTCTTTCCTTCACTTGTTATGGGTATTATTTCTCTTATCAAGAATTTTTCCTTCAAAAATCTCGGACATTTTATGCTATTGGCTTTGCTCATTGCCACTCCTCTTCCGTCAGCCTTAAGTACTAATTTGCCCTATGCGACGCGTATCCTTCCAATTGTCATCCCTTTCACACTAATTATGGCCTATGGCACTGATAATATGACGACAAATCTAGTATCTAGATATAATTTATCCGGGCTGCGAAAAAGTATTATCGGCTCTGCTCTCTGTCTGCTTCTTTTTTTACAAACATTATGGTTGGCTCACGTCTATTTAGTTCATTTTTCCCAAACCAGCATCCCTGAGTTTCCCGCCGCACCAAAAAAAATAAGCCAAGATATTCATGAGCAGCTGGCCAAAAATCCCAGTACACTGATCTATTTCCTCAATGGCTATCCGTGTTTTCGCTGGAGTTTTGACTTTTTGCAATTGTGGTATTTTGCCAATCTTGACAACAAGCAAATGATTATCTGGAACAATATATTGCGACAAAAAAGATTAGAGAGCGGGTTACCTTTTGATTCCTTTGACTTTATTGCTTATCCCCAATATCAAATTGGCCCAGTAGTTCTAAACAGCGATATTGAAGGTTCAGCAAAAATACCTTCTGGATCCTGGATTGTCCGGTGTGGGATTCACTTACCAGACATTAACCCTAAGACAGAAACAATTGAGAAAGTCTACTATTTGATCGACAGAGAAAAGCGTGATCCGTTTTATGTTCTTTCTAGAAAAAATTAATTGCTTTTGGTAAGCACTTTTTTCACGATTATTCCGAGGGGCAACGGTTTCTCTTCCAGAACTTTGCTCACCTTTATAAATGATTTTTCCCACCCCGAAGGTGCCCAAGGCCGCTCACTATCAGGTTCAATAATTAATATGGCTTCAGTGTTATCCTTTGGCGGGACGATATTACTTCCAATCCCCAATAGGGGCACTCCCATGTGCCAATTATTGGGAAGGTAACCGAAATGCTTTCTCCCATACCACCAAAAATCATACTGCCAAATATAATCATAAACCGGTGGCGTATAAGCAAAATAATTAAAATTGCCGCCTTTTGCCACCGCATAAACCTGATCAAGAACCTGTTTTTGCGCTTTGAGAGCCGGGAACCCAAAACGCGGCTGGATCAAATTCTTCATCACTTCCAAGGGATTAATAGCTTGATAGAGCAAAATCGCAAAAAGAACTCCACAGACTATTCGGGTAGCTTTTCCATAGTGCCATAAAAATCCCAGAGGAATAGTCAAAAACAGTATGTATACGATGGGTAAACCGGCTCGATACCACCCCCAGATGGGCCCGGGGTACAAAGAGAAACCGAGAAAAAAAGTGCTCACAATAGCCAGCAAAATTTTTAGAAAATCTACTTCTGCTTGTTTCTTCTTTTTAATGATAGCCAGCCAACCAATAATGGAGATACCAAATGAAAGAATCGTCCATGGTAGTGGTTTTATAAAATAGGCCATGGCCATGGCATCTTCCCGGAAACTCCCTATTCTACTGATCACTCTTTGCCCGAAAGGTGACGCTTCTCTATAAAGGCTGGTATTATGACCACGGGCAAAGGTCACTAAACTATTGGTGATTAAAAAATCATGCCGAAGATCAAACAGAATTTGTGGGACAAAGGTTAAACCCAACAGGCTCAAACCTAGTAGAGTATAAGGAGAAAAGATAGTCTTCCACTTTCCCGAAAAGAGAATAATGGGAATCAATGCTGGAAGAGTAAAAATGGCAAAAGCAATCTCAAATTGAAATTCAAGGCCAATGAGTAGACCAAGCGCAAGCCAATAACTTTTTCTATCTTGATAAAAAATCTGATAACAAAAATAGATATAAAAGAAAAATAAGGGCACCAGTGGATGCGGACTCAAAACGACTTGAGAGGCTCCGATAAAAGCCGGGCAGAAAAGTAAAAACAACACGGTTATCCAGGCCGTGGGCTTTCCCAAGGTCTTTTTTACAAGAAGAAAGGTTAAAAATGCACAAGCAACTGAAAAAAGAGAAAGAAAAATGACATTGGCGGCTGGGTTACCACCACTGATGATAAACGGCACCAAGAGAAACCACGTCCAAACAGGTCCCATGAGAACACCCTGAAGACCACTATAGCGGCTAATCAAATTGATCTTATGGTCTACGGCCAGCTGTTTGACCATGATCATGTCCAACCCTTGGTCAAAGCTAAAATGCACCGTGTCGGTGATAACAGGTACCACTCTTATGAGGAGGCCCAAACAAAGAAGAATGATTATCAATAATACCTGTGAGTTAATACCCCAGCTAGGTGATTTATCTGATATATCTGCTTTCATCTGCTGAAATCTATTATTACTTGAAGGCATAGCAGTCATATAAGTCATTGGCATAATACGGAACAAGAACTTTCCCCAGGTGGGGAATTTTTGCAATCCGGCTGGCTATCGTAGACACCAAAGAGTTGACCATCATAAAACGGTTGGCGGCATACGCCAGTGAAAAAAAACGGAAATGTGGTTTGAAGATTATTTTCTTAAAACCCACTTTGGTCAAATAAAACCTGGCCGTCCTTTCACTCAAGAATACGCGATGCATTTCCATATACCAAGGCCACCTGGTAGCCCAAATTCTAGCGACCAAACTTTCCGGGTCGACGGTGGAGAAAGCAAATACGCCGTTCTGTTTTAAGGTTTTATAAACTTTTTCTAATTCTACGACTGGATCGGTAAAATGTTCGATGTCATCCCACATCGTAATCACATCAAGACTATTTGGGGGAAACGTATTTTTTTCAAAAGGTTCGTTGATTAGATCTAAGCCATAGTGAGAAGCAGCAAACTGGACTGCTTGCTTATTTGGCTCCAAACCCACTGCCTTAAATCCCTCTTCCCGAGCTAGTTTTACAAACAGTCCTGTATGCGTTCCAATGTCTAAAAGTTTCCCCTTGCTTTTGGCGACGCGTTTTAATTTAGAAAGGTAATACTTAAAGGTAGCCTCACGAGCATTTTGTTCCGCAAGATAGACTTCGTCCTCACTTATTTCATAAAATTCGCTTATTTTTTGCTGGCTTATGGCGTCATCAACATAAAAAATGCCACAGGTAGCACATTTGTTTATCGGGCCATGTTTTCCAAAACCACAATTAGTACAAGTGAATAAATTAACCGCTCTTTCCTGAGTATCTTTCGTCGCTGAATATAATTTCTTTACTTTTCCGGTTTTACAAAAAGGACAAACTTCTTGATTCATATTCTGGAACAAGAGTATATTATATAAGAAGTAGACAGCCACATGAAGATTGCATTTGTAACTTGGGCACTAATACGAGAGAAAAGATATTCAATTATTTTTTTTAGCATTGTTTTTTTAATTCTTTTTGCCAATTCTCTTCATAATAGTTACCCAGATGAATTCGACAACATCCTCGGCGGCTATTTAATTACCAAAGGGGTCCTTCCCTACTCTGGATTTTTCTCTCACCACGGACCAATGGGTTATTTCCTTGCTGCTGGGATAACGCTTTTTACCGGTCAGTCATTTGTACTTTTTAGGCTCCTGTCTTCAGTTTTTCTTTTTACTATATTTATAGGTATCTATAAAATTATTCGAGCCAGGACGGCTTCCAAGATAGTCACAGTTCTACCCTTATTTATTGGTATTCTTTCTGTCACCTCAGTCTATTTTTGGGGCCACATGTTTCTGGCTGATCCCTTGAGTGGGTATTTTCTTTTACCCGCATTCCTTCTCACGTTCATCAAACTTTTTTATCAGGAAAAGCTCACCACCAAAGATCTTTGGGTCATATCTTTGTCTTGTGCCTTGTCGCTTCTTATTTCACTGACCTATCTGTATGCTATTGCCACTATTAGCCTTATCTGTAGCTATTATTACCTCGGACAGTTCAGAAAGAACCATAAACACTTGCTACACAAAGCAGGCACTTTGGCGCTAATTTTTCTCCTACCCTACTTTTTATTTCTTCTCTATTTACTGATCACCAAAACGGTTAGCGACTATTATTTTCAAGCAATCATCTATAACAAAAATTACTATATTTATAACTATCCCCGACCCGATGGTTCTTTCGTTTTTAACCCCATTCGCTATGCGCTGGCAATTTTTGACAAGTTTTTTATCGGAATGTTTGATGTATTAGTGCGCCTGCGTTATGTGCCATTGGATAATCCTTATAGTCTTACCTTGGGCCTGACCAATGTCCTACTTTGGGGCTTTCTGCTTTTTAAGCGCAAATTTCTTTTGTTTCTTTTGTCATTCCTCGTCATTGTTTTTTCCACCGTCAGATCCAATCCGGCCGGCACGAGTGCCACTGACTATCAAGGTGCAGTGTATGTAATCCTCACCTTACTTCAGGGCTCACTGCTTTTCTATTTACTCCAATCGGAAATAAAAGCCATTACCGATTTTTTCCAAAAGTTTGTTTTATCTCTCACCCTCTGTTTTCTTGGTTTTTTCTGGTTCTTTTTTCTTTTGTATATCGTCGTGCAATCCTGGAATATGATCTATGCCCGATTTTCTGGAACCATGCCTCTTATCTATGATAGTCCCCAAGTGGCCCCATTAATAAACAGTGTGGTGCCCAAAAATGATTATTGTTGGGTAGGACCGTTTGAATTTGAAGAACTATTTTATCTGAATTGTAGACTACCCTCTAAATATCACTGGATTCTTCCCCAATTTAATAGAATTGGCTGGCTAAAAAATGAATTGCTCGCTGACTATACCAAAAATCTTCCTGACGTCATCGTCTATCATCGCTTTTACTCTGCTTTTGGATCATCGGATCAATATCATCGTTTTTTTAAAGATTTTATTGATGCCCATTATCTTCTGCTAGAAGACATCGATCCGAATAAGAAATATCACTTCAGGTTTTCTCGCACCAAGGATTTCAATTTAGACAAAGACTTTAATATTGAAAAATCTAAAGCTCAGAGCATCCTTTCAGTTCTTATTGCTAAGGGATTGGTAGAAGCTCATTAGGCGTAATCTTGAGAGTGGATTCCTTCATTCGTGAAAGAATTTTTTTTGCTTCTTCTTTGTCTGCAAAGCGTGGTTGAGAATAGTTATCGATAATAACCGGATAAAAACTAATATCAACAAGACCGCTCTTCCCGAAAAGATACTTTCCCACTACTCCCTCTCTCGTTTCTGGTGACCACATTTGATCAAAAACAAAGTTGCCATGAGCGAAGGTAATGAATTTATCGTGATATTTCTCCACGCCTTGCACCCAATGCGGATGGTTGCCGATGACCAAATCGGCGCCAGAGTCTATGGACAGGTGGGCCAAATCTCTTTGTCGGTCAGTAGGTATGAGCACATATTCCGTTCCCCCATGATAGG
>OBEQ012464525.1_pt1 | contig 16313 bp, 18 predicted proteins | sample 1670901 | NCBI WGS metagenome assembly OBEQ01 (sample SAMEA104232315, study PRJEB22302) | groundwater metagenome | biome: forest; feature: aquifer; material: groundwater | place: USA | collected 2011-08-07 | depth 5.4 m
CGACATGAATACCGCGAACTGGATTCCGGACCTCTTCATGCAGCGCGTGATGGAAGGCGTCGGCGTCTACCGCCTGCGCCTGGGCGTCACTGGCGACCCGTTCCGCATCGACACCGACCTGCTACGCGGCCGCCCCGCCCAGAAGACCATCCAATTGCAGCCACCCGGAAAACCCACGCGCAAGACGGGGTGAAGGGGGGTGGGTGCCATCAGCGATATATGGCTAACGGACAAAATCGCTGGGTATAAATTTTTACTGTGATAGAATTAAAAAAATTAACTGATCAGGGAGAAGCATTTGTGACATGGACAAGGGATCAGCAAACTGTGACCTGATAGGTATTGGGCTTTATTCTGTCCCGGAAGCAGCGCGTCTTACTCATATATCTGCTGCCCGTCTGCGCCGTTGGCTGCTTGGTTATGATCATGGCAAAAAAGAGGACACTCGCTATTCTCCTCCCGTACTGAAGAGAGATATTGAAGTCATCGATGGATACGCAGCGCTCTCTTTCCTTGATTTAATTGAGGCTCGTTTCGTCGGCGCCTTCCTGCAGCAAGGTGTCAGATGGCGAGAGATACGTGCGGCCTCTGCCGCTGCATCGGTTATGCTTGCAAGCTCACATCCCTTTGCTACCCACAGCTTCATAACCGATGGCAAAAGCATTTTTGCCGAAATCGTAAATAACGCCACCGATCTGGCCTTAATCCACCTTTCAAAGCAACAGTACGTTATCAAAGAAGTTTTAGCGCCCAGCCTGCTCAAAGGGCTTGAGTTCGAAAAGGAGGCTCTCGTTAGATGGCGTCCATTTGGTGGCAAGCATCCCGTCGTTCTCGATCCCAAGCGCGCATTTGGAAGGCCCATAGTCGAGCAATCAGGGGTTCCCACACATGTTTTGGCGTGCGCGTTCAAAGCAGAAGGTGGCGAGCAGGAAAATGCGTCGAGTATCGTTGCCCGCCATTTTGATATTAGCAAACGGGAGGTCACAGCCGCCGTCGAATTTGAGCGGCAACTTGCGGCGTGAAGTTCTTCTTTGATAACTGCATATCCCCTCATCTCGCAGCAGCAGTCCTGCGCTCTTAGCGAACATGAAGCAAAGCATCTTCGGGATAAATTTTCTGCGAACACACCAGACACGGAGTGGCTTCGTCAGTTAGCAAAAGAGGGCGATTGGGTTGTAATCTCTGGTGACACACGAATATTCAAGACACCGCACGAATTAGCAGCTTGGCAGAGTGCGGGACTAACGGGATTCTTTTGGGCTCCCCAATGGCTCAAGATAAAGCTATGGGACCATGCATGGCGGCTTATACGTTGGTGGCCAAAGATCGAGGAACAGGCCAAATTGGTCGAAGCTGGCGCTGCCTTTGAACTGCCGCTAAAACATACTTCAAAATTTCGGCAAATAACTGGTCGCAAGCCCTAAAAAACGGAATTTGTATATCTATTTGTGCGCTATCTTCCTTAAACTCCTACCCCTTCCTTTTCACCGCCTGAATCATCTGTTCGAAGCCGTTGAGGAAGTTGGAGCGGTCGCGTTTGGCGAAGCCTGCGCTCTGGCTGTTGATGGCGCCCTGCTCACGCAATTGGGTCAGCAGGTTGCGGGTGACGAGCACGTCGCCGATGCTGGCTTCGGTAAAGGGTTTGCCTGTGGGGCCGATACATCCCGCGCCTTTTTTGATGACTCTTGCTGCCAGCGGGATATCGGCGGTGACGCAGATATCGCCCGGCCCGATTTGTTCCGTGATCCAGTCATCGGCGGCGTCCGGCGTGTTGCTTGCTACATGCTGGCGCACCAGCGGGCCGTCCACCCCGCGCAGCCACTGATTGCTGACCAGCACCACAGCCAAGCCGTGGCGCGCCGCGACTTTCAGCGCCTCCTGCTTTACCGGACAGGCGTCACCGTCAATGTAGATTTGCATGTTTGGGCATTCAGTAAATCGCGAAACATAAAACGGTGTCATCGCGAGCCACGCAGCGGCGTGGCGATCCAGAGCCACACGCAAAGGCCGGTGTATGGGACTCTGGATTGCCGCGTCGTTGCGTGGCTCGCAATGACGATGACACTGCCAACATCACATCCCGTACAGATCGGCCTTGTCGAGAGTGTTCTGCACGATGCGCACCGAGGCGGCATCAATCATCATGCCTTCATAGGTTACGGCGCCTTCGCCGCGCGCCAATGCTTCGTCATAGGCCTTGGCCATGGCGCGGGCGCGCAGCACTTCTTTGGGATCGGGCGAGAACACCGCCTGCGCGATTTCGCACTGGCTGGGATGGATCGCCCATTTGCCAACCATGCCCAGAATGCTGGCGCGTTCCGCCTCGCGGCGATAGGCGTCGGGATTTTTGAAATTGGCGAACGGGCCATCGACCGGGTCCAGTCCGTTGGCGCGCGCGGCAATGGTCATTTTGTAGCGGGTGTAATGCCAGATGTCGCCGGGATAGGCGCTGTCGCCGCCAATGTGGCGCACGTCAATGCCCTGACTGGCGGAATAATCGCCCATGCCGAAAATCAGGCATTCGAGGCGCGGCGTTGATTTGGCGATTTCCTCGACATTCATCATGCCTTCGACTTCCTCGATCAGCACTTCGATGCCGATGCGGCCTTCGACGAGGCCCAGTTTTTTCTCAAGCTGATTGAGCAGCGTATCGACGAAGGTTAGATCATGCGCGCTTTTCGCTTTGGTCAGCATGATGGTGTCGAGATTGCGCCCGGCCTTGGTGACCACTTCGATAATATCGTCATGGCACCATTCGGTGGTGCAATCATTGACGCGCACACAGCGCACCTTCTTGCCCCAGTTCAGATTATTGAGCGCATCGGCGATCAGGCCGCGCGCGCCCACCTTGGCGCTGGGCGCGACCGCATCCTCCAGATCCAGAAACACATGATCGACATCCGGCAGGCCAACCGCCTTCACCATCATTTTTTCACTGCTGCCGGGAACCGAAAGCTGACAGCGGCGGGCGCGTTTGGGACGTTTGTTATGATGAGCCATGTTTCTCTCCTGTTTATGTTTTATCGAACGGCGCCTGTGTTACGCAGCGCCGCAATTTCCTGGGCCGTATATCCGGCGTCCTGCAAGATTGCATCCGTATCTTCGCCGAGCATCGCGCCGCGCCGCGCCACGCCGCCCTGGGTTTTGGTCATACGGATGGGCGTGCCGGCAATGCGCACCGGATCGCGCCCCGGCTGTTCCACCTGAGGCAGCATTTCACGCACCGCCGTGTGCGGATCATTAAAGATATCCACGACATTATTGACCGGGCCAAACGGAATTTTTCCGCCCAGGCATTCCGCCAACTGCTTTTTGGTCAGGGTTTTGGTCCAGCCGCTGACCATCGCCACCACTTCGGCGTTGCGCGCCACACGCGCCGCATTCAACGCATAGCGTTCGTCCTCGCCAAATTCCGGCTTGCCCATGTTCTCGGCCAGAATTTTCCAGAAATGATCGCGCGGACAGGCAATGGACACCCAGCCGTCTTTCGCGGGGAAAAGGCCAAACGGGCAGAGCAGCGGATGCGAATTTCCCTCCGGCCCCGGCACCGTGCCATCATAGCTGTGCTGATAGACAATGCGTTCACACAGCGCCAGAATGGCGTCATACATGCCGACATCGACAAATTGCCCCTCGCCGGTCATTGAAGCATGGCGCACCGCCGACAGAATGCCGATCGTCATCAGCATGGCGGGAACGATATCGCCCACGCCGGGGCCGATTTTCAGCGGCGTATTGGCGTCCGGCCCGGTAATTCCCATGATGCCCCCCATGGCCTGCGCGATCACATCAAAGGCCGGCCAATCCGCATACGGACTTTTCCCCGTGCGCGGATCACCAAAGCCGCGCACCGTCGCATAGACCAGTTTAGGATTGATCTTCGCCAGGCTTTCATAGGAAAGCCCCAGCCGGTCCATCACCCCCACACGGTAATTTTCCACCAGCACATCGGCGTCCTTCACCAGGCGGCGCAGCACATCCTTGCCCGCTTCGGTTTTCAGGTCCAGCGCAATCGACAGTTTATTGCGGTTGATGCTCTGGAAATAACCGCCAAAGGGCATACCCTTTTGCGCCAGGCCAACCGTGCGGGTCATGTCGCCGCCCTTGACCGGTTCGATCTTGATGATTGTCGCACCCTGATCGCCCAGCAGCATGGTGGCGAACGGCCCCGCCAGCATCATGGTCAGATCAATGACCTTGAGTCCTTTCAGCGCGCCGTTCTGGACCGGGGATGCAATCATTTCGCGCCGCGCTTTTTGATCAGCACCTTGCGTTCGCCCTCAAACACTTCCTTGCCATCCTGGTTCAGTCCGTAATGCTTAAAATGCACAATGCCCGCATCCTTCTGGCCGGCATCATCCTTGCCAAGAACTTCCGTATACGCATAAAGCGTATCGCCATGGAAGACCGGGCCTTTTAGGCGGATTTTGTCCATGCCTATTTCGCGCAGGGCATTTTCCCCGGTGTCCTGCATGGAAAGGCCGACAATGGTGGCGATGGTGACGCCGCCAAAATTCACCCGGTGCGGAAAAATCGCACCGGATTTGGACATCAAATCTTCGTTGAAATGCCCTTCCGCCGTGTTCATCACCTGCAGCGTGGTGCCGACATTGTCATATTCCATGATCGTCTTGCCGCGCGCATGTTTGTACACATCGCCGATGGCGAAATCCTCAAAGTAATTATTCGATCCGGTGAGCGCCATAATCAGCTTTTCCCCCGTCCCATCAGGCTGTCGGAAATAATCCGCAACTGAATTTCAGATGTCCCTTCGAAAATTTTGGTCAGGCGCGCATCACGCCAGTAACGCTCCACCGCGTTCAGCTTGGTGTAACCCGCGCCGCCGAAAATCTGCAATGCCTCGCTGGTGACCCGCTCTGACATTTCCGACGCAAAATATTTCACCATCGCGGCTTCGCGGTCGCAGCGTTTGCCGGTGTCGATCTGATGGCAGACGAAATACATCAGTTGCCGCGCCGCTTCGATCTCGGTCGCCATTTTGGCTATCTTGAAACGGATCGCCTGAAAATCGCCGATCTGTTTGCCGAACTGCACCCGCTGCTTGGCGTATTCCATGGCGTCTTCCAGCGCGCCCTGCGCCAGGCCGATGGAGCGCGCCGCGGTATGCGCGCGCGCGCGTTCCAGCCCGGAACTGATCTGATAAAAAGCGTTGCCCGCGCTTTTCTTGCCGCCCACTTGGGCGCTTAACGGCACCCGGCAGCCATCAAAGGCCAGCTCGAACGTGTTCCATCCGAAATAACCGATCTTGGGAATGACCGCGCCCTTGCAATTGTTCGGCAATTCGCCGCGCGGCTTTTCAACGATGAAACCGGAAATGCCCTTGTGGCGTGCTTTCGGATCGATCGCTTCGGTGCGCGCCACCACATAAATATAATCCGCATCGTCGGCGAAGGTGCACCAGTATTTATTGCCGGTGATCACCCATTCATCGCCGTCCTGCACCGCGCGGCAGGTCAGCGCCGCGATGTCCGAACCAGCGCCCGGTTCCGACATGGAAAACGCGCCCAGCCATTCGCCGCGCGCCACCTTGGGCAGGCGGTCCTGCAACTGTTCCTCACTCATGCCGCGCGAGCCGATCAAGCCGTTGCCGCGCGCGATCAGACTGGCGACACTCATCCAGCCGCGCGCCAGTTCTTCCGCCACCAGGCAATATTCAAAACAGCCCAGCCCCATACCGCCATAGCGGGTGGGAATGGTGATGCCGAAATAGCCCATCTCGCCCATCTTGTTGCGCAGATCCATGGGAATTTTGCCCTGCACCGGGTCCAGCTGATTGGCGACCGGCAGCACTTCTTTCATGGTGAAGGCGCGCGCGCTGTCCTTGATCAGGCGGCGCTCATCGGTCATATAGCCTTCACCTGCATTGGGATTAATGTCCCACGCATCGCCACCCAGTTTTTCAGTCGTGCTCATGCTCTGATCCTCACTAAATTCGTACGCTGATAATCCACCACTAATTCCTTACGCTGATTAAAGCCTTCGCTGTGCCAGGTGACAATGCCAAAGCCTTTCATCTTTTCCGAAATGCGTTTGTCTTTCACGGTGGAGCGCGCCGTCACCGTATCGCCTTCATACACCGGGCGGTGATAGGTAAGCGCATCCACCCCCAGAAACGGCCCGCCGCCTTCGCTTAAATCTTCCACCGTCAACCCGAACACCGTATTGAACACCAGCATCGGATTAACCACAATGCCAGGATGCCCATGCGCTTTCGCATATTCCACATTGAAATACAGCGGATTGTAGGAAAGCGTCAGCGTCGTGAACAGGGAATTGTCGCCTGCATTGATGGTGCGCCCCCAATGATGTTCAAACACCTGCCCCACCTCAAACACCCCATAATGGTTGCCCTTCGGGATTAGCTTCGCCCGTTCTGTAATTTTTTCCGGCACTATTTTTTTCCTTACATATTGCGTCATCGCCACGCTTCGCTCGCGATGACATTTTACTCTTCCTTTGACTCCCGCTTAAATCAATTCAGCGCCCACAGATAAGCGAGTGTCGCTGATATTCCTAAGCCACTTCGAACTGCATGCAGATACCCCCATTTTACGATGAGCGCACGCGAGGTGGCGTCCCCATTTTCGTTGGGAATAGCGTTTAACTTATTATTTACCGGCATGATGCCAAGCAGAGTAAAGGGCCAGTTTGCGAGTATCATTACCGCGCCAACACCCCATCGCCAATCATTTGTTGACCACCAGGCAAACAAACCAAACATCCCGGAAATAACCGCCAGGGACGCTTGCATGGCGAAACCGCGCTGATAGCTGGGCTTCCATTCGGCCAACAGAGCACGGTCATCAAGCCCCAAGCGTGCGGGCTGTTCGGCAGCATTGATGTACACGGCAGCTCCGGCGAATATGGCCGCAATTATCAAAGCAATCTGTCCAGCAAGCATGTCGTTCCTCTCACAAATCTCGTCATCGCGAGCGAAGCGTGGCGATCCAGAGTCACAAACACAGGCTTTTCCGCGCGGCTCCTGAATTGCCACGGCGCTTCGCGCTTCGTAATGACATTCTTTTCTGCTCTCTCACCCAACCCGGAGCAATGGCCCCAGATCGGCAAAATTATCAAGTGATTCCAGATTGCGGATTGCGCTGACCAGTTCCTGCCCCCGCCCCCGGCCTACCACCGGATCGGCGATGGCATGGAACTTGTTGGTCAGCTTTTCCCATTGCGCATTCAGATCACTGGCGGGAATACCGACATTGGCGCTTAGCGCAAAGCTGCGCCCATCGGCCATGTCGATGATCACTTCGCTGTCCTGCGGGTCCGGTTTGTTATGCACCTCGACCGTCACCTTGTCGCGCAGACTGACGACATCCGCGCGGTTGGCGTTGGCGTCGCTATAGGTTTCGATGCTGGCGGTGTCCAGCCCGGTCAGCGCGAACGCCGTAGTCGTCCGTAGACTGAATTTCGTCTCCAGCCCGGTCGCGGGCGATGGAATATTGCACACCCGCAAATGCCCCTTGTCGACCAGCACCCGCACCGCCCTGATCTTGTCCGCCGCGATATCATGCTGGCGGCGCAACCCATGGGCTGCTTCCAGACTGGAATGGGTCAGGTAACAGGCCGCGTGATATTTGAACAGGGTGCTGCGGATATGGCTGCCGCCCTTGGGCGCCTCTAGCGCCGCTTCCGGTTTCAACCCCCTGCTCTGGGTGTCGCCAAAGCCCTGCTCCGCCTCCAGCACATCCGGGCGGCTGGTGAAGCCGCGCGCAGCCAGCCGTGCGGCCATCAGTCCGCTCATCGCCGCATGGCCCGCATGAAACGGTTTGCACATGGTGCCGAACATAGACTTGAAGCCCGACGCCTGCGTGCCCGCAATGCCCAGGGCCATGGCGGTCGCATCCGCATCCAGCCGCAGCAAATTCGCCGCCGCCGCCGCCGCGCCAAAACAGCCCAATGTCGCCGTCGCATGCCAGCCCGCCGCATAATGGCTGGGCGAAACGCCTGCGCCAATCCGGCATTCGGTTTCAAAACCCGCCACAAAAGCGGTAATCAGGTCAGCACCGGATTTGCCATATTGCTCCGCCAGCGCAAACACCACAGGCGCCACCGGCACGCTGGGATGCCCCATCATGAATAATTGCACATCATCATAATCCAGCGCAGGCGACGCCGAACCATTGATCAGCGCCGCCTGGGTCGCCGTCACCTTGCCCGGCAAACCAATCAGACTGGCCTGGGGATGGCCGCCCTCAGCCAGCGCCTCTTCATGCAAAATAGTGGTTAACGGCTCACTCGCGCCCGCCAGCGTCACCCCCAGAAAATCCAGCAGGCACTGCTTCGCCATAATCGCCGCCTCATCCGGCAGACTGTCATAACGATAGGCCGCAGCCTGCGCCGCCAGTTTCTGCGTCAATCCCTGGGCCTGCATGGTTCCCTCCGTTTTATTCTAATAGTCATAGTATTACGGCATAATCCAGAAGCTGGATATTTTTCGTTTATATTATTTTCTGCCACGCCAGAAACCTGGGCGGCGGCTGTGATGGGCAATGGCCAAAATGCGCACTTCACCGCTTTTAACGCTGTAGATTACCGAGAATGGAAACCGGCGTAAAATAAAACGGCGCTTGTCATTCCGCCACCTCGCACCCAATCCGGGATGATGTAATATCAGGCTAACCGTATGCTCAAACTCCGCAAGGAATGACTGCGCAAGAATTGCATCAGCCTGTTGTAAATAGAATTCAGCAGCCCCTCTAAGATCATTCTCGGCTTCCGGATGAAGCCAATATTTCACTTAAACTCCGCCCGCAGCTTGGCCAAAGTTTCTGCGCCGGGCAGCGGTGTCACCACATTACTCTCTAACTCGGCGTGGCGGCGTTCCACCTCTGCCGCCCAGGCCGCTTCCACTTCAGGATCGCTATCAAGGCTGGCAATAAGGCGCTCAACCAGCCGCGCCCGATCCGTCGCAGATAATTGAAGGGCCTCCGCTTCAAGTAATTCAATGGTTAACGGCATGGGTATCTCCCGGAAAGCATCACCGGCGTAAGATTGCACTAGATCGCCTACACAGGCAAACAGCCTTCCTGTTCGCATTTCACATAATCTAGTGTAATGGTTTGCACCCTACTATAGAGATGATTTATAGTGCTGCAAACGGGGTTGGGCGACAAGCCCGAAACCGGCAATAATAAAGACTGGGAGAAAGCATGGCAGACCGTACCTTAAGGGGAAAAACCGCCGTAGTGGGCATCGGCGAGACCACCTATTACAAGCGTGGCGGCGCGCCGGACGCTGAATTTGTGCTGGCGGTCAAGGCCATTTTGGCGGCCTGTGAAGATGCGGGGATCGATGCGCGCGAAATAGACGGCTTTTCATCCTATAGCAATGACCGCAATGACCCCTCGCGCATCTCGGCGGCGCTGGGGCTGAAAGAACTGAAATTCGCCTGCATGCAATGGGGCGGCGGCGGCGGCGGCGGTTCCGGCGCGGTGGCCAATGCGGCGTCGGCTGTGGCGTCCGGCGTTGCGGATGTGGTTGTGGTGTTCCGCGCCCTGGCGCAAGGGCAGTTCGCGCGCTTTGGTCAGGGACCGAAAATGTCGGCCATTGCTGGTGATATGGCCTATTCGATGCCCTATGGGGTGATGTCGCCCGCGCAGATGTTCGCCATGCGCTGCACCCGCCATCTGTACGAAACCGGCGTCACCCGCGACACTTATAAGGCCGTCTCCATGGCGACATACGCCCATGCGCAGAATAATCCCCGCGCGGTGATGTATGGCCGCCCGCTGACCTCTGAGGCCTATGACAATGCCCGCTGGATCGTAGAACCCTATCAACTTTACGATTGCTGCATGGAAAATGACGGCGCGGCGGCGCTGGTGATCGTGTCCGCAGACCGGGCCAGAGATTTGAAAAAGAAGCCCGCCTATATTCTGGGCGCAACAGCAGGTTCGGAATACCGCAACGCCGCGCCCGCCCATAATGCGCCGCTGTACGCCACTTCCAGCTTCACCAGCCTGGCGCCCCGGCTTTATGAAATGGCCAAGGTCGGGCCGAAAGACGTGGATGTGCTGCAAAGCTATGAGAACTTCACCGGCGGCGTCGTCATGTCAATTATCGAGCATGGCTTCTGCACCCATGAAGAAGCCAACAGCTTTATGACCACCGAAAACTTCCTGGCCAAGGGCGGCAAGCTGCCGCTCAACACCAGCGGCGGCAATCTGGCGGAATGCTACATGCACGGGCTGGAGCTGATCACCGAGGCGGTGCGGCAAATTCGCGGCGAATCCTCCAATCAGGTGAAAGACGCGAAAATATCCATGGTCACGTCGGGGCCGATGGTGACCCCCGTCAGTAATTCAATCTTTGGCAGCCGGGAGACCCTGTAATGAGCACCTCACAATTTTATCTGCCCGAAGGTCTGCCTGCCCCCGCGCCGTCACCCGATGGCCTGGACAAGCCCTATTGGGAAGGCGTCTCGGTTAACAAGCTGATCGTGCAGCGCTGCAAAGCCTGCAAAACCTTCCAATGGGGCCCGGAATGGGTATGCCATAAATGCCATTCGTTCGATATTGGCTGGGAAGAAGTGGCGCAAACCGGCATTATCTATAGCTGGGAACGCGCCTGGCACCCGGTGCATCCGGCCCTCAAGGACCACGGCCCCTATATCGTGGTGCTGGTGGAACTGCCACATGCGGGCAATATCCGCATGATCGGCAATCTGCTGGGCGACCCAAAACAGGACATCAAGATCGGCGCCAAAGTGGAAGCCGTGTTTGAACACCACACCGGCTCCAAAATGCCCTATACTCTGGTGCATTGGCGTGTTGCGAAATAAACCTATCCCCCATCATTGCGAAGAATGAGGACACTGAAATGGACCTGATAGACTACGAAGTAAACGAACCGAATCTGTGGCGCCTGGAAACCCCCGGCGCAAAAGGCTGGCCCCGTACGGCGCGCCCGTCGGACCCTAACAAGTTTTTCATCATCTCGTGTGATGGCCATGTAACGGAGCCAGGGAACATTTTCGCTGACCGTCTGCCGGAAAAATACAGCGCCCGCCTGCCCCGCATTGAAGTGGACGCCAAGGGTGAGAAGTGGCAGGTGCAGGAAGGCTTCCGCAAAGCCAAAATGCGCGAAAGCACTTTCACCGGCGAAGAAAAACTCCGCAATGACGCCGGCAAAACGCCGGAACAGCGCCTCGCCGAACTGAAGATGGATGGCGTGGACGGTGAAATCATCTTTCCCAACCGCGGCCTGATGGCGTGGGCCACCACCGACATTGATTTCAGCAATTCCATGTGCGTGGCCTGGAATGACTGGGCCTGGGAAACCTTTAGCAAATACAATGACCGCCTGAAGCCTTTGGCCTGCATTTCGACCGCCAATATCGATTACGCCATGGCCGAGATCACCCGGGCTGCGAAGCTGGGCTTTAGCGGCCTGAGCCTGCCCTGCAAGCCGATTTTCGGCGGGCATAATCATGAGCATCCCAATTACAATCTGCCCATGTATGACCGGATGTGGGCGCTGATCGAAGAAGTCAATCTGCCGATCACCTTCCATGTTTCCACCGGCCGCGATCCGCGCGCCTCAACGGGGAATGGCGGCGCCGTGATCAATTACGTTTCGCATTCGCTGGCGCCGACCATCGAGCCGATGGCCAACCTGTGCTCGTCGGGTGTGCTGGAACGCTTCCCGAAAATCAAGTTCGCCACCATCGAAGCCGGTATCGGCTGGGTGGCGTGGGCGCTGGACGCCATGGACGAGGCCTATAAAAAGCACCACATGTGGGTGCGTCCCAAGCTGCAGGGTCTGCCCAGCGACTATTACCGCGCGCATGGCTTCTCCAGCTTCCAGGAAGACGCAGCGGGCCTCGCGCTGGCGGAACCGTTCAACCTGGTGGATAATTTCATCTGGGCCAACGATTATCCGCACCACGAAGGCAGCTGGCCGCATTCGCCGGAAGCCATCGAGCGTACCATGGGCCATCTGAAACATGAATCGCGGATGAAGATCCTCGGCCTCAATGCGGCCCGCCTGTTCAAATTTGAAGTGCCGGTGTCGAAGCAGTTCTAAAACATGATGATTTTAGATTAAATCACATCCTACGCCGTCATTGCGAGGAGCGACGCGACGCGGCAATCCAGAGTCACAAACATAAGTCTTTCAGTGAGACTCTGGATCGCCACGCGGCTACGCCGCTCGCGATGACACCGTAGCGTGTTAACTTAAAACGGAAAGACTCTAATCTGTCCGATTTAATCCGGGGCTGCATCAAACAGCCCCGGATTTTTTGTGCATGGTAATCAGGCCGGAATTTGACTAATCTGCCCCTGCCATAACAAACCACCCCAGCAGGGAGACCATCCATGAAATTCTATGATTCCATCGGCCCAAACCCGCGCGTTGTGCGTATGTTCGCCAGCGAAAAAGGCATTCAGCTTCCTACCGTGAAGGTGGACTTGCTGAAAGGCGAAAACCGCCAGGAGCCTTACCTCAAGCAAAACGCATTCGGACAGACCCCGGCGCTTGAACTGGATAATGGCTCCTATCTGTCAGAAATTACCGCCATTTGTGAATATCTAGACGAACTTCACCCCAATGACACGCTGATCGGCAAAACCCCGGAGCAGCGCGCTGAAACCCGCATGTGGACGCGGCGCGTCGATCTCAACATTATTGAACCCCTGACCAATGGCTTTCGCTTTGCCGAAGGCCTGGGCCTGTTCAAGGATCGCATCCCCACCATTCCCGAAGCCGCCCCCGGCTTGAAGCGTGTCGCTCAACACAATCTCGCCTGGCTCGACAAGCAAATGGAAGGCAAGCAGTTCATCGCAGGCGGCCGCCTGACCCTGGCTGATGTTCTGCTGTTCTGCTTCCTGGATTTCGCTGCCGGCGTCGGCCAGCCCATCCCGGCGGAACTGAAAAACGTCACCGCGTGGCACGGCCGCATGAAAGCGCGGCCCAGCGCGGTTGCGACTGCGGGTTAATTGCCCTCAATCTTCAAACGGACAAACCCCGTGCAGAATTAATACGGGGTTTGTTCGCTTCGACAGCATTCAATCTGCCCAAACCAAAAGGAGGTAATCATGTCGGCGATCAGTGAGATTGAAGCCAATATTTACCGCGTTAATACGCCGGTTACACCCCCGGGCCTTGGCGGCTTTTCATTTAATCAATATCTCATCGTCGATGACGCCCCGCTGCTGTTTCACACTGGCCCGCGCAGATTGTTTTCCGAGATAAGCCAAGCGGTCGCGCAGGTGATCCCCCTGCAGCGTTTACGGTTCATCGGCCTATCGCATTTTGAGGGCGATGAGTGTGGCTCACTGAATGAATTTCTTGCTGCTGCGCCAAACGCCATGCCGTTGTGCGGCCAAATCGCGGCGATGACCTCGATTGGCGATGTGGCCGACCGCGCGCCGCATGTGCTTGGCGACGGCGAAACACTGACGCTTGGCCACCATAGTTTGCGTTGGATTGATACGCCGCATTTGCCGCATGCCTGGGAGTGCGGGTTTCTGATGGAGACGCAAACAGCAACTTTGTTGTGCGGCGATCTGTTCACCCAGGGTGGCGCAGATAATCCGGCACTGACGGAGGCTGATATTTTGGGGCCAAGTGAGGCATTCCGCAGGTCAATGGATTATTTTTCGCATGCTAAGAACTCGCGTTCCTTGCTTGAACGCCTGGCAGCGCTGAATCCCCGCACCCTGGCCTGCATGCACGGAAGCGCATGGCGCGGTGACGGAGCAGGCCTGCTCCGTGCGCTCGCGGATAGCATAGAAGAGGATTGAGCAATCCTGCTATCCGCTTCCTGAATTTTCCAGATCATATAATCCATCCGTAATCGGATTATCCACGCGCAGTGCCGCGCGGGGATTACGGTTCACGCGTTCTTGATCGTCATCCCGCCATCCACCGGAAACGCCACGCCATTGACGTAAGACGCGGCCGGCAGGCACAGGCTCAATGTCATGTGCGCCACTTCTTCCGGAAAGCCGTAACGTTGTACAGGCACACGGCGGCGCACATATTTTTCCTTGTTTTCTTCCGGAATCCGCTCGGTCAGGCCGGTGCGGATGGCGCCGGGACAAATACAATTAACCGTGATGCCCTCGCGCCCATATTCCACCGCCAGGGATCGCGTCACCCCGATCAATCCGGTTTTCGCCGCTGCATAGCCAACCCCGCCCGGCGTTGCCCCCAGCGCTTCGGTCGAGGCGATATTGACCACGCGCGCCGCGTCCGATTTGCGCAGATAAGGCAGCGCCGCACGAACAATACGCGCCGGTCCCGTCAGCATCACGTCTATCGCCAGCGCCCAGGTTTCTTCAAAACGCGAAGATTCAGTGGACCCGACCGTCGCCAGCCCTGCATTATTGACGATAATATCCAGCCGCCCAAAGGCCTCGGCCACTTCCTTGACCACGCGCTCCACCGCTTCGCGTTTGCCCACATCAAACACCCAGCCCTTTGCCTTGCCGCCCGCATCGGTAATTTCCTTGACCACGGCGTCAACGGCTTCCTGCTTGAGATCGGTCACCGCCACCATCGCGCCTTCATCGGCAAACAGATGTGCAGTTGCGCGGCCCATTCCGCTGGCGGCCCCGGTCACAAGAACCGCGCGCCCGGCGACAGAGCGGCTTAATTTCGATAGTCTTGGCATGATCGGCGTCTCCCTGATGTATTATTGATTTCGTTATGCGCCAGATTGCCCTGTTTTCCCGGATTTGTCACTAGAACTGCATATTACGTTTTGGGTTCGAAAGCATTTTCAACCCGCCCAATACTGTTCTATATGTCCTGCCTACCTCTGTGCCCGCTTGGCGGAATCGGTAGACGCAAGGGACTTAAAATCCCTCGGTCGCAAGGCTGTGCCGGTTCGAGTCCGGCAGCGGGCACCACCCTACGCCCCTTGTCCACCGAAGCCTTGGCGTAGGTGGATGCGGGCTTCCTCCTTCGCTCTTCGAGCTTCGGAGGACACGTCGGGTGGCGCAGCCACCTGGAACCGCATCTTGGGCGTGGGAGTGTCGCCCGAAGCTCCGCAAGGAGCGAAGGGGGACCAGCAGTTCCATCCTAAAGCGGTATTCTGCGTCACTGCCACATTCAACATCACCATTTGCGGATAGCCACCCATGAACGCCATCCCTGCCCCCGTCCTTACAATCGGTCTGCTGCTGATCTCGAATATTTTCATGACGCTGGCCTGGTACGGGCATCTGAAATTCAAGGCGGCTCCGCTTTACGCGGTCATTCTCATAAGCTGGGGCATTGCCCTTTTCGAATATATGTTTCAGGTGCCTGCCAACCGTTACGGGCATGGCCATTTCAGCGCCGCCGAACTGAAAACCATTCAGGAAGTCATCACCCTGTCGGTTTTCGCCGTGTTTTCTGTCTGGTATCTGGGCGAGCCGTTACACTGGAACCATTTCGCGGGATTTGCCCTGATCGCGGCCGGGGCCTTTTTTATCTTTCACAAATGGTAGGGGCGCGCGAAAGACTGTTGCCCCCACGCCCCCTCCCTGTGCTAAAACTATGATCAAGGATTATAAATAGGGAGACGGCCACAATGGATCTCAGCTACAGCCCGGAATACGAAGATTTCCGCACGGAAGTGCGTATTTTTATTGAAAAGAACCAGCATAAGGCCCCGCCGCCCGGCATGGGGATGCAGCACCCTGGCCCACAGGAGCGGGAGTGGCAGCAATTGCTGATAGAGAACGGCTATACCTGCCGCACCATTCCGAAAAAATATGGCGGCTATGGCGGTGAAGCTGATATTCTGAAGACCGTGATCATTCAGGATGAATTCGCCAAGGCGAATGTCAATTCCGGCCTCAGCGGCCAGGGCATCGGCATGCTGGTGCCAACACTGCTGGAACGCGGCACCGACAAGCAGAAAGAGCAATATATCCGCCCGACCATCTGGGGCGAGATTTACTGGTGCCAGGGCTATTCCGAACCGGGCGCGGGCAGCGATCTTGCCAGCCTGCGCACCAATGCGCGGGTCGAGGACGGGCATTTCATCATCAATGGCCAGAAAATCTGGACCAGTTCCGCCCATTTTGCCGATATGTGCTTCATCCTGGTGCGCACCGAACCGGACAAGCCCAAGCATGAAGGCATTTCCTATATCCTCATGGATATGAAAACGCCGGGCATCGAGGTGCGCCCGCTGGTCACCATGACAGGGGCGGCGGAGTTCAACGAAACCTTCCTGACCGATGTGAAAGTGCCCGTGGAAAATGTCGTCGGCAAGCGCGGCGAAGGCTGGCTGGTCGCCAATACCACGCTGAAGCATGAGCGCGGCAGCCTAGGCGATCCTTCGC
>OBEQ010995516.1_pt1 | contig 16311 bp, 16 predicted proteins | sample 1670901 | NCBI WGS metagenome assembly OBEQ01 (sample SAMEA104232315, study PRJEB22302) | groundwater metagenome | biome: forest; feature: aquifer; material: groundwater | place: USA | collected 2011-08-07 | depth 5.4 m
ATTTCTTGAAACGAGTGAAGTCGATTTGTTGGTTCGATAATCTCAAGAAAAACAATTACTTTAATGCTGGGAATATTATATTTGATCAAGATGGCAATGCACATTTCTGGGATATCCTTGACTACCTCGAACGAGTTTCAGAGCAAGTAGCTCAAAATACCAAGTATGGTAAAGAATTGATCGATATCGTAGAAAGCCTTGTCCAGTTTTCTTTAACTAAAAAGAGAGTCAACAATTACCATATCTGGTGGTATTGCGTTAAGATCCTGAATAATCTCCCGCCTGCCGTAATAAAAGAGAATCTTTCCGTCGCTAAGTTCAAAGCATGGCTTTCTGTGTGGACGGATCATTCGTTAGGAAGCGACCTGACGATTAGCGATATCGGAGAAAAGCTTTTGCCTAAATGTTTGGGCGATGATTTTAGCCCAGATTATGTCTATGCCGAAAATATAGTTCTTGCTATCACCACGATTCGCGCGGGCGGCAAAGCAAATGCTTTTACGAAACGTGATGATGCCCTGATGGAGTGGCAAGTCTATTGGATTTTGGACGCGTTTAAGAAGCATGGCTCGCTAATTGGTCAAAAGTGTTCTGTTCAGATTAATTTTGAATTAGCCCAGAGATTAAGCAGGGCATTGGAATATAAGCAAAAAGACCACTATTCAGATTTGGAGATAGGGAGTGAAGTCTATCGCCTCAAAGTTGAGAGGGTCATTGCGGATAATTTAAAGCCCGGAGATATTCAGTTTCAAGATGATCAATATGCCGCGACAGTTGCTCAATTCTCGGAAGATCAGCTCAAGGGTGCAGACCGCGAGAAAGATTTTTGGGCGCTTCATAACCTTGAGCCGCAAAATAATTTAAAGCGTTTCACGTTCACTGCTTTAACAAAAGACACTTTTATTTCTGAGATTAAAAGGAATTTACCTGAAGGTATTAGCTGGAATGCTGCGGATAAATATGAGCAAAAACTTTTAGGTATCCATGAAGGATTGTTCTCGGATTATTCGCATATATGGTGTCGGGCACTAAAAAGCGGGCCGGAACATGGGGATGGCGCGGAGGATGTTTTAACCGTGATTTTGCGGGATGTTCTGCTGGCTAAGTGCGAATCAAATCGAGAAGAAGGCAAGAAAGTCTTGGACTTATTCTTACAAGAAAATAGATATCAGTTCCCTATTTTTAGACGATTTATCCTTTTATGTATTGATAAGTTCTGGGTAGATTATCAAGGATATTTGAATAAATTGATTGAAGTCGTTCCAAACGTTCTGTCGGAATCCGATCTTGAAGTTGAAATGTACGATGTTCTTCAAAACCACAATTCTGATTTTGGCGATGAGCTAAAAGCTAAGCTAAAGATATTAATAGAAGATGTTCCGCAGTATTACATAACTAAAGGGGACGATAAACTCATCGCTTACTGGAAATATAAATGGTTATCTCCTTTACGTGAAAACGCTGAGTTTGCTCCTTTATATGAAGTTGAGAAGCAAAAAGCTGAACCTAAAGATGATAAACCGTATGCCGTTGAGCGGTCCTCTTTTAAAGGTGGCTTTGTAAGCCATAAGTCACCGGTTACAAAGCAGGAAATACTTCAAAAGCCCATAGCTGAAATAGTGAAATACCTGTCTGATTTCAAGGGTGCAGATTTTTGGCACGGGACGTTCGAGGGAGAGCCAGATAAAGAGGGCCTCGCGGATATTCTGCAAACTGTTGTTAAAGAAGATCCAAAAAGGTTTACCGATGACCTTGGGGCTTTTATGGCCACGGATTATTTCTATTTGCATCGAATATTCCGGGGAATAAAAGAAGCTTGGAATGCGGGAAGTGAAATTGACTGGGATAGCATTTTCAATTTTAGTGTTGGGTATTTGAACAGAGGGAAAGACGTTATTGTAGCCGAAGCGTTAAAGGCGCAAGGCGAAGATAGCGGCAAAGGCCGTTATATTTGGATTGTAGAGGCGATCGTCGAGTTGATCGGCGATGGGTCAAAAGATGACAAGCGAGCATTTGATCCGAAGTATTTTGATAAAGCAGAGCAGATATTCGATTTAATCCTCCCGTTGCTAAAGGGTGAGAAGAATCCCGATACCCAAAGAGACGCGTTGACGTATGCCTTAAATACAACGCTTGGCCGATCGATCATGGCATACGTGTCATTTTCCTTGAGAGTTGCAAGAGTCAAGAAGGAAGAAAGATCCAAAAACTGGGGACGCGATAAATTTGAACGCTTCCTTCCTATCGGCATAGATGGATATATTTGGTTTGGATGCTATCTGCCACAGATGAAATACTTGGATAGCGACTATACTGTTGTAAAAATTACTGGTTTTGCCAAACCGGATGCGCCCATTTTTGAATGGCAAATGTTTATGGAAGGCTATTTGACAGGCGCCCGGGTATACAAAGATTTATATGTTCTAATGAGATCCAATTATGAAAAAGCTTTGACGAGCACGATGTTTAAAGGCAGAGCAGACGAAAGGCTTGTAGAGCATATCTGTATCGGGTATCTCCAGCTTGGGGAGTCTCTTAGTAAAGATAACGAAGATGGGCAACCAAGTCTGTTCTGGAAAATGCTCAATGAGGCTAATACTGATGATAAACGGGGCCGGTGGGAAGATGTGGCGGGTTTCTTCTGGTCGATATCAGGCAGACAGCTTAAGAAAGAGGAAAAAGACGATCAAGGAGAACCTTCCGAAGAAACAAAAAATAAAGTGGTTGCTTTCTGGGAGTGGACTTTCAAAGAGCAGGAGACGGTTAAGGGAAAATTGGGCGAGTCATATGGTTCGTTCTTAAGCCGAATGGCGGAATTAACGATTTGGCTTGATACCATTGACGAGACTAAAGAGAAATGGCTTTTGCTTTCGGCCCCTTATATCGAAATGCAGCATCGATCCGCGTTTTTTATTGAGTATTTAACTAAATTTGATGACGAAGATAGCGTTAAGCGAATTGGGAGGATATTCCTGAAAGTGTTGGAAACAGCGACACCTACTTTCCGGCAGGAAGAAATCCAGCTAATTGTTGAGCGGCTTTATAAGATTGGCGAAAAGGATGCCGCTATTAAAGCAAGCGCGGATAGTATCTGTAACACCTATGGCAGGCGTGGGATCCATTTTCTAAAGGATTTATTTTATAAAAATAAGAAAACATCATAGAAAAGCAGGGCCTCGCAAGGAAATTCCCGAAATTCCGGTTGAGGCGATCAGGGAAGCTGTTGGTAATTCGTTATGCCATCGCGACTATTCTAATCCTAAGGGCAATGAGGTGGCGATTTTTAAAGATCGGATTGATATTTATAATCCTGGATTATTCCCGGAAGGGGTCAATCCAGAGGATTTTTTCACCGGCCATGAGCAGTCGATTTTGCGTAATCCCTTGATCGCGGAGACGATGTTTAAATCCAAGGATATTGAACGCTGGGGAAGCGGGATCAAGCGTATTCACGATGAATGCGTTGCCGCAGGTGTCAGGGTTGAGTTTAAGCGGCTTAAAACCGGTTTTGAGGTGGTCTTTTATCGCCCAAAGTGGGAAGAGGGTGAAGGGTTGGAGGATAGTAGCCAGAAAACTAACCTGAAAACTAACCTGAAAAATGACCAGAAAATCTTGAGATTGATTCGCCAGAATTCAAGAATAACTGCCAAGGAATTGGTTCAAGCGACAGGGCTAAGTCTTGCAGGGGTTAAATATAATCTGAATAAACTTAAGAAAGAAAATCTATTGAAACGGATTGGTTCTGATAAAGGCGGGCATTGGGAGGTTCAGGGTTAACGCATAGGTATTGTTGGTAGTGTTTTGAGTCCATAGTGGGGAGTTATGAAAATTATCGGCGGCACCTGGAAAGGGATCTCTCTTCAATGCCCTCCCGAAGCGCTTTCGCGCCCTACGCAGGAGCGGGTCAAAAAATCGCTTTTTGATATTCTGGGCGAACGGGTGAAAGGAAGCGGGGTGTTGGACCTTTTCGCGGGAAGCGGCTCTTTGGGGATCGAGGCCCTTTCCCGGGGGGCCGAGGAGTCCCTTTTTGTGGAATGGAACCCCGTCTGCATCGGTCTCCTCAAGGAAAACCTCAAAAGGGTACGGGCAGAGAAGGATTCTTGCCTGGAGGGAAATGCCCTCAAGGTGATCGGAAAACTCTTCAGAGACAAGAGGCGTTTTGACATAATATTTGTGGATCCTCCTTATTCAGAAGGAGTTACGACAAAATGCTTGCACAGCCTGGGGAAGTATGATATACTGAGCCCCGCGGCGATTTTAGTGATACGCCACGGAAAAGAAGACTCATTGCCGTTCAAGGATGGGATTCTTGAACGGAACCGACAAGAGCGGTATGGACAGACGGTTCTCTCCTTTTATAGGAAAGGGTTAGATCATGCGGCGAGCGGTTTACCCGGGCAGTTTTGACCCGGTCACCTATGGTCACCTCGATCTGATTAAAAGGGCGCTTCGGATTTTCGACCGGGTCATTGTAGCGGTGGCCAAAGAGACCGGAAAAAATTCTCTTTTTACCTTGGAAGAACGGGTTGACATGATGAAACAGGCGACCCGCTCTCTTTCGAGGGTTGAGGTCGAATCCTTTGACGGGCTCGTGATCGATTATGTCCGGAAAAGGGGAGCGTCGGTCGTGATCCGCGGGCTCCGGATGATCTCCGACTTCGAATATGAATTCCAGATGGCGCTCACCAACCGCAAAATGGATCGTGAAATTGAAACGATTTTTCTGATGCCTTCGGAAAATTACTCCTATCTTTCCTCGCGGCTCATTAAAGAAGCGGCGGCGCTCGGGGCGAAAGTGACCTATTTTGTCCCTTCCTTTGTGGCGAAGCGCCTGAAGGAAAAGTTACACTAGTCCGACGATGAAAATTCATCTCAATCAGATCCCCGCAGAGGGTCTTTCCGCGGAAGAAAGTCTTGATGCCTCCGCCTACGATCTGGATGCCGAAGGTGTCAAAATCACCTCGCCCCTTGAAGTTTCTTATCAGGCCTTCCTGGAAGGGGAAGATCTTTTTGTGCACCTTTCGCTTGATTGCCAGATGCGCTTGACCTGTAGCCGCTGTCTTGCGCCGTATGAATCTTTTCTTGAAAAAGAAATCGATCTCAATTATCCTATCGGGAAGGCCAGGGTGATCGACCTGACGGACGATATCCGCCAGGAGATCGTTCTGGAATATCCGATGAAGCGCCTCTGCGCCGAAGCGTGCAAAGGGATCTGTCAGGTATGCGGCCAGAATTTGAACGAGGTGGAATGTAATTGTGAAAATCAAGCGAAAAGCGAAAAGCGCAAAACGCAAAACTGAATTCAAAATTCAAAAGTTTTGAATTTTACGCTTTGAATTTTGCATTAGGTTATTAGGAGGAAACATGGCATTACCCAAAAGAAGACATTCGAGGCAGCGCCAGGCCAAGCGGCGGACGCATGACCGGCTGAAAGCGATAACGCTTACGCCCTGTCCGCAGTGCGGGGCCCTCAAACAGAGTCATCGTGTCTGCGCCGCCTGCGGCTATTACGCGGGGAAGCAGGTTATTGTCAAAAAAGAAAAGAAAGCAAAAGAGGTCAAGGCCTAGATGCGCGTCGCGCTCGATGGGATGGGGGGAGACCACGCGCCTGGCGCGGTGGTGGAGGGAGCGGTCCAGGCGGCCCGGGAATATGGAATTGAAATCATCCTCGTCGGACGACAGGACCTTTTAGAGAAAGAACTTTCCCGATTTAAATCGGTTTCTTCGAAAATTCATATCCGGCACGCGGCGGAAGTGGTCGATATGTCGGATCCAGCCGCGGTCGTCGTCCGAAAAAAAAGGAATTCCTCCATCGTTGTCGCCGCTGAACTGGTCAAGCAAGGGGAAGCGGAGGCGGTCGTTAGCGCCGGGCACACCGGAGCCGCGGTTGTCGCGACGACTCTGACGCTCGGACTTTTGGAAGGAATTTCCCGCCCCGGAATCGCCATTGCTTATCCGACGCTTGAAGGGATCTGTGTTCTCATTGATATCGGCGCCAATATTGACGCGAAGCCCGAACACCTCCTGCATTATGCGGTGATGGGCTCTACCTATGCGGAAATTATTCTTCATAAAAAAGGACCGCGTGTCGGTCTTCTAAACATCGGCGAAGAAGATTCCAAAGGCCCCGATTTCATGAAGGAGACACATAAGCTGATTGGGGAAAGCCGGGTCAATTTTATGGGAAATATCGAGGGGAGAGACCTTTTTACGGGTAAAGTTGATGTCGTGGTCTGTGACGGGTTCGTCGGAAATATTGTTTTGAAAGTCACCGAATCGCTTTCCGATTCGACCAATGTCCTCCTTCGTCGGGAAATTAAAGGGGATCTCCTGAGCATGCTCGGCGGGCTTCTCATGATGCCGGTCCTCTCCCGTCTCAAGAAACGGCTCGATTATACGGAATTCGGCGGGGCCCCTCTTTTAGGGGTCAATGGAATTTGTATCATCTGTCACGGCGCCTCCTCGGCAAAGGCGATTAAAAATGCGATTCGGGTGGCGGGAGAATCGATTCAGTCGGGAATGAATGAAAAGATCCAGACCCTCTTGGCCAAGAAGGAAATCCATGGGTAAGGAAAAAACCGGTTCCGGACTGCGGTCTGTCGGGTTCATCGGGCTTGGAAAATATCTTCCTGAAAAGGTTCTGACGAATCACGATCTCGAGCGGATGGTCGAGACCTCCGATGAATGGATCACCACGCGGACCGGCATCAGAGAGCGGCACGTTGTCTCAAACGGGATGGTCACCAGCGATCTGGGAGCGCGGGCGTCGGAAGCGGCGCTCAGTCAGGCCCGGCTTAAACCGGAAGAGGTCGAGCTGATCATCGTCGCGACCATTACTCCCGACATGCCGTTTCCTGCGACAAGCTGCCTTCTTCAGGAAAAAATCGGGGCCAAACGCGCGGCCTGTTTTGATCTCTCTGCCGCCTGTTCCGGTTTTATCCATGCCTTGGTGACGGCCCGTCAATTCGTTGCGACAGGGACCTATCAGAATGCCCTTGTCGTCGGAGCGGAGACCCTTTCGACGATTGTGGATTGGAAAGACCGGAACACCTGTGTTCTTTTCGGAGACGGCGCGGGTGCGGCGGTTCTTGCGCCGGTTTCGGAAGGGGGTATCCTGTCCACCTATCTCGCTTCCAACGGGGGATATGGGGAGCTTCTCATGGTTCCCGGAGGAGGAGCCCGTTTCCCGGCGAGTGCAAAGACGATTCAGGAAGGGCTTCATTACATGAAAATGAACGGGAGTGAAGTCTTTAAGCTTGCCGTTCGATTGATGACGGAAGCGGTCGAAAAAGTTCTGAAAGAAAATCATCTAACCATCGGTGACCTGGCTTGTCTCATTCCGCATCAAGCCAATATCCGGATCATCCAGGCGATGGCCGAGCGGCTCGGCCTTCCGATTTCAAAAGTCTATCTGAACCTCGACCGCTACGGAAATATGTCCAGCGCTTCCACCGCCACGGCCCTTTGTGAGGCGGTCGAAGAAGGCCGCGTCAAAAAAGGCGACCTGATCGCGTTGGTTGCCGTCGGGGGCGGTATGGTTTGGGGATCCTGCCTCGTTCGATGGTAGCGTGCGCCTGCGTTTTTCCCGGCCAGGGGGCCCAATACATCGGAATGGGAAAGGCCCTCTGCGATTCTTTTCCGGAAGCAAAAGAGATTTTCGAGAAAGGGAACGAGCTCCTCGGATTCTCCCTTTCGCGTCTCTGTTTCGAAGGCCCTCTTGAGGCGCTGACACGAACTCAAAACAGTCAGCCCGCGATTTTTACCGCCAGTTGCGCCGCTCTTGCGGTCCTCACACATCATCAACAGGATTACAAAATTTTGGCAAACTGCGGACTGAGTCTCGGGGAATATACGGCGCTCGTGGCATCAGGCGTCTTTTCCTTTGAAGATGGACTTCACGCCGTCTCTGTGAGAGGCCGACTGATGGAAGAGGCCTCTTCAAAATATCGGGGAACCCTGGCCGCTATTTTTGGATTAAACCTTGCGAAGGTCAAAGAACTTTGTAAAAAGACAGGAACGGAACTCGCCAATCTCAATTGCCCCGGTCAAATTGTTGTGTCGGGCCTCCTTGCCGACATCGAAAAAATCGTCGCTCTTTCCAAAGAGGCGGGGGCCAAAAGGGTCATCCCTCTTGAAGTGAGCGGCCCTTTTCATTCCCGCTTCATGAAAGAAGCGGGCCAGGGGCTTGAGCAGGTTTTAAAAACCCTTTCTTTTCAAAAACCGAAAACTCCTTTTGTGAGCAATGTCACCGGACATTTCGCGGAGGAGCCCGCCGCCATTCAGGAAAATCTGGTCAAACAGGTGAGCGGGACCGTTCTCTGGGAAGACTCGATCCAGTTTCTTATTTCGCGGGGGATTCGCCATTTTGTTGAGGTTGGGCCCGGGAAGGTTCTTTCAGGCCTTATTCGGAAAATTGACGCGACGGTAGAGATCTCTCACATGGAATCTCCGGAAGAACTGGTGAATCGATGACGCTGGAGGGAAAAGTCGCTCTTGTCACGGGGGCTACCCGTGGAATCGGCCTCGCCATCGCCCGGCGGCTTTTCCAAGAGGGCGCCGCCCTGTCTCTTTGCGGACGGGATGAGGCAAGACTACGTGCGCTCAAAGAGGAGTTCGAAAAAGCAAAAACTTTGTGTCTTGTCACGCGGGCCAATGTCTCTAACACCGAGTCGGTGAAGGAGATGGTGGAGAAAACCCTTGACAAGTTTCGAAAGATTGATATACTGGTCAACAATGCGGGTATCGCAGTAGATAATTTGGTTGTTCGTTTAGAACTAGCGGAATGGCAGTCGGTTGTGGAGACGAATCTCACGGGAACATTTCTCGTCACTCGCTCCGTTGCCAAAGAGATGATTCGGGCCCGGTACGGCCGAATCGTCAATATATCCTCTGTGATTGGAATCATGGGGAATGCCGGACAGGCCGCTTATGCGGCTTCGAAAGCGGGCATTATTGGGTTTACAAAAAGTGTCGCCCGTGAACTGGCTTCCCGCGCCATTACTTGTAACGCCGTTGCCCCGGGCTTCATTGAAACCGATATGACGGGTGTCCTTTCGGAGGAAGCTCGAAGGGCGCTTCTGCCTCAGATTCCTCTCGGCCGTTTCGGAACTGTCGAGGATGTCGCGGAAGTGGTTCAGTTTCTCGTCTCGGAAGAAGCGGGGTATCTGACCGGTCAGGTGATTCGAGTCGACGGCGGCATGGTCACATCTTAGAAAATACGTAACTTGTGGCCTCATTAAAGGAGGGAAGGAATGTCCGTTTCAGAAAAGGTCAAGGCTATTATCGTAGAACAGTTAGGCGCCAAACCGGAAGAAGTGACGCCGAGCGCATCCTTTGTCAATGACTTGGGGGCAGATTCCCTCGATACCGTGGAGTTGGTCATGGCTCTCGAGGAAGAGTTTGGAGTCGAGATTCCGGATGAGGACGCGGAAAAAATTGCGACCGTCGAGGATGCCATTAAATATATCGAGAAAAAGTCTACGGGAAATTAGAGAACCTTTTCATTTTGAAATAATCCCCGCCCCCTGGGTTTGAATGGGAGGGCGGGGTTTCCGTTTAGAAGGAGACAGGAATCATGCGACGTGTGGTGGTGACGGGTGTGGGAGTCCTTACCCCCGTCGGAAATACGGCACGGGAGTTCTGGAGGTCCCTTCTTGAGGGGAAAAGCGGGGTAGGGCCCCTTACCTCTTTCGATGCCTCCGAGTTTGAAACTCGCATTGCGGCCGAAGTGAAGGGATTTGATCCCTCTGCCTATATTTCAGCGAAGGAGCAGAAGCGGATGGAGAACTTCGTGCAGTTTGCCGTCGCCGCGGCCAAAATGGCGGTTCAAGATTCGGGTGTGGACCTTTCCAGGGAAAACGTAGAGCGGTTCGGCGTCCTTCTCGGTTCCGGCATCGGAAGTTTGCATATTATTGAAGAACAACATAAGATCCTCATGGAAAAAGGCCCCGGAAAAATTTCCCCGTTTCTCATCCCGATGCTGATTGTCAATATGGCTCCCGGTCAAGTGTCTATCAGTCTGGGGCTCAAGGGCCCCAATTCCTGCGTCGCCACCGCCTGCGCTTCAGGGACCCATGCCATCGGAGACGCTTATCATATTATCCAGCGGGGTGACGCCGACGCCATGGTCTCCGGCGGAACGGAAAGTTGCATTACCCCGATGGGGATCGGAGGCTTCTGCGCGTTGAAGGCGCTTTCGACGCGGAATGACGACCCGAAGGGGGCTTCACGGCCTTTTGAAAAAGACCGCGATGGGTTTGTGATGGGGGAAGGGGCGGGAGTCGTTATCCTCGAAGAGTACGAACGGGCCAAAAAACGTGGCGCAAGGATTTACTGTGAAGTTGTCGGATATGGGATGACGGGGGACGCGTATCATATGACCGCTCCTCCGGAGGATGGAATGGGAGCGGCGGCCGCGATGCGGCAGGCCCTCTCCAGGGCGAATGTGGCACCGTCGGATGTCAACTACATCAATGCCCACGGCACCTCCACACCGCTCAACGATAAAATCGAGACCCTTGCCATCAAACGGGTTTTCAAAGACTATGCCAAAAAAATTCCCATCAGTTCCACCAAGTCGATGACCGGGCACCTTCTCGGCGCGGCTGGGGGAGTGGAGGCGGTAGTTTGTGCCCTCACGATCCAGGAAGGAGTGATTCATCCCACCGTCAATTATCACCATCCCGATCCGGAATGTGACCTTGATTATGTTCCCAATACCGCCCGGAAGGCCAAAGTCGATGTCGCTCTTTCCAATTCCTTCGGCTTCGGCGGCCATAACGCCACCCTCATCTTCAAGCGGATTTAAGTTAAGACGGTCCTGGTCTGTTAATCGACACAAAAGGTTTATTTTCACTCTTGACTTTTCCGAAATCTTATGGTATATTTTTCAATTAGAAGATAAAGAAAGGAAGAAATTTTTTTCTGGTTTTTCTCAATTCTTTTAAAAAGACGTTAGAATTACTTTCAGGAGAAATTAAATTTAAGGGAAATGTCAGGATGAGAATGAAAGGAGAAAAGTGAGATGAAAAAAAATAATATGTGGTTGATGATTGGATTTCTTATGTTCTGGGTAGGCACTCTCCAGGCAGCCACCACTCCTTTGAAGAAAGGATTAGAGTCCAAAACGACTGTTGAAAAACCGACTATTCGGGATCAATGGGGTCTTGTCCGTGCAGAGGATAAGACAGTCACTATTACAGATAACTTTGGCAGGCAAAAGACAAGGAAAACAAGCATAACGGGTCAGACTTACGAGATAGGAACAACACAACTTGTCGCAAGAATTCGCGACGGAATGGGTCGCGTTACTTCTGACAAAAGCGTGACTATCGACGGTCCAGATTATGTGAATATTTCAGGGGGCGTTGCTACCGCCTATACAGCCGTAACTGTTACCGAAGTGGGGATGGTTGAGTTTGACTTCAGAGATATGGTGAGGTCAACCAGCACCTCGAAAGCAAGCTATGATGAATTTGGGAAGCTTTTATCGTCATCCTCTGAGGTGGCCTCAAATATTATTTATTCCGTTGGAACGGTTCGAGAAGTCTCGCACGAAAGGGATTCTTATGGAAGGTTGACGAAGGTCAATTATACAAAGATTGATGGGGTAGATGGATGGCCCTATCGGGGGACTCCGGTCACTTTGATCAAGCAGTACAATTTCCTTTATGACAATCTCGGATTCAAGGTCGGCTATGATGAAGACACTGACTCTTACGATGCAGAGGGAAACAACACCTCGCATTCAAATACACATGTGAACAATCATGGCAAGGGTTGTCAGGTGACAGCGGTTTTGTGGGACTTTGATCTACTTGTTTCAAGAACCATAACGTGTGGACCATATTAATCGAGGCTGACTTCCTCTCACTTCTTCCATACTCATCAAGAAACCTGAGTTAGGCCTGTCTATCAATAAAGGGCGGCCTTCCTTTCCTAACCCTTTCGGGCCTTTTCTTCAGAATTTCTAAAAGAATAAACCCTTCCTTGAAAAACTTCCAGACGCCGAAAGTCATTGACACTTTTGTATTTCTTTAGTATAATACGTAATCCAAAGTGTACCTTTGGGTTAAGACAATGTCAGCCAATACGCCGCGCTTCGAAAAAGAATGGGCCCTCATCCTGGGGGCCTCGAGTGGTTTCGGGGAGGCTCTCGCGCTTGAGCTAGCCTCCAAAGGGATGGATATTTTTGGGATCCATCTTGACCGGAAAAATACGATTCCCAATGTGGAGCGGATCGTCAACGACATCCAATCCAAAGGGCGAAAAGCCTTTTTTTTTAATGTCAATGCCGCTGACCCTGAAAAGCGAAAAGAAATTCTCGAAACGGCCTCTCAGAAACTGAAAGAGACAGACGTATCGACGATCAAGATCTTTTTTCATTCTCTTGCCTTCGGAACCCTGAAACCCTATATTTCTTCCGAACCGGATGGAGCGATTAACCAGCCCCAGATGGAAATGACACTCGATGTCATGGCGCATAGTCTTGTCTACTGGGTTCAAGACATGGTCCAAAGGAAACTTCTCGGAAAGGGAAGCCGCGTCTTTGCCATGACCTCCTCCGGCGGCGCGCGGGTCTGGCCGACCTATGGAGCGGTTTCCGCCGCGAAAGCGGCTCTCGAATCCCATATGCGGCAACTGGCACTGGAGCTGGCCCCGTTTGAGATCACCGCCAACTGCATTCGGGCCGGTGTCACCGATACCCCTGCCCTGCGGAAAATTCCGGGGAATGAGAAAATGATTCAAGCGGCTGCCGAGCGAAATCCTTACCGCCGCTTGACAACCCCGAAGGATGTGGCGCAGGCCGTGAGTGCCTTTTGTCTGGATGGGGCGCATTGGATGAGCGGTAACGTGATCGGCGTCGATGGTGGAGAGGACATCATCGGTTAACGCGCATGTATGAATCCTATTGGGGATTGACCGAAGCGCCGTTCGAAAACACACCGGACCCCCGTTTTCTCTATCTTTCAAAACAACATGAAGAAGGGCTCACGCGACTTTTCTACGTCGTGAAAAACAGAAAAGGGGCGGGAATGATGACCGGCGTCTTTGGCTGCGGGAAGACCCTTTTGGCCCGCGCCGTGATCCGGGGACTCCAGAAGTCTGGGCACCGGATCGCCTTCATCGGGAACCCGCGCCTCGATCCCCTCGAGATGCTGCGAATGATTCTGTATGAACTCGGCATCTCCAATCCCCCTCTCCATAAAAGCGACGTTCTTTATCAGCTCAAGGAGTATTTTTCCAACAATACCCGTGATGGGAAAGAGACCGCCGTCGTGATTGACGAAGCCCATGTCATTCAGAACCCGGAGGTCTTCGAGGAGATCCGTCTGCTTCTCAATTTCCAATCGGAAGAAAAATTTTTGGTCTCCCTTCTTTTGATAGGGCAGCCGGAATTACGGGATCAGGTCGATACCAATAAGGCTTTTGCGCAGCGGGTGGCGATGCGGTTTCATCTGGAACCGCTCAAAGAGGAGGAAACGGCAGAGTATATCCTGCACCGTCTTTCGATCTCCGGAAGAAAGGAGCCTCTTTTTCTGAAAGATGCCGTGAGCGCCATCTATGAGGGGTCGGGCGGCATTCCTCGACGGATTAATCAAGTTTGTGACATGAGTCTTTTTACCGGTTTTGTGCGTCGTGCCGACGCGGTAAACCGCGACGTCGTCGAAGAGGCGATCATGAGCATCGAGGGGCGGAGTTAATGGTACGACTTTCAGATGTTTTCGGGATAGACGGGAACTTAAGGTCTCCCGAAAAGCCGGAAAAGGTCACCCCAAAGAAAGAATCGGGGGAAACCCCGCCGCAAAAGGTCCCTCTTCCGGAAGTTTCTCCGACACCCGAAGAGAAGAATCTCCATGAATCCATCGTTCTTTATCGAGAGGCGATGGAGTGGGTGAAGAAAAAATTTAAGGAGGCGGCCCAGGGGCCTATTTCGGATATTGCCGGCGCGACAGGGATCGTGGAGCGGTTCCTGAAATATCTCACGGGAGACGGGGAGGAGCTCTTGGTGCTGACCCTTGCCCTGTCACCCAAAGAGGATCCTTATCTTTATTACCACTGCGTGAATGTCACGATTCTCAGCATCAAAGTCGGGCAAGGGCTCCGTTACCGGCAGGAGGATCTTGTTCTATTGGGGATTGCGGCACTCGTTCATGATTTGGGGATGGCGAAAGTTCCGGCAGATCTCGTTGAAAGAAAGGAATCCCTTTCCGATGAAGAAATGAAAATGGTCCGGAAACACCCCGTCTACACCATACAACTCTTGGAAGGGGCTAAAGGGTTGGATCAGGTGATTCTGGACGCGGTTTCGCACGAACATGAGCGCCTGGACGGATCAGGGTATCCCAAAGGTCTTCGGCAAGAACAGGTGAGCGAATTTGGCGGGATCATCGCCTTAGTGGATGTGTACGAGGCGCTGACGCATCCCCGCCCCTACAGGAAGCGGCACACTCCGGATGAAGCGATGAAAATGATTCTTTATTCGATGGAGCATCAATTCAAGAACGGTCTTGTTCAAATCCTGAAGGCCCTTGTGAAAGAGCTCTCCATTTATCCTGTCGGAAGTTTTGTCCAGTTGAATACGAGCGAAATCGGTCAGGTGGTGAAGGTCAACAAGAATTTTCCGCTTCTGCCGGTGATCGATGTCTGGTTGGACACAAGCGGCAGTCGGCTTTCGGAGATCAAGCGAGTGAATCTTGCGCAGGAACCTCTTGTGCATATTAAGAAATCGGTTGATATCCTGGATGTCATGAAGGGAGAAGAGCATGGCTCAATATGAACTGAACCTCCGTGACTATTACCGAATCTTCTTGAGGAGAAAAATCACGATCTTCCTTGTGATGGTCATCGTCGTTGCCGCTTCTTCTTATCCTTTGTGGCACCAGTCTCCGCGATACCAGTCTTCCATCAAAGTGAAAATCGCGGAGCGCAAACCGGTCGTCGGGACGAGCTACGGCATTCCGATCGGCGATCTCATGCAGACCCAGCAGGAAATTATTAAAAGTCGCCCCGTCGCCGAACGGGCGGCAAAACTTCTGGGATGGTTGGAAGGGGTCTTAAGCCAATCCGAGGCGGATCAGGTCATTCAAAAAGTTCAAAAAAGCGTCGGAACGGAGCAGATTTTAGAAACCAGTGTGATTCGTGTGACGGTTACCACTTCGGAATTGCACCTGGCGCGCCCTTTGGCCGAAGCGGTTGCGAAGTCCTATATCGCCTTCGATGTTGATGAGAAGGGCCGTTCGGCGAGATCCCGCCGGAGATTTATCGAGGAAGAACTCCAGAAGGCGATTGAGAGACTCCAGAGGTCTGAAGAGGCGCTTCAAAAGTTCAAGAGGGAAATGCCCCAAACCGGACGGGCGGACCAACTGCGCAATCAGATCTCGACTCTTGAGACGCAATATCGGGATCTTCTTCTCCGGGCGACGCCGAAACATCCGGATGCCGAGCGGCTGAGGGAAGAAATTCGGACGACTCGGGAAGAACTCCTTCAAATCCCTCAAGAAGATCTTCCCTTCGCCCATCTCACGCAGGAAGTGGGTGATAACCAGGGCCTCGTCTCTCAGTTGAAACAGAAATATAATGAAGCCCGGATTATTGAGGCGGAGAATGTGAGCGATATTAGCATTATTGAAGAGGCGACGTCGCCGACCCCCACCCTCACGACGAACCGCCGGCTTGCCATCCTTCTCAGCGCGCTGATCGGGCTTCTCGCGGGATTTATTGTTGCTTTCATTCAGGAGGAATTGGATACCTCTTTGGGGGCGATTGAAGATGTGGAGTCTTTTTTGGGGATCGAGGTGTTGGGAGTGGTTCCCCATGTGACGAAAGGCGAATCGAAGCGGTTTCCCTTTTCAGGAAAGAAAGGTCTGGAAAACAAACGCGAACTGATGAACCAGCGTCTGGTCACGCAGTTTGATCCGCGCTCGCCGGAAGCCGAGGCCTATCATACCCTCCGCACCGCGATTTATTCGGTCCTTCCCCAGAAGGAAAAATTGGCGCTCGCGGTAACCAGTACCGGCCCGAAAGAAGGAAAGTCCCTTACCTGCGCGAATCTTGCGGTGGCTTCCGCGCAAATCGGCAAGAAGACCCTTCTCATCGATGCCGATTTCAGAAGGCCGATGGTTCATGAGATTTTCGGGATCGAAAGAATTCCGGGACTTTTTGAGATTCTGACCAAAACGGTGAACCGGGAGCAGGCCGTAAAAAACGTGACGGATCTTTTAATGGGGGATCTGAAGTGGCAGGAGGCGCTCAAAACGCCCCACCTGGCCTATCTCAATTTTTTGACCGCCGGCCATCTCCCCCCGAACC
>OBEQ010271742.1_pt1 | contig 16309 bp, 19 predicted proteins | sample 1670901 | NCBI WGS metagenome assembly OBEQ01 (sample SAMEA104232315, study PRJEB22302) | groundwater metagenome | biome: forest; feature: aquifer; material: groundwater | place: USA | collected 2011-08-07 | depth 5.4 m
AGGCAGCGCGAAAGCAATAAAAAGTGCAGGAATTGTGGCAAAACCCAAAGCACTAACCAATATAAACCCAATTAAAGTCGTAAATAGTATCTGGCCCAATCCTGTTAAGATGGCGGTCCTTCCAACATATTTAAGATCCTCAATTTTAAGTTCAACCCCGACCAAAAAAAGCAAAAAGGCAATTCCCATGTTGGAAAGCAGGCTGAAAACTTCTCCGCCATTATTATGGAAAAACCCAAACGCGGAAATAAGAATACCAGCAAAAATGTAGGCAAGAATTAAAGGCTGTTTGAGGATTTTGGCAAATATTCCAAGTATTGTCGCAAGCACCAATACAGCGGACAGTTCTAAAAAGGCAGGATTCATCCGGACTAGTCGCTAGATACTAATTTCTAGACGCTAGAAAAAGCATCGCATTTTTCAAGTCTTTTGGCAATACTGATTTAAAAACAACAACTTTTTTAGTAGCTGGATGAGCAAACTCTATCTTGGCAGCATGTAAAAATAGCCTTGGGCACCATGACAGGTCGAACTTAACAAGTTTGCCCGGTCCGTATATTAAATCTGAAACAACCGGATGCCCAATGCTCTTTAGATGAACACGGATCTGATGGGTCCGGCCGGTCTTTGGAAAAAGAGACAGCAGGCAATACTCGCTAGCATTCTGCTTAAGATAGTTGATACGGGATTTAGTCAAAGCCAGATCCTGAATCAAGTTCAGGATGACATCGCTATCAAAACTATAGTAACCCTCGACCTTGTAGTCCGTTCTAGCTTCTCTGCCGACCTCATCTCTTCCCTTAGCAACACCAAATTTTCCAAACTTGCCAATGCGCAAAATCGGCGCGTCTATCGAACCTTCCATTTGGACTAGATGGCCGTGAACTAGAGCGATATATTCTTTTTTTACCTGCCTGTCTTTGAACTGCGCCTGTAACTGATCAAAAGCTTTCTGGGTTTTGGCGACAACCAAAAGGCCGGAGGTCTCCCGATCCAGCCTATGGACTACCCCGGCACGATCGCCTATTCCAAGATCACGTAGCCCAAAATAGTCTACCAGTTGATCTTGAAGAGTTTCTTCTTTTGCGGTTTCCGAGCGATTAACCGTCAAACCCGACGGTTTATCAACAACTAAAATCTGCTCGTCTTCAAATATAATTTTCATACCAAATCCTTAGGTGTCAAGCCAGTCCACCCCCGGGGTGGGCTGGCTGGTAGTCTGCTCCTCATGGTTTGCCCCTTTGTTTAGAAGAAGGATGAGATGGATAAGAGGAATTAGAAAGATTAGGGATTATTAGAAGAAATAATAACACAGCTACACCTACTGTAATCGCACTGTCGGCCAAATTAAAACTAGGCCAGATTTTTAGATCAACAAAGTCAACAACGCAACCTCTCACCATCCGATCAATCATGTTAGAAATCCCTCCCCCGGCAATTAATGCCAGCGCGATTCGCAAACCTAAGCTGCTGCTTCTTAAAAGTAAAAAAATAACGGCGGCAGTTATCAAAAACGGCAAAACAAAACTCAAAAATAAGTTACCGGATGACCATAGCCCAAAAGCAAACCCTCTATTACAGATACTAAGACCGCGGCTCACAGACCAAAGCTTGGTAAGTTGGTCAACCACAGCCACCGCACAAATTATTATTAAAGGAAAAATATTTAAATTTTTATTTGTCATGCTGAACTAGTCTGGTTCTACCGACCCGTATGGGATTCAGCATCTCATCTTTTAGATCCCGAAACAAGTTCGGGCTGACAACACAACGTCTATTTTCTTGTCTTTTCCATCTTCTTCTCGCAACTAACACAGTAAATGGAAACAGGCTTAACCGCGAGCCTGCCGTCGTCTATTTTCTTTTTACAATTCCCGCAAGTCCCGTAAGTTCCTTCTTTAATTTTGGCAAGGACCCGTTCAATTTCTAGAAGGTCGTGTTTAAGCTTATTTTCCAAAACGACTACTTGTTCATGGCCGGAAAGCGCCGCGGCATCTGTCGCCGGTTCAACTATAAGCGACCTGTCGGTTGTGGAAAAAGGGTCTTCGCGGCGCAGCCTTCTGATTGCCGCAAATACATTTTCTCTTTGTCTCTCTATTTTGGATTTTATCGAGCTGATATCAATCTTCATTTATCTTGAGTTTGATTACTTCCTGACTCCCAAGGCAAGGAGCAAGTCGCAAAAACTAAACCATATCTGCCTCAACAAGCCGCCGACTATCAGGAAGATTGATCTTAACAGAAAATAGGGTGAGAAAACAATGTTTTTTGCAAACTTCCCCGCCTCATTAATGTTTGTTAACGTCTTTTTGATATTAAAAACAGAAAGGAGAACAAAAGCAAAAAAGGCTTTAATATCGCTCCTAAAACTCCTTTTGGCAAGTAAATACCAAATCGCAGAAGACATAAGGAGGACAAAAGCAGGCATAATTAGCTGGTACGGCATACGCAAGATGTAAAAAACATCCCGCCGCGCGAAAAAAAGCACGAGATCAACAACTGCAATCGACGCTAAATAGAAACACGCAAAATAACCTGTGTGCCGTTTTCGCAGCCAGAGCCTTTTTATGAAGATAAAGACCGCCAAATACAAAATAGCAAAGTAGAAACTAACCGGAATTGCCAGCCCGGAAATTGTCCGCACGGACCCGGGTATTTTTACAGCCCCTGTCAAGGCATCCCGAATAAAACCGCCAAGTGAAAATATAAACATGGAAAAAACCAAGGGGGCCGCTGACAAATCCAAAATTTTCCAAAATTCCAGCCTTTTTCCCTTCAAGTAAAAATAAGTAAGCACCGCCATTCCAACTAGAGCTCCATAAAAATCCGCGCCTCTGTAAACGTTGAAAAATATCAGGCGGGAAAAAGACCATTGATAAGCATCAAAACGCACAACAAAGTCCATTAGCCGGGACCCAATAAAAGCGCCTATCGCACCCACTAAAAAAATGTCAAGAAGAGCATCGCTTTCGATAAACTCGTGCCTGCCGGCCCTCCAGAATAAAAACGCACAGGAAAATACAGCAAGCAACAAAGAAAAAAATCTGATAACAGCCCAATTGTTCAAGGCAAGAAACAAATGCATAGGATGTACTATTATATCAAATTATGTTAGAGTAAAAGTTAATTTTGGAATGACTGCAACAGCACACGCTTTGATTGGAGCCAGCCTTGCTGCTAAAATCACAAACCCGATAATTGGCATTCCACTTGCCGTATTTTCTCATTTCGCGGCCGACCTTATCCCCCATTGGGACGCGGGAACAAATCACAAGAAAAAAACCCAAAGAAGATACGTAATGGAGGCGGCGGCGGATGTACTTTTAGGATTTGCTCTTGTATTTTTATTGTTTAGAAACACGGCAAACCCGACTTATCTCTGGACAATGGTCATTTCCGCCCAGCTGCCGGACTGGATTGAATCGCCCTCATCTATCCTCGGTTTCCACATTCCCCCATTTTCCTGGATGGATTGGGTCGGGCATAATTTACAATCACGTATGCAACTGCCCTGGGGCCTTGTAACGCAGATTGTAACGGTAGCGGTATTTCTGATTTGGGGCCTCTCATCCTCAATACCTCACAGCACCTTCGCAAGTCTCTTTTATTGAATCATGAATTTTGAATCCAACCCTTACTTGGCCCTTTCCACATACTGTCCGCTTCTGGTATCAACCCGAATCAGCTCCCCATTATTAATAAAGGAAGGGACCTTAACTGTTAAATCGTTTTCAAGTAATGCTTCTTTAAATGCCGCTCCCGAAACAGTATTGCCGCGCGCCGCGCCGCTGGTTTGAACTACCCGATACTCCACAATTTTAGGGATTTCTATATAAACCGGTTTTTCATCAATAACAAAAAGCGTCAGCTCCATCCCCTCCTTTAGGAATCTGGCCATATCGGCGACTAAACCCTGGCCAACATTAAACTGGTCGTAAGTTGCCATATCCATAAGATGAAAATTTCCGCCGTCACGATAGAGGTATTGAGCTTTCACCCGGCCCAAACTAACTTCATTAACCCGCGCACCGGTAATGTAGGATTTTTCAATGGTCGCGCCGCTATTTAAATTTCTGACTTTAACCTTAACGTTGCCGCTGCCCCGGCCCATCTTAATATGCTCGTAGGAAAGTACAATAAAATAGTCCCCTCTCTCTTCAAACACAATACCGGATTTTAAATCTGTTACGGAAATCATATATTTAAATGAACTTCTCCATGCCCCGGCTTCCGCCGGGTTAGTCGAAGAATAATATTGTTCGAGCGAAGTCGAGAACTACCATCACTTTGCCAATTTTCTTGCCAAATTAACAAGCGTTGTCACCCCAAACCCTGTCGCTCCGCGACACTGATAAGGCTTTTCATTCTCTTCCCATGCTGTTGGTGCGATATCCAGGTGTGCCCAAGCGACTTTTTCATCGACAAATTCCTCAATAAATTTAGCGCCTGTTTCCGTTCCCCCTCCGCGGGTTGACGAAACATTGGCGATATCTGCTATATAACTTTTCAACTGATCACGGTATTCGTCATAAAGCGGCAACTGCCAAAATCTTTCCCCCGAAACTTGTGAAACTTTGATAACGTCGTCTATAAAACTTTGCGGCCTTCCCAAAACCGCGCTTGCCCAATTGCCCAAGGCAACAACCGACGCGCCCGTAAGAGTAGCAACATCAACTATATAGTCCGGCTTAAAGTTTTTCTGAACATAAGTTATAGCGTCTGCAAGAACCAATCGCCCTTCCGCGTCTGTATTTATAATTTCCACTGTTTTGCCTGATAGTCCACGAACCACATCTCCAGGTTTAGAAGCTTTTCCAGATGGTAAGTTTTCGGTAAGCGGAGTTGCCGCGACCACGTTTATCGCCGGCTTTAATTTGGCAATCACAGATATCGCAGCCAAAACTGCCGCCGCCCCGGCCATATCCATCTTCATAAGTTCCATTGACTCAGACGGTTTTATGGATATTCCGCCCGAATCAAAAGTAATACCCTTTCCAATCAATGCCAAGGTCTTCAGGGGTCCGCCCCCTTTAGGGGTCGCTCCCCTGTATTCCAGAACAGCAAAATACAAATCCTGCTCCGAGCCTTTGGCAACAGAACCCATGATATGCATACCCATCTCATTAACTTGTTTCTCAGTAAAAATCTGCGCTTTTAATTTATTGTCCCCAGCAATCTTTTTGGCAAAGTCTGCCATGTATTTTGGGGTAACAATATTGGCCGGGAGATTAGAAACTTCTCGCACTTTACAAATTGCATCTGCAATTAATTGCCCTACCTTTGCATCCTCCTGCATTTTAGAATTGACTTGATCTGCTAAAAGCTCAAAACTTTCCACTTTCGACTTTTCACTTTCATCCTTATTGCCCTTCTGATGTCCCGGATCAAAAACACCATTGGCAAAAGCAACAACGGCTGACTCTATTCTTTGTTCCGATTTTGCCTCGCTTGGAAAATAAGCACTTACGCTTTTGACATCTTTTGCGTGGTTCTTGCCGATATAACCACAGACTTGCTTAAAACGCAGATCATCAAATTTATCAAGTTTCCCCAACCCCACCAGAACAATCTTTTCAATTTTGGGATGGTTTTTTGAGGGAATAAAAAACACGGACGATTCAAACTGCTTGCCAAAAGTTTTGTTTTTGGAAAGAAAACGCGCGATAACACCGCTAGCAAGCCTGTCTAGAACGCTAACCATTTTGTCACCTGATGCTTTTCCCTCAAAAACACCAACGGCCAAAACCTCGCCGGCAACTTTTGAAAGATCAAATTTAGAAACTGTAACTTTCATAGGGGCAATCGAATTCCCAAATGATATAATATTTAGGCTGATTTAGTCAAAGTCGCAACGGGGCCAAGTGATGGAACGGTAGACATGCAAGTCTCAAAAACTTGTGGAGGTAATACTCCGTGAGAGTTCGAATCTCTCCTTGGCCACTCGACCCCCTCTCCCGGCACATCACTTGATCTTCCGCAAATCACCATTAACAACAACCGGCTTAACCGCTTCAATTTCTGATCGATAATATTTAATTTCTGGAATCGGATTAAACAGAAAAATTTTCTTTGCCAAAACATGCGCAAAACCGATTTCCATCAATGTATTTCCACCGATGTAGTTTTTCACACCATGTCTAGTGTAGTTTAAAACCAAAATCGCATCGCTTTTCTTGATCTTTTTCCAAAATTCGCGTATGGCGTCTTTATTGTTTTTATGTAACAAGGTCAGTTTCTCTTTTTGCTTAAGGGTTTTTCCGACATACGCTTCTATAAAACCAGATATATAAACTGTGTGCCCCAACTTTTCAAGCTCATTTCTAGCATCAATCATCTTCTCTGAAAATACCATGCTGGAACAAATCGCAATTGTCATGAAAATTTTATGCTGCTTCGGTAAGAGGTGCTTGTTCTGGAGCTTTCGGCTCACGGACTCTTTGTTTTTCAACTCCGTAAAATTTAACACGGTTATCAACAAACCTTAAATCCATATCTCCTGTTGGTCCATTCCTGTGTTTTTGAATATCCAGTTTAACTTCTTCATTTTTATCCGGGTCCGGCCGGTACAAAAACATAACTACATCTGCATCCTGTTCAATTGCCCCGGATTCCCGCAGATCCGCCAGCTGCGGCTTTCTGCTCCCCCTCTGCTCCACTGCCCTTGATAACTGCGAACATGCAAGAACGGGGATCTTAAGTTCTCTCGCCAGATTTTTAAGGCTTTGGGAAATTTCTGAAACTTCCTGAACCCTGTTTTCCAGATTTCGTCCGTGTATCAGCTGCAAATAATCGACAATCAAAAACGAAAGGCCATGTTCAACCTGCAAACGTCTTGCCTTTGTTCGCATTTCCAAAATATTGGCGCCCGGTGTGTCGTCTATAAAAAGCGGCGCGTCTGCCAAAATTCCCATTGCCTCCTGCAAACGGTCAAAATCATCATCATCAAGTCTTCCCGTTTTTAACTTCCAGGCATCCACGTCGCTCGTTGAAACAAGCAAACGGTCCACCAACTCCTCCTTACTCATTTCAAGAGAAAAAATTCCAACAGGCAAACCTTCTTTTATGGCAACGTTGGCGGCAATATTTAGGGCAAGAGAAGTCTTGCCTTGACCCGGCCGCGATGCCAGAATCAATAGATTGGAATCCTGCATACCGGCAAGCTTACCGTCTAGTTCCCATAAACCCGTGGATACACCCCGCAAGCCTCCGGATTTTTTGTGGAGTTCATCTAAACGATCAAAGCTTTCCGCAAGAGCTGATTTTATTGCAACAAAATTTTGCTTTAATTGTTCCTGCGAAAGCCCAAAAACCGTCTGCTCGGTTTCGTCTAGTATTGTCCTGATGTCGGAAGTTTCATCAAACGCAGATTCCGAAATTTTGGCAGACGTCGCAATCAATTGCCTTTTTACGAAGTGTTCGCGGACTATTTGCGCGTATTGGGCGATGTGCGCGGCAGTTGGAACAGCACTACCAAGTTCGGAAAGGTAAGCCGCCCCGCCGACTTTATCATATTTGCCTTTGCGTTTTAACTCCGCCGTAAGCGTTAATAAATCGACCGGCTCCCGTCTTTCAAACAAGTTCAAAATAGCGTCGTAAATATCGCTATGCGCTTCTTTGTAAAAATGTTGGGGTTTTAGGGTCTGGGCAACCGCAATAATCGCATCGCGATCCAAAAGGATTGCACCGATTATGGATCTTTCAACTTCTAAGTCTTGAGGAGGCACACGGCCTATTCCTGGTTTTGGCATGGTAATTCAAAGTGTAAAAATCAAATATCAAAATTATGGAAGCTAGCTGTTGCTAGCTTTTCTTTTTAATTTTTCGCAAGTACCACTACTTCCGGTTCCTCCGGCAGCTTATCGCGGGAGACAGAAAGTTTTGCTAAGGGTTCCGCTTTTTCCTTACCCATCACTTTTAAGAAATCATCTACGGGAGCAAGATCAAACTTCAGCCCCGGCAAACCGTAGTGCATGGGAACAATGATTTTTGGCTCCAGCGCGGCAATGATAGCCGGCGCCGCTTTGGCATCAATTGTGTAAACACCGCCTGCGGGAATCAAAAGAATATCGCACGATGATAATTCGTCTATCTGTTCTTGAGTAAGCTTGCTCTGGCCTAAATCCCCCAGATGAACAACGTTAATTTCATCAATCGTCAAAAGATAAATCGTATTTTTACCCCGCTCGCTCCCCTCTTTATCATCATGATAAGAAGAAACTCCAACAATAGTCACCCCGGACTTTTCGTATTCGCCCGGACCTTGAACCAAAAATGGGATGGAGCCTTCCGGACCTTTTACACTACTAACATTGCTGTGGTCTTTGTGGTCGTGGGTAATACAAACAATATCCGCGTCGAGTTTTGGCGCAGAAAATCCCACAAAATCACCGTAGTAAGGGTCAATTACCACACCGGTGCTTTTACCTTTGATCTTAAAGCAAGCCTGCCCGTACCACCAAATATCTACCATAGCAAATTATATTAGCACAAAATTTTTGTGTGCGGTAGGGAGAAATTAAGTGTCCAAGTTAGCTTAACACCGATTCGTCTGAGCTCATCGTCGAAGACCTTGGGGTGGAGCCTCAAACGGCGGCGGGAACTTCCTGGTGAGCAACGTGACCAGGTTTGTAAAAGATCACAAAAAACAGCCACGCGAAATAGACTATGGCAGATGCCACGAAAATCGGGGCCTCCGGCTTTAGTCCCGCGGCTATAAATCCGGAAAGCGCCGCCGGGATTGCCTGCGCCAAAGCCTGCACGCTGGCGTTTATTCCCAAAACTTCACCTTGAATTGTCGCATCGGCCGACTTGGAAACTAAAGCAATGGAATTTGCAGTCGTAAGCCCAATGCAGGCGGCAAAAAACGGAACAACCAATAACAACTGCCACCAGGCATTAGGTAAAAAGAAACACAGCAGAAATAAGGACACCCCGACCAAACTTATCCTCAACACCTGATATTCCGCAAATACTTTTGCCAGTTTCCTCACCAGCACAATTTGCGCCAGCGCCATCCATATACCAACATAGGAAAAGAAATCCCCAATATTACTTTGGCTAAACGAAAATTTGTTTATGAGAAACACGCTAAAAAAAGTCGTAAAAAAAGTAAACCCTCCAAAAAATAAAAACACTGTAATAAACAGAACCCGCAAACGGGGCATCGAATAAGCCTCCACTATATTATGGATCGATTTACCCCATTGTATCTTCATGTCATGCTTTAAATTCTTTAAAGTTTCCGGGAAAACAGTCAAGACGGACAAGGTATTTAAAGCAGCAAGCGCAGCGGCAAACCAAAATGGCGTTGAGGCGCTAAACCACGAAACAATAGAAGGATCCGAAAGTTTTCCGCCAAGATACGGACCGACAATAAAACCCAAACCAAATGCAGCACCAATCATGCCGAAGTTTTTTGCCCGATGCGCCGGGTCTGTGATATCTGCAATAGCGGCTTGTGCCACAGCAATGTTACCACCGGTTATACCATCAAAAGCACGGGCAATAAAAAGAAGCGGAAGGTTTTTAGTAATAATGCCGATTGCAAAAATTACATAAGAAAGGCTGGTTCCGGCAAGCGAAAAAGCCAGGAGTTTTTTTCGCCCATACCTATCACTCAATTGACCCAAAATCGGGGTTGCCAAAAACTGCATAAATGGGAAAATGGCAACCAAAAACCCCAAAATAATATAGCCTTGCTTGATTGTCAAGTTTGACGGCAGCAGGAAAAACACAGAGTGTGGATTGGCAAGGAGAAGCGGGATTATTGGAATTAAAATTCCAAAACCCAAAAGGTCAATAAAGACCGTAAAAAAAACAACCGGCAAAGGATGTCTATTTAATCTTTCAAACATAAGATTCACTCCAACTAAAGAATTCGATCCTCACTTACGTGAGAATGACAGTACTATTTCTTTTTTAACTTGAGATATAGAAACTCGAGCAGACCGGCCATTATAACACCCCCAACGATAAAAACAAAAGGGTTTTTGAACCAATTATTTTTTTCGCTTGTCGCAGACTTTGCATCATTATTTGTAGTTTTATTGGTAAATTCCCGATTATCCACCTCCACAAAACTATCTGATAAAAACCCATTGTTATCCTTAACCCTCAAAAGCGGATAGACAATATTTGTCTCTTTTTTATAAGTATGTTCTATCTTTGCGCCGGTACTTGATTTTCCGTCTCCAAAATCCCAAAAGTAAGTTAGGCCGTCACCGCTGGATCCTGCGGCGTCAAAATTAATGCTTTTGTCAAAATCAAATATCAGTACTTTAGCAAGAGGGTCTGTACTGCTTTTGCCGTTTACAAAAATCTGTGATTTTGGCAATGTGTAATTCTTACTGGGTAAAACGTTAATAAACACAGAATCCAAAAGCTGGGGCTGAGATGTGGTACTATCATCCGCAAAAAGGGAAAGGACATAACTCCCCTGCTTAGTATACGCATGACTCAATGTCATCCCCTGTCCTTTTAAACCATCGGCAAAATCCCAGGTAAACTTTGTCTTTTTAATAATTTCCGCGGGAACCGGCAACTTACTGGTATCTATAACGAAGTTTAACGTCTGCCCTGCCAGATAGTTTAAAGACATCTCATCTTGCGGCAGGGAAAAATCCGATAAGGAACTTGAAAGCACATGATAAAAAACAGTGTACTCGTTATTAATCCTTAAAAACGCAGGCTGTCCGGCCAAGTGGGCAGAAACAAAAAGCGGATGTGTCAGCAGTGCGGTAAAAATTATCGCCAATATCAAAAAGAATTTTTTTGCCATCATCAACCATTATAGAATTTTCAATTCGAAATTCGAAATTTGAAATCAATTTTAAATGTTTTCAAAATATGAAATATTTTCTTTTCAAATTTAAAAATTAAGATTTGATTAAAAATTAAAAATTAAAAATTAAAATTTCTCTCTTGAACCATACACGATCTTGTGCTAATCTCCTAAACTGATCTTGACTATGAACCCCAAAGCTACAATTATTATCCTTATCATTGTATGTCTCCTCGGTGCATCTATTTTTTGGCTCTGGCAAAGACAGCCAAAAGTTAAATCGGCGCAAACTTCCGCTCAAACCACAACACAACAATCAACGGATACAACCGCGCAGAATGACAGTTTACAAATCACAGCTCCAAAAAACGAATCCATAGTTACAACGAGCAAAACATCAATTAACGGTAAAACCCAAACTGCTTCTTATGTTGTCATTTACTCAAACAGCATAAATACTGTTGTAAAAAGTGATAAAGACGGCAACTTCCAAACCGATATAAATTTAACAGATGGCCTTAATTTAATTAGCATTCAAACCATAACCGGCGACCCGCAAAAACGAATCACCAAATCGTTAACGATCTGGTCTGCCAAAAAGGATCCGGGGGCAAGTGCTGTTTACGCAGGTTCCGTTAAAAACATTTTCGACACAGTGCTTACAATCACTACACAAAACGGAGATAAAACTGTAAATACTTCAAAATCTACCCAGGTAAATTTGCCAAATGGTGAGGAAGAACAGGCAATAAAACAGGCAACCGCAAGCGCCAACCAAAAAATTAGGATTGGAGACTTTGCAATCGCGCTGGGTGATCCCGCGCAGAGCGGCAACAAAGATACTATTACCGGAAGAAGCATCCAAATAATAAGAGACAATAAACCTCAAAACAATGAAGATTTTGTCGCGGGCACCACTCTTACCGGCGTAAAATTAAACCTTTTCTCCGCCAAAAGTGTTGTTGATTCAAAAATTTGGGAATTTACCCTAAACAAAAATACCAGTATTCAGTTAAACGGACAGGACGCCAAACAGGACGCCGTCGTAAAAGACAAGAACGCCATTATTATTTTCCATAAGGAAGACGATAAAAAAGTCGCAGACCTTGTATATCTTACTAATTAAATAGATTGGTTATTTAACTAATTTTCTGCGCGGCTTTCTTCTTTTAGAAGTTGGGGCTCTCTTTTCTTTTACCGTTGCTCTGGCTCTATCTAAATTTTTCTGACCTTCCGCAAGCAACTTTTCACCAGCCTCTTTAAGTTGAGAAACAGTTTCTGACGTTTGAGATTCGATTTCCTTTAGGGTTTTTGCAATTTTTGTTCTTTTCTTTTTATCGGAAAAGACAACAGCCGCCGCCCCAATTGCCGCACCCACCGCGGTTCCAACTAAACCCGCTCCTACCGAACTTTTTCCTTTACCTCTTGCCATTTTTGCCTCCTTTCTTTAAAAGTTTTCTGGAAGTCTTAAGGATTGCATTTGTAATTGTGTAACCGGTAGCCTGGCCTAAAAATTTAAACCCCCGCAATGCGTCACCGGTTCCTTCCATGACCCTATCCACTCTCCTTGCAATTCTAATTACATAAATAATCAAAGCCGCCAATAAAACAAGAACAACAAAAAGTTCAAGGGTCAAGGAATAATTTAGGACATCGCCGGAAGTCATATGACACATTATACCTCCCGGATCACTTTCTGTAGTATCATTAGAAGAGACACGAAATTATATCAGCAGGTCGCCTCATCAGACTTTGTCCTGATGATGGCGCTCCTCTGATATAACTTTTATCAAATTTATAAATATTTTAAAGGAAAGATAAAAATTATGAACCAAGCGCCGCCAACACCAAAAGGATTTAGGGATATACACCCGGAACTTGCCAAAAAACGCCGCCAGACGATTGCTAAAATTGAAGAGGTCCTTTTAGAATTCGGCTTTGTCCCAATCGAGACACCTACTATCGAGTTTGCAGATACACTAACGGGCAAATACGGCGAGGAAGAAAAACTAATTTATAAATTCAAAGACCGCGGCGATCGCAATCTTGCCCTTCGCTACGACCTAACCGTTCCCCTCGCCCGCTATGTCGCCGCCAATAATCCAAAACTGCCATTCTCCCGCTATCAAATCGGTCAGGTTTTCCGCGGCGAAAACCCCCAGCATGGCAGATACCGTGAATTCACGCAGTTTGATTTTGATACCGTCGGACCTAACGATACCGGATCGTCATGCGCAGAAGACGCAAGAGTTATCGCTTGCGCCCTAAAATCAGTAAGAGCCGTTGGACTATTTAGCGCTATCATGCTAATAAATGACCGGGCAAATTTTGCGGATACTCCGATTGATGTAGTCCGCGCAATCGACAAAATCGGCAAAATTGGCGAGGGCGGTGTTAAGGAAGAATTAAAAGCAAAAGGCATGGCCCTTGATGAAATAGAAAATCACCTATTTAAAATTAAAAATGCAAAACCGACAGAAAACCTTGAGAAAATCTTCGAAATATTAAAAGAAAAATACACTCTCTCGGTTGACAAAGATGTGGTATTTGATCCGACTCTTGCCCGAGGCCTGGATTACTACACGGGAGCTATCTTTGAACTCAAGCCATCAAAAACACCAGATGCTCTAACCATCGGCGCAGGAGGCCGCTACGACAACCTAATCGGTATGTTTGCAAAGAGCACTATTCCCGCTGTTGGCTTTTCATTCGGCGTGGATCGTTTGGTCGAAACACTTGAATGATCTATCCCTGTCATTCTGAACGCAGTGAAGAATCTAACCGAAGATCCTTCGTCGCTTCGCTCCTCAGGATGACAAAAAGATGAAACTTAATAAATCCTACCTTCTTGTCATAATTGCCACTCTTCTTTGGGGTGGGTCTCCGGCGATTATGAAATTCACATTAGAACAAGTCCCAATATTCTCTTTGGCATTCATGCGTTTTTTCTTCGCATCGCTGGTAATGGCTTTTATCATTTACGCCTTCTACAAAAAACCTAACAATAATCTGAAAATTGCACGCCGCGACTGGCTCACCTTTTTTCTTGCAGGCTTTTTTGGTGTTACATTAAACATATCTTTTTTCTTCCTCGCGCTTAAATTAAGCCCCGCCATTTCCGCCTCGATTCTAATTGCCGCCGACCCTATTTTGACACTGGTTCTTGCCCACTTCTATCTAAAGGAAAAATTTAGACTGCATCTGATACTGGCAACTATCGTGGGCATTATTGGCATTGCCATTATAGTTGGCAGACCTTTCGGAGTTACAACATTGGCCCAAACAATTGGAGGCATCTTCATGATCCTGGCATCCGCAACAGCCGCCATCCACGAGATTATCAGTAAAAAGCTCCTTAAAAATTACAGCGGCGAAATCGTTGCGTTTTATTCCATGTTTGTTGGTGCCTGCACTTTCCTGCCGCTTGCTATTTTTGAACTATCACAAAATACTTTCTGGATTTCTCATGTAAATTTAGCGGGAATACTTGGGATCTTATACGGAATCTTCGGCGCATCCCTCATCGCCTACTGGGCCTGGATGAAAGGCCTTGCCAAACTTGGGGCCGGAGAAGCGGCTTTCTTCTTTTATCTTGACCCGGTTTTTGGCGCAATCTTGGCAATGATTATCTTAGGCGAAAGGTTGACGGCACAAACTGTTATCGGCGCGCTTTTTATAACCGCCGCGGTTTTCCTTGCCGAATACCACCGCAAAAAACACCCACTTCCAAACAAGCTCTAAACACAAAACCGATCAAATATCCTTAGGTGTCTAGCTAGTCCACCCCCGGGGTGGGTTAGGTTGACACGTCGGGATTTGACAGCGTTACTGACAAACAACTAGAATACGCTCCAATATGACCGGCGACAGAGACACAAGCTATCAAGATGGTCAAAGTCCGGAAAACCCGATACCGCAAATTACAACTCCCCACCAAAAATTATTGGGGGATATTTTTGGCATGGATCAATATCCTGTCCCCCAGCAATACCAAGTACAGATTCAGCAAGCCGTAGAAGAATGGCTGGAAACAATCAGCAATTTCAGGCAAGGCACAGCAATCGGAATGATTAGAAAACGCTACGGTCTTGACGGCGAAGAGCCTATGACCCTTAAAAGAATTGGCGAATCTGACCAAACAGGTCCGGTTAGTAATGAAAGAGCAAGACAAATTATAAGTAAAGGCAAAAGAATGCTATGGCATCCAAGCCGCAGGGGTCAAGTTCAAGATTATCTTACTGTACCGCCGGAAAGTTTAGGCAAAGAATTGTTCCAGGCAGTTATCAGAAAAGAGCTGCCGGAAAATTTAAAACGGCGCGGCAAGTTAACCGATGCATTTTTTGATCGAATCCCGGGTGCCACTTGGTCCGAAGTCGCTAATGTTGCTGATATTTTCGGATATATTTATGCAGAAAACCTGCTTATGCTTGATCTTTCACAAAACCCTCTCTCTGAAAGCGCTTTAAGCGAAATTGCCCAACTTTTCAGAAAAGCCAAAGAGCAAATGGCGGCCGAACAACCCGGCCAATCTCCTGCATAAAATTATTCTTCGAGCGTCAGCGAGAAGTTTAACAGTTCTCACTTCGTTCGAACAATATCACCTGCGTTTGTAAAGAAGGCTTAAATTTGGTAAAATAAAACCATGAAACCGAATATTCATCCACAATATTTTGATGATGCCAAAGTCACCTGCAACTGTGGCAACACTTTTGTAACCGGCGCGACAGTCCCGGAAATTCATGTTGAGGTCTGCAGCAATTGTCATCCGTTTTTTACGGGTGAAATGAAATACCTTGACACTCTTGGCCGCGTGGAAAAATTCCAGAAGAGCACTGAAAAAGCCAAGAAAATCCAAGCTCAAAAAGTCCAGAAAGTTATCGAAAAACAAGAACGCCAGCGCCCCAATTCTCTTCGCGAGATGATCGAGCTTGCCAAGAAACAAGCAAAATCCTAGCTAAACTTCTCGACTCGTCCGGCTCACGCCGGACTCGCTCGAAGAATAATGTTCGAGCGAAGTCGAAAACTTCCTTATAATCATGTCCGATTACCTAAGAAATCAAATCACCCAAATAGATAACCAAATCGCCGAAACGCAAAAACTTTTGGATGATCCTACTATGGCACAATTGGCACAGGAAGAAATAACTCAGCTCGAACAACAAAAGGCAGATTTGGAAAACGTCGGCGCCCAATCACACCTCCGAGGTGTGCAAAACGACGACCAAGCTCACCTCGGAGACAAGTCAGGTGAGTCGGGATCCAATAACTCCGTCATCCTTGAAATTCGTGCCGCAGCAGGTGGTGACGAAGCAGGACTTTTCGCCTCCGACCTGTACCGCATGTACACCAAATACGCGGCAAACCAAAAATGGCGTGTTCTTGAACTGGACAGAAACGAAGGCGGCATCGGGAACATTAAAGAAGTAATCGCCAAAATAACAGGCCGCGATGTTTGGGACAAATTAAAATGGGAATCCGGCGTCCACAGGGTCCAAAGAGTTCCTAAAACCGAAAGTTCGGGCCGCATTC
>OBEQ012362638.1_pt1 | contig 16305 bp, 27 predicted proteins | sample 1670901 | NCBI WGS metagenome assembly OBEQ01 (sample SAMEA104232315, study PRJEB22302) | groundwater metagenome | biome: forest; feature: aquifer; material: groundwater | place: USA | collected 2011-08-07 | depth 5.4 m
GGTTGCTATTCCCCCGCTTCCGCGCCCGACGCTCGAGGAGCTTCAGGCGAAGGATTCCTCGATCAAGAGTATCGAACGCGACACTTCTCCCATGGAGCCAGTAACGCTTGTGCTCGCAACCGTGCTTCTTCCCTGGGAAAAGAATGCGATCAGCGGTGAAGAATATGAGAACAGGATCGCAGCCAAGCACGACGTACTCCTCGGGTTCCAACACCGCCGATGGCTCGTGGAGCACCAGGATGAAAATCCCACATTCATGGCATTACTCGGGAAAATCTACATTGATTTTCCGGGGCTGGTCGTGGTGCGCGAGGACGGCAACCGGTACGTGCCGGGTGCGAATCAGAGCGGCGAGCGTTGGAGCGAGTGCTGGCGCGGTCTCCGGGGCGTCTTCGGTCCGCGCGAGCGGGTCGCTGCCTCTCGCAAGTAGCGGCGCGCGGTACTTGGGCATTTTGGAATTCAGCCCTTGGACCCTTGGACTTTGGAATTCTCAAATCATCAAACTCCGGCATTCGTGTCGGAGTTTTGATTTTGGTACTATTACAATTGGACAGTAGGCAGTGTGTGCACGGCTACGGTTGTGCGCCGCTGAACTCCGCGGTGCCATCTGCCGGAATGGGAGTGGGTACGCTTGCTTCCAGTGTGCGATGGTGCTCCGCTTTAATTCTATTGCTACTTGGTGCGGAGGGTTATGGAATTCAAGATTCCGAATCCGATACAATCCCGAGAGTAATCAAAGGATGGTGGCGCGGGCGGCTCTCCGCACAATCGTGGTGAACGAGGACGGCAACCGGAACGTGTTCTATCTCAACAACGATGGCACGCGCTGGAAGTTGAACTGGAACTATCTCACGAACGATGTGAACCCGAACGAACGTGTGGCGTTCTCCGGAAACTGGCAGCAGGAATAGTCAGATATGCTTGGCGGTCAGTTTCGGCTCGTGAATTGCCGGAGCCACCCGCCGAGCATTTTTCCCGTTTCAGCAAGCTCTTCCGAAATCATGGCATATTTCTTGTTATCGAGCGCCCGTATCTCCCACGCGATTTGGAGAAAAAACTTCATGAGGTCTAGTTTTGTTGCGGCTCGTTCAAGCGAAGGTAGTTTCCTTTCTCTTGGGAGAAAGCTTGCGGTGAGAACGGATTCGATTGTCTCTACGAGCGACGCGTCTATCTTCGCGCCGAGCGTGTAGCGGGCATCTTTCGGAACGTGCGGAAGGAATCCATGCCAAAGCTCATACGCGCGGACGAGGCGCTGGATGATGGGCAGATTCGTGCGGGGGGGGTTCATGAATGAATTCGACCAACTTGTGAAGCATGAATTGCGAGTGAGGCACTATCTCCGCTATGCGGACGATTTCGTGGTTCTCTCGCCGAACAGGATGTGGCTTGAGACAATTCTTCCTGAAATCGAGTCGTTCCTTTGGGGGCGATTGAAACTACGACTCCATCCCGAGAAAGTTTCCATCAAAACTCTCGCCTCCGGCGTGGACTTCTTGGGGTGGGTGCATTTTCCCGACCATCGCGTATTGCGGACGGCAACGAGGCGGCGAGTGTTCAGAAGAATTGGAAATGCTCCAAAGCCGGAAACCATTGCTTCATATGCGGGACTACTCCTCGCACGGGAACGCGTGGCAGTTGAGGAATCACATTCTACAGAAAGATATACGCGCGATTGACAATCTTTAATGCTCGGCGTATCATGTGCTCATCTCTTTAATGGACATCGTAGCCGTTTAAGGATCTGATGTTTCACAAGGATTGACCGATCGCCCGGGTCTCCTTGGGCGATTTTTATTAAGGAGTAACCGCTAATATCGCGAATTGAGGCAAATAACGCAAATGGAACTCTATTCGCATTATTAAATCCAGATTCGCATTATTCGCGAATACTACTATGGCATTCCTTTTGGGGAAAAAGTTCAAAATGGACCAGATATGGCGCGAGAAAAAGGTAACTCCGGTTACCGTAGTTAAAGCCGAACCCAATACGGTTTCGATTGTGCGTACCGCCGTCCGCGACGGATATATGGCAGTGCAACTCAAGCTTGGCAGAGAGGCGCGGGAATTTAGGACGAGCGAAGAGCAGCTCAAGGTGGGCGATACGGTCACCGTCGAAACTTTTAAAGAAGGAGACGTGGTACGGGTGAGCGGCATCACGAAGGGGCGGGGTTTCCAAGGGGTGGTGAAGCGGCATGGCTTCAGCGGGGGGCCGAAAACGCACGGGCAGAAAAACAGGCATCGAGGCCCTGGCTCCATCGGCAACACCACGCCGCAGCGCGTGATTCCCGGCCGACGCATGGCGGGACACATGGGAGTTGATCGCGTGACGGTGAAAAATCTTGTGGTGGTGGGGGTGGACAAGGAGAAAAGCATCTTGCTTTTACGGGGAGCAGTTCCGGGGGCGCGAGGAGGCCTTTTGGAAATAGAAAAAATAAAAGTGCAAAAGGCAAAATGACAAATCCAAATTTAAAATTTTACATTTTACTCTGTCATTTTTCATTTTAATTTCCTCATGAAAACATCCGTCTACAATTTAAAGAACGAAGCCATCGGCGAGATTGACTTGCCGGATACAATTTTCAGCGCTCCGTCGCGGCCTGCGCTTGTCGCTCAAGTGCTTCTCGCACAGCAGGCAAACAAGCGTCGTCCATGGGCGCCCGCGGAGGGACGCAGCGAAGTGCGCGGCGGCGGGAGAAAGCCGTGGCGCCAGAAAGGAACAGGACGGGCGCGGCATGGCTCCATTCGCTCACCTTTATGGGTGGGTGGCGGCAAGTCGCATGGTCCGCAGAAAGAGCGTGACTATACCCAGAAGATAAACAAGAAAATGAACCGCACGGCGATTGTCTCCGTGCTCGCGGACAGATTCCGGGGCGGCGCAATGAAGGTGATTGAGGGTCTTCGTCCGGAGCAACCAAAAACCAAAATGCTTGCCGCCATCCTGCGGACGCTTACTGCGTCGTCTGCGAAAGTAAAAAAATTTGATGTACTGCTCGTGGCAAGCGAACAGGAAAAAGGCATTTTCCGTGCTGCCGCGAACCTTCCCAAAGTGAAAGCGGTGCACCCCTCCGGGTTGAACGTCTACGACCTTCTGAATCACAAGCGTGTGTTTATGGACAAAGAGGCAGTCTCCTCTTTGGCAAAAAAGTACCACCGCTCATGATAAAGACACCCTTTCCGCTTAAAAAGCCATGGCAGACCGAGAAGGCACTTTCCTTCACAAAGGAGGGGAAATATGTTTTTATAGTACAACCGAATGCGACAAAGCCTGAAATTCGGAAGGCGGTAGAGCGCTTGTACAGCGTGCATGTTGTGCAGGTGAATATAATTCGCCGTCCCGCAAAGCCGAAGCGCATGGGCGCGTTGCGCAGCATGCAGGGCAGGCATAAAAAGGCGCTCATCACCGTGCGGAAAGGGGAAACTATTGATTTTGGGAAATAATCATCATGAAGTCTTATGCACCATACACGCCGTCGAGGCGTTTTATTACAGGAGTGGATTACCGGGGGTTGAGCAAGGCGAAGCCGGTAAAGAAACTTCTCGTGACGTTAAAGGCGCACGCAGGACGCAACTCGGCGGGGCGCATTACGGTGCGGCACCAGGGGGGCGGCGTAAAGCGCCGGTACCGTTTGGTGGATTTTCGCCAGGATCGTTTGAACGAACCGGCGAAAGTGCTTGGCATCGAGTACGACCCATACCGCACGGCGTTCATCGCGAGAGTGCAATTTGCTGACGGAGCGCTTCACTATGTGCTCGCGCCGCACGGACTGAAGCAAGGAGATGAGATTATAACGGCAGACTCCGCGCCGCTTAAGGCAGGGAACCGGATGAAACTCAAAAATATTCCAGTGGGGTACCAGGTGCATAATGCGGAGACCAGGCCCGGAAGCGGCGGTTCGCTTGCACGTTCCGCCGGGTCATGTGCGGAAGTGCTTGCAAATGCGGATGGGCATACCGACCTCAAGTTATCTTCGGGTGCGGTACGCCGGGTTCCTTGGGAAGCGTTTGCATCGCTCGGGCAGATGTCGAATCCGGAACACAACCTAGTGGTTATCGGGAAAGCGGGACGATCGCGGTGGATGGGGGTCCGTCCCACCGTTCGCGGCTCGGCGATGAACCCGGTAGACCACCCGTATGGAGGCGGCGAAGGCCGGCAGCCGCGCGGCACGCGGAAACCCAAGACGTTGTGGGGGAAAGTAACCGGAGGACGGAGAACGCGCAACCGACGGAAGTGGTCGAATCCCTTCATTGTTTCCCGCCGCCCGAAGGGCACTCACTAGCCGCTAAAACCTTAAACCTATCCAAAAATATGTCACGTTCGTCTAAAAAAGGACCTTATGTAGACCCCAGGCTTTTGAAAAAAATTGCGGGATTGAAGTCGGAAAATGTGTCGGCGATTAAGACATGGTCGCGTGCGTCAGAGATTGCTCCCGAGATGGTGGGATTTATGTTTGCAGTCCACAACGGGAAAGATTTTATCGAAGTGCGAGTAAGTGAAGAAATGGTAGGACATCGGCTGGGGGAATTCTCGCCGACGCGCCGGTTCACGAAACACGGCGGGAAGATGCAGCGCGACCTTGAACAAAAGGTGGAAGGGGCAACTACACCGGCACCTGCGTCGGGAGCAAAGAAATAAAGTACTATGACGCGAATCTCCGCACAATTGAATCATCTTCATATGACTCCCCGGAAGGTCCGGGCGGTTGCGGATTTGCTCCGCGGCAGAATGGTGAATGAAGCGGAAGCGGAACTTATGCTCCAGCGGCGGCGGGCGGCAAAGCCGCTTTTGAAGCTCCTCCGTTCAGCGGTTGCAAATGCCCGGCAGCAAAAAATTGAGGGTGCGAACCTTATGATTTCCGAGATTCGTGTGGATCAGGGGACGATGCTCAAGCGCTCTCTGCCTCGCGCACGAGGGATGGCAACTCCTATTCAGAAGAAGATGAGCAGAATAACGCTGGTACTCGCCGAATCCTCGACGCCGCGCCCTTCGCGTTTTTCAATCATCTCAACACGTACGTCAAAGGTGGCGCATGAACATCGCCACCGCCCGAAGAGAGAAAAAGGCGGAGGAACGCCGGGAGTGGAAAGTACGGAATCCCGAGTGCCGGGAAAGCAGCAGGGATTCTGGAAACGTATGTTCAGGAGAAAGTCGGTCTAGAATGGCTTCGAACGTACGTTCCTAGCTTTTAGTCAAGAAATCCGTACAATAAGGCAGCAACTTCAACCTTAACGTTCAAAGCTTAACGCTATTCATTATGGGGCAGAAAATTAATCCAATCTCATTCCGCATAGGGGTGGTAAAAAATTGGCCTGCACGGTGGCTTCTCAAAGGAAACTATGGACGTTTCCTTGAAGAAGATGAAGCAATCCGGCGCGTGGTCAGGGAAAAAATCGCACAAGCGGGAGTTTCCGCGTTGGAGATTGAGCGGACTTCGAATAATTTGAAAGTTTTTATCCAAGCGGCGCGCCCAGGGTTCATTATCGGGCGTGGCGGCAAAGGCATTGAGGACCTTACCAAAGCGATTGAAAAAGAAATTCGGCTGGTACGGAAAAAGCGTGGAGGCGCAGCGTTGGACGGAAAACTTTTCTCCGGACTTTCTTTGAATGTGGAAGAGCTCAAGCGGTCGCAGATTGCGGCGCCGTATGTGGCGCAACAGATTGCATGGGATTTGGAGAAGCGACTCCCGTTCCGGCGCACGATGAAAAAATATATGGAGCAAATGATGCAAAACAGGGACGTCAAAGGAGCGAAGTTGTTTTTGAGCGGCAGGCTTGACGGCAATGAAATCGCGCGGCGCGAACGGTTGGTGCGCGGTTCGCTTCCGCTCCAAACGCTCCGCGCAGATATCGATTACGGTACGGCAACCGCTTTCACGAGTTATGGAACCGTGGGCATCAAAGTTTGGATTTATAAAGGAGAGATATTTTTGGAGAAAGATAAAAGTGAAAATATGAAAGATAAAAACGAAGGAGTCCCATCCCCGCGGGACAGCCGTAATTTTTAATTTTTAATCTTTGTATTTTTTATCATGCTTGTCCCTAAAAAACTAAAACACCGCAAGTGGCATAAGGGCCGCTCAAAGAACAGAAAAGTAGAGACGCGGGGCCTTTCTGTGGCATACGGTCAGTACGGCTTGAAAGCACTTGAGCCTGCACGGCTCAATTCGCGCCAGATTGAAGCGGCGAGGAAAGCGATTACGGGTCACATGAACCGGCGCGGGAGGCTATGGATTCGAGTGTTTCCCGACAAGCCGATTACCATGCGCCCACCGGAGACCACGATGGGAGGCGGCAAAGGAAGTGTGGACCACTACGTCGCCCTCGTACTGCCGGGGCGCGTGGTGTTCGAGGTGGATGGCGTGGAAGGAGAAGTGGCAAAGAGAGCCCTCACGCTCGCGGGACACAAGCTCCCCTTTAAGAGCCGGATAATAACAAAAGAATAATGAAACGTCGTGATGTTACACAACTAAAAACGAAGCCAGTGGCGGAACTTCAAAAGATGGTCACCGAAGCACGCGAGAAGCTTCGGAAGCTTCGGTTTGACTTAGCGGCTGGAAAGGTGAAGAATGTGGCGGAACTTCGGGGTACGCGGAAAGCCATTGCATGTGTGCTTACTTTGCTACAGGAGCGTGCCAATGCGGAGAAAAATATAAAATAATGCAACAGGAAACAAAAAAAAGAATTCGTGAGGGAGTTGTGGTTTCGGACCGCATGAACAAGACGCGCGTGGTTGCAATCTCACAAGGCAAGAAGCATCCCAAGTACCATAAGTACTACACCGTTACCACGCGGGTGAAGGCGCATGATGAGAAAAACGAGTATGCGGCAGGTGAGCGCGTGGTAATCGAAGAAACGCGGCCTCTATCTAAAGATAAGCGATGGAAAATTATCGGCAAAATTAGCCAGCCGTCCATTGCCAAAAACGAATAATTGATCCTCGTATATATAGGGTAAACCCATGATTCAAGAACGTTCCATACTCAAAGTAGCAGACAATAGCGGCGCAAAGATTGTGCGGTGCTTTCGTGTCCTAGGAGGCACGCGGCGCCACTATGCAAGGGTGGGAGATGTCGTGGTAGCTTCAGTACAAGTAGCCGAACCGCGCAAGGCAATCAAAAAGAAAGATGTGGTAAGAGTGCTTGTGGTGCGCTCGCGCGCAGCGCTACGGCGTTCTGACGGTTCCTACCTTCGCTTCGACGAGAACGCAGTAGTGCTTATTGATGCGAAGAAAGAACCGGTTGCGACCAGAGTATTTGGACCCATGCCGCGCGAGCTTAAAGATCGGGGGTTTGAGAAACTTATGACAATGGCAGAAGAAATCGTCTAGCGACCATGGATATCAAGAAAGGTGACCAAGTAAAAATAATGACGGGTAAGGACCGCAGCAAGACGGGAACAGTGCTTCGCGTGCTTCCGCAGGATGACCGCCTTGTGGTGGAAGGTCTGAACCTCTATAAAAAGAGGGCACGACCCAAGACCGCAGGGGAAAAGGGAGAAATGGTGGCGCTTCCCCGTTCCCTTCATGCTTCGAACGTTATGCTGGTGTGCGCTTCCTGTAAGCGGCCGACTCGCGTGGGGCACCGTGCGGATGGTAAAGGCAAGAAAAACAGAGTATGCAAGAAATGCAAAGCAATACTCTAAAGCCATCATTCTATTTTGATCCCATCATGAAAAAAGCCGAGCAAACAATAAATGCAGGTGTTCGCGCGATAATCGAGAAGATTGTCGTGGATGTAGGCGTGGGCCGTTTGAGCGCTCAGCCGCAATTCGAAGAGAAAGTGTTGCCGCAACTTATGAAAGATGTGGCACTTATCACCGGGCAAAAGCCGGAGATACGCCGTGCGCGAAAATCCATTGCCGGGTTCAAGGTGCGGGAGGGGCAAATTGTGGGTCTTCGGGTGACGCTGCGTCGCGCGCGGATGATTGATTTTTTCAGGAAATTCATTAGTATAGTATTACCTCGCGTTCGTGATTTTCACGGCATTAACCCGCATGCAATTGACGAAAAGGGGGTATTGAATGTTGGGGTTCGGGAGCACGTCGTGTTTCCTGATATCAATCCGGAAGCGTCTCCGGTCTCTTGTTCTCTCGGGATGAATATTGTCCCGAGGAAAAGGGTCCGCGAGCACGCCGAAGCGATGTACCGAGAGTTGGGAGTGCCGTTTATGAAAGCGGCAAAGAAATAAAAGTTTTATGGCAAAGGCATCAGTCATAGCGCGCAGCCGCAAGACACCAAAGTTTGGCACTCGTTTCGTGCTCCGCTGTTTCCGTTGCGGAAGAAAACGGGGCTATATGCGGGACTTCCAGTTGTGTCGCATTTGTTTCCGTGAGATGGCGACCCGCGGGGAGATTCCTGGAGTGAGGAAGGCATCATGGTAAGAAGTAATCGCGAATATCGCGAATAAAGGCAAATAACGCAAATGAAATTCGCATTATTGGGTTCAAATTAGCATTATTCGCGAACACTCCTATGTATTACGACACGATTATAAAAGTAAAAAATGCACAAATGGCGCGAAAAGAATCGTTGCTTGTGCCTTATTCGCGCGTGGACCATGCCGTGCTTCGTGCGCTTGCGGAAAAGCATTTCGTAAAAGACGTACAGCGAAAGATGGTTGGCAGGCGGAATATGCTTGAGGTGCGGCTGAAGTATGAAAGTGGAAAACCTCGTATCGAGGGGGTAAAAATCATAAGCAAGCCCGGGCGGCGGGTGTATCGGCCGTATGCGGAATTGAGGCCGGTGCGGCAGGGGTTTGGTATCGCCGTCCTTTCGACCTCAAAGGGGATAATGAGCAACGTCGAGGCCCGCAAGCAGAATGTGGGAGGAGAGTATCTTTTTGAAGTCTGGTAAGAAACACATGTCTCGTCTCACTAAAAAACCAATTCAGATTCCCGATGGCGTGAACGTCCGTGAGGACGGTGCGCGGCTTACAGTGCAGGGGCCGAAAGGCACGCTTGCGGTTTCCTTGCCCGAGGGGGTGCGTGTGACGTGCGGGGACAAGAAAGTTTCCTTTGAGTGTCGCGAAGGACTTTCCGCATTGTGCGGTACGACATGGGCGCACACGAGAAACGCGATTGAGGGCGTATCCCAGGGATTTACCAAAGTACTCGAAATTGAAGGCGTGGGCTTTAAAGCCATACTTGAGGGAAAAACGCTCATATTGCATCTCGGGTTTACAAACCCGATTCGCGTCCCCGTACCGGAGGGCATTACGATTATTGTGGAAAAGGGAAGTGTAAAAGTATCCGGTTCGGACAAAACCCTGGTGGGAGAAGTGACGGCGCGTATCCGCGCGCTGAAGCCACCCGAACCTTACAAGGGGAAAGGAATCCGTTATAAAGGAGAGATTATTCGCAGGAAAGCTGGCAAGAGAGCGGCGGCGACTGCGGGTGCGGCGGCATAAACAAATGGCAAATTCAAGAATACATACGAATATGGTGAGAAAGCAGCGGGCGAACCGTACCCGCGCTCGTCTTGTGGGGAATGCGGCGTGTCCCCGCCTTTCGGTTTTCCGCAGCAATCGCGAGATGTATGCCCAGCTTATTGATGACGCGCGGGGTGTTACGCTTGCGCATGCATCAAGCCGCGAGGTGTCCGCCTTGCGGGGGCGAGATCTCGCCTCTGGCGGAAAGGATAAGAAGGGCAAAACATCCATTGCCGAGCGAGTGGGAGCGCTTGTTGCCGAGCGAGCGGCAAAAGCAGGTGTTGTGAAAGCGGTGTTTGACCGGGGATCGTACCGTTATCATGGGCGCGTGAAGGCGTTGGCCGAAGGCGCGCGCGTGGCGGGGTTGAAATTATAATCATATGCGCAATATTCCTACAGCACGAAAAGAAGAATTTAAAGAGAAGATGCTCGATCTTCGCCGCGTGACGCGCGTGGTTGCGGGAGGGAAACGTTTTCGCTTTCGGGTAACCCTTGTGCTTGGCGATGAAAAGGGCCAGGTAGGCATCGGTATCGCAAAAGGCGTTGATGTGGCGCAAGCGGTCGCGAAAGCAAAAGCGGCTGCGAAAAAAGCGCTGTTTTCGGTTTCGCTTCTCGACGGACGGACAATTCCTCACGAAGTATATGCGAAATACAGCGCCGCGCGCGTCCTCTTAAAACCGGCTCCTTCCGGACACGGTATTCGCGCGGGGGGTGCGGTGCGTGCGGTGCTTGCGCTTGCAGGGGTGAAAGATGCGACCGCGAAGTGTTTAGGAAGGACGCCCAACAAGCTTACGAATGGACTGGCCACAATCGCCGCGCTTCGGAAGTTGCGTCCAGCTCGGGTAAAAACAGCGAATACGGCAAATCAATATCCTTCCCATGCAACTTCATGATGTAAAAAGAATTCCGGCGCGGAAACGTGCGGTGCGTATCGGACGCGGCGGGAAACGCGGGAGTTATTCAGGTCGCGGGGTGAAAGGGCAAAAATCTCGAGCGGGGCGGCGGCTCCGTCCAGCGGTGCGGGATCTCATTATGCGAATCCCGAAGCGCCGTGGCTTTCGCAATAAGCCGAAGAGCGACCGCGCCATTCCCTTGAGTCTCGAGGCGCTTGCGTCTGCCGTGCGGCCTCTTCAGGGAAAGGGGTCTCTCGTGCTGATTACTCGTGAGGTACTTGCACAAGTAGGAATTGTGCCTGTGGGGTTCCGGGGAGTGGTGAAGATTTTGGGCGATGGCGAGATTGATGTCGCAATTGAAGTGCGCGGCGTCCCGACTTCAGCGTCTGCTAAAATGAAGATTGAAAAAGCGGGAGGGAAAGTGGAAGGAGTAATCCTGCCTACCGGCAGGCACGGCGCGAATAATGCGAATAAGGGCAAATAACGCAAATAAGATTCGCATTATTGGATTCAAATCAGCATTATTCGCGAACACTCCATGAACCGCTTTCTCCAAATTTTTCGTGTGCCCGACATTCGCAGGAAGGTGATGATAGTGTTGGGGCTTCTTGTCGCCTATCGCTTTCTTGCGGCAATTCCCATTCCCGGCGTGGACGCGTTGCGGCTCGAGAATTACTTTAACTCCAATCAGCTCCTTGGCTTCTTAAATTTTTTCTCTGGAGGAGGGCTTGAGCACTTATCGGTCATGATGTTGGGAGTAGGACCGTATATTACGGCGACCATCATTATGCAACTTTTGACGCTCATCTTCCCGAAATTTAAGGAGATGTATTACGAGGATGGCGCGCGCGGGCGAGCGAAGTTCAATCAGTATTCCCGGCTTCTTACCGTGCCGCTCGCGGTGTTTCAGGCGTACGGATTTCTCACGCTCCTTGTTTCGCAGGGAGTTATTGATCGGCCGAATGTGTGGAGCATGCTCACGAATGTGGCGGCGATTGCGGCCGGGTCTATGATTGCCCTATGGCTCGGAGAACTTGTTACGGAACAAAAGGTGGGGAATGGCGTCTCCCTCATCATCCTTGCGGGGATTGTGAGCAGGCTCCCGGGCGATATACGGCTCGCCTTCCTTTCCTACACCCCTGCCCGTCTTCCCACGTATATTGGTTTCGTTCTGGTGCTGCTCCTCGTAATCTTTGGCGTGGTGTATCTGAATGAGGGCGAGCGCAAAGTGCCTGTTGCCTATGCGCGCCGCGTGCGCGGAATGAAAATGTACGGCGGTGTCGCAAGCTACCTGCCGCTCAAAGTGAATCAAGCAGGGATGATTCCTCTGATTTTTGCGATTTCCGTACTGCTCTTTCCCCAATTCCTCGCGCAGATTCTCACGGCGTTTATCCCTGCGATTGGCGCGCAAGTGAACGAGTTTGTGGTCCGCGTGCTGAATAACCAGCTTTTCTACGGCATCATCTATTTTTTCCTGGTGTTTGCGTTCACCTACTTCTATACCTCCATTACTTTCAATCCGGCGGAGGTCGCAAAAAATCTCCAGCGGGGTGGTGGCTTTATTCCCGGAATCCGGCCCGGCGAGATGACGGAGCAATATTTCTCGAAAACCGTGAACCGCGTCACATTCTTTGGAGCTATTTTCCTCGGGCTTATTGCAGTGTTGCCTATTATCGTCCAGTCAGTCACGGGTGTGGCGGTACTCACCGTGAGCGGCACCGCGCTCTTGATTGTGGTGGCAGTCGCGCTTGAAACGATGCGGCAGATTGATTCTCAGCTTACCGTCCGGGAATACGAAGGTATACAATAACGCGATGCTCACACGCGATGCTAATATACGAATGCGTACTAATAATACCAATGGAGTGCTATTCGTATAATTAGTATCCATTAGTATATTGGTATCGGTTATGAAGCGAAGCTTCGATGCAATTTTCGTTTTAGGTCCCCAAGGGTCGGGCAAAGGTACGCAGGCAAAGATGCTTGCGGGCAAACTTGGCTTTTTTTTCTGGGACACAGGGGCGATTCTCCGCAAAAATGCCGATGTCGTTACTTCAAGCGGGGAGCGCGCGGGAGATATCTTGAAGACAGGGAGGCTGTTTACGGATGAGGAGCTTTTGAGCGTGGTGGAGCAGGAGCTTGGGTCGCTCCCGCGAGAGAAGGGAATCGTATTTGATGGCATCCCCCGGAGAGTGGGCCAGGCGGAATTTTTGCTTAGTCTTTTAGAGTCCAATGGCAAGGCGCACTTCGCGACGGTATTCTTAGACATACCCAAAGAGGAATCCTTGAAACGACTCCTGTTTCGTGCGGAGAAGGAGGGGAGGAGCGACGACACGAGAGCGGCAATTGAGCGGCGCCTTGCGGACTATGAATCGAATACGGTGCCGATGCTGGGCATGCTCCGCGCACGAACGGATTTCTTTACCATTGACGGCAGGCCTTCCATCGGCGAAGTCGAAAAAAATGTGTGGCAAGGGCTTGGAATTGTGGCATGAACAAGATTTTTAATCTGATTCTCCTCGGCGACCCGTCTGCGGGAAAAGCAACGCAGGCAAAGCGTATTTTGAAAAAATATCCTCGCTTGCAGGAGTTTGATTTCGGAGGTTGGCTCCGGTCGCTTAAGGGGGCCCGCGCGCGAAACGCGTTCAAAGTCGGCGAGACTTCGGGGAAAGGGATGCTCACTCCCACGAATCTCGCCCGCGCAAAGTTCAAAGAAGTGATTTTTCATACGCCAAAGACAAGGGGTGTGTTTTTTAACGGCAACCCCAAAATGCTGGGCGAGGCAAAGCTTGTGTATGCGTGGTTCCGCGAAGCGGGGCGCACGGACCCTCTTGCGATGTACCTTTCTATCCCGAAGAAGGAAATGCTGAAACGGGTGCGATTGCGCGCCCGCATCGAGAAGCGGTCGGATGATGAGATGAAGCATCTCAAAAACCGCATGAAGTATTACGCAAAGAACATTCCCGCAGTCGTGTCGTTTTTGAAAAGCCACTATCGGTTCAAAACAATTTCCGGGATGGGAACGCGTGGAGAAGTGTATGCGCGTCTCGTTGCATATATCGAGAAAGAGCTCACGCGAATATCATGAGTCGTCTTATAAAAACCAGTGCGGAGATTGCGACACTTGCCGATGCGGGAAAAATCCTTGCGCAGGTGCTTGATGCGCTTTGCGATATGGTGCGGGTGGGAATCGCAACACATGAACTCGATGCGCGGGCGAGAGACCTCATTAAAAAAGCGGGGGCGCTCCCCGCTTTTTTGGGATATCGCGCGCCCGGGAGCGGAGAGAAGTACCCTGCGGCAATGTGTGTGTCGGTGAATGATACTGTGGTGCACGGGATTCCTTCGGAATATGCGGTGCGGGATAGGGACGTGGTGAAGCTCGATGTCGGATTGAAACTGAAGGGTTGGTATGTTGACGCGGCGCGAACGGTGCTTGTCGGAAACGTTTCAACCGATGTGCAGCGTTTGAGTGCGGTAACCAAAGAAGCGCTCGCGGCAGGAATCGCGGCGGCGCGGCCAAGAAATACGATAGGCGATATCGGCGCGGCAATCGCCACGCGCGTGAGGCATTCCGGTTTTTCGGTTGCTGACCAGCTCACGGGGCATGGCATCGGCCGGGAGCTTCATGAGGAGCCAGCGGTGCCGAACTTCGGCGCGCCCGGGCGGGGTCAGGAGTTGTTTCCGGGTATGGTACTCGCGATAGAGCCGATGGTTGCAATGGGGTCGGGACAGGTAAAGGAACGTCCGGATGGAAGCTTTGCCACAAAAGACGGTTCGCTCACTGCGCATTTCGAGCATACGATAGTGATTACGAAAGGGGAACCAAGAATACTTACTGCCTACTCCCAATGACGCAGCCATTCTTGTCCGTCATTATTCCTGCATACAACGAAGCGACTCGTATCCCTGCGACGCTTGTTGCGGTTGACCGCTATCTGCGGGGTGCGGGGTTCTCGTATGAAGTTATCGTGGTGAATGATGGTTCGACCGACGGGACAGCGGATTTGGTGCGTCGGATGACGCACACCATGCCACATCTTACGCTCATTGATAACGCGGCGAATAAAGGGAAGGGGGGTGTGGTGCGCCAGGGGTTCCTCGCGGCGCATGGAGCGATTCGTCTTTTTGCCGACGCGGACAATTCGACTTCAATTGAGCAGTTCCATGCCATGCTTCCCTATTTGAACGGAGAACGGGGGGGGCAGTATGATGTGGTCATCGGATCGCGCGCTATCGCCGGCGCGAAGCTTGACCCGCCGCAGCCCCTGTACCGCAGGATTGCGGGGAAAGCACTGAATCTTATAACACAAGCGTTGCTCTTGCCTGGAATTTGGGATACGCAGTGCGGGTTTAAAGCGTTTACCGAACGCGCGGCGCGCAAGATTTTTTCGAAGACGCGCGTGAACGGGTGGGCGTTTGATGTTGAAGCGCTTGGACTCGCAAGAGCGCTTGGGTTAAGAATTAAGGAAGTTCCGGTGGTATGGAAAAATAATGCATTCTCCCGCGTGCCACTCTCTGCGGGTTTGCATTTCTTATCTGAAAACATTACAATCCGCTTCATGCTGTGGACGGATGCGTACGGCATCCGGGCGGCACGCAACGCATCGCGCGAAGGTCGTACCTAAATTTACACGCGCCGCGTGCAGCATCTCCCGCAATATTTATGCCAGAAACGCAATATCTTACGCCGGAGCGATTCAATGAGTTGAAGGAGGAAGTGGAGAAGCTCAAAGGAGAAGGACGCGTCCGCGTTGCGGAGCACCTGAAGCGCGCAAAGGAGTACGGGGACCTTTCGGAGAACGCCGAATACGCGGAGGCGCGCGAGGAGCAAAACCTTATTGAGTCCCGCATCTTTGAGCTCGAGGCGCTCTTGAAGCGCGCGACCATGATAGAGAAAGAGGGTCCGGGCAGCGCGGTGCGTGTGGGTTCTACGGTAGCGGTTGAGAAAAACGGAAAGACGATGCGGTATACCATAGTCGGTCCTTACGATGCGAAGCCCGACGAGGGAAAAATCTCCGATGAATCTCCACTGGGAAAAGCTTTTCTGAACCACAGTGTGGGAGATGCAGTGAATGTGACGACGCCATCAGGGAAGACGACGTACAAGATTACGAAGATAGAGTGAGCGTGTTCCCGCTCATCAACGAAGAGCGAATCTTTTGCGAATTTACGAATTCGTAAGTTCGTCGTTTTTGTTCGCTACTTGTTGATTATGGTACTCCATCTAAAAAGCTGATATTATAAAAGGCAATGTTGGATGACCTTATCGCCGAACGCTTGAAAAAGCTCGAGGCGTTGAAACGAGCAGGAATTGACCCGTATCCGGCGCGGGTGTTGCGCACGCATACCATCGGCGAAGCGCGGGGAAGTTTTGCGGCGCTCTCCAAAACCAAGAAGAAGGTGTCGCTCGCGGGGCGCGTGATGAGCATCCGCGACCAAGGGAGTATTATCTTTATGGATATCCGCGACGAGTCGGGCTCGTTCCAAGCGGTGTTGAAAGATGAGAACCTCAAAGACTTTTCGCTTTGGAAAACAAACCTCGACCGCGGTGATTTTGTCTCTGTGACTGGCGCGCTCTTCGCGACGAAACGCGGTGAGCAAAGCATTGAAGTGAAGTTACTCGTCCTTGCCTCAAAGTCGCTCCGGCCCCTGCCCTCGACATGGCATGGCGTAGAAGACACAGAAACCCGCTTGCGCGAGCGGTATCTCGATATCTTATTTAACCAGGAAACTGCGGAACTTTTCCGGAAGAAGGCGCTGTTTTGGGAGACGATTCGCAACTTCCTTGTGAAAGACGGATTTCTTGAAGTAGAAACGTCTGTGCTTGAAGCGGTGCCGGGGGGTGCGGAGGCGGAGCCCTTCGTCACGCATCACAAGGCGCTCGACACCGATTTTTACCTTCGCATTTCACTTGAGCTCCCCTTGAAGAAACTCATGGCAAGCGGGTATGAAAAGGTGTTTGAAATCGGCCGCATTTTCCGGAACGA